>Ga0070762_10000660_pt1 | contig 15029 bp, 15 predicted proteins | sample HubBroMetageREF2_FD_66726 | JGI IMG/M metagenome (GOLD analysis project Ga0070762, IMG submission 66726) | Reference soil microbial communities from the Hubbard Brook experimental Forest, New Hampshire, USA - Hubbard Brook CCASE Soil... | ecosystem: Environmental > Terrestrial > Soil >...
GCGAACACGATGATCGAGCCGATCTGGAACCGCAACCACATCGCCTACGTGCAGATCACGATGGCGGAGAGGTTTGGGGTGGAGGATCGCGGCCACTTCTATGACCCGGTGGGCGCGCTGCGCGACGTGGTGGTCAACCACCTGATGCAGCTGGTGGCGCTGGCGGCGATGGAGGCACCGGCGGGTAGCGACGCGGAAACGCTGCAGGACGCCAAGCACGCGGTGTTCCAGGCGATTGCAGATGCGGACCCCGCCCACTACGTACGGGGCCAGTACGACGGCTACCTGGAGATCGACGGCGTGGCGAAGGACTCGACGACGGAGACCTATGCGGCATTGCGCCTGGACATCGACAACTGGCGCTGGTCGGGGGTGCCGTGGTTCATCCGCACGGGCAAGAAGCTGCCGCTCACGCAAACTGAGCTGCGAGTGGTCTTCCGCGACCCGCCGCGCCTGGGCTTCATGGAGCATGGACACCGGCGCCCGGAACCCAACCAGTTCGTGGTCAAGCTCGATCCGTCGGCGGGCACGCGCGTGATCCTGGATGCCCACCGCGCCGACCGGGCGGGCCCGGAGGCCGTCCACTTGGACGTCGAGTTCGCAGAGCAGGGTGGGGAAGCACCGACGCCATATGAGGTGCTGCTGCTCGACGCGATGCGCGGCGACAGCGAGCGCTTCACACGCCAAGACGGCGTGGAAGAGGCGTGGCGCATCTTCGAACCGCTGCTACATGAGCCGCCGCCGGTCGCGCGTTATGCACCGGGCTCGTGGGGACCGCGGGCGGCGGAGCGGCTGGTTGCGGGATTTGGATCGTGGCACGGCCCGTGGGCGCCATAAGTCAGCGCACGTCAGTGACGGCGACTGCGAACCGCGCCACGAAGCGCTCCCCAGCTGCGAGCAGGCGCAGGCCGTTGCCGCTGCGCAGCGCGTTGGTGGGCGCGACCATCGGCTCGAAGCAGATGAACTGACCGGCGGCGGGCGCGAACACCTGCGCACATGGATAGCCCTGCAGGCAGGTGAGCTCGATCTGCCGGCGGGTGCTGGCTACGCTGAAACTGGCGGGCTCGGGCACGGTGTCAAAGCCATCGTCGAACTCCCGGCCGTCGAGCTCGAAGCGTTGCGGCGCGAGCGATTGAGCGGGGCTCACGGGAATCTGTTGCGCGTCGAGCGTGAGCGCGCGCATCGCCGGTAGCTCGATCTGCCAGCGCTCGCGCTCTCCGGCAGGTGAGAGATAGGGGTGAAAGCCGAATGCCAGCGGCACTGCATCGGTGCCGCACGCGTGTACGGTGAGCGCGATCTCCATACGGCCGCCTTGGAGGAGTACCTCGTAGCGCAGGTCGTGGCGGAACGGGAAGACCGCGAATCGCTGCGGCTGCTCCTGGCTCCAACTGAGGCTGGCGGTCAGCGAAGACGCGCCGGGCTCGGCAGCGGCCGTCAGCTGCCAAGCCTGCTGCCCGCCGATCACGCCGTGGATCGGCAGGCCGTTGGCATCGGTGCGAACCAGGCTCTCGTCGTGCGGTACGCGTACGCTGTGCCCAGCGGCTGTGTAGTGGAAGCTGGCGAGCCGATTGGCCCACGGGTAGAGCAGCGGTATGCCCATGGTCTTGCCGCTGTGCGCGTAGGCGCTGACGCCGGCGTTCTGCGCGAGCAGCTCCTCGCCGTGGTGGCGCAGCGAACAGCAGAGCATGCCCGCGCTGGGGATGAACATGGCATCGAGCGACGCGGCCTCGTCGCGCAGGTGCACCGTCTCGAGCGCGTCATCAGTCATGCTCGTCGAGCACAGTACTGCGACCTATGGAGGATCACCTTGCCATCCGAGCGCCAGAGCGACGACAAGCGCCCCGCCAGCTCCCCGACCGAGCTCACCCGCAGCCAGATTGAGAAGCTCGAGAGCATCTACGGCAACCGCTACCTACTCGAGGAGGCACCCGATCACAAGTTGCCGCGGCAGGGCATGTCGGCGCGCGAAGCAAAGGGCCTGGTCGAACAGGAGACGGTGCTCGACGGTCTGCCGGCGCGCAATCTGGCGACGTTCGTGACGACGTGGATGGAGCCAGAGGCAGATGAGCTGATCCGCGACTCGCTGCGCGTGAACTTCATCGATCATGCCGAGTACCCGCAGTCGGCGGAGATCGAGCAGCGCTGTATCCGCATGCTCGCGGACCTTTTCAACGCGCCGGGCGAGACGACTGGAGCGCGTACGCAGGGCTCCTCGGAGGCGATCATGCTGGGCGCGTTGTCACTGAAGTGGAAGTGGCGCGCGCGCAGGCAGGCGGCGGGCAAGTCCATCGAGCGCCCGAACCTGGTGTTCGGCGGCGACGTGCATGTGGTGTGGGAGAAGTTCTGCCGCTATTTCGACGTGGAGCCGCGAATCGTGCCGCTGAAGCCGGACAAGTACACGATCGGCGCGGAGGACGTGGAGCCGCACGTCGACGAGAACACGATCGGCGTAGCGGCGGTGCTGGGGACGACGTTCACAGGGCACGCGGACGACATCCGTGGGATCAATGACTTCCTGGTGGGACTCAAGCAGGCGCAGGGCCTGGACGTACCGCTGCACGTCGACGCCGCGAGCGGCGGCTTCGTGTGGCCGTTTCTGTATCCCCATTCGGAGTGGGACTTCCGCCTGGAGCAGGTGCGCTCGATCAACGTCTCGGGCCATAAGTTCGGCCTTGTGTACCCGGGCATCGGCTGGCTGGTGTTCCGCGAGAAGGCAGACCTGCCCGAGGATCTCGTGTTCTACGAGAACTACCTGGGCAAGCGCGATGCGACGTTCACGCTGAACTTCTCGACGGGCTCGGCGATGGTGCTCGCGCAGTACTACAACTTCGCGCGACTGGGCCATGCGGGTTATCGCTACGTGATGGAGACGATGAAGTACAACGCGCGTACGCTCGCAAAGGAGATCGTGGCGTGCGGCGACTTCGAGCTGATCGGCTCAGAGCAGGACGAGCAGCTGCCGCTGGTCGCGTTCAAACTGGCGGGGGAGCACTCCTACGACGAGTTCGACGTAGCGGCGCAGCTGGCGGCGCAGCGCGGCTGGATGGTGCCCGCGTACACGCTGCCGCCGAACGCCGAACACGTGAAGATCATGCGCGTGCTCGTCAAGGAGACGCTCGGCCACTCGCTGACGATGTGCCTCGGCAACGACATCGCCGCGGCGTGCAAGGCACTCGAGACGAAGGGCCGTATGCACCCGCAGGACCGCAAGCGCGTGAAGACGAACCCGGGCTTCTAACGACTTCATGAGGTCTCCGGCCGGCGGGATCGGCCGTGGGGCCCAGTCAGCCGCGCGCAGCGATGCCGCTGCGCCTGTAGAAGTCGGCCTCCTCGTGACCGAGCTCTGTCACGGGCTCCTCGCCGTACATCCACTCGCGGGCGATCCGGTGCCAGTTGGCGCTGGCGCGCAGCTGCGAGAGCACGGCGAGCGTGAGCATCTCCATGCGCCGGCCAAACAGGTGCTCGGGGCGGATCGTCTGATGGCGCATCTCACGGAAGTGGCTGGAGCGTGGGTCGGAGCTCTCGATCATCACCTGCGTGGCGATCTCGGGCGAGAGCAGCACGTCTTCGTCGGCAGTCGTGTACCACCAGATTGCGTCCTTGATGAAGGCCAGCAGGGTTTCGGGGTCGACGCGCTCGGGTTCGGGCAGGAAGCCGGAGGTCGCGAGCAGCTCGTGCAGCTTCGCTGCATCGCCCTCCGTTACAGCCCGCTGGGCGGCGAGCTCGAGTTCCACGGGCTCGGCGTCTAGACGCTTGAACAGGCCGAAGTCCAGGAACGCCACGCGTCCGTCACCGAGCAGCAGGAAGTTCCCGGGGTGGGGATCGCCGGAGAATTGCCTGTGGCGATACAGGCAGCCGAGGAAGAAGCGAAAGATGATCTCGCCGATGCGGTTGCGCTCGGCCTGTGGGCGACTCTTGAGCTCCTCGAAGCCGACACCGTCGACGAACTCGCTTACGAGCACGCGCTCGCGCGAGAGCGCGCTGATGACTTCAGGGACGACTATGAACGGGTGGCCGGCGAAGATGCGCGCCAGCGAGCGCTGGTTCTGAGCCTCGAGCTCGTAGTCCAGCTCCTCGACGATCCGCTCCTTGATCTCCTCGGCGATCGCCTTGACGTCGAGCGCGGGGGTCATCCGCTTGAGCAGGCGCAGGATCATGTCCAGGTTCTGCATGTCCGCTCTGACGGCGCTGGCCACGCCCGGATATTGGACCTTGACGGCCACATCGCGCCCGTCGAGCAGCGTCGCCCGATAGACCTGCCCGATCGACGCCGCCGCGATTGGCTCCTGCTCGAAGGACGCGAAGACCTCGGAGATCGGTTCTTCCAGGTCCTCCTCGATCACCCGCCGCATCTGCTTGAAGGACACGGTGGGCGCGGCGTCGCGCAGCTTGGCGAGCTCGCGCTGGAACTCCTCGCGGTGCTCCTCCGCCACGAGGCCGACGTCCAGGAAAGACATCACTTGCCCGAGCTTCATCGCGGCGCCCTTCATCGTGCCGAGCACCGCCACGATCTGCTTGGCGGTCTCGAGCTGGCGGCGGGCCATGGCCTCCTCGGATGCCTCCTCGCTGCGCGTGACGTTCGCCGCGCGAGTTCCGAACTGCTTGACGGCCTCGCTGGCGGCGAGCGTGGCGACGGTTGCCGTGCGTCTCACGCGCGAGGTCGGGATCTTCTCGTTCTCGCGCGCCATGCCTTGCATGCTAGGAGCTAGGCAAGCCCAGTAGCGGGCGGGCGGACATCCGCTAGGACGACCTCTGTACCTGCGACCCGGGAACGATGTCGTCCGAGCCGTCCTCCCAGCGCACCCACGCCTTCGTGCCGCCATCGTAATCGGCGCCCAGCAGCACCAGGGAGGCTGGCTGGCCGAGCGCAGTGCATGGCTGAGAGCCCTCGGGATCGAGCCCTCGCCAGACGCGAATGAAAGCGTTGGAGTCCCACTCGCGGGCGACCGACGTTGCCTCGGAGTGCCCTGGGTAGATCACGGTGTCCGGCGGCAGCTCCATCAGCGTGCCCATGATCGAGTCGCGCAAGTCCGTGTAGGTGGTGTGCCCGGGCGCCCTGACACCGCCGACGGAGTTCTTGAACAGGGTGTCGCCGGTGAACACGACCAGCCCCGCTCCACCGAGACCGCCGGGGAGGATCGTCCTGGGACTGCGCCCGGGCGTCACCGTGGCGTCTGGCTCGGGGCGCTGGCCGACGAGGAAGGACAGCATCCCGGCGGTATGACCGGGCGTGTGTAGCGGGCGCACGTCGAGCGCTCCGAAGCGCAGCGTCTGGCCCGCCTCGATCGAGCCCATGCCGGCTGCTGGGCCCGGCTGCGCCCGCTCCCCGTCGCCGCCCGCGGCACTTTCGAGCAGATCGCGCTCGCGCTGGCTGATCAGCACCTCGAGCTTACGCCAGCGCTTGCGCAGTTGCCCGGTCTCGCTGACGTGATCGAAGTGATGATGGGTGAGCAGCACGTGGGTGGGCGTGAGCCCGAGGCGCTCGGCGGTCTCGATCAGCCCCTCGACGGGCCCGCCGGCGTCGATGAAGAAGGCGGGACCGCCTTCACCGTCGGCCACGAGGTAGGTGTTGGAGAGGAACTGCGGATGGCTGGCGTGCTCGACGAGCATGGCGCCATCCTTGCACTTCAGCTGGCGTTCGGGAGCAGCGTTGCGCCGCTGGCTGCTGCGCCGGCTGCATCCGCGGCGGTGTCGTCGGGCATGACGAGCCGCGTCAGGTCGTTTAGGTAGCGCTCGTCGCCGACATCCTTGCGCCACTCGAGCACGGGCACGGAGGCGGCACAGTCGGCCACCCGTACCCGAGCTTGCTCGAGTGTGGGCGCGGTGCTCGCCAGCGCAACTGCCCGCGAGGTGCCGACGGTACGGTAGGAGCTGGGCGCGGTTTGCACGGCTGAAGAGAAGAAGACGCGACAACCATCCGCTTCGATGCGCTCGCGATCGAGGCTGAAGTCATACGCGGGGCGGGGGGCACCGCCGGCGAAGCCGGCGGTCAGCGCGTAGTCGGGCGAGACCAGGTACAGCACGACCGACGCCTCGTTGCGCAGCGGGACGTCGTTGGTGTGCAGTCCGCCGGCGGCTATGCGCTCCATCGCATCCGGCCAGCTGCCATCGAACAGACTCATGATGTTCATGCACTCGGGGTCGCCAAAGCGGGCGTTGAACTCGATCGCCTTGACGCCGTCGGCGGTGGCGAAGAAGCCGCTGTTCATGACGCCGCTGAAATGACGCCCCATCTGCGTCAGGCGCGCTATCACCAGCTCGATCACCCCACACGCCTGCTCGTAGTGGCGAGCGGTCATGAACGGCAGTGTCGGGCCAGCCATCGACAGCGAGCCCATCCCTCCGGTGCCCGGACCTCGATCGCCGTCGTAGCGGTAGGGATAGTCGTAGGTGGACGGCGGGAAGACCACCGTGCTGCCATCGCTGATCGCCTGGATCGTGAACTCCGCGCCGACGACCTTCTCCTCGATGTGCACGCCCTCGCCCTCGCCACCGCGCTGGAGCAGCTCCAGCGCGTAGTCGCGTGCCTGCTGGTGGCTTGCCAGATGTGGGCCCATCACCTTCACGCCCTTGCCACCGGTCAAGCCTGGTGGCTTGACAGCGACCGGCGTCGAGCCGAAGAACGCGAGCGCGTGGTCGAGCTCGCGAACGTCATGGACCACACGCAAGAGCGGCAAGGCATCTGGCGCTACTTCGGCCAGCAGGGAGCGCGCGAACGTCTTGTTCCACTCGATCTCAGCTCCCGCTGCAGTGGGACCGACGGCGCGCGTGCCCTGAGCCAGCAGCGCATCGATTACGCCCGCGGCCAGCGGTTCATCGGCGCTGACCATCGCAATATCGATCTCCTGAGCACGGGCAAAGGCGGCGACCGCCTGCGCATCGCATACGTCGCCGAGCTGGTGGCTGCCGCCGGAGGCAGCCACATGACGAACGATCGATGGGTTCTCGTGACCCACGAACGCGTACAGCTGGCTGTGCTGCGCCATGGCAGCAGCAAGCGCACTCTCGCGCCCGCCATGGCCGACGATCAGGGTCTTCACGGCCGCAAGTGTAAAGCGCCCACCGTGGAGACGGTGGGACGGGCTCGAGTGCAAGCGACCATCGCTCGTCTCCCTTAGACTCGAGCGATGGCACTGATCCACACCTGCTACCGCATCACCGATATCGACCGCTCGGTCGCCTTTTACGAGGCGCTCGGCTTCCAGGAGGTCGGCCGCATCCCGATCCGAGACGAGGCGATCAACGTGTTCATGAACCAGCCCGGCGACGGCAACATGCCACGCCTGGAGCTGACGTACAACTACGGCGTGGACTCGTATGAGATCGGCACGGGCTACGGCCACATCGCGATCACCGCCAGCGATCTCGACGGCACGCTCGCGCGCCTGGCCGAGCAGGGCATCCAGCCGGAGAAGCCGCCGTACTCAGTGCGTGAGGGCGGCTCGCGGCTTTGCTTCGTTAGAGACCCCGATGGTTATCGGGTCGAGTTGATCGAGACAGGCTGAATCCGCTGCAAATCAGCTCGTTTCGTGTGCTTCGTCCAGCACGGGCTAGCGGACGTATATAGCCGGACGGTAGCGCGGCTCCGGGACCTGCTTACCCGCCTCCCTGGCAGCAACCAACCACGCCTGCTTAGCTTGCTCCACCTCGGCCAGGGCCTCCTCCGCGGTTGAGCCGAGCGCCGAACATGCCTCCAGATCAGGAATGTCGGCCACGTAAGCGCCGTCCTCGTCGCTGTAGAACACGTTGATGTGGTAGTCGCTCATGACCTGTCCTTGAGCCTAAGATCGTAGCGCTCGACCAGCCTTACGAGCTGCCGAATCTGGTAGGGCTTGGCTTGTCCGCGTACCGATTGCAGATTGACCAGCTGTGGGATATCCGGATGCGCGAAGACATGATGACTGCCGCTGACACGTCGCAGCTCGAAACCCAGCGCCTCGGCAAGAGCGCAGAGGTCGCCAAACGCAACATTGGCCATATCGCCCCGGGCGAGCCGCTTGAGGAGCTTGCGCTCATCCATGGCGAAACCGTAGTCACGGCTTGGGATGGGACCCTTACCAGGCCCTGGGAAGCGAGCGGTCACCGAGCGAGGCCATGAAGTGGCCCGGGTCATACCCTCACCCGAAGCCGTCGATCCGTCTACTTGAAGCTTGCTGAAAAGTACGGGGCGACGATCCCGACGAGGAACCTGCTCAGGGTCATCGACAGCCTGCCACTGAGACGCAGCCATCCCGCGGGGACGACTGACGCATCCCTCGACGAGATCACGACAACACCCGCCCACGGAACTTGCGCAGCCCGAGTGTGAGAAACGTGGCGCAGAAGCCAATCAGCACTGGGTACACGATGTACAGGTGCATGTGCGAGGCGTGGGTGAGCCCCGCACGCATGCCCTCGTTGACATAGATCAGCGGGTTGACGAGCACGACGATCTGCAGCCAGTGGATCCCGCCGACCTGCACGGGCGATAGACGCGTCCACTGGTAGTAGGTGCCGCCGAGGAACGTCAGCGGGAGCACGACGAAGCCGAACATAAGGCCGATGTTGCGCGGCTCGAACGCGGTTCCCAGCAGCAGACCGAGCGAGGTCATGGTCACGCAGGCGAGCGGGATCAGCGTGATCACCACCCACCAATGCACTGCTAGGTGCGCGTGCACGCCGGAAGCGTGCACGACGGCAGCGATCGGGAACACGATCACCGCGGCGATCAGGCCCTGTGCGGCACCGGATAGGACCTTCGAGGCGGCGACCAACCAGATCGGGCAGGGCGCCTGCACGCGATCCTCGATCTCGCGCGTGTAGCCGAACTCGGTGGAGAGCTGCAGGGCGACCGCTTGGATTCCTTGGAACATGATCGAGATTCCGACCACGCCGGGGACGAGCACCGTTGCGAACGCTGAATCGGACGCCCTGTTTGCGCCCCCGCCGATCCCCTGGCCGATACGGGGAAACACATACAGGAACACGAACACGAGCAGGAACGGCTGGATCAGCGTGCGCACGACGAACTCGCCCTTGTTCTTCCACAGGACGACGAGATCGCGCAGGATCAGCGCGCGCAGTGCGATGCGGCTGGCACTGGCAACTGAGCGCGTGGGCTTGATCGCGATCCGATCGCGCCCGTCTTGCAAGGCCGTGGCGGACGCGCTGGCGGCGGTGATGGCCATTACTCGCGCAGCTCCTTGCCGGTGAGGCTGATGAATACGGTCTCCAGGCTGGGCTCGGACACGGACAGGTCGATCACGTCAAAGCCGCCGCTCTCCGCTGCGGCCACTACCCGCGGCACGAGCCGCTCGGCGCCGTTGACATGCAACTCGACGCCGCCATCGATCGAGCGCGTGTGCGTGACCTCACTCAGCTCCTGTGAGAACCGCGCAGCGAGCGCGTCCGCATCCCCGTCGGCCCTGACGGTGACGAGCGTGTCGGCGCCCACTGAGCGCTTGAGCGCTTCTGGTGTGTCCAGCGCGAGGATCTTGCCGTGGTCCATGATCGCCACCCGCCCACACAGCTCGTCGGCCTCCTCCATGTAGTGCGTGGTGAGCAGCACGGTCTGGCCCTCGCTGTTGAGCTCGCCGAGGATCTCCCACAGCGCCAGGCGACTCTGCGGGTCGAGCCCAGCGGTCGGCTCGTCGAGGAACAGCACCGCCGGCCGATGGAAGATCGCGCGCGCCATCATCAGGCGCTGCGCCATACCGCCTGAGAGCGCGAACACGGACGCCTTGGCCCACTTGGCGAGTTGGAACTGCTCGAGCAGCTGGTCGGCGATCTGGCGGGACTCAACGGCGGAGATGCCGAACAGGCGCCCGTGGAAGTAGAGGTTCTCCCACACGGTCAGTTGACGGTCGAGCGTGTTTTGCTGGGAGACGATCCCGAGCAGCTGCTTGGCCAGCGCCGGCTGCGCAACGACGTCGATCCCTCCCACATATGCCGACCCGGACGTCGGGACCACGCGCGTGGTGAGCATCCCTGCGGTGGTCGTCTTGCCTGCACCGTTGGGCCCGAGCAGCCCGAATATCTCTCCCGCGTGGACGCTGAGGTTGAGCGTGTCGACGGCGGCGAAGTCCGTGCCGGCATAGACCTTGGTCAGCTCCACCGTGCGGATGACCTCGCCGTCCTCACCATCACTGCGGATCTCACTCGCGGCACTGGAAGCGAGAGCTGGCGTGTCGAGCGGTTGGCTGGCGGCCATTGCCCACAATCTATAGCGCTCGCGCTACCCTCCCGAAAGCAATGGTGGACACAGGAAAGATCGCCAAGAACCTCGAGCGCTTCGCGCAAGCGGTAGCCGCGCACGACCGCGAGAACCCGACTCACACCGCCTACGGCATTGGCTTGGCGCACTTCGACATGGAGCGGCTCGGCCTCGACGAGGGCGAGGAGATCCTCTCAGGCATCACGATCCACGCCGACCAGGGCGTGACGGGCAACTTCCGCGTGCTGTGCGACGGCGAGCACGAGGAGGAGCTGACCGCGGCCGAGGAGCAGGCGGTGGAGGCGATCGCTACGCAGGCGATCCCGGCGTTCTCACCCGGCCACGCGCCATTCGAAGCGCAGTAGTAGCGCTAATCTTGGATGCTGGGCGGACCCGTGTATATGCCATAGCGCACCGCCTCCTCAATCGGAGTTCCTACCACAGACGGCTTTAACTCCCCAGGCGCCCGCCTACCTCCTAGACGGCCTTAACTCCCCAGGCGCCCGCCTACCTCCTAGACGGCCTTAACTCCAACCCGCTAAAGCCAGACGGCCTTAACTCCCCAGGGCCGCCTACCTCCTAGACAGCTTCAGCCCTTGACAGGCTCTCCGAGCGAGTCGATCCGGGCGCGGATCATGGCCACAAGCCGTTCGATCGTGGAACAGGCGATGCCGTGCCGGGCACCCGCACGCAGGACTGAGCCTGGGATCGCGTCCAGCTCAGGCTCGCGCCCGGCGGCAATGTCCCGCTGCATGGAACTGCCGAGCGTGTCGTGGGCGCGCTCGAGCTCGTCGATGGCGATCGCCGGATCGACGTCGTACGCACCCTCCGCCTTGCCGACAGCGCAGGCCTCCTCGATCGCCCCGACGAGATCGGCACGCAGCGCGGGCGTGGAGCGGATCTCGCCGAGCAGCTTGTCGTAGGCACTAGTGGTGCAGGCGAGCGCGTTGAGGCGCACGAGCTTCGACCACATGACCTGCGCCTCGGAGTCCTGCACCTGCACGGGCACATCCGCCTCGGAGAGCGCGTCCGCGAGCGCCTGCATTGCCGGCCCAACACCAAGCGCACCGCCGCCGCTTGCCATGCTCACGAGCAGGAAGGGGCTGGTGTGCACGACGACACCGGCTCTGGGCCGGTCGGCCTCGACGCGAATCGAACCGGCGAGCACGGATCCGGCAGAAAAGCGCTGGCGCAGCACGGCGAGGTGATCGAGGCCGTTGAGCAATGGCAGCACGACGGTTGGCTGGACCTCGATGCGCTCGAGTGCTCGCTCGAGCCCGGCGGCCTTGGTGGCGACGATCAGCGCATCGACGGGCTCTTGCAGGACAGGAACGACGCGCGGGTGGGCGATGAAGTCGCCGAAGATGACGCCGCGCACGTCCAGCCCGCGCGCGGCGATCGCATCGACGGTGGAATCGCGGGCGACGATGACGACGTTGCTGCCGGCCCGATCGAGCACGCCGGCCAGCAACCCGCCGACCCCACCGGGCCCGAGCACGGCGACCTTCATGTAGCTGGATCGATCAGCACGCCTGGATTCATTATGCCGGCGGGGTCTACTGCCAGCTTGGCGCCGCGCAGCGCGAGCGCAAAGGGCTCGGGCCGCTGCTGGTCGTACCAGGGCCGGTGGTCGCGCCCGACGGCGTGGTGGTGGGTGATGGTCCCGCCACCAGCAAGGATCGCGTCGGACGCGGCCTGCTTGATCGCGGCCCACTGCTCGACCTCCTCGCCCACGCGCGCGGGAGCGAGCACTGTGAAGTAGGGCGCGGGACCATCGGGATAGACGTGGGTGAAACGGCAGAAGACTTTGCCCTGCTCTCCGCACACCTCGCGGACGGCCTGCTCGGTAGCCGCCTTGACACGCTCGTGAAAGGCAGGGAAGCGTTCCCAGGTGATGGCCGTCTCGAAGGTCTCGGCGAGCACACCCATGGCGACGAGTGTGTCGCGCACATAGGGCGCGCCGAGGAAGGCGCTCCGCCAGGAGCTGACCGCGCCCGAGCTCCGGCCGGCGTCCCCGTCCGTTTCTTGGCCTCCGTCTCTGCCGCCACGGGGGTCGCGACGCTCTGCGACCGCACCGCCGTGCTCGGCGCACAGCGCGAGCGCCCGTGACATCGCCTCGGCTATGGGATGGTCGCTCGACTCGAAGCCGAGTATCAGTAGCGCGTGGGAGCCGTCGCCGGCCATTGTCAGCCGCGCCTCGCCGGGGTCGAGCAGACGGCAGTTGGATGGGTGTAGCCCCGACTGGGAGATCGCGCACACGCACTCGGCGCCGGCGAGGAAGCTGGCGAAGCGCACGCCCGCAGAGCTGCGATGAACGGGGCGGGGCTGTACGCGCACCCATGCTTGGGTGATCACGCCGAGTGTTCCCTCCGAGCCGGCGAGCATCCGGTCGGGGCTGACGCCGGCGCCCGAGCCGGGCAGTCGCCGCGACTCCCAGATACCGGCGGGCGTGAGCGCTCGCACGGACTCGACGAGATCCTCGATGTGCGTCCAGAGCGTGGCGAAGTGCCCGGAGGCGCGCGTGGCGATCCAGCCACCGAGCGTGGAGAGCTCAAACGACTGCGGGAAGTGGCGGAGCGTCAGGCCGTGCTCGCTGAGCTGGGCCTCGAGCTGCGGACCGAGGGCGCCGGCCTGGATGCAGGCGGCACGGGAGACGTCGTCGACCTCGAGCACGCGGTCGAGCGCACCCATGTCGATCGAGACGACGCCGTTGTAGCTGGACGGCACGCTTGGCGTCACGCCACCGACGACGGAGGTCCCGCCGCCGAAAGGAATCGCGGCGACCCTTTCGCCGGAGCACCACTCGAGCGCACGCTGGAGGTCGGTCTCGTTGCGCGGGCTGAGCACGAGGTCAGGCGGGTGATCGAAGCGGCCGCGAAAGCCGCGGACGAGGTCGGCGTAGGACTTGCCCAGTGCATGGGAAGCGCGGGCGTGCGTGTCGTGCGCGCTTATGCCTGACAGCGACGACGGTGCTTGGATACGCGGTGAGGCCAGCTGGACCGCGTCCAACGCCACCGGATCCTCGACGTCGCCGAGCGCGATCTGGAGATGGGCCGCGAGCGCGGCGGCTGACGCACGCAGCTGCTCGCTCGTCGGCTGCTGCTCCTCGAAGCCCCACCCCCAGTGCTTGCGCCGACGATCGCTCACCGAGGACGAGTGTATGCGCAGCACCTCTACGCAACCGTTCCCCTGAAGTTAACGGACGTTAACGGGCGCGTTGGGGAGATTCACTAGCCTTCGAGGGAGTGTCCGACCGACCGGAGCCAGCAACACAAGCGCCGGAGATCCTCGCCCGCGGACCGTGGGCGCTGGAGCAGATCAGGGCGCGCTGGCGCGAGGTGCAGTTCGAGCCCTCGCTGGAGCAGAGCGAGGCAGCGGATGCGGCGATCAGAGAGCTGCAGCAACGCGGCTCGCCCAGCCATGACGGGGTGGCGGCACGCTTGGTCGACTACCGCCAGGACGAGCAGGGGATTTCGATCGAGCTACAGCCGCTGCGCTGGGCACTGAGGCTTGTCGAAGGTGACGCATCCCAGAGCATGGCGGCACTGTGCGTGACCCGCGCGGCGGACGGGCGCTGGCTCGCTGGGCGCCGGGCGGCGTGGGTGTCTTCATGGGCTGGGCGCTGGGCGCTGGGCGCGGGGGGAGCTGTTGACCTGGGCGAGAACCCGGCGGACACGCTGGTGCGGGAGCTGCGGGAGGAGTGGGCGGTCTCGCCTGAGCGCGTGCAGGGCGAGGCGCTGTTGCGTCTGCCGCACAGGCTCGTGATGTTCGTGGGGCAGGCGTGGCTGGCGGAGGGCGCGGAGGAGACGGTCACGATGGATCCCGAGCACGACCAGTTCGCGTGGTGGCCGCGCGATATCGAGGAATGGCCTCCTGAGGCTGGCGAGACGTTGCCGCGGATGGCCCAGTGGCTGTCGGAGTGAGCGTACAGCCACGGTCGGGAGTTGGGCCGTTGACGTTTACGCGCCTGAAGTGGACGTCGTTCGCTCACTCGTGTGTGTATACGGGGCTGCTGGTCAGTGCATTCGCGGTGGGTAAGCCCGAACCGCTGACGTTCGTGTTGGGTTGGACGCACGGACTGCTGTGGATCTTCATGTCTCTGGCGTGCATCACGGCTGCACGCCTGCGCATAGTGTCGCTGAAGCTCGCTGTGGCGGTGGCTGTACTGGGCGGTATCGGACCGTTCTTCGGTAGCTACCAGTTCATTCGCGAGCAGCGCGAGCGTGCCAGCGCACAGCCGCGCTAAAGTGAGAGATCAATGGCCACGGGCATCACCGCAGTGCAGACGATAGACGTCGTGACGCCCGCTGCGGGTGAGTCGGTCACCGAAGGAACGATCCTTGAATGGCGTGTCAAGGTCGGCGACTACATCAAGGTCGACGACACGATCGTGGAGATCTCGACCGACAAGGTCGATGTCGAGCTGCCCTCGCCGGGGAGCGGCACGGTCAGCGAGATCCTTGTAGAGGAGGGCGACACGGTGACGGTGGGACAGGTGATCGCGCGCATCTCCGTCAACGGCGCCGAGCCGGCTCGAGCACAGGCTGGCGATGCTCCGGTGGAGCCGGCAGACGACGAGCAGCCGGCGACAGCGGCTGGGACCTCGACGGCACCTAACGGCACAGCTACACAGAGCGATGCACCGGCATCTGCGCCGACCCCGACCTCTGCCCCATCCGGCACGACGGCGCAGACGGTAGATGTGGTGACGCCGGCGGCGGGCGAGTCGGTGAGCGAGGGCACGATCCTCGAATGGCGCGTGAAGGTCGGCGACCGGATCAAGGTGGACGACACGATCGTGGAGATCTCCACGGACAAGGTCGACCTCGAGCTGCCG
>Ga0070762_10000661_pt1 | contig 15005 bp, 16 predicted proteins | sample HubBroMetageREF2_FD_66726 | JGI IMG/M metagenome (GOLD analysis project Ga0070762, IMG submission 66726) | Reference soil microbial communities from the Hubbard Brook experimental Forest, New Hampshire, USA - Hubbard Brook CCASE Soil... | ecosystem: Environmental > Terrestrial > Soil >...
AACGATCCAGTCCCCCGCCGATCCTCGATCAACCTCGACTCCGTCGAGAGCGTGTCCGTCGCCGCTCTGGTCGAGCGCCTCGGACGGCTCAGCGACGACCGCATGCGAGACGTGTGCGCCGCGCTCGACGTGGCCGTCGAATGCCACAGCCAGGAGTGGGCAGTCGGGGCGTGAGCTGCTCATATTCGGGTCCAAATCCGATCGATGGGCATCGCGTAAAGGCGGTCATCAAGGTTGAAAGCCCGGGGGCCCATGTAGAGCGCTATGCCGGCCAGGAAACGTTCCCCGACGGCGTCGCGCAGCTTGCGCAGGTGGCGCATGTCGCGACCCGCGACCTGACCCCTGGCCTTCACCTCGAAAGCGAGCACGCCCCCATCGTCGCGTTCAAGCACAAGGTCGATCTCGTCGCCGTCGTAGGTGCGCCAGTGTCCATAAGCTGCGACCTTCTCCAGCCACGAGGCCTGCCTTACGAGCTCGGCCACTACGAACGTCTCCAGCAGGTGACCGAACTGCGAGAGGGACGGCGCGTCACGCCGGACGAGCCTCTCCGGGGTGAGGTGCAGCAGACGTGCGGCGAGACCGGCGTCGATTATGTGCAGCTTTGGCGCACTGGTTGCTCTTGCCCTTACCGTCGTTCCCCACGCCGGCAGGCGCGTGATCAGGAACACAGCCTCGAGCAGCTTGATGTAGTCAGCCGCAGTCGTGCGGTCCAGTCCGGCCTCGCTGGCGGCCCTCGTCACGTTCAGGACTCCCGCGGTCTGGGCCGCCAGGCGGCGCAGCAGCGCCGGAAGCTGCTCGCGCTGGCGCAGCCTGGATAGCTCTCGCACGTCCCGCTCCAAGACAAGCTCCACGTAGTCGTCGAACCAGCGATTGCGTGCCGCAAGGCTACGCCGCGCAACGGGAATCGGCATGCCTCCTGCGGTGATGCGGGCGACGTACTCCGCCCTGCTCATTGCTGAGACGGTCCCGTGAAGGGCGGCACCCGTCGGATCGTCAAGGAGCGCCTCTAGCAGGTTCTCTGTGACGCCGGCGATCTCGCCCTGGGTGAGAGGCCACAGCGTCAGCAGATGCACACGGCCCGTGAGCGATTGGGCGGCTATGGGCAGCGCGTCATAGCGGGTGGATCCGGTGATCACGTATCGGCCGGCTCGCAGCTCGCGGTTCAGCTCTGCCTTGATGGCATCCAATACCGCCGGTACATGCTGATACTCATCTATGCACACGGGGGAAGAGCCGTCTACGAACGCGCCCGGGTCCGCCAGCACAGCCGCGCGCGTGGCCGGATCGTCCAGGTCCACCACTTCTACCCCACAAGAGCTTGCCAGCTCGCCCAGCAGCGTCGACTTGCCGACCGTTCGCGGTCCCTGCAATGCGATCACCGGCTCATCTTCGAGGCGGTCGAGTGTCACCTCCATAAGCCGGCGGGCAACGACCCCATGGATCCGCGAGAAAGCTTCGCTCATCCGCGAAGAGTAGCATCGAGTCCCCGATTCCGAGGGGGTTAAGTCCCCGATTTCGAGGGGGTTAAGTCCCCGATTTCGAGGGGGTTAAGTCCCCGATTTCGGTGATAGTTCAGGTGGGCAGGTGGTGGTGGGCATCGAGCAGGCTGCGGTGATCGAGGCGCTCAGGGCTGAGGTTCTTGATCTGAAGCGGCGGTTCGCTCAGACTCACGACACTAGGCTAAACGCCGCACGAAGCCGCACGTGCACTTCGCTCCTGAGCCACCCGCGATCCGCCAATAGCGCTCCCGCGCGTAGCCGCCAGAAGTCTTCCTGAGGACGATCCAGCTGTTGTGCGCGTTTACAGCTAGCGATATCCAGCTGTGCGGAGCGCGGAGGTCGTGATCATGAGTGTCCGCTGCGCGGCGCTACTGGCTGGCATCGACAGCTAGGCGGGCGAGGATCGCGACCGGGATTGGAAAGTGCTGCGGTAGTCCTTTGCTCGTCTCGGGCGTTGCTTCGTGATGGCCTCCCAGCGCTGGATCTGCTGCTCGGCGACGCCGATACGTTCGGCGAGCTGGCGCTGGGTGAGCCTGGCTGCGATGCGGGCTTCGATCAGTGCGATCGGCAGCTCGTGCAGAGACGTGATCTCGCGGCTGGTGATGTGTCCGTCGCGTAGCCTCTCGTAGTGGTTGATCTCGTGACGGAATGTCTCGATCTGGCTGGCGATGGCATCGTGCATAAGCTGCTTCATGCCTGGATCGACGTTTGGAGGGAGCTCCCGCTCGTCGTTGGCGGTCAGGCCGCCTTCGAAGCCGGCGAGGTGTGCCTTGGTGATGCGGTATTCACGCTCGTTCTTGATCACGGCAGTCCTGTCAGGTCGATGGCGATGATGCCCTTCGGCTGATTCAAGCGATCGCGTTGGAAGAAGTCGAGGTAGGTCGTGCCGTCTGCATCTGCGGGCCACTCGGCGGGGTAGAGCTCGCCGTAGCGCGCCTTTTGTGCAGCGTGACCATCGCTGAAGGTCAGAAGCTCGGGGTCGAGACGGTTGAGGATGACGCCGCTCGACTCCCAGCAGGCGTCGAAGTCGCCCGGATGGTTCTTGCTCGTGACGAGGCTACCGTCGAGATAGGCGGTGGCGCACCCGGCGCCCTTCAACGATCGCAGCGCATCCAGGAGGGACGATGGCCATCGTGTTAGAAAGGGGCGCAGATGCCAGTAGCAATCGTCACCGGATCGGGCGGCCTGATCGGCTCAGAGTCCGTAGGACACTTCGTCGAGGCCGGCTACACGGTGATCGGGCTGGAGAACGACATGCGCGCGACGTTCTTCGGGCCGGAGGCGTCCACCGCGCGTACGACCGACGCGCTTGTGCGTCGCTATCCCGATGCGTTCCGCTCGCTGGAGATCGACATCCGCGACGCTGATGGTGTCTCACGGGTGTTTGCGGAGCGTGCTGGCGAGATCGAGTTGGTGATCCACACCGCGGCACAACCATCGCACGACTGGGCCTCATCCGATCCGCAAACGGATTTTGCGGTCAACGCCAACGGCACGCTCAACCTGCTGGAGGCTGTCCGGCAGCACGCGCCGAGCGCCACGTTTGTCTTCTGCTCCACGAACAAGGTCTACGGCGATCTGCCCAACCAGCTTGCGCTCCTCGAGCACGAGACGCGACTTGATCTACCCGAGAGCCACCGCTACCACAGTGGGATCGACACCAGCATGTCAATCGACGCGTCAACGCACTCGCTCTTCGGGGTCTCAAAGACGGCGGCTGACCTTCTGGTTCAGGAGTATGGGCGCTACTTCGACATCCCCACCGTCTGCTTTCGTGGCGGCTGTCTGACAGGACCAAATCACGCTGGCACGCAGCTGCACGGGTTCCTCTCCTATCTGATGCGCTGCACGATGACCGGCGATCCCTACACCGTGTTTGGCTATGCCGGCAAGCAGGTGCGCGACAACATCCACGCCGCTGACCTGGTGGCTGCTTTCGCGGCCTTTCACCGCGCGCCGCACGCCGCTGCTGTTTACAACATCGGCGGCGGACGCCAGAGCAACTGCTCGATGCTGGAGGCGATCGACCTGTGCCAGCAGATCGCAGGGCGTGAGCTCACATGGAGCCTCGACAGCGCCAACAGGATCGGCGACCATCGCTGGTGGATCAGCGATCTCGAGCCGTTCAAGCTCGACTACCCAGGCTGGGACATCACATACGACATCCACGGCATTCTGCGCCAGATCCACGAGCACAATGCCGAGCGCTGGATCCTCGGCGGCTGAAGCGGGGCGGACATCTAGCATCGATGGCACCTAGGACCCGAGAACCGCGCAGCGCCTGCTCGGCTACCGTCCCTCTGGTCCGGTAAACTTGCAGGTTATGCCAGCCCTATCTTGGCCGACGTTGCATAAGGAGGATCAGTGGCTCATCGGTGCGATGGAGCGCCGGCTGCGCCAGAGCAAACAGACTCCTGAGCAGCTGCGAGCCCGAGCGTCCAAGCTGCGCACCCAAGCCGAGCAAACAGATATCAAAGGCATTCGTGACGCCAGCCTAGCGCTGGCGGCGCATTACGAACAGGCAGCCGCGGACCGTCTGGTGGCCTGAGGGCCGTCAACCACGGCTTGCGCGGTCGACAAGCTCCGCCAGCTCGGCCACGATCTCATCCTGCTGGGCACGAAGCGCGCGAGCTCAGGCGCCAGGTCCGCCCAGCGGGCTCCGAGCGAATGGGCAGTACGCCCTGCCTGGGCGGGATCGAGCAGTTCCTGTTCTTCCCATTCGCGCTCCACGCTGCGGAGCTCACGGGCCAGTCGGGGCATCTGTTTGAGAACGACCGCTGCCGATTCGCTGAGCAGCTTCCGCGCGTGGACATCGTCGGCGTGCATTTCCGCCAGCTCACAGTGCAGATCGTTGGCGTACTCATGCACGATCGTCGCTGCGAGAAAGTAGCGGTCGGCGTACTCACCCTTGACAACGGAATATCGGTCAGTGAGCGATGAGAACTTCGCGATCAGATTGCAGCCGCCGTCGGTGAGCAGGGCCTTAGGGCGAGCGCCGCCCACCGAGCTGCCATGCAGTAGTGCTACGCGACGCATTCGCCCTATTTTGTTACCCCTAGCGAGTTTGCCAGCGTCCGCATCTGTCGACGTGCGACGCACTCGCCGAGCTTGGCGGCATCTCCTTCGAAGTCCGCAGGGAAGGCAACGCGGCATGCCCGGCGTACGCCGGGCAACTCGTCGTCAGCGAGCAGGCGGCGGACGAGGAGGATGTCGATCAGGTCGCGGGCGCGGTCGTTCTCGCGATTGGGGAGGGAGTGGTCGGTGCAGGCGTGGAGCTTCTGCGCGAGCATGTACGCGAGCGTGACAAGTGGCAGCTCGCCGACCGGGGAGAGGCCGAGCGCAGCGACGTCTACGAACGTGTTGTCGACCAGCTGCGTGCCGCGGCCTGCGTCGCCTTCGGCCGGCGCTGCCTCGAACTGCACCGTGGAGAACGGCTGGCCCTTGAACTGCAGCTTGATGTTGCCGCGCCAGGCGGCGGTGTCGTGGATCGGCTCCCATGAGACCAGCCGGAAGCTGAAGCCGTCCCAGCCACGAGCCAGGGCGTCTCGCAGCAGGGACTCGATCTGCTCGGCCTGGGCGCGGACGGCCGAGTCGAGGTCCTTGGTCGCCCGGGCCTCCTGGCCGATCAGAAGCTCGACGGCGACGCCACCCTTGACGGCAAAGATCGGCTCGCCGTTCTCGTCGCGGGCGTGGGTGTCGAGCGCGGCGATCACGGCGATGTAGCCGATCTGGCGGCGGGCGCGCAGCTGCAGCGCGTCGTCGCCGATGAGGTTGCGCAGGCGCTGCTCCAGCGAGGCCTTGTTCTTGGGCGGTGTGTCGTAGCGACGCTCACTCATGCCGCGCCCTGAGCCCGCGTGGCGCGCAGATCGGCCGCCTGCTCGGCGGTGATGAGCGCGCGAGCCCACCCAACCGCGAATCCCCCGCGGTCGACCCCGGCAGATCAGTGTGTTGAGGATATGGAGAGCTGCCAGTGCTCGATGTGGCCGCGGCCATGGGCGAGCCTGCGTCTCACGGCTGCGATGACTGTTGTGTCGATGCCTGTTCGAGCGTGTGGGTTCTCGGTGGGCTGTCGAAGGGGAGAGGAGGTATGCCTCCAGTCCCGCTCGGGTGAGCAGCGGCTCGGTGAGGCAGTGGCTCGGGTCACTCGGGGTGCAGATCCTTGCGTGTGTACTCATACATCGATGCGAGCGCCCAACCCCCTTCGCCCAGATTCATGCGCCGGCCGCGGGCACGAGCGGCCGACGGCGGCGGTTGTGCCGATCGCGCCGGCAAGCTGCCGCCACGTGATTGGAGCGGCCTGGGGGGCGTATTTCAGCAGTACAGAGGCAGCCTCAGTGGGAGCCAGCTTATCCCGACCGTAGCCAACCGTCAGGACTGTACATGCGCGATCCCGCGTGCTGCGGGCTGGGGACTTGCACGGAGTCTCGATCGACTGGTGTATGGCGCTACTTGGGCAGCCCGCGCTCGCGACAGGCACGTAGGAGGTCGTCGACGTACCCGTGGGCGTCGGATGTCGCGGCGGGGTCGAGGTCTCCGGTGCTCTCGAATTGCGCTGCGCGGCGGGGGCCGAGGCTGCTGGGTCCGGCGAAGTCGCTGGTGAGCGACTTGAGTGCGCGCTCGACCACCTCGCGGTGCTCGGTCGCGTGGCGGGCGATACGGTCGGCGATGTCGCTGATGCCGTGTGGCCAGTGGCGCAGCACGTAAACGATGTCGTAGGCGTCCTTCGGCTCACCGCGGTCGGCGAGCGCGAGAGCCTTGAGCACGACCAGGGCGCCGGGTCCGCAGACGGGGATGATGCGGCTGACCTGCTCGCCCCTGAGAGTGTGGCCGTCGATCTGGATCAGCTCGCGCTCCAAGAAGGCGAGCTCCAGGCCGGGGGCGATCAGGGCGCCGAAGTCGCCGTCGAGCGGCTGCACGCGGCCACCCTGCTCGGCGCCCGGGATGGGGGGCATGAGGAAGTCGACAGTGACGTTGAGCTCGCCGAGTCGCCAGCGCTGGGGTGTGGGGTTGCCGCGGTCGTTGACGTCGGGTTCGAAGCCCTCTTGGCGTAGGCGTCTGGCGATCTCGCTGTATTGCTGCTCGTCGAGCAGTGCGACGGCGAGGCCGACGTCGAGGTCGTTGGTGCCGGCATGTCTGGCCTCGCCTGTTGGATCGGCGTCGGCCTGGCGGTCGATGAGCAGGCTGGGGGCGAGCCCCCCGACGATGCACAGCCGGTCCATCAGTGCGCCGAGGGTCACGGCCACTGTCAGGCAGGCGGCTTCGACCAGCAGGGTTTCCTCGCGCTGGTAGCTGCTGTGGTGTCGGGGCTTATCCGGAGGCGGCATAGTGCAGATGGTGATGACGTAGGTGCTCGGCGGCCTCGGGCGCGCGCTCGGGGAGGTGCAGCAGGTCGAGGTAGACCTGTGCTGAGGAGACACAGTTGAGCCCATCATGGGGGTGCTCGCCAATGAAGACGCCGAGGTCGTCCGGTCCGATTAGCTGCACGTTGGCGCCCGCAGAGCTCTGGCGCAGCTCCAGGCGCTTGGCGGCGTTGCGGGGATCGCCCTCGACGTAGACAGTGGTCAGGCGAAAGCGGGCGAAGTGGTCGATCGCCCACGCGGCTGGGAGCCCGGTGAACGCGTGGCGGACGTCGAGCGCGCCAAGGCGCGATGCGAGCTCGCGCGCGAGCTCGATCCCACTGCCGCTGATGTGGCCGGTGAGGACGTCGTGGTGGGTGAAGCGGTAGTCCTGCGCCCACGCGTCCAGCAGGCGGTCGGGGTCACGTGGGCGCAACTCGCGCTCGCGACGCTCCAACAGCAGCTCTTCGTCGAGCCGTCGCACGATGCGCGAGACGCTGCCGTCATCGAGACCGGTGGCCGCCACGAGCTCCTTCTGGCGCCACCACCGGCCAGGGTCCTCGAGCAGAACTCGCGTCACGCGAGCGCTCTTGGGTGCGAACGGGGACGAAGGCCGTCCTCGTGAGCGAAACTGGTTGGGGCGACCCTCGACCCGCACGTAGAGATCGTCGCTGCGGATGCGGGCGTTGCCGGACAGGTCGATCCAGCTGAGCCCCGCTTCCTCCGCCGCGCGGGCTCCCGCGGGAGCCATGTATGGCACCACTAGGACCGGGATCGTGTCGTCACGTCGGAGGTCGCGCATCCGGCTTGCCACGTCAGCGACGCGGCCGGGCTGGCTCGACGCCTTGACCTGGAAGACCCAGCGATGGCCCTGCTCGTCGTGGCCAACGAGATCGACCCCGCCGTCCGTCGCGGAAGGCGCATCGAGACGCAGGCCAGGCTCGCCCAGCAACTCAGTCAGGATCTCCGGCAGGCGATGCGCCGCCTCGCGCTCTACGGCCAAGGCTCCTTCCTGCATTTATCGTGCCCTTGCCATCATTTTGCAGGAGGATATTATACACAGGAGACGGGGGTCTGCTGCTAGAATCCGATCACCTGCAACGCACCGCATGTCTGGTCTTTTACGCAGGAACGAGGCGCGATGCTATGCGGCCGCTTGTAGTCCTGGGCCGCTCGGAGTCTGCCTGAGCTGAGCGAAGGACTCGACCGAAAGGACGACCGCTCGCATCTGTCCGTGCTTGGTGAGCACGAACTTTTCGGAGTCTCCGCGCTCGAGGAGGTCGACCATGCGATTGAGCTCCCGCATCGCGTCCCGTACTGTCCGCAGCTCCTCGTTGGAGACCTCGACCTTGCCCAATGTGTCCTCCTGATCGCGTCGGATTGCCCTAGACGCAGGCATCTTAGGTGCCGTCGTGGACACCATGATCCTGATCACGACATCACTGTCGCACTTTCCGTCCGATAGATCGTCGAGGATGCTGGGTGCCTGAGGTACGCCTCGTTGAGACGTGCCTCCAACGAGATCGAAGGCTTGGTAAGCATGCACGAAATCGACTTCTTGCCGGTCGGGGATGGAGCGCGCAGTGGCGATGCCATCGCCCTGCGGTACGGCAACCTCAAAGGAACCCGCGCCGAACAGACCGTGATCGTCATCGACGGAGGCTTCAGCGATGACGGCGAAGCTCTCGTGGAGCTCATCAAAACCCACTACGACACCGGCCGCGTCGACGTGGTCCTCGGCACGCACCTCGAGCAGGATCACATAGGCGGGCTCGCCGTGGTCTTGAGGAAGCTTGAAGTCGGCCAGCTGTGGATGCACCAGCCCTGGGTGCACTCCTCGGCCCTGGCAGAGTCCAGAAGCGCGCGGTTCAGCAATCTGCACCTCAGCGAGAGGCTGCAGGAGTCGATGCGCAACGCCTCCGACCTGGAGGACATCGCTGGCGATCTGGAGATCCCGATCGTCGAGCCCTTCACCGGTCTCGCTACACCCGACGGGTGCTTCTACGTGATCGGCCCCGATCGTGCGTACTACGAGGAGTTGCTTGGACTGCTGCCCCAGCAGGAGACCACCGCTGCTGCGGTGCTGCGCAAGCTCGCCGAGGCTGTACAGACACCTCTCTGTAAATCGTAGGTGAGCGACGAGCTACGTCCTCGTGGCGAGGCCAGGTTCACGCCGCAAATTTGACGCCTCTAGGCGCGAGACGATGTCGGCGACACGATGGACGGGTACCACCACATCGACGTCCCGCGTCGGAGTGATAGCCACCGAAGTCGCGTCTGCAAGCGAGACCTCCAGCGCCGCGGCGCCGACATCCACGGCATTCTGCGCCAGATCCACGAGCACAACGCCGAGCGCTGGATCCTCGACGCGTGAAGCAGGGAGGCGGTCGGCCTATGCCCGCCAATCCCAGCGACGCAGCTCGCGTGCCTGGCGCTCGCTTGCCACCGCCGCCCCTGCATTGAGGCCCAGCTCCAGTTGCGCCACGCACGGCCGGTCTGGGCTGGCGAGGGCATCCGCGCGGCCGATGCCCATGCCCAGGCACTTCAGCTCGGCCTCGTGGCGAGCCCACGCGCGCAGGAACTCCCGCTGGCGGTTGGCAGGATCGAGTGCTTGCAGACGCTGCGCCTCAGCTGGGCCGAACATGCGCGCGGCGATCGCCACCTCCTCGACCGGCCGCCGCGCGAGCTCCACGTCGACGCCCACCGCCCCCGCGTGGCTGAACGCGTACAGCGCCCAATGGCCCGAGTGCGACATGTTGAAGGACAAGCGATCGAGGTCCGCGGCCGCTGGCTGGCCTTTTGCTGAGAGCTCCTGAGCGTGCTGCGCCAGCGCAGGCTTGCCGTGCTCGCCGGTAACGAAGCGTAGTGCGCTCGGGTCACGCTGTAGATAGCGGCCGAGCAGTGTCCGCAGTAGCCCCCGCGAGCGCCTCCACAGCTCGCCGTCGCGCTCATTCACGATGCGCGCGGCGCGCGCCAGCTCCTCGCTGCACAGCAGCTCTCCCAAGTCCTCGGCCACGGCAGCCAGGTCCGCTCGCCACACGTGCACGGCGCCGTCAGCGAGTAGTGGGCGAAGCGGACCGGGCGCCCACGTGTCCTCTGCGGCTGCGGGCATTGCGTCAATCTAGGTGCTCAACCACACCCGATCAATCCCGCTAGCGACGTTTCGTGCCTCTCTACCGTGGCGGGTGCGTGAGATATTCGTCCAGCATCTGGCCCAACAGCGTGGCCATCAGGCGCGCTTGCTGATCTACGACGGCTACGCTCTTGCCCCTATGCGCAGCCTGTCCGTGCACCTCGAGGGCCTGGTGGTGATCGAGCCGACCGTCCACCCGGACGAGCGGGGCTTCTTTTGCGAGACCTACAGGCGCGCGTGGCACGCGGAGGTGGGGATTCCAGAGGACCAGCTGTTCGTCCAGGACAACCACTCGCGCTCCACGCGCGGCGTGCTGCGGGGCATGCACTTCCACATTGGCGACGGCGTGGGCAAGCTCGTGCGCTGCGCGCGCGGGCGCATCCTCGACGTAGCCGTTGACCTGCGCAAAGGCTCGCCCACGTACGGGCAATGGGAGGGCGTGGAGCTCGACGAGCAGAGCATGCGCGAGCTGTACGTACCGGTTGGCTTCGCGCACGGCTTCTGCGTGCTCAGCGATGTCGCTGATGTGCTTTACAAGCAGAGCGCCTACTACGACCCAGCTGTTGAGCGGGGGATCGCATGGAACGACCCAGACGTAGCGATCGACTGGCCGCTGCCAGTGGGGGAGCTGATCGTCTCCGAGCGCGACGCGGCCGCACCGCGACTGCGCGATATCGCTGACGAACTGCCGTTCGAGTGGCATCCTTAACGGCGATGTCCGCCCGTCTGCAGCGCCTGCGCGAGCGCACCAACGGCTATACGGTCACCCCTGAGCAGTACGTGCGCTTCGCCTATGCCGGGCTGATAGCGCTGACTGTGATCGTGCTCACCGGCGCGGCGGTGCGGCTCACCGGCTCTGGCCTCGGCTGCCCCACTTGGCCCAAGTGCTACGGCAACGTCTACCCGCCGCTGAGAACGCACGCGCTGATCGAGTTCTCCAACCGCTTGATCACCGCGCCGGTATCGATCGCTGCCGGCCTTGCCTGGCTGGCGGCCGTCCGTCGGCGCCCATACAGGCGCGACCTGGTGTGGCTGGGGGCGCTGTTGCCGCTCGGCGTCGTCGCGCAGGCGGTGCTTGGCGGCTTCACGGTCAAAGGCCAGCTCGACTACGGCTGGGTGATGGGCCACTTCGCGTTGTCGATGCTGATCCTCGTAGCTGCTGTCATGCTCGTCTGGCGGGCTACCAATGAGCCGTCCCAGGACAGCCAGTCGCAGCTCGCGGCGGCCGGTGCTGGGGCCGCCGGCGCCACGCATGAGCCGTCGCAGAGCAGTAATTCCCGGGTCTCAGCTGACGCTGCTGCGGGCGCCGCCACCACCGACCCGACGATCGTGCGCGCGCTGCGCTGGCTGGTGGCGCTAGGTGCACTGACGATCTTCGCCGGCACAGCAGCCACCGCGGCGGGCCCGCACGCGGGCGGCTCGCCCGGCCAGAAGATCAACCGTCTGAGCTTCGACGGTCGCGGCACGATGGACTTCGTCATCCACCGCCACGCTGAGATCGCGTTTGTGTTCAGCGTGGCGGCGGTGCTCGTGTGGTGGCTTGCCCGCCGCCGGCAGGTGAGCGCGGGGGTGCAGCGCCCGCTGACGGTGCTGTGCGTGCTGCTGGCACTGCAGGGCGTGGTCGGCTTGGATCAGTACTACACGCATCTGCCCACAGAGCTGGTGTGGGTGCACGTGACGCTCGCCAGTGGCGTGTGGGTATGCCTGCTGTGGTCGGCATGTGCTGCTGGTGCGCTGGCGTCGTTCAGGGCCCGCAGGGGCCTCAGACGGCCCGTTGAGGGACCGTTGCGGACTGCCGCGCCGGTCGAGTTCCCCGGAAATTAGGGCTTCTTCGCCGTGTGTTTACATGCTCTATCCGTGTCGTCGTCCTCGCGAGCGGTTAGCCTGCTCGCAGCAACGACACTCGAGAAGGGAGTGGCATGACCAAGAACGAGCTGGGCGAGCAGGTCGCGGAGCGCACTGGGCTGTCCGCCAGCCAGGCACGACAGGTGGTTGAGGCGGCGATCGAGGTGGTCTCCGACGAACTTGCCGCCGGGGGCGAGGTCGCACTTGCCGGCTTCGGCAAGTTCAGCGTCAGCCACCGAGCGGCGCGTCAAGGACGTAACCCGTCCACGGGCGAGACCATCAACATCGCAGCCTCAAAGGCCGCGAAGTTCTCCGCTGCCAGCGCGCTGAAGAAACGCCTCAACGGCTGATTCGGGGGACTCGCAGGGATCGTGGACTCTTCGGAGGCCGCTGATCCCTGCGGGGCCGACCGTCGTGGTTTCGAAGTTGGCGCGAGCGCGCGTTCAAGTCGCCCTGATGCCTGATCGTCGGCCTGGGTCGAGGTCGGCGGCGCGCAATCCGGCGGCGAACGAGCCCGAACCTGCGCTTCACTGTGGACGCCGAGGGGTAGCCGTCGGGCGAGGCGTCGCATTCTTCCTTGGTCGGGACTCGGCCCCGCTCGCGCGCCATGCGCTGGAGCGCGTCGATCACCTGCTGGTGATTCCATGACTGGTGGTAGGGCGGGAACCCGGCGGCGAGCATCATGCTCGTCCAGTTGCCGAACACGATGCGCGCGGCGCTCGCGGGCGGCCAGCGCGGAAATTCGCGCTGCCAGCGGTTGCGCTCAGTGCCGCTCGCCGGACGCCAGTCGATAGTCGTCGGCGGGCGCCCCTCGAGCTGCTCCCACTCGGCGACCGCGTCGAGCAGCTCCGGCGCGCTCCAGCGCTTGGGGTTCGATCGGCGGGTCGAGCAGCGATGGCAATGCGCGCTCTCGCGCGGCTTCCAGTGCGCTCGCCCACGAGTCGAGATAGCGGTAGACGGTCGTGTTGCCCGGCCAGCGCGGGTGCTCGCGCTCCCACTTGCGCTCCGCGTCGCTCATCAAGCCCGCGCTGCCGCGGCTAATCCTTACTGCTTGGTAACCCGCTGTTTAGACGCGTGCGGGAGGCTGCTCCGCGAGCCCTCCTCCCGAAAGCGGGTGATGTTCGATGAGACGTGTAGTTTCAGCCAGACGCTCCCAGCAGCGCAAGCGTTATCGCTCGCTGGCCAGCTTCTACACCGCTGACGATCGCCGCATCCATTCGCGCGAGCGCGACGTGGGCCTGTGGTGGCGCGAGGATGCCGACGGTCCGCTACACCGCGCCGCATGGGTCAGCGACACAGGCGAGCTGTACCTGGTGCGTCTTGGACCCGCCGATGAGGGTGGCGGACAGGTCGAGGTTCTGGCGACCGTGCCCAATAGCGAGCAGCTGGACTTGGTGCTTGAGGGCTGGCGCGAGCGCTGCGGCGAGCCGCGCTCGCTGAGCTGGCTGCGCAAGCGCAGCGCTGAGCGGCTCGCCCCCGCGGATACGCTGACGGCGAGGATCGATAGGATGCGGCCAAGCATGACCGGCGCACCACAGGCCCACGGCAACATCGCCCCAGCAAGCGCGCACGGAGGCATCCGTTGACCCACTATCCAGGCTGGGGCTCGTGGAGCTTCCAACCGGTTGTGATCATCGCGCTGCTGGGCGCTGGGTGGCTGTATGCGCGGGTGTACAAACGCGCTGCCTCGCGTTCATCGACCTCAGCGCCCAACGCTGGGCACTGGGTGCCCTACACCGCTGGGTTGCTGACGATCGCGGTGGCGCTGCTGTCGCCGCTTGACCCGATCGGCGATCGCTACCTGCTGTCGGCGCACATGATGCAGCACGTGCTGCTCTCAGATATTGCGCCCGCGCTGATCGTGCTTGGCCTGCGCGCACCGATCCTGCCGCTGGGCCTTTCGCGCGAGGCGCTGCTGGCGGTCGCGCCTGGAGGCAAATCCGGTCGCGTGCTCGCGCGGCTGACCTCGCCGTGGCTGGCGGTGCCGCTGTGGGCGCTTGCCACATGGATCTGGGCGATCCCCAGCGTGTTTGACTTCGCCGCCCAGCACTCTGCTGTGCATGCGCTCGAGCATGCGACGCTGTTCTACACGGGCCTTGCCATGTGGTGGCTGATCATCGACCCGCTGCCGCGTGCGCGTCTGCGCCCCAACGGCCAGCGGCTGGCGCTGCTCGGCTTCACGCGCTTGGCCAGCGCATGTGTGTGCCTGCCGCTGACATGGCTCTCCACCACCGAGTACCCGCTGTATTCCGGCGCTGTGCGCGCGTACGGCCTGTCGGCCATCAACGACCAGCATCTCGCCGGCGCCAGCATGTGCTTCATCGAGGCGCTCGTCTTCGGGATCGCCTTCGCTGCCGTGTTCATCAGCATGCTCGACCGCTCAGACTCGCGTATGACGCTCGGCGAATACGCCGCCGCTGGCTCGCACGGCAAGCGCCTTTCCACCTGAGGCTGAGCCTCCCGCGTTAGCGGCGGGCTGGCTCGCAGTCCGTGTGGGCTGACTAACGGTCTGGCTGTTCCGCGTTCAGCTGGTTGAGGATCGAGTCGAGAACGCGGTTGATCTCAGCTGGCGCCCCAGTCAAGCGTCTCATCGAATAGGCGGGGCTCCCGGCGGGCGATCTCGAGCGTAAAGACGATCAGCGCCTCAGGATCCTGCGCCCATCGGCTGACGCGGGTAGGTGCGGTGAGGACTCCCATCTGTGCCCACTCGTCCCACGCAAAGGAGACGAGCTGTTGCGTGAGCTGTCCGCTAGTCGTCAACTGGCTCACGCTTGACTCCGAGGTGAGCAAGCACCTTCTCGAGGACTTCGCGGTAGCCAGCGGAGTTGTCGTGGGTTTCGCTCCACTCCGCCGCTTCGATCAGCTCCCCGGCCTGCAGTAGAGCTACGACGTCGACGTCTCGAGTAGGTCGAGACACAAATCCGAGCGCAATTAGAGCCGAGCCTCCGACGACAACGATCGTGTGCGCCTCACCACGGGCAGCGAGCTGCTCCGAAAGCGCAGCAACAACTGCTCAACATGCTTTGCATCCCTAATCGAGACCTCAGACATCACAGATCAAGATGTTAGACAGGGAGTGTCCGGTGATCTGTGTAGGCACTGAGTTGAAAGGAGACTCATGCCTACAGCGACGCAGGTGCATACGGAGGACGAGGTTGCCGCTGGCGTTTCGCGGAGCGAGCCCGTAGGGCG
>Ga0070762_10000662_pt1 | contig 14976 bp, 12 predicted proteins | sample HubBroMetageREF2_FD_66726 | JGI IMG/M metagenome (GOLD analysis project Ga0070762, IMG submission 66726) | Reference soil microbial communities from the Hubbard Brook experimental Forest, New Hampshire, USA - Hubbard Brook CCASE Soil... | ecosystem: Environmental > Terrestrial > Soil >...
GCGCGAGCCTGTACGATCTCGGACTTCAATGGCAGGTGCAGCAGGAATTCGCCGCATCGGTGAAAACTCGTACTGGTCCGTTGCCATACATACGACCGCCGTTTGAAGCCTTGTTGTTTCTGCCCTTCGCCTACCTGAACTACCCTGCTGCGTTCCTGGTGTGGACCTGCATCAAGATGGCAGTACTATTCACCATCCCTTTTCTGTTGGCGGGGGAGACTCCGTTCGACTCGGAGCTTCTGCCGGAGCCACGGCTTCAGGGCTTGCTGAGTCTTGGTTTCTACCCAATTGCGTTAGATTTACTGCAGGGACAGGACTCGATTCTTCTCTTGCTACTCCTAGCGCTCGTATTCACCTCCCTGCGCGACGGGTCGGGTTTTCGCTCGGGAGTCTATTTGGGTCTGGGTCTGTTCAAATTTCACCTTGTTATTCCAATTCTTCTCGTGCTGCTTCTCAACCGAAAAACTAGAACTGTGCTCGGTTTTCTTTGCACAGCATCTGTCCTGTTGTTAGTTTCGCTCGCCCTCGTAGGAAGATCGGCCGTAGTCGCTTATCCCGAGTATGTCTGGAACCTGAGTCAGACACCCGCCCGTATTGGAATCAACAGCAGTGTGATGCCTAACATTCGTGGATTACTGACCCCTTTTCTCGGCGTGGGAAGAGTTCCCCTCACAGTGGTGGGCGCCCTCCTCGGAGTTTCGATTTTTGGCATCGTCCGCGCCGCAACGATCTGGAGACCTTCCGACAATGCTCGCCAGAACCGGATAGGCTTTTCGTTCTGCATCGTCGTAATCCTAGTCACTAGCTACTACACCACCAGCTGTGACCTGGCCTTGCTTATCTTGCCTCTCCTATTCGCAGGCGGCATATTCGCAACCGATGCAACCATTCGCGGTTGGCCTCGCTGGTCGTTTGTGGCTTGCACTACTGTGCTACTGTGCAGTCCTTTCTATTTGCTGCTGCTGTCTTTTGGGAAGTTCTTCAGCATCGCTTTGGTGTTGCTGCTATTCGCCATGGTGCTGGCGAAATTGGCGCGAAAGCATCCGGATCAGGTTTTTGCACGATAGCGTTGGCTCTGCGCTTGTCCGTGCGAGGACCACCAGACCCTTTCGTCTGACATCACTCGGGGGTTTGGGTGACATCAGATCTGCGGACCTTTGGTGGGTTACAATGCTGGCGTGAGATGGCACGTGCGCGCGTTGCACCTCGGGCTACCGACCGTGGCTCTGGTTTTCTGTCTCGCGTTTTGGTACTGGGCGAAGCACGTTTATATCCCCATGATCGCCGCCGAGGTTCGCACCAGGAATTTACCCATCGGAAACAATTCGGATCTTTACCCGCGCTGGCTCGGGGCGCGCGAATTACTCTTGCACAGCCGGGATCCATACAGCTCCGAGATAACCCGCGAAATCCAGATTGGATTCTATGGGCGCCCGCTCGACCCAAAGAAGAAATCGGACCCCATAGACAAGGAATCCTTCGTTTATCCCCTGTTTGTCGTATTTTTGCTGGCGCCCACAGTGACCTTGCCTTTTGGTGTAGTGGTGGCTATCTTCCGCTGGGTTTTAATGGGTAGTATCGCGCTTAGCATACCTCTCTGGATGTATACGATGGGATTTCGTTTGAAACCGCTGGTCGTTCTTTCGGGGATCCTATTTGCGCTTGGCAGCTTCCCGGGTCTTGTCGAGTACTATCAACAGAATCTCGCGGCATTATCGGTTCTTCTAGTTGCCGCGGCTGCAGCTTGCATAGCCGGAAACCGGCTTGCACTAGGGGGAGGGCTGCTCGCCTTCGCCACCATGAAGCCGGACACCTGCGGTCTCCTCGTTGTCGGTTTGCTTGCCTGGGCCTCGTTTAGTTGGAGAAGCCGCCAAAGGCTTCTGTGGAGCTTTGCAGGAACCATCGCAATATTACTCGCCATATCGGAAATACTTTTGCCTCATTGGATCTTGAGATTTATAGCGGCCATTCGAGAATATACAACCTACGCCACCACTCCGAACATCCTTCAGCTGCTTTTTCCCTCATTCCTTGGCACCCTTTTTTCGTTGTTGCTGTTGGCCTTTCTCTTTGGGCTCTGGTTCCAGTGGCGAACCGCGGATGCCACTACACTTCGCTTCCGGTGGATACTCGCGTGGACTTGCATTGTCACTCTTGCCATAATTCCAAAACGCGCCTCCTACAATCAATTGTTGTTGATTCCGCCTTTCCTGACGCTGCTGAGCCAGTTTCGTGATTTTAAAAAAGGAGCCGACATCATCCAGCGTGCGTTTGTAAGCACACCTTTTGCGTGCCTTCTTTTGCAATGGTTGACAGCCTTGTTTTTGAGTCTAAGCGTGATATTCGGTAAGCAAATGCCATCACCCTTCGTAGCAGGAATGCCAGATCATATTTTTCTCGCAATAGTACCCCTTACGCTTCTTGCCATGACAACGATGACTTTCTTGCCTCCAACACTTCAACCCATGCGCGGCGGGCAGCCCAGCCAAATAGACAAGAGTAGCCGTAGCCAGAAGGAGTGCTGAAAAGGCTGCTCTCCGATAGGCGAACAGATACTACCGCACTATCCCTACGATCTGAAGAAGGCGCCTACTCCGCATCAGTGCGGGGCATCGTATCAGCGTGGCATATCTCGGTGTGGCAACGGAGTTCTCGACTCAAACAGAAAGCTCAACGCCTCGGGAAAGCGTTTGGCCCACTCGCCTTCATTGTGCGATGCACCCTCGGCGATTCTCACCAGCAATCGGCTATCGTCGAGCCCGGCTCGCCGCAGACTTTTTTCCAGCTCGCGGACATCTTCTACCACCTGCCTATCTTTGTCCTCACGGCCCGCTTCGCGGGTGCCCATCGCCAGAAACACTCTCTCTGGCCACTGTCGAAAGGCGCGGCTGTACTTCAATATCCTTCGATTGGAAATAAACAACGACGGGCTCTCCAGCAACAGGCGGCCAAACACGCCAGGGTGCTCCATCACCGTGTACAAAGAAATCAGCGCGCCTAAGGATGACCCACCCAAGCCTGTGTTTTCAGGACCTCGATCGATGCGATACCGCTCAGACACAAAGGGTATGACTTCGCTCATCAAGAAGTCGGGATAGCGCTTCCCTTGCGGTCGCAAAACCGGAGGATGAAACGAGCGGTACGGTAAGAACTCCTTGATGCGGTCGTTCTGCGCGTTATCGATTCCCACAATTATCAGCGGCGGAATCACTTCCTGCCGGATCAACCGGTCGGCCGTTTCATCGACCTGCCATTCCACGCCAGCGAAAGCCGTGGCGCGATCGAAAAGGTTCTGGCCATCGTTCAGATAAAAAACCGGGTAGGGTCGAGCGGCGTTCTCGGATGCGTCGTACCGCGGTGGCAGCCAGACTCGCAGCATTCGCGTGTTACGAAATACGCGGCTGCGAAATTCGTGCAACCGCAGTTCGCCGGTGATCGATTGGTTCGGCGGCGCGGCTTGCGGTGGAGTGACTTCTTCCATCGTGAAATGTAAGCGCGGGAGTGTTCTCCCGTGGGACACAACAAACAATAGCAGTCAGCCCTGGCGCATAGAACTCGCTACCAAGAACGACGAGAGTGCGGTAATCAGAACAATCAGCGCCAGCGACGAGAGGCACAAAATACACCATGTCGCAAGCACGAACTTCTCGATGTAAGTCAGATACAGAGCGAATCCCAATCCCGCTGTGGAAGCGATCAGCAGCATGAATGGAGTTTCCGCTTTCGAGCGATAGAATATCGCCAGGCCGAGTAGCAGTCCATAACCAAGAATGCCAATCAGCGCGACCGGAATCCCAAGCACAGTCGAATAGATGCTGCGGTTGACGATGTCGCAATTGAAACTGGCTCCGAAATCACAGTAGTTGGTTGGCGAAGTGCCATAATGATGATGCAGCGAAACGGAAGAGACTGCGATTCCAGCCAAGGCCAGTAGAGCGATCAACTGCGAGACTCGCCGCGCGGCTGAGTTCATGGCAGACTGCATCCCGTCTGCTCTCCCAGAAATTCCAACTCGTGCTCACCCTCGACCCGCGACCCATCGGCAAAGATCCACGTGGGAAAGCGTTTGATGCCTGCTTGAGTACAAACCGGTTCGATGCCCCTGGAGCCTTTGATTCCACACTCGATGTATGGCGCGTACTGAAACGATGACCCAAACATTTCTTTCTGGGCAGCGCAATGTTCGCACCAAAAAGCACCGTACATTTTCGCTTGCTTCGCGGTCAGGCACTTGGCGAACGCGTCCAGGCGACTGGTGCGCTTGTACCAAAGGAAATAGTACGCGGCTGCAAATACAATAACGATCACCACAGCGATCATTATGTAACGAGTACGGTTTGGATTCGGCCGCTCCTGGCCCTCCCGCTTCTGTTGCCGTTGTCTGCGCTCTTGTGACATAGAGATAAATTCTTATACCACGACGCGTAGCGCGGATGGCAACACATCCAGGGTCTGGCACTGCAATGTGAGCACTTCACCATCAACCATGACGTCTACCGGGGCGTCCAAATGGAAATCAATTCGCTTCGCCTCGCGCCTTTCGGCCAAAAGGTGATTGATGTGCGTGCCGTCATAAAGCGTTGGCAAGTTGCGAATCAGTCCCGCCCGCCCAATAGGTCCCCAGCGCACATATTCGATCAGCCCATCGTTCACTTCCGCATTGGGCGCGATCATCATAGTTCCGCCAGTGAACTTGCTATTGTTGAAAGTCAGAAATAAACATCGACGGCGATCGATCTCGGCTTCGCCATCCACCTGCAAAGGAAACGGCCGCCGGCGAAAACGAGCCAGCGTAATAAAGATGGACGATTGATAGCCAAGCTCTCCCCATCCGCTGAAACGCCGAGCTCTCAGGGTCGCGACGTCAGCGGCAAATCCCATGGATAGCAGATTAATGTAGTGCAAAACGCCTTGCGTGTGGCGCAATCGCAAAACGTCGCATGGCTGAGATCGCCCCGCGAGTATCGCCTCAATAGCGTGGTCCACCCCGCGACTGGTAAAGTCGCGCAAAAACGAATTACCTGTTCCCAGGGGAAGAAATGCCAATGTAGCAGGCTCGTCAAACTCACGACGCGGAAAAAGTCCGTTGACTATCTCATACGACGTCCCGTCGCCTCCCACCGCGATGAACTTGCGATATCCGCGGGCATGGCTGTCGCGCGCAAGATCCCCTCCGTGGCCGGGGCCCGTCGTTTCGACCACATCCAGCTTGATTCCGCCCGCTCGCAAACGCTCGAGCGCTTTCGGAACCAGCTTGCGACACCGCCCTCCCCCGGCAGCCGGATTCACCACGGCAAGAAACTTGTCCGTGATGTTCACAGTTCGACCACGGCTGCACGGCCGAGAACTTTGCGGACGTCCTCAGCCAGTTCGTTACGCTTGATTTTCATGGACGCGGTGCGAGGGAAATCTTTGGCGCACAGCAGGTATCCGCCAACTCGCTTAAAGTCAGGCAAACGCCGGTTACGCAGGATGATTTCCTGCTTGAGGGCATCGGCGAATTCCTGGTTAGGCTCCAGTCGCAAAAGCAAAACCAGCATTTCGCGACCGAGACTTTTTGCGGGCCACAAATAATTCGCGGCGAAAATGCAGTACTCTTTTACCGGCAGCCCGTCAAAGGCGTTTTCAATGTCCTCGGGATAAATATTCTTGCCGCCTTCGGTCACGATCATGTTTTTCTTGCGCCCGAAAAGCTGCAGGTGCCCATTGCCGTCAAAGCGCCCAAGATCGCCAGTTACCAGCCAACCGTCCACGATCGTCTGGGCAGTTAATTCAGGGTCATCCAGATAGTGCGACATCACAGTCTTGCCGTGAACCGCAACTTCGCCGATGTTGTCGGAATCAGGATTGAGAATGCGGAGTTCGACTCCCGGCAACGGTTTGCCCACGGTGTCAGCGCGAAAAGGCTTGAGGTCGTTCAGCGTGAGCGATGTGCCGGCCTCGGTAAGCCCATATCCATTGGCCACCGGAATGCCGAGGTCGTAGAAAAATTGGAGTGTCGACGGCTCGACGAAAGCACCCCCGGTAAACATCGCCCTTAATTCTCCACCGAACCCTTGATGAACCTGCGACAGAAGTTTGCGGCTGAACCCAACCTTGGGCTGCTTGCGAGTAAGAGCCTTATTCAGCGCGATCATTCGGTAGAGAAAGAAACGTTTCCCGGCCGATAATTCATCGAACTTGGCGCGCAGCCCGCGCTCCAGATTCTTCAGAATCATCGGGACCAGCGCCACATAGGTAATTTTGTAGCGCACGAAAGCATCACGCACAAACTCCGGCCGCAGCGTGCGTAGGTGCACCACGCAAGCGCCGCAAACGAATGGACCGATGAAGCCAACCATGAAATCAATCGCATGATTGGTTGGCAGAATGCTGAGGTAGCGCACCCCTGGCCAGAACGGATACCACGCGGTCAGCGACTTGCACTGCTCGAGATAATTCTCATGCGTAAGCACGCATCCTTTGGGTCGCCCGCCTGTGCCCGAGGAATAAACAATGCAAGCCACATCCTCTCGCTCTCGCGGGATAAACCCAGGATCGCCCTTGCGCCGAAAATCTTCCCAGCGGTGGGCGCCGGCAAGATCGGCGCCCAAAGGTGCTTCCGTGACCAGCACTTTTTTCAATTTGTGATTCTTGAACTCGGGAGATTGCGCGATAGCGCGCCACAGATAGTATTCCACGATCAAAAACTTCGCCTTGGAGTGAGTCAGCAATTGCAAATGCTCCGCCGCTGTAAGCTTGTAATCGAGCGGCACCAGCACGCCGCCACGATAAAAAACGGCATACGCCGAAATCAGCCATTTCGACTGGTTCGACATGATGATCGCCGCGCGATCATCCGAACCAAACTCAGCGTCCTCGAGCGCCCGCGCCAGCGGCAGGGCAACCTCTTTGAAGTCAGAATAGGTGAGCCGTGTCTTCTCGCGGTCACGGTCCGCCTCGATCAGGCAAGTTTCGTTTGGCCAGCGATCCAGTGCATCCCGCAGAGCTTCGCCCAGACAAGTGTATTGGTCGAGATTGAGCATTAAGAATGGAAAAGCATGTTGATCAGTTCACAGACTGAGAAGTGGCAACAAGGAACTGGAAACTGAATCCTCGCGCCTGCGAATCACAGCCGAGCTTGAATCCGGTCCGCCAGCGTTCTGAAATCCGACACGCCCTGCAATTCGTAATCCGGCAACTCAATATGAAAATGATGTTCCAACCGTGTCAGCAGATCGAGTGCCTGCAAGCTATCGATCCCCAGCGTCTTAAAAAAATCATCGTCGGGAGTCAGTTTCTCCCGCGGCACTTTGAAATGTGCGGCTGCGAGATTCAATATCTCTTCGAGTGTTTGTTTGGACGCTGTCATGGTCTAAATGTAGCCGTGAAGCATGATTGAGCGCAGCGACGAATCCGTGTACCGTGAATCACGGAAATGCCTAAGGCAAATACGGCTGCGCATCCTCGCTCTCGGCAAACTTTCTCAGACCGGACTCTACCGCCGGTCGAACAAAGAGCTCGCAGAAAATGTCTATCTCCCGTTGCAACTCTTCATACGGAATCGGCTTAATAAACTCCTTCGCCGCGATGGAAGTCTGCCGATCAAACTTTCCGAGCTGTGCCGCAGTTGCCCGCGCCACTCGCAACGCCTCGCCCTCTGCAACGATCTGACTCACCAATCCAACCTGCTGAAGCTTGGTCGCATTAAAACTGCGTCCTGTAAGCAGCAGATCGCGAACCACCGCATTCCCCAGATCACGCTTCAGACGCGGGATTCCACCGAATCCGGGAATCAATCCCAGCCGCAGCTCCGGAAAACAAAATCGCGCCATCTTATCGGCGACGATCAGATCGCACACCAGCGCCAGCTCAAAGCCGCCGCCGAAAGTCACTCCATGCACCGCCGCGATTGTGGTCAAGGGCGCAGCATCGATCGTGTTCAGCACCCGGTGAATACGCTCCAGATAATCGCGAACACCCTTAGCGGCGTCCTGCCGATCCATCTCCTGAGAACGGCGATACAACTCTCGCAGGTCGGCCCCAGCACAAAACCCAGCCTTGAGCTCACTATAAATAATGAGTGCGTGAGCTTCATCCTGGAAACCCTCTAGCGCATGAACGAATTTTTCCAACTCCTCTAGCGTGAGCGAACCAATCTCATTGCATGGCGAGCGATGCAGCGCCAACTCGATTACGCCGTCCTTCAGTTCCCACGAGAGCGCTTCCCCGCGAAAAGATTCCATGCCCTGCCCGGTTTCCTTTGTGACATGTCCTTCGTCTCTAACCGGATTCATGAAGCCTGTTTCACCCCATACATCTCTTCAATCTCGTCCTTTAAGCGCGCCGCAATCAAATCCCGCTTGAGTTTGCCATTGGCAGTGAGCAATCCATTCTCAATCGAGAACGGCTGGGGATAAATATGAAAAGCGCGTACCTGTTTGTAGTGCGGCAAGCCCGGATTCACTAAATCAAGCGCAGCCTGCACCCGCTCTCGCGTCACGTTTCCGGTAACAACCGCCGAAAGATATCCGCGCCCATTGCCCACCAGCACGACCTGTTGCGCACCGGGTAAATTCCTCAGCACTTCCTCTTCAATCGGTTCTGGGGCGATGTTGTGACCCGAGCCGAGAATAATCAGATTCTTGATGCGGCCAACAATCCGCCAGTTCCCTGCCGCATCCACTTCGCCCTGATCGCCAGTATGAAACCAGCCGTCGCGCAAAGCTTTCGCAGTCTCCTGCGGCCGATTCCAGTATCCCGGAAAAACATTCGGACCCCGCACGACAATCTCATCATTCTCACCTAATTGCATCTCCGCGCCTCGAATCGCAGGTCCCACTCGCCCCGGTTCCGCATGACCGGGGTCATCCATGGTGCAAATCGCCGTAGTCTCGGTCAGACCATACACCTGCAGCACCGGAATCCCCAGCATCATGAAATAAAGTTGCGTCTCCACGCTCAGCGGCGCCGAACCGCAGATCAGAGCTTTCAGATGCGAACCAATCATTTTCTTCCGAATGGTTGGAAACACCATGGCTCTGGCCAACGTCAGCCACATCAAATCTGCGAGCGTGGCGTGTCGCTCCTGCTTGCGCACCCACGCGCCTTTGGCCCGACTGTAAATGTCGAGAACAACTCCACCAGTCTTCCAAAGCTGTTCGTCCACAGCCTTGCGCATCCGTTCAAGAAGGGCTGGGACATTGAGGAAATAGTCGGGCGCGACGGTCCGCATCTCGTTCGAAATCTTGCTAAGATCCGTATTCAGCGAAAGCAAGTTACCGCGCAAAAGACAGGTCAGCAACATAATCCAGGATCCGGCAAAACAAAACGGAAGATAATGGAACACGCGGTCCTGCGCCGCTTGGTTTTGCATCAGCGCATCCAGCCGCTCCGAAGTGCAACCCAGCATATGTCCAACATTGCCCGCGGTAAGCACAACTCCTTTCGCCTCGCCCGACGTCCCGGAAGTGTAAATAATCGTGACCGAATCGGAGTCATCAAGCAACACCGGGTGCCCCATCCTTTGCGTTCTTTGCAAAGGGTGGGAGTCGCCAGAAAATGCATCCTCAAAGAGCGCAATTGACGGCGCGTCCGGCCAGTTCTCCACGATGGCATCGCGCAGCGTCGCATCCCCACAAATAATCAATTCCGGAGAGCAATCTTTCATCATGGCGACCAGTTCCTCCGAAGCCTGGCGCGCATAAAGCGGAACCACGATCAATCCTTCAGCCATGATCGCCAGATCCATAGCAACCCAGCGAACGCTGTTGTGCGCCAGCAAAGCGCACCGGTCGCCCTTTTTCAGACCCTGCGAAGTCAAGAAACGCCGAGCTCGCAGGATCATCCCGAACAAACCACTCCCGCTCTGTAGAGACGCAGATCGCTGCGTCTCCCCGCCACCAAGCTCTTGCAAGAGGATGGTTTCTCCAGCCAACTCGAGCCGTGCGAAAATATCGTCGAGAAAACTCACGTGCAAAGCTTCTCTGTGTCTCTGTGTTGCAAGTGCTCTAGCTATAGGCCTCAATCAAACTGTGCAGCCCGGTACTCATGGGCGGCAAATAATCTTGCCAGCCCCACTCACCTTTGCGCGTAGGAAACTCGGGATACCGCCGCTGCACTTCTTCCTCGAAATACACACCCATGCGCGCCATCACTTTCAAATTCCGCACCACTGTCCGCCCGATTCCGTCGGCAATTCTCTCGCCGTCCTGGCTCAACTTGATCAGCGCCGCCAGCAGTTTCGGTTCTAGATCGGCGTCATCCACGTTCATCAACAAATCCTCGTGACCGCGCTCGCGCATAAGATTGCGAATGCGCTCGTCCATCGTGATTCCAGCCGACGGCACCAGCGCCGGCATACATGTCACGATGCCGTGATAGCGCGATGACGCCATCATGTGGCAAGCCCGCAGCACACTCACCAGTTCATACATGTTGTAGTCGTCAGAGCTGAGCACCGGCACGCCGCCCAGCTTTTCTGAAATACGCCCAGCCGGACGCGCATCCAGTCGCTCCGTCGCCGCCAAAATCACAAACACGTTGCGCTGCTTGCGGAATGCAGCGACCGCGTTCGCGATCGCAGTCAGATAGTGTTCGTAAGCGCGATCAGCGGCCGGACCAGAATTATGGAAATACACCGAGCGATAATGGCTATCCTTGTACGCTCCCACTAAGCCATGCAGCGCGAACTTGGCCACAGAAGCCTTCACCGGCCACTCGAAAGGATTGATCGGACACACCACCAATACCGGCGTATTTCCATCCCATCCAACTTCTCGCAGCACCTTCCTGCCGAATTCCGCGGGATGCGGCTCGAACGTCCAGGCCGTATCCGTGCCTAACTCATTGGGCACTCCCAACTCGCGCAGGATGGTGCGCGATTCTTCGTTCCGCGTAATTACCAACGAATTCTGGCAATACCGCGCGCACATCTTGGCAACCAAGGGATCCATTTGCCCAGCCTCGGCGCCGTAGCCCACGGATAGCTTGTTTTGCGCCGCAGCAATTCCCAGCGATCCAATCATCATCGTAGTGAGCGCGTTGGCGAACTTGCTCTTGAACATCGACCCTTCGCAAGCCACGACGCCGTGATGCTTCGGCACCTCATCAGACAAGAAAGGCGGAAAAATGTCCGGCAGATGCACCTGCGCCGTACTCTCGAAATATCCCTGCGAAAGCTTCGGGACGTGTGTCATCACGCTGAACGCAACCCGCTCCGCGCCAAGAATGTGACGCAACTGCCGCAGCATCTCCTCCACGCGCACGTCCGATCCCATGTTGCGCGTGCCGTTGTACCCTGCAAACAATAGCTTCAGCTTTTCGCCCGGCTGCCAGGGCTTGCCTTGGCCCAGCATCCAGCCGGCCTTCGATTTTTCAATCAGCGCGCTGACCCAGGCTTCGAGCACGAAGTCCATCATGCCGCGGACCCTCCGATCTTGGCTGGCCAGTCCTGATACCGATAGGAAAAATCTGTCTCCCGGCTGAACTTCAACAAAGGATAACTGTATTGCGAAAACGGCACCGGTTTGCGGCCCAACTCGGAGGTCACGCGCGTGTTGTCGAACACGGTATTCCAGACCAGGTACGGCATAAACACTTTCATCAGCGAAGCTCCGTGCGCAACTGCTCCCGAACGACTCGCCAAAGTGTTCACCGTCCCGGAGAAAGGCCGCTCCAGCATCGGCACAAATACCGGTGCGCGCTTCTGCTGCGATGCAGCTAACGCCGTGGTCAGTTCACGAAACGTCTGCGACTCCCGCCCCGACGAAAGATGATAGGTGTCATACTGCGGATTATCTTTCTGATGCAGCTTCGCAATTGCGTCAGCCACAAAATCCACATTCACAATATCGATCTTGTCATTCGGCCGAAACGGAAGCACCGGTAAACCAGCCAGGAAGACGAATGCCCTTACCATATCGAACTGTGTAGTCTCGGCGCGACGGCTGTCGCCCAGCACGATGCTCGGCCGGAAAATCGTAATCGGCACTTCCGGCAGAAGCTGCCGGATCATGTGCTCGCAAAACTTTTTCGTGCGCGCGTACGGATCGTAGTCCGACCGATCCCAATCGATCGACGCGTCCTCCGTCACGACTTCATTCTTGCGCTTTCCAGCCACGGCTACGGTGCTTACATGGCTGAACCGCCGCAGCCCGTGATAGTGATGCACTCGCATGGCAAGCTGCAAGACTTCCAGCGTGCCTCGCAGGTTCACATTCAGGCAGCTTTTCTCGGACTTCCGATTCAACGACGCCGCGCAATGAATGACCGAATCAGTGGTGTGAATCAGGCGATCATAATCGTCGCGCGCCAAACCGAATTGAGGCCCAGTCAAATCCCCGCGAAAGATTCGGATGCGCGTCTGCAGATATTCGTAGAAGCGCGGGAAATCCAGGTGCAGCTGCAGAGCATGCCACAAGCGCAGCTCCGCTTCATGCGGATCGCGCGCCCGCACCAGCACGTTTAGCGAAGCACCGTGCTCTTCCAGCAGATTGGCGGCGACATGCCCGCCGATGTATCCCGTGGATCCGGTCAGGAATATCGCCACGTTGCCCCGTTTGTGCCGGTTCGAATGGTTTCGCCGTTGCTCTCGACCTCCGCCAGTTGGAAACTCCGCGACGGCCGCGCTTCCAGCGGACGCCCCTCAATCAACGGATACGTCCATCGCCGCAGCGCCGGAATATGAATGTTGATCCAGTATTCCCACCAGTCGATGCCGCGCGTGTCGTAACCGAAATCAGTTTTTTCCTCAGGCACCAGCGCATATGCCAGTTTTTCCACATTCTCCGCCACGAAATCGTGCTCATTCAGAAGAATAAATGGCTCGAACAATTCAATCAGCTTCTCAACTTTTTCCAGATTGCGCTCCGCCCTCGCTAGCGGCGTCTTTCGCAGCGGCAGCGGCGACATAATCCGCTGAATGGATTTTATGATCGCCTTCTGTGCCGGTGCCGACATCCGCTCGTAGCGTTGCTTCGAAACCGGAATCGCATCGAAGCGCAATCGCAGCCAGCTTTCCAGACCTTCCAGCGCCCGGTAATGTTTGCGATGCGCCAAAGAAGTCAATTCAATCGACCGCCGCATATCGCACGGATTCGTAACCGACGTGGCCAGCTGATAAATCTGCGCATTCCTTCGTTCGACGATCGCGGCTGCGATGAGGCTCATGCCGCGGCAAACCGCGTCTACCGGAATCACGTCCAGCCGCTTGTGTTCATTCGATGGCAGTTGACGAAAGTATGTCCCCAAAAGATAGGAGAGCGCCGCCGAGGTATTGATGCCTTCATTCCAGCCGAGGAAAGGCTTCTCCACCGAAGTTTCCACAATGGACGGGCGCACCATCGCAATCGGCAAACCCGCGCCATACTTGTGGATCAACGACTCTGCCAGGCTCTTGGTCAGCGTATACGTATTCGGCCAGCCCAACTCGTTCGCGCGCTTCTTCCCTGCCTCGGTCAAATAGTTTCGCAGCCAGCGCACCCGGTTCTTGCGAATCTGATTGTCCAGCGCCGCGCCTTTCAGGTCTTTCGAAGCATGCTCTTTCTTCACGGCTTGCTGGCGCAGTTCCTCCGTCACCTCGGCGCTCTCGGCCTTGTCCGCCGCGTCTCTCACCAATTCGTGCAGCGATCGCCACTCCGCGTCGGCATCAAAATTCACCACTCCCGCCGGGGTGTAATTCGGCCGCAGCGTTTCGCTCACTCGCCCATCTCGCGCCCCGGCCACGTAGCAAGTCGAAAGATGCAACAAGCCCGCATGATCCGACTTGCGCACGAATTCGACAATGCTCACCGCCGCATCCACATTGGTCAGCAAAGCATCGCGCAAGTCGGGATTGAAATCCGTCAACCCCGAACTGTTGACGATGAGATCCAGATGTTTGCGCAGCACCTGGGACACATCCGGCGCCAGCCCCAAGTTCGGTTGCGCCACATCGCCTTCCACAATTTGCACGCGCTCTCGCAGAAACCGTGCCAGACCTGCGCCGTAACGCTTGTACAAAGGATCGAAGACCGGCGACTCTTCTACCAATTTTTCAAAACGCCCTTGCGCCGAATTCGACTTCTGCCGCCGGATCAGCAAATAAATGCGCCCGATTTCTGGCAGATCCATCAGTAGGTTGACCAGCCAAACCTTCCCGATGAAACCAGTGACGCCAATCAGCATCACCTGCTTCCCTGCCAATGCCGATCGAACCGAAAGCGGTCCGGCCTGCCGCCCGCCGTCGAAGTGAACAATAGGACGCTCCAACACCGGCATTCGCCGTTGCGCCGGAATTACCGCGGCCTGCAAAGCGTCAACTCCACGGTCATCGGAACCTAAATTTAAATCTCGAACCAGTTGATCCGCAGCCCGTCTGCCATCCGGCCCCGCCCCCGTAATCCGCGCAAAAACTCCGCGCGGACGAATCACGGGATCGAGCAATCTCCCGGTCGCGATGCCATCGCGAAACTCCAGCCGGTTCGCAATCACCCACTTCGCGCCCAGATGCCGAGCCAGCGGCGCCATCACATGATCCAGTCCCTGGCTGACCAGCACCACCTCCGCGCCCGAATCGATCAACCCTTTCAATGCGCGGACACCTTCAGGCTTCAATTGCGGTTTCAACTCATATTGGAAATATTCTTCGCCCAGCAGATCCAACCGGTCGCGGCTGACCCCGCGCAGCACCGTGTGAACCACCCGCGTAGCGAACACCCGGTTCGCCGCATATAAGAAAGGACGCAGCAGCGCCATCACCAAAACCAGCCCTCGCCGCATCCAGCGTTCGATAAACGTCTGCCCATTCCAGGTAAAGAACGCAATCGGACGCACCGTGGTCAACTCGAGCAGACTACCCTCGACCCGCCAGTAAACCCGGCCCGCGTCGCCCGAATTGTGATTCGAATTATTCAAAACCGCGATTCGCCCTCAACACCCATGGGTGCCAGTCTATTCCCTAAATTGTGGACAAACATCCTATTGTAAACAATAGCGCCCAAAGCACGAAGCTTAAGA
>Ga0070762_10000663_pt1 | contig 14968 bp, 16 predicted proteins | sample HubBroMetageREF2_FD_66726 | JGI IMG/M metagenome (GOLD analysis project Ga0070762, IMG submission 66726) | Reference soil microbial communities from the Hubbard Brook experimental Forest, New Hampshire, USA - Hubbard Brook CCASE Soil... | ecosystem: Environmental > Terrestrial > Soil >...
GGGCTACGGTCACGCTATCGACGAATCCGCTTTCCGGTGGGGCGCTTCCGGGCAGGCAAACGATTCAAGGGATCAGCCGGGCGGTCTTGCCGATCTGCACCGCCTGGGTGCGCCGCTTGGCGCCCAGCTTGTCAAACAGCCGGCTTGAATGGGTCTTCACGGTGTTTTCGCTGACGAATAGCCGCCCGGCGATCTCCCGGTTGCTCAACCCGCTAGCGATGAGCCCGAGAATCTCCAGCTCGCGGCGCGTGATGCCCAGGCCCTCTCGTTTTCTCTCGTCCGGGACGAACGGTTCCGCGGCCGGGACAGGGACTTCCTTCACAACAATCCTCTGCCGCGTTCCCGTTAGCTTGAGGCCCAGCCAGATACCAAGAACGGCGAAGGTCGCCGCGGTCAGTCCTCCGTAGATTTCGATCGAATGTTCGATTACCAGGAATCGATACTCAGTCCACTTCAGTACGGCAATCAAGATGCCGCCGATTAATCCGTAGATGAGCACGTGCCGTTTCATAAGTTCCGGAGGAAAGGATTCAGGCCAAGATCATCGCGCCCGTGGTGCTGTCGATCCTACTACTTAAGGGAATTTCAAGCCTTGACCAATTTTGCCTGAGTCAGAGGCTGTCCGGTAGTTTTTCCGGGCCGGAAATCCGCTTTCTGGGTCATGACCACCGCTTTTCCAGAGCTTGATGGCGTGACTTCCTCCCGCTCATCCAGTGTTGTACTCTATTTTTTGAGGTGATGAAATGCCCAGAAAGTACACTCTGTTGATTAATGGGCAGTCTTTCTCTGTCGATGTGGAACCGGACGAAAAGCTGCTCTCGGTTCTCAGAGATGAACTCGACTTGACCGGTACGAAATATGGCTGTGGCGAAGGCCAATGCGGGGCCTGCACAGTTCTGATCGACGGCCGCGCCCAACGTTCGTGCATCACGCCCATCTCGGCCGCCTCTGGCAAGTCCATCACCACAGTGGAGGGACTCGCAAAAGAAGATCGGCTTCATCCTGTTCAACAGGCCTTCCTGGACGAAGAAGCCATGCAGTGCGCGTACTGCACTTCCGGCATGATCATGTCCGCCGTGTCGTTGCTCAATCAAAAACAGGATCCGTCGAACGCCGAAATTCTTCAATTCATGCAGGGGAATATCTGCCGTTGTGGAACCTACCCACGAATTGTGGCGGCGATCCGCAGAGCTAGCGGCGCGATGAAGGAGTCTCGCCCATGAGCCCCGATAGGCAATCCACCACCGCCGTAGAACCTGAACGGTATGAGCTGCGCTCTCCTTCTTACGTCCGTTTTGAATCCAATCGGCGCGGTTTTCTCAAGTTCCTTGGCTCCGGCGTCGTCGTGGTGTGCGCTGCGCCGCGAACGGCTGGCTCGCAGGAATCCGGCAGAAGCCGGCGAGACAGCGAAGACGATCTTCCCCGGGAACTGGATGCGTGGCTGCACATAGATCCAAGCGGGGGAATCACGGCCTTCACCGGGAAAGTGGAAGTCGGCCAAAACATCCGCACTTCACTCTCTCAGGCCATCTCCGAAGAACTGCATGTGCCGCCCGCGTCTATTCAACTGGTCATGGGCGACACGCGGCTCGTGCCCTTCGACATGGGCACGTTTGGCAGCCGCACGACGCCGACCATGAACCTGCAACTGCGCCGCGTTTCCGCGGCCGCCCGCGACGCGCTCATCGCCATCGCTGCAAAGAAATGGAACGTTGATCCGGCGAGTTTGACTGCCGAAAACGGCAAGATTGTTGACACCTCCTCAACCCGCTCGGCCACCTATTCTGAGCTCGTCAAAGGCCAGCAAATCACCGAACTCCTCCCTTCGGAGGATCCGCTTATCCCCGCAACGCAGTGGAAAATCGCGGGGCGCACGCTCCCAAAGGTAGATGGCCGCGACTTTGTCACGGGGAAGCACCGCTATCCCTCCGACTACAAATTGCCCGGTATGCTTTTTGGCAAGATCGTACGTCCGAAAGCCTTCAATGCGACCTTGATCTCCGCCGACATCCGGGAAGCGGAGTCTCTGCCGGGCGTCACCGTCGTTCGCGACGGGAATTTCCTGGGTGTTGCGGCCGAGACGTCCGTGCTCGCAGCAAGAGCTGCGGCTTCGGTCCGCGCTGAATGGAAGTCCGACCCCCAACCCTCAAATGGAGAGCTTTTCGACTATCTCAAGAAGAACCGGGTTCCTAAAGACCGGGATGACGGTTCGCTCCACGAAATTGGCAACGTCAAGGAGGCTTTCTCGTCGACCGAGCATCGACTGAATTCCACCTATCAGATCCAATACATTGCGCACGCTCCGCTGGAGCCGCGCGCCGCCGTTGCACAGTGGGATGAGGATCAACTTACTGTCTGGACCGGCACACAGCGCCCCTTCGGCGTCCGCAGCGAACTCGCCACGGCTTTCCATCTTCCGGAGGAAAAGATCCGCGTCCAGATGCCCGATATGGGATCCGGTTATGGCGGCAAGCATACCGGCGACGCCGCACTGGAAGCTGCGCGTCTCGCACGTGCCGCCAAGCGTCCCGTGAAGGTGGTTTGGACACGCGAAGAGGAGTTCACCTGGGCTTACTTTCGGCCGGCCGGGGTAATTGAGGTTTCCTGTGCGGCAAACGGGGATGGAAAAATCACGGCATGGGAATTCCGCAACTACAATTCCGGAACCGCAGGTATCCGCACCTATTACGACATTCCGAATCAGCGCATCGAGTTCGTTCCCGTCGATTCGCCGCTTCGCCAGGGTTCCTACCGGGGACTCGCCGCGACCGCCAATCATTTTGCACGTGAAGTGCAGATGGATGAAATGGCTGCATTTCTCAAAATGGATCCGCTGGAGTTCCGGCTAAAGAATTTGAAGGATGATCGGCTGCGGGCGGTTTTTCAGGAGGGAGCGAAAAAGTTTGGCTGGGAAAAGAAAAAACCATCGAACGGCGTCGGATTCGGCATGGGCGGCGGTTATGAGAAGCTCGGCTACGTCGCTACGTTTGCCGAAGTATTTGTGGACAGTGGCACGGGCAGCGTAACTGTCCAGCGTATAGTGACGGCATTTGAGTGTGGCGCGATCGTCAATCCAGACGGACTGCGTAGCCAGGTGGAGGGCGCGAATATTATGGGAATTGGTGGTGCGTTGTTTGAAGCCATCCAGTTTCAGGATGGGCGCATTCTCAATCCCCATTTCGCTCAATACCGCGTGCCGAGATTCAAGGACGTCCCGAAGATCGAGACGGTGCTTCTTGACCGGAAGGATCTTCCCTCCGTAGGAGCCGGTGAAGCGCCAATCGTGGGAATTGCGCCGGCAATTGGGAATGCAATCTTTCAGGCAACCGGCCAGCGTTTGCGTAGCCTGCCTCTCGCACCCGATGGATTGAAGGCGACCGTGAAATCGTAGGCGATTCACGAATTCGGACCATGGACAGCCCGGCCTCCCGCAGTCTTGGCCGGTCGAAGCGTAATTTTTGACCGGAGGCTCAGGGCTGGACGATGCCATTACGAACGGCGTAGAGCACAAGGCTCGCTGTCTCGTGAATATCCAGCTTCTGCATAAGTCTCGTGCGATGAGATTCAGCTGTTTTCACCCGGATGCCAAGCAAAGAGGCGACATCTTTGGTGGATTTCCCCTCAGCGATCAGTTGGAGTACTTGTCTCTCCCGTAGCGTCAGCGGGTTCTTCGATTTCTCCGACTTGGTCTGGTACGCCTCCACGACGGCACCAGACACACCGGGGCTCAGATAGACCTGGCCGCGCGAAACCTTCCGGATGGCCAGCAGTAAATCGCTGGCAACCTGGTTTTTCAGCACGTACCCCTTCACGCCTGCTTCCAGTGCCTCGCGGATATACTGACCTTCGTCATGTTGTGTGAGCAGAATGACCTTGGTCTTTGGAGAAGAACGGTTCAGTTCGTAAGCGGCATTCAATCCGTTTAGCGTGGGCATGCTGATATCCATCACGGCGATATCGGGTTCGAGTGACTGCACATGACGAACAGCTTCTTGCCCATCGGACGCTTCCGCAACCACTTGAAATCCTTCGCGCTCGAGCAAGGACTTCAGCCCCTGGCGCACGAGGACATGGTCGTCAGCTAACACGATGCGAATTGGCATTTTGAGTCTCCGCTGGCAGCTGAATCAGGAGTCTGGTTCCCCTTCCTCGCGCCGATTCAATCGACAGTGTTCCTCCAATTCCGTTCAGGCGTTCCTGCATGGCAATCAATCCCAGGCCTCTTCGCTTCCCATCCGATTGTACTGCCTGTACGTCAAAGCCTACGCCATCGTCTTCTATCGAGCAGCAAAATATTCGATTCTTTCGGCCGATCCGAATCCAGACGCGGCTCGCTTTGGAATGTCTCGCCGCGTTGGTCAGCGCTTCCTGAACGATGCGATAGAGGGCTATTTCAACGGGACCGGGCAGCCTTCCCGCAACCGTCGTTTTGATCTGAATCCTGAGATTGGCGCGTTTTGAAACTCCTTCCGCCAGGAAGCGAATCGCCGGAATCCAGCCAAGGTCGTCCAAGACCGTTGGGCGAAGTTCATGCGAGTAACGCCGCAACTGTTTTTCAACCTGGTTCAGCAATTCTTCGATCCGTCCGACCTTTTCTTTTTGCGGTTTCGGCAACTCGCGCGCGACATCTGCCAGCGCAAGATGGACCGCCACGAGAATTTGCCCGGCCTCGTCGTGCACAGCATAGGCGATGCGCTTGATCTCCTCTTCCAGCGTCTCGTTGAGCTGCCGCAGAGCCGCGATGGCATCCTGAACTCCGCGGTGTGCCATTTCATAGGGAGAGAGGGTTTCGGCAAGAAATTCGGCAGCCGCTGCCAGTAATTTCTGGTGGCGCGCCCCTCCTTTCAGACCAGCAAGCCTTCCGTGGAGAGCCCGATGATGCAGGGAAGCGATCTCCATGAGGCTCTTTTTCTCGTTTATGGCGCGACGCCCCAGCCCGTACGCGCGACCCAACGCGGCTTCGCCGCCACGCTGTGTGTATTCAGCAAACGCCGCACCATGTTCTTCTTCAAAAGGCGCCTGCCGCTTCGTCTTCCGTTTGGTTGCTGTTTTCACGCACGAACCCCGGTTAATCGCGCGACCAAAACCAGCGCGTCGTCGTTCCCTCGGCCATGCTGTTTGAGAATCTTGTCAGCGGCCCGTTGCGGGGACTCCAGGGCGGAAAGACCTTCGACAAATTCCCCTCGAATCCCGTCGGTGACGAATACCAGAGTATCTCCCTTCGCAATCGGAAGCACGGCGGCTTGCAGGGCAGGCAATTGCGAACCGACAACGCCGCCACGCAAGAGCAGCACGTCCGCGACGCTTCCTTTCTGAGCCCCGGCGCGCATCAAAACTCCTTGAACATTTCCGACACCAAGCCAGGTCATCATGCCATGTTCCGGATCGATCGAAGCAAGGCTCAGCACCACGCCGCGCGTCGAGCGCAGACCTTCGTGGCAACGCTCTACTAGCGAAATCACCGGTTCTTCCGCATTCCCTTTGAGAATGGCAACCGCAGCCTCTGCGGCGTTGGCGGCTTCCGCTCCATGCCCGATTCCATCCATCGCCGCGATCAGAATTCCTTTTCCCCCGCAACAAATCACATGGCGATCGCCGGACTCACCCTGGCCAGGGAGAATAAAGTTCGCGACCCCGTACTCCACCAACGGCACGTCTATTGTTTCCATTTTTTCACCGTCACGATCGTCCCGTGGCCTGGTTCGGAGGCAATTTCAAACTCGTCCATCAGCCGGCGTACCCCGGGCAGGCCGAGTCCAAGGCTTCCCGAGGTCGAGAAACCGTCTCGCATGGCCTGACGAATATCCCGGATTCCAGGACCGCTATCGGAAGCGATGATTGAGATCCCCTGGCGGTTCGAGGCATGGACCATTTTCAGGCTGATTTTGCCCCTTCGGGCATAGGACAGGATATTTCTGGCCAGTTCCGAGATTGCTGTGGCGATGAGGGTAGCATCGCCTGACGAAAACCCAAGTTCTACCGCCATAGCCCGACCCTTTTGGCGGGCCAACACGATATCTTGGTCGGAGCTGATGGCCACCTCGACTTCTTCTGCCGGCACTGTGGCTCACCTTCAGTTCGTGGTCTTGAATTTCTCGTTCAAGTACGCGAGACCTTCTTCCAGGTCCAGGGCTGTGGCGACTCCTTCTAGTGTTAGACCGAGTTGCACCATGGCAAAGGCCACCTCCGGCTGAATTCCCACAATGACCGTTTCCGCGCCTCGCAGCCGGATCATGTGCGCGATCTCCCGGAGCGTTCGTGACGCGAACGAGTCCATCACGTCCATCGCCGTAACGTCCACGATAACGGCACGAGACCGAAATTTGACAACTTGCCGGACCAGGCCCATGCGCAAGTGGTTGAGATCTGCGTCCGAGAGGGCCGCCTGGAAGGTGGCAATCAGCACCTCTCCCTGTTTCAGAATGGGGACTTCCACGTAGCCTATCCTCCCGATCCTTTAGCGTGATTCCGCCAGCGTCACGACTTTGTACCCCAATAATCTTTCGGCCTGTTCGATGCCACCTTGCAGGTCGCCGACCGTGTTCATCTTGCCGAGATCGACTCCGATCGTTACCAATGTCTGCGCAATCTCCGGCGAAAGGCCCGTGACGATCACCGTCGCGCCAAGCAGCCGTGAAGCCTCCACGGTTTGCACCAGGTGGTTCGCAACCGTCACGTCCATCGCCGCTACACCGGTGATATCGATCACCACGACTTTCGCACGATTGGTGCGGATTCCTCGCAGGAGCTGTTCCGTCAATTGCCGGGCGCGCTGCGGATCGATCACGCCAATGATCGGCAGAATCAGCAATCGTTCGCGCACCTGCAAAACCGGAGTTGAGAGTTCCCGGATTGCTTCCTGCTGCTGGCGGATGACGCGCTCGCGCTCTTGCACGAAACCTACGGCCACGGTGTTCGCGATGCGATTGGCGGCGGGTTCATAAGCATCCAGGATGCGATTCAGTTTTTTGAAATCCGTCTGGTACTTGGCGAACAGGGAGCGGGCCAAGACGTCTCGAAGCAGGAGAACGATGCCGACGACTTCATGGGTCTCGACTCCTCGCGGAATAATGCGTTCCGACAGGTTGCGCGCATAAGCTTGCAGCGCTTCGAATGCTTCGGTTTCAAGAGCCTCCACGTAGCTGTCGTACACCGAAGTTGCTTCCGCGAAGATCTCCTCCTTGGTCATCGCGGTAAGCAGGCGCGTCTCGGTGATGCGCACCACCCATTCCTCGCGCAACTGCGTGCGGTTCTGACGGAGGTGCGCCACGAGTTCACGAAGAAGCTCTGAAGGGGCTTCACTCGGCACCAGTTCGACCCTTGAATTGCTCCGTGTCCCAGACTCTTTCGTAATACTCTCTCGTTTGGACATGAATCGATTCTCCTTGCCCCGAACGGCATGGACCTTTACCGCCTAACGATCTGGGTCCCTGTAGGTTTCAAACAAATACCATGACATACCCCCTAGCTCAAGCAAGGGAACCTCTGCGATTGGCCTCAGGTAAACACCTTAGTTGAAAGCTAAGTGCTTGCCGGTGAGGATAGACCGGTCTCTTCGCTCCGGATTCAAAATCGCCTCCGCCGGAAGTACTAGTGGAATCACCTGCGCCAAAGCTACGGGCCTTACCCGCTTGTCGTCTTTCTGGATCAATGGAATTATGTGTTTGTCAGTGAGGAAGTTCTTTGAAGTTGGTCCTAGGAGGGGTGATGCCCATGCCAGAATTGCACGCCGATAAGAGTTCAGTGGCCAGTCGCTTGAAGATGGAATTGCCCAAGCAGATTTCCAATCGCAAGGTTCTCACCATGGACCGGAAGAACGGCCCTCTGGAAAACGGCCTAGCGGAAAATCTCTCTTCCGCTTTGCAAGCTTCGGATTCCGAGTTTGGTCAAATATTGCAGGAAGTGGACGAGATTTCTAAGCTTCTGAAGTCAGACCACCCCGACACACAGACTATGAGGGTCGCAACTCACCCGGCAGTCTGGGGCGCCGTTAAGCAGGCCCTTCTCGACAGGGAACTGCGCTATCTGGCTCTCACCGATGATCTAACCTGTCTCTTCAACCGGCGCGGTTTTTTTGCCGCGGCGACCCAGCAACTCAAGCTGGCCCAGCGCAATGGCCAGAGTCTCTTGCTACTGTTTTGCGACGTCGACAATCTGAAGAAGATAAATGACTCCTTCGGCCACCACGAAGGGGACCTGGCGCTCATTCGCACAGCGGACGCCCTCGAACAATCCTTCCGCGGTTCCGACACACTTTCTCGCCTCGGCGGCGATGAGTTTGTCGTACTTGCCTCGGAGACTTCGAATCAAACTCAGGAAATCATTCTCCGCCGTTTAGAGAAGAATCTCAGAAAGTCGGGTGCAGCGGAACCGCGTTACGCATTATCCCTCTGCGTCGGAGTGGCGCGGTTTGATCCCAAGCGCGCAATAACGCTTGGCGAGCTCATGGTGCAAGCCGACAAAGCCATGTACGAGAAAAAACGGAGGACACAGAAGGCCGTGTGAGGACAATCTGTGAACAATTCTGACCGTATCATGCCACCGGCAATGGCGGTCTTGGAGGAATCCCGGTCAAATGCGCTTGGAAGGAAGAAATGAAAGGCGCGTCACCATGGCAATCCCAGTATGCCTGGTAATCGCGGAAAAGCTGCTCTTTGCCGATCAGGCGATGACGGTGAACGTGAGTTCCCGCGGAGCACGCATCCTAACGAGAAGGCGGTGGCAGCTCGAAGAGCAGCCACGACTCGCTTCGAGCTCAGGCGAGCTTCGAACGCAAGCGAAAGTAGTTTACTGTGAACCCGCAACCGACGGACTTTTCTGCGTAGGATTGCAATTCCCCTCGGCCGTCATGGACTGGAAACCGACATGAAATTCCAGGCGTATTGTACCGAGGCCTTAAATTCCTAGCGCTGATCCGGCGAAAGGGACAGCCCGGCATCCTCGAGTTGTGCGAGTAGGCCCGTGTGCCCGAGTACTCCATTCCTGTACGATACGAATACAATTACAATGAGGAACTTCGTTTATCTCTGCGGTAAGCGGTTCCCTGTAGGGACTTCCCCGTATAACAATTTTCTGCTGTAGGTGTCGAATTTCCACGCCGTCGCCCGTCAAAGGTTTTTCCCTTTCTTTCATAACGTGCTGAACAGCCACAACTTCCGTTTTTCTGAAGGCGCTTGGCACGGCCATTGCATCTCTCCGCGTGGGTGACACATTCACCCGGGAGAGCTGTATGAAAAAAAGACCATACCGTAACGCCGGGCTAGCGCTCCTGGCACTGACCGCCTGCTTCTACCCGTGCAAGCCCGCGGCCGGACAGTCGACTCCGGCCCAGGATACGAGGCCGGTTCAAGATCGCGACGCCAACCGCGAAGAACTGGCAAATTTCGATCGGTTTTTGGACAGCCACCGCGAAATCGCCGAACAGGTTAGGAAGAACCCCTCGCTTGTCGATGATCGCGAATTCGTGACCAACCACCCGGCGCTTGAAACCTATCTGCGGGACCATCCCGCGGTTCGTGAGCAATTGCGACAAAACCCGAATGCCTTCATGCAGGAGGAAAATCGCCTCGACCGCCGTGAAGACGGTCGCGACCGCGACGCCAACCGCGCGGAACTGGCAAATTTCGATCGCTTCCTCGACAACCATCGGGAAATTTCCGAGCAGATCCGGAAAGATCCCTCTCTCGTCGATAATCGGGAGTTCGTAAAGAACCATCCGTCTCTGGAATCTTATCTACAGGACCATCCAGGGGTTCGCGAGGCAATCAAGCAGGATCCGAACCGCTTTATGCAGGAGGAAGCTCGCTACGATCGCCGCGAAGATGGTATGGACCGCGATCGTGACGGCCGCCGCACGGACTTCAATCGCGACACCGCTCACCGGCAGTTTGGAGAGTTCCTCGGTGGCCACGCTGACATCGCGGAACAGCTCTCCAGAAACCCTTCTTTGGTTAAGGACCAGAACTTCATGGACGGCCATCCCGAACTCAAGGCATACCTGAATTCGAATCCCGACGTTCGCGGAAACTTGATGTCCGACCCGGACGGCTTCGTCAAAGCATCCCAGCAATTCAGCACAACCAATGGCCAATCCGTGAAGCCTCCGGCGGCCAAGCCCAAACCGAATCAGTGACACGCAAGAGCACTCCAGGTTGGAAGGCCGCGAACCGGCCTTCCAATCCTTCGAGTGTCGGCGTTCTTGGTGAGCGGCCAGTCGTTCGGTTCCGGCCAGGAATTCGGTTGCAAGTTCAGTTAGGCCCAGATATTTGCCAGGAGGTTTTATGAGATTCAAGAGTCTTTTCGTTTTCGCTGCCGTCATGGCCATTGCGGTTCCCAGCAGGGCTGACAAGGATAAAAAGAAAAAAGAGCCCGATCGGGCCATGCTCGAAAAAATGGACGCCGTCCCATGCGGTGCCAAGCAGAAAGGCGTGACCGGCTTGGGTAGCATCTGGGCGTCCGTTGGTATTACGCATATGAACTCCGATGAGAAGCTCTGCCCGCGCTATTTGCTGCGCACAGACGAGATGGAGTACGAAATCCAGCCCAAAGATAAGAAGCATGCGGCGGTTTTGCCGGTTGGGCAGGAAGTTGTGTTTAAAATCAAGAACGACCACATGATCGTCAGGTGCCCGGACGGGGATAAGAAATCGCGGGACTATGAAGTGGTGGCAATGAAGCCGACAAACCCGGAACCGGATAGCGGCGCGCAGAGCTCGTCCGCCAAGATCGACAGACCTTAGCGACGCGCACCTGGCCACGCAGCCTGTCTCTCCCTGCGCATGGAACACTTAGCAAAAGCGGGGGCGGGGAAGGCCCGATTAAAGCGCATCCTGCGGTTCGATCTTCGGCACCGGGGTTAGTGCCGGCGGGCAGTGATTTGGCCGTTGGGCCCACCATTGTCCCTGGTAATTCGTACTCGGAAACTTGAAAATCCGCTCGAACGATAACCGCTTTTATCGGGACGTGTCAGTTCTCGCTGCCTGTACACGCGGGACACGAAAAGAGGTTGGGAGGAAAAAATTTGCCCCTATGGGTACTGGTCCTCCATTGAGCGGCGCCGGTCGGGCGAAAGGCATCCTATGTCCTTTGTTATCAATGCAGACCGCCTAGGTCTATGTCACGCGGTTTGGCGCTGAGAGTGCTTTTGTAATACGCGAAAGCACGCAAACAAGGGTGCCGGGAGTCGGGATGAGCCGAAGTAGTGCCTTAGTGACTGACGATGCGTTTTGGTCAAAAGCGACAGGGGAACGGCAAACGGAGCCGGATTCCGGCCAAACCATCCGCGTGCTCGATTTTATGGAGGCGACATGGGTGGGGGGGCCAGCCAAGAACCTGATTGAATTTGCCCGGCGAACCGACCAAACGGACACGTCCTGTCCCCGCGTGTCGGTTCAGGTCGCAACTTTTGAGAGAGGCGCGTCAGAAACCAATGAATTTGTTTGTTCCTGCCGCAATGCAGGAATACCGGTGCACGTGATTCGAGAGAGATTCGCGTTCGATCCTGCAGTCGTTCGCGCCGTATCCCGGCTGATAGAAACGTACGATCCCGACATTGTGCAGACCCACAGTGTGAAGTCGCATTTTCTCTTGCGCCTCAGTGGTGCATATCGACGTTATCCATGGATAGCATTTCATCATGGATACACCCTGGAAAACTTGAAGATGCGTTTGTATAACCAGCTCGACAGGTGGTCGCTGCCTGCTGCGAGGAGGGTAGTCACGGTATGTCAGCCGTTCGCCGCCGACCTGCGACGAGTTGGTATTCCAGGCGAGCGAATTAGCACGCAACACAATGCTGTTCGCCCGTTTCGTCCAGCGCAACAAGAACAAATAGCCACCCTACGGGCGGCTCTTGGCGTTCCGGATCACGCACAAATTCTGCTTAGCGTTGGGCGTCTCTCGCGCGAAAAAGGGCAAGCGGACCTCATCCAGGCCGCCGGACTGCTGAGAGATCAGCAGCCCGAACGCGTATTCCGTTTGATCCTTGTCGGCGACGGTCCAGATCGCAGCAGGCTGGAGGCGATGGCACGCCGTTGCGGTGTACACGACTGGATCCATTTCGCAGGGCACCGGGCAGACGTCGCTCCGTATTACGGTTTAGCCGACGTCGTGGTCTTACCTTCTTGGACCGAGGGATCGCCAAACGTCCTGCTGGAAGCCATGGCCGCCGGACTCCCAATTGTGGCTACGGCCGTTGGAGGCGTCGCTGAAATTGTGTCCTCTTCGAGGGCGGCCCTACTGGTCGGAAGAAAACAACCCGCATCCCTGGCGCGTGGCATCGCGGAAGTGTTGTGCGACGAAAATCTCAGATGCGAGCTGCGCGTCGCCGCTTACAGAACGGCATCAGCATATTCTCCCGAGCGCCGTTACGGTTCGCTGCTCAAGGTCTATCGCAGCTGCATGACAGAACCAAAGACTTCGCCGAAACCGTCGCTTTCGGCGCGTCACGAGTGGGTCCGAGCGCAGCAAAATTCGGGTTAGAGTTCTGCGCAAGAGAAATAAAGACCCCGTGCTCACTTCTGAGCGGTTTCTCGAAGACTGAACCACCATCTGACGTGCAACGATGAGTCGCTCTGACTCCCGCTTAGTCGGGAAAGCCGACAAGTCCCAGGTCCGCTTTTTTCCCTGGATTCCATTTCGACGATTACCGCGGTTTATTAGTTGTGGCCCGAAGCTCGGGGTTGTTGCGGGCAGGCAGGTGAGTTAAGTTGGAGCTACGTTTGAGGCTCCTTTGTCCACTCGGCTCGGTTCCTGGAAACTGGCAGTCAAACCGCTTCTCCTTGAGGTAGTTCGGGCGGAGCAGCGGATCGTTTTCGGAGGCGTAATGATCTCCGCGCTGTTCGCGGTGGTCATACCGGACACACCCCTTCTTTTCATGGGTGTTTGTATTCTGGTAGTCGGGAACGCCTTGTACGCGTTGCTGCTTTTCGGCGGCCGGATTTATAACCACCGACCGTTCCCGTGGAATTGGATCCTCTATATACCCCTGCTGGCGTTTGGCGCATTTTTGAGCGCGCTCGCGACGGTGGCACTGCTTCGCTGGATGCACCCGTCCGTGGGACCCTACTGGCAAGTATTTCGCGCGAGTTGGAAGAACGTCGTGTCGGCGTGCATGGTGGGCGGTATTGCCGGATACGCGGTTTTAAAGATTCAGGCGAGATTGCAGGTCAAGAACAAACTTTTGGAGCAAGCCGTAGAGCGCGGAACGCTGCAACTGCAGCTGCAGGAACAGGAGTTGAAGCAAGCGCTGGAGATCCAGAAGAACTTGCTGCCGAAGGAATTGCCCCAACTTCCGGGCATCGAGTTGGCGGGCGCGTGGCAGCCGGCGAGGACCGTGGGAGGGGACTATTTTGATGTGCTGCGCCTGGATGACAATCGCATTGGGATCTGTGTGGGCGACGTTTCGGGAAAAGGGCTGACCGCTTCTCTGCTGATGGCGAATCTGCAAGCGGCTTTCCGGGCCTATGCCATGCCGGACGCCTCGCCCGCAATGGTATGCGGAAAGCTGAATGCGTTCGTTTGCGGGAATGTGGCGCCCGGAAAATTCATCACGTTTTTTTATGGGATTCTGGACGGACAGAAGAAAACTTTTACGTACGAAAACGCGGGGCACTGTCCCGGGGTACTGGTGCACGCTGGAGGGCAAACGGAGCTGCTGTCAGGGCAAGGTGGAGTTCTTGGGGTGCAGCCGGAGTGGACGTATCGGGATTTCACGATTCGACTGGCTTCGGGCGACCGGTTGTTGCTTTACACAGATGGAGTGAGCGAGGCGGCGAACAAAGAAGCGGAGGAATTCGGGTGCCAGCGAATCGCCGCAGCGGCTGCGTCGGCGCGGGCGTCAGCGGCGGATTGCCAGCGGCGGGTGATGGAAGACGTGATGAAATTCTGCGGTGGTGAGTTCGGCGACGATGTGACGTTGATTGCCGCGGTGGTTCACTGACTTGAATGAGTCCGCAATCGTTCTAGCTCCCGGCTTGTCGCGCGGGCCCGAATGGCCGTCGCAACACTTGCTCGAGGTTTACTGGCAGGAGTCGGGGTTTTTTCAACCGTCTCGCCTTGGCCGCTGGTGTCAGCGTGATCGTCTCAAAGTCTGACGGACTATCCCCTCCTCAGGGTTTTAGAATCTTCGCCGAATTGAGCACTCCCCTCGTAAACCTGTCACCCGTTTTCTTGCGGGCTGGCGGACGCCTCTCTGCCAGCTAGGAACTTCATGCTAACCCGCGACTCTGACATAACCCGACGATAGTCGGAATAAGGGTATTAGCGAGGTTCGTTTTATCCAGTAGCCTCACCGCCCCAAAGCGGTCAGCTAATTTTGCCGTTTCTTCATCGTTAAAAAAGGAGATTGCTAGTATCTGTGACCTGCGGTTCAAATGCGATCTGACTTCTTGCGGAGGGTGGCTCCTCTCATCGGGCATGTGCAAATCGAGCACGACAACCTCTGGGTGTAAATCGCACACCAACTGGATTGTTTGCGCATAACTAGCAGCCTCGCCGACGATCTCAATTTCGGTGCGGGCAGACAACAGCTGGCGAATCCCCCGGCGGACGATTTCCGAATCATCAGACACGAGTATCTTGACCGGAGAATTCTTGTTCATGGCTGCATCTTGACCCAAAGAGGCTTCAGGCATTCTGCACCTCGAATCTTAAATGCCGGACTATCGGATATCTGGCACGATTCCCGCCAAAAATAGAAACCTAACTCATTTATTTTGAGCAACTTGCGATAGACCACGACCCAAAATGATTGCGGGATACGCAGAAAGTACAGTTCTCGCTGTACCCCGGGTAATTTTGACATTGTCTAGGCTCTACCGGTCAATCAGGGAATCCCCCTACGAACGTAAATCGTAAGTCAGCACATCGATTAGAGGCCGGTTTGAGGGGTGACTCCTCCCGGCCCCGGACCATCCCCCACCAGTCTCGCCCCGTGGGTGTGGTCATGAGAAAAAGGGCAGTCCGCCGT
>Ga0070762_10000664_pt1 | contig 14963 bp, 13 predicted proteins | sample HubBroMetageREF2_FD_66726 | JGI IMG/M metagenome (GOLD analysis project Ga0070762, IMG submission 66726) | Reference soil microbial communities from the Hubbard Brook experimental Forest, New Hampshire, USA - Hubbard Brook CCASE Soil... | ecosystem: Environmental > Terrestrial > Soil >...
GCTCTCAGCCGCAGGATAATTTCGGTGCCGCGAGCGGTCTTCATACGTGCCTCCGCCAACGCCATTGTTCGGCGACGTTTGGAGACCTTCCCGAGTTTGATCCAACACACTCGAGTGCATCAGTGGGATACCTTGTCGGCGCAGCAATCGGCATCAAGTAGTCTCGAGGCCCGACGGGTTCATACCTAGGCGTGCTCGGCGGGAGATCCGGCGCTCGATAAGTATCTACGGCCATGAGGGATCGCCGACAGCTTTCGTAGCGTCGCTAGTCGACGAAACAACACGCTGCGTCGAACGTATACCCTGGGTGACAAAAGCGATCGTCGCGCTCGCAATCTGGGTCTCGCTTACCGCTGGAGCGCAGGCTTCAACTCTTGCTCCCGGAGTGTACGCCGCCTCGGGACATAGAATCTACGTTGGCGTCGAGCACGAGCTGCCCGCTCCCGCCTCAAATGACTTCTTCGATTCCACGTCACAACGCACAGGTGATCTGCAGGCAACGTACGACCTGCATCTCCGAAGCGGCATCTTAGAAGATCGACACGTCATTGAAGCGGTCCAAGGGCGGATCGGCTTCTCGCTTTATTATGCAGGCGACGGGCCACGTGCGACTGTGATCCTCATCCATGGCAACGATCCAGAAACCCGAGAAATGGGCTTCATCATTCCCTTCTTTGTTTGCAACGGAATCAACGTTATCAGCTACGACCAGCGCGGCGTGGGCGAATCGGCCGGTAACTGGTTTCTCAACGGACCAAGCCAGAGGGCCGATGATGTTGCGGCTATCTGGGATGCAATGCGTAGCGAGCCTCGCGTGGATGCACATCGAATCGGCATCTGGGGCTTTAGCAACGGAGGCTGGACCGCACCACTGGTATCGCTCCATCGGCCGATCGCTTTCATGATCCTAAAAAGCGCGCCCACAGAATCCTTGGCGCAGAATATTGATTATGAAGTCGAACAAGAGATGCGCCGGCATAATGTAGCAACTGCATCTCCGGAGGCGATAGCCCTTTGGCACGCGTTCGAAGGGGCGCTCAATGGCACCGGTTCGTGGAGCTATACGAGGCGCCTGTACGATCTCGACGCAAAAAGTGCATGGTTCCGGTACTCACTGATGCCGGAGCTTGGTGTCTCCATTCCCCCACCCTCGTCGATGATCGCGGGGCTGCGGCGATTTGTCACCTTCGACCCAACGCAAACGTTACTGAGCGTTTCGTCGACTCCGACGCTGGCGCTTTACGGCGTGCTCGATCGAAATGTTGACGCGGCCGATTCAGCGACGCATTTACGCGAGTACCTAACTCGTGCTGGGGATCGGGACGTAACGATCAAGACGTACCCGAATGCCGGGCATCAACTCATTGTGTCGAAAAGCGGATACAATGGAGAGCCCGCTCTTCCCGAGCGTCTTGTTTCGGGGTACCCCCAGATCATGATCGCGTGGCTAGCGGAGCGCGGGTTCACGAAGCAGCGCGTGCCGTGAGTCGACGCCGCCGCGTCGTTCGAAGCGATCGCTTGGCCGGCTGTTGTGGGGGCCGCAGCAACCGCTCAACGTGATCGTTCATCTGGTCGACGGAACCTACGAACTCTTCCGTCATTTCTACGGACTGCGTCGCTTCACCGAGGGAAAGAAGCGACGGTTCGGGGCGGTTGTCGGAGTGCTCAATACTATGCTGCAAATGATCGGCGAGGGCGCCACGCACTTAGGCGTCGCCACCGACCACGTTATCGAGTCCTTCCGCAACGAACTTTGGAGTGGCTACAAAACAGGGGACGGAGTCGAACCGGCGCTTCTCGCACAGTTTGGGCCCCTCGAGGAGGCCTTGCGAGCTATGGGGATTCCGGTTTGGGCGATGATCGAGCTCGAGGCCGATGATGCGCTGGCCTCGGCGGCAACAATCGCTTCGCAGGAATCTCGGGTAGAGAAAATCTGCATCTGGACTCCGGATAAAGATCTCGCGCAGTGTGTGCGCGAGGATCGCATCGTGCAAATCGACCGAAGGAGCAAGGTCATCCGGGACGCTGAAGGCGTGCGAGCCAAATTTGGGGTAAATCCCGAACTGATACCCGACTATCTTGCGCTCGTTGGCGATGCCGCCGATGGCTATCCGGGCATCGCGGGCATTGGGCCGAAGGGTGCGGCCGCTCTCCTCACTCGTTATGGCGCGATCGAGCAATTCCCGCCGCAAGAGCTCGGCGAGCGGCAACGTCTCGCGCTGTTATTCAAGCAGCTAGCAACCCTGCGGACCGATGCGAAACTCTTCGCGGACGTCAGCGAGTTGGAGTGGCGCGGCCCTACTTCCGGATTTTCCGCCGCGTGCGAGCGGCTCGAGGCCCCCGATCTCTTTGCTCGCGTCACGAGAGCCGCGCGAACCCGCGCACGCGGAGCCTCGGAGGGGTAGGCGCAACCTTTTCTACTCCTGTGGGGTGTAAAGGTTTGCATCGAGGACGAGTCTGTGAGACACTCCTTCTCGTCCTCAAGCGCGATCTTTCGAGTGGTCGATAAGTTGCGCCCACCGTAAAGATAGGTTTCGACATCTCCATTTTTTCAGAGCTCCAGCTGGATGCTGCGATATTTCGCGGCATCGAAGATCTTCACTTTATCGAGGCCACGCCCATACAGCGCACGGCTATTCCCGTTGCTCTCTCGGGTCGCGACGTCTTTGCGAGCGCTCCAACCGGCAGCGGCAAAACCGCGGCTTTCGGCATTCCGCTACTCCAAAAACTGCTCGAGCGGCGCGCCGACCGCCGTGCCGCGCTGGTCTTGACGCCAACTCGCGAGCTGGCGCAGCAAATTGCGGAGCATCTTCGGCAACTGGCGAAACACACCAAGCTACGCATCACGCCGATCTACGGAGGCGTGGCCATGAAACCGCAGATCAATGCCATGCGCCGCGGTACCGACGTTGTCGTCGCAACGCCCGGCCGGCTGATCGATTTGATGCAGCAGGGCGAAGCTCGTCTCGACAACGTTGAGGTTTTCGTGCTCGACGAAGCTGACCGAATGCTCGATATGGGATTCTTACCGGCTGTAAAGCGCATCGTCGCCAAACTTCCGGAGCGCCGCCAAACGCTCTGTTTCTCGGCAACGCTCGGGAGTGCGGTGGTTGCGCTTGCACGCGAGTTTCTCCACGATCCCGTGCGTATCAATTTAGCACCTCAGACGCCGGTAGGAACCGTAACCCAGTGGGTGTACGAAGTGGAACCGCACAAGAAAACGGATCTCCTCGTGGATCTGCTCAAAGACGGACGCGTTTTCAATGCAATCGTTTTTACGCGGACCAAGTCGCGGGCCGAGCGCGTCGCCGGCGCTCTGATGCGACATAGCGTCGATGTGGATCGCATCCACGGCGGCCGTTCGCAGGCGCAACGCACGCGAGCCCTCGACGCCTTTAAGAAAGGACGTTCCCGGGTCTTAGTCGCCACCGACGTCGCCGCGCGGGGCATCGACATCGACGATCTCGGACACGTCATAAACTACGACGTTCCCTCCGAGCCCAACGATTACATACATCGCATCGGACGCACCGCGCGCGCGCAAAAAACCGGCGACGCGATCACGTTTGTTTCGCGCGACGAGGCGAGTTCGTTTGCGCGTATCGAAGGCGCAATCGGCACGCCGCTAAAGCGCAGCGAGCACGGCTTCATGGAGCCGGCATCCGCTCGAACGGTGACGGTCGAGCCGCAGGTGCATCGCCGGTCGTTTCAGCGGCGCCGCCGCCGCTGAAAAGCGGCGTCTAGGTCAAGATTTCGGGAGGGTGATCCAGCCTTTGTCGGCCTGGATCTGCCAGCCTTGAGCCTCTCCCGTGTGGCTGCGATACGTGCCGTCACCGCCAGCGCAGCCACCACCGGCGCCGATCGCTTGTGCGCAAAAGTCGACGACTACGTATTTGCCGTTGTACCGAATGTGTTCGGAAGTGCAAACCGTCGCCCACTTCGGATAGCTCGACTGGCCCCAGTCCGACGCGAGAACCACCGACCACCCGACAATGTCATCGTGCGCGGTCTTTGCCTTGTATACGATGCAATTGTTCAAGCCAAAAATCATTTGGCCGTGACCCTGCACTGGGACGCGAAGGACGCCGTCTTGGAACCGAGCTTGGTCGTCCTTCGAGAGGGCAAATGCGGCGTGCGGAGCACAGCCGGCGGCGATTGCCCCAACGGCGAGCAAAATGACGGCACGGCAAAAAGGTGCTACTGGCATTTCCGCGACACAGCTAGGAGCCTTCCCCGAATCCGTCGATGATGAGGAGATCGGTCGTGCTCAACCGCTGCCGCAGTTCCTTAGCCGGCGCGTACTCTTCAGAATGCCACCACGCGTTGGCGCGTTCGTACGAATCAAACTCGAGCACGACGATGCGCGACGGGTTCCAGGATCCTTCGAGCACTTTCATCTCGCCGCCTCGCACGAGGTAGCGCCCGCCGAACTTCGTAACGGTCTCTTGTGCCATCTTTTTATAGTCTTCGTATTTTTCTGGATCGCTCGTCTTAACGTTGACGATCACATAGGCCGGCATCCCGCAGCGATTAGACGCGCAATCGCGCTCTTCCCACGTACAAATCCGTCCCGTTTCTGCGGCAGTCGTCGCATCGCCGGCAGGAACTCGTGCGGTATCGGCTTACACTCCTCCGCCAACGTCGACGGCGACAAGCTTGCCGTTTATGAATAGGAAGCCCAGGTAGGCAGCGACCTCAACGGCCGTCTTCGTTTTGTTGCTCCCCTCGGAGGTGAAAGACGCCTTGAAATCCTGATTGTACGTGATTCGCCGGTAACGTCCGTTCGAGTAAAGGGTGCCCGGACCGTCAATCGCCGTGACCTGCTCAAGGGTCATTCCAAGGCGTACTCCATTGCGCGTCCGGTCGGGGGCCGGATGGATCGGGAGTCCCGCGGGTGCACTGGAAGCCGTCGTGACGGTGAGGTCCGACGCGGTACCATATTGAGAATACAGCACCGCAATCTTGTGGGCCGAATCGTAGAAGCCCGCTAAGCAACGGCCGTTCCCAAAATTATTGCGGTAGTGCTTCATGGCCTTGAACCATGAAGCTTGATCGTGCGAAAGCGGGAACGCCGAATAGTCGAGTATGGTATCCAGCTTGCGCGGCCGCACGGAGTTCTTGTAAAAGTCGTTTGCCGAGCTCAGGAGGAGTTGCGAACCCGGCTGCCGCGCAAACCAGCGTTGAAATGTTTCACAATCCGTCGCCCCACAGCAGCCGACGGCGGTGCCGCCATTAACTCGGCCGCGAGTGCGAATGCGATAGATAACGACGCCATAGCGGCGCGCGTCAGTGCAATCAAGGCGACGGGGTCGTCGGCGGCGTCCAGGAAGTTCCGTCGGCATACTCGACACGCAGAATGCGGTACGTCACAAAGCGCGCAGCTAATAGCGGGAGAGCCGCAAGGCCGGTGCTGACACCGGTGCAGTTCTCGTTGTAGGCGCGGTTGCCCGTTCCGCCTTGCCAACTCGCCATACTGTCCCAGCCGTGGATGTCGATGCCGGGCGAAAAGGTGCCGCGACGATCGAGTTCCAGTTGTGCGAGCGCAGCGCCGGCGTCGTCTGAGATCGGTAATTGAAAGAGCACCCGCGTTGCGGTGCGGGAGTCGGCGTTCTTAAATGAGATGCACGCGTGGACGCCGCGCCCGTCGCGTTTGACGGCGGCCCAGCCGCCAAATACGACGATGTTTCCCACTGGAGCGCCGCCGATGGTGGGGCTTCCGAACTCGAGCGAACGATAGGGATTCGGCGTTGGCGTCGGCGCGGGCGTCGCAGGGCCAACGTTTACCGGTCGGCGGCTTCCGATATCTGCGTCGGTTGCGCCGCGCGCGTACAGCGCCGAGCGGCCCCCACCGCGCAAAAACACGAGCATTGCGTGCCGGTCGGGCTCGTCCAAGGTGCGGAAAATATCAAACTCAACCCTGTATGCCGGATCGCCGAATTTCGGTGACGTTGCGCCGGCGCGCGCCCAGTGCACGAGGCTTGCGAACTGGGAATCGGAGAGATTCCGCGTGCTCATGAGCACCAGACCGAGGAAGCCCGAAGCCGCCGGTTTCGCAGGGGCCGGAATAATGATGGCCAGCGTCAGGGCGGCAGCGACGGACGCTAGGAAAGAACCGCGGCGGATATTCATTCTAGGAGCTTCTCTCTTGCCGTCAGCCGCCCCCTTGCTCGCCAGCCCCTTCCCCGAACCAGTGGGGCCGCGAGCTAACGTGTCGTTGATGATCGTAAATCATCGCCTTCACGTGTGAGCAGAGATCTCTTTGTAACCACATGCTCGCGGCAGCGTGAATAAGAACCCATTACTTAAGATGCAGAGCATAGAAAAGAAAAGCCGGAGGCGCAACGCGAAGCCCTCGATCGTCTTGGTGAGCGGCTGGAGCGCGATCCGCACTTCGGATTGCATGCCGATACTTGCGCTGCCCAGCGTAATCCGTTCACGACGGCCCGATGATGCTAGGACTTAAGACACGAGCTTGAGAAGTGCCCAGCGTTACGATCCAGGGGCTTTGGAGAGCCCGTCCCTTCTATTGAATCGTTGAGCGACCCGGTGCGCCGAAATGCCGAGTCGCAGGCGATGCGAACGCATCGAGCCGCGCACTATCCTCAATCCCGGTTCGCGGCGAAGATCAGTCACACAAACCGTTCTGCTTCAGAGAGGTTTATTATATGAATCTTCTAGCTCGGCGCCGGTACACGCTTTGCCGCTATGCCGTCGCCCTCGGCACGGCGAGTCTCATATTCACCGGCTGCGGTGGATCGCAGGCGCAGGTCGGCGCGCCCGCGACGATCCAGCAAAGCTCCGCGAGGTCTGGATATCCGGATCGCGCCGATTCGGGGACGGCGCACCCCCCTGCAGTCGCGAAGTCCCAGTGGACGGTGAGCGGCCGAAGCATTCTCCTCGACGGCGAACCGTTCTACATCAAAGGCGTCGATTACGGGAACACGCAGATTGACGATTACTCGGATCCAAACCCTTTAGACAACGCCAACGAGCCGATCTGGGGACCCGACCTCGACGCCATGTGCGCTGCGGGCGTAAACGCGGTCAAAGTGTATAACGTGAGCTTGGATAGCTTCAAGCCATATCTACCTGATTTGGGCAACGGTAACAAACTGAAGCCTTATGAAACCGGCAAGATCGACAAATTCCTCGACAGGGCGTGGAACGGCTGCCCCGGCCATCCGATTTACGTCGTTCTGAGCATCTTCTTCGGGGGATATGACGTGCTGAATGTGCCGCAAAAACTCAAAGCACTGAAAGCGGTCTATCAGCTGACGGCGAGGCAGTACGCAGCTTACCCGGCGGTCATGGGATTCTCGTTAGGTTCGGAGATCAACGACGGAGAGCTTATCAAGATACCTGAGTGGTGGAAGAACCTTAACGAAATCGCTAGCTCGATTCGGACCGGTTATAAAATCACCAGGTCGAAGAAGATCATCACAACGACCATGGTCGACACCGTGGCAGATGGCAAGCTTACTACGTTGGTCGCCGGCGAAGCCAATAATTTCGCGATCGACGCATGGGGCATCGATTCGTATCGCGGGTATACGTTTACCGACATCTGGAAACAGATCAAGGCGGCTACGAAAAAGCCGCAGATCATGGCTGAGTACGGAGCGAGTGCAGGGTGGTGGACCCAGTCGAGCGCCACATACGACCAAACATCACACATCTGCCCCGAGAATACTTATCCAGCAGGTTCATTTCGGCCACCGGATTGGCCCAAAGATAAACCTTGGAGTGGGGCCCCGTACTGGGGACTGCCGCCCTCCCAAGGCCAAAAGCCGCCTTGGGAGCATGTCCGTGACTTGCCGGCGGGTGGAAATCCCAATATCCAGTTCCTCGCAGCCCAAGTGACATCGAATGCCGAAGAACTCTATGCCAACTCGACGAGTCAAGGCGGCGTCGGTTCCGGCGGCTTCTACTTCGAGTGGAACGATGAGTGGGCTAAAGCCGGATGGCCGCACCTTCAAATCGGCGGCGGTTCCAACGGCAAAGGTGCACAGAATATCGCGCCGACTCCGCCATTTGCAGGCTGCTACTGGGACGAGGCGTGGTTCGGGCTTAATTCGGACAAGCCGGTTGACAGAGAGTACGTGTTTCCTGGCGCCGGGAACCCATTCCCGAAGCGACCTGCAGACAAACACGAACCGCGGGCGACACTCAAGGCCATCAAAGCGGTGTGGGCAAGAGAATAGCAGCCTGCGCCAGGCTTCGGCCGTACGACTAGAAGTGGGGATCGGCGCGAGCCGGTCCCTGCGTCTGCGCCATCATCGACGACACGTTTACTTTTAGGAGACTTACGACTGATGACGCTAGCTCGTAGCCGGCGCGCGCTTACCGTCTGTGCCGCCGTAGTCATGCTCGCAGGTTGAGTCATCGTCACATCAGTCTCGTGCGATGCCACTCACGATCGCCCGATCGACGCCAGGATAACGATCGACCTGACGAAGCCGTGATAATCTGCGCGCGTAACGGCTGAGAATCCGCAGTTTCCAACGTGCTCTTTCTTACGAGCGAGAGTGCTGAAGGCCCGCGGGCTGGGCGTGCGCAAATGTACGGCTCGGCGTGGAATTGTTGCGGTTTTCCGATCTCGAATGTCACTATGGGGCGCGCGAAGTATTCTCGAGTCTGAGTGGAGTTTTCAACAGCGGCGAACGCATCGGTCTCGTAGGCCCCAACGGCGCCGGGAAGTCGTCGCTCTTGCGTCTTCTCGCCGGCGTCGATCGGCCATTCGGCGGTACCGTCGTACGCGCGAAAGGTTTGAAGCTCGGGTATCTCGCTCAGGGCGTTGCCGACGAGACCGAGTCGACGCTGCAGGACCTCGTCGACGCTGCTCTGTCTAGAGCGACGCATGAAGAGTCGGGCGTGCGCAACAAAGCGCTGCGCACCATGCTCTCGGCGTTCGGCTTCGCCCCAACGGAATACGATCGTCCGCTGCGCTCGTTTTCAGGCGGCCAGCGGGCGAAAGTAGCGTTAACGCACGTGCTGATCGACGAGCCCGACTATCTGATTCTCGACGAACCTACTAACCATCTCGACGTCGCGACGATCCGCTGGCTCGAATCGTTCGTGTCCAACGATCCCCGTGGTTATATCGTCGTTTCGCACGACCGCTACTTTCTCGACCGGATAGCTACGCGCATCTGGGAGATCGAGCGAGGGCGCTTCCACGCCTACGCACCCGAACGGCCGGCATACACAGCGTACGTCGCAGCGAAAGACGTGCGGCTCGAGGCGGAGCGGCGCGAGTACGAAACCTTCATTGTCGAACGCGACAAGCGGCGGAGGACAATCGCCGGCCTGCGAGCGACGCACACCTCCTCGGATTACAGCCAAGTACGCAGCCGCGAGAAGCAGTTGGCGCGCATCGAAGCGACAACCCGAGCCCCGGCTCCGGCGGCTTCCGAGCACCCGATCTCCGTCCGCCTACGGCCATCGCGGCACGCCGGCAGCGGGTTCGCCTTCGAAGCCCGGGGCTTGAGCAAAGCGTACGATCAACAGCTCTTCAGCGGGCTAGCGATCGACGTCGGGCGCGGGGAGCGCCTCGGCATCGTCGGTCCGAATGGCTCCGGAAAGTCGACGCTTTTGAAGATACTCACCGGCGCAGCGCAACCGGATTCCGGATCGGTTGTCTTCAATCCCGCGGCGCAAGTCGCGTACTTTGCCCAGAACTCGCACGATCAACTCGACGTCCAGGAGAGCGCGCTCGTAGCCGTGCTGAACGGCGCTGCACTGACTCCGCAAGAGGCGCGCGGACTGCTCGGCCGCATGCGTATTAGCGGCGATGCCGCCGACAAAGCCGTGCGCGATTTTTCCGGTGGCGAGCGGCGCCGTATCATGCTGGCACGACTGATGGCGCGCGCGGCCGACATCTTACTGCTCGACGAGCCCACCAACGATCTCGATATCGACAGCCGCGAAGCGCTCGAAAGCGTCTTATGCGACTACGAGGGAACGATCGTCGTCGTCTCGCACGATCGCTATCTTCTGTCGCGCCTGTGCGATCGCGTATTGTGGGTTGAACGGGGTGCGTGGGGACTGGTCGACGGCGGTTACGACGTGTACGAGGCGGCGCAGCGCGAGCGCGATAAAGCGGCGATTGACCACGCGGTCGAAGAGTCGACCGTTCGTGCCAAGGCGTCGCGTCAGACGCCGCTGCGCGTACGCTCGCAGCTAAAGGGAAAGATCGAGCGAATCGAACGAGAGATCGAAGCCCTCGATGCGCGCGCAAACGAGATCGAGCTTCTCTTCGAGTCGCCCGAGATCTATACTAATGCGGCCGGATCCAGGGCGTTGAGCGAAGAACTCGCCGGCCTAAAAGTGCGCAGTCGGGAGTGCGTCGTCAAATGGGAAGCGTTGCTACATCAACTCGAAGAAATGACCCCCACGTAACCAACGAGAATTAGATAGAGGATGCGCCGGCAAGATTATACGATCTTCGCATACGCCAACGCCGGCGTCTTCTGCGATGGCTACATCCTCAGCAGCATCGGCCTCGCGCTGGTGACGCTCGCACCGCGATTCGGCCTCAACGCAGTAACGGCGGGCAGCATCGGCGCGGGCACGCTCTTCGGTATCCTCGTCGGCGCGCCGCTCTTCGGCCACCTCACCGACCGTCACGGGCGTCGCATTCTCATGATCGCCGATCTCGGCGCATTCGTAGTCATCGCCATTGCGCAGATTTTCGTCACCGCCGCCTGGCAGCTCATCGCACTGCGCTTTCTGTTGGGCGTGGCGATCGGCGCCGACTATCCGATCGCGACGGCGATTATCGCCGAGTTCATGCCGGCGGCGCGCCGCGGCGCCGCGCTCTGCGCGATGGAAGGCGTGTGGTCGCTGGGCGCCGCTGTCGCCTACATCGCCGGATACGCGCTCCTCCAGACGGGCGCGCAAAGCTGGAAGTGGATCCTCGCCAGCCCCGCGATCTTCGCAGTGATCGGTTTGCTGCTGCGCACGAGCGCGCCCGAATCGCCAATGTGGCTGGCCGCGCGCGATGCCGGCGAGCTGCGACGTGTCTCGTTCGGAACGCTCTTCCACTCCGCCTACCGCGGCAAGCTGGCATTTATCTCCGCGATGTGGCTGCTGCAAGTCGTGCCGCTCTTTGCGATCTACACTTATGCGCCGGCCGTCCTGGCCGCGTTGGGCTTGGGCAGCAACGGCTCGCCGGCGGGAAGCATTGCGATCACCATGGCGTTTGCGCTGGGCGCGTTCGGCGCGATGCCGTTGGTCGAGCGTTGGGGCCGGCGACCCGTCTGCATCGGCGGATTCGCGTTCGCGGTGCTGGCTTTCGGCATCCTGCCGTTTGCGCGAACCGCGATCGTGGTCGTCGCATTCCTCGCCTATGCGATCGGCATGGGTGCGGCGACGGTACTCGAACTCATCTATCCGGCCGAGCTTTTCCCCACCTCGATCCGCGCGTCGGGAGCCGGGTTCGCAGCAGGCGTGAGCCGGGTGGGCGCATTCGTCGGAACGTTCCTGTTGCCGATCGGCATGGCGCGTTTCGGCGTGACGGCGGTCATCCTCGGCGCGTGTGCGCTCTCGGCGATCGGACTCTGGATCTCATTGCTCTGGGCACCCGAAACGAAAGGAACGGCAATCGTATGATTCTGGCAACGCTGCTGCTTGCCGCGGCAAACGCCGTCGCGATCACGCATCACGTTCTCCACATGGACGGCACGACAATCCCCTATACCGCGCGCGCCGGCACGATCGCACTCAAGAACGCAAAGGGCCAGCCGGATATCTCGATGTTCTACACGGCGTATACGAAAGACGGCGCCGATCCGGCGACGCGTCCCGTGACGTTCTTCTACAACGGCGGTCCGGGCGGCTCGAGCGTTTGGCAGCGCATGGCGGCGTTCGGCCCGGTGCGCGTGCTCGTTCCTCCCCCCGGGCAGAGCGTCAAGGCGCCCTATCGCGTCGTCGACAACGAGTACTCGCTGCTCGACGTTACCGACGAGGTCTACGTCGACGCGCCCGGCACCGGCTTTAGCCGCCTGCTGCCCTCAGGAAAGCCCACCGACGCCTACGGCGTCGACGCCGACGCGGCCGCCTTCGCACAGTTCATCCGTTTGTATTGCTCGCAATACGGCCGCTGGAACGCACCAAAGTACCTCTTCGGTGAGAGCTACGGGACGATTCGCTCGGCCGCCGTCGCGCGGCTGATGGAGAACGGCTTCGGTCAAGCGATCGATCTCAACGGTGTCGTGCTGATGTCGTCGGCGCTCAACGTCGACCTGCTGTGGGACGACGCGATGGTCGGCGGCAATGACTGGCCGTTCGTGCTCTTTTTGCCGACCGAAGCGGCCACCGCGTGGTACTACCATCGCGTCGCCGATCGGTCGACGGATCTCGCGACGTTTCTCTCGCGCGTCGAGCGCTTCGCGCTCACCGATTACTTAGCGGCCCTTGCCGAGGGCGACGCGCTGCCGCCCGACCGGCGCGAGGCAATCGTCGCGCAGCTCAGCGCCTACACCGGCTTGTCGCCCGCGACGATCCGCGCCGCGAACCTGCGCATCGCGCCGGGGCGATTTCGCAGCGAGCTGCTCCGCGACCAAGGCAAGATGGTCGGCTATATGGACGCACGGTACTCTGGTTACGACCCGGTCGGCAACCGGGAAGAGCCGGGATGGGACACTTCCGATCTCGCCACCACACCGCAAGTGCAAGCGGTCTTCAACGACTACATTCGCGAGCGGCTCGACTATAAAACAGACCTCGAATACCTCACGCTGATCAACGTACTGAGCGACTGGAGCTGGAAGCACCAAACAGATCTCGGCGGCACCACCGCACTACTGCGGCCTCCAAACACGATCGTCGACCTCTCCGAGGCGATGGCGGAGAATCCGAGCATGCGCGTCTTCGCTGCGATGGGGTATTACGATTTCTCCACGCCCTACTTTCAACAGCAGTACGACTTCGCGCACCTGCATCTGCCACCGGACCTGCGGCGCAACCTCACCATCGAGCACTACGAAGCCGGCCATATGCCGTACATCGATACTGCGGCGTTGGCCAGGCTCAAAGCCGACCTCACGCGCTGGTACCTCGAACGCTAGTGTAGCGTCTCATATATAGAGGAAATTCGAGAAATACCGCTCGACGCTGCGGTCAGCGCGGCTATTTGGTCAGCGGCTAGACCCCAATTGTGTCCAGCTGAGAATTGATCGATTTGACGGCCGCCTCAATTAACGCTCCGTTGCCGGTGTCGGCAGCAGCGGCTTTGTCGAGTTGGTCTTGCCAGGCGAGCAGCGCGGGCTTGCCACCTTCCGTAGCCCGCTCCATCCACGTGTCGCTGGTCCTCACCTTGCGGCAATCGTCCTGCTTAGCCCATTCCGCACCGATCCGACGCCCGAGCGACGTAAGCTGGGCTGCCACGACGGCGTTTGTGCTTGGATCGGTGACGTGAACGAGGATTTTTTGACTATCCGAGAACCAGCCGGCGTAGCCCCGCGCGCCAAAATAAAATTCGTGCACCTGCCCCCAATATTTATTCCAACTCTGCCACTCCCCCTCACAATGGTCTGCCTGCCAAACCCCATGAAAGGAATCTTTCCACGAATCGAGGGTAGCAGCATCGTCGGCAAGACAGCACGCTCGTGCGATGAGAAAGATCGCGAATGCAACGGGTAGTGCGCGCAGTATTTGCGGCGCTCTGTATCGTGAGATAGACATCGAGCGCTTGGTTCTGCGCCGGCGTCCGCTTTCCCGGTGATCCCTACAAGTTTCCGGGCACCGAGATGGACGAAGTTTCAACGAGCTTGCCGCCCGCGACGGTGTACGTGGTTATGCTGTTGTGCTTTGCGCAGCAGTTGCCTTCTCCCGCCGTATAAACGGGTTGCTTCACCACGAGGCGCCTTTTCTCGATGCGTGCGACGCACTTGTAGACGCCCAGGGTAGTAAGACGATGCGCGCCGTTGTCACGCCAAACGTAGAGTACGATCGTCATAACTCCGCCGGTGCCCATACCGTCGATCGGAATCACGGCCAGCCAAGTTCCGTTAACCTTGCCCGAAGAACCCCCGCCGGTGTAGCAGCCTGAGGCAACGTGGGGAGCGTCGATGCACGTGTAGCGCGCAGAGACGGCGTCGCCCAGCTTCACTACGGTGAGGCCGCCGTCGTTCCGAAGAATCGCGTCCCAGTCGGCGTGCGCGAACGGGTCGGCGTCCGCGACCGCCGGAACTCGCGCGGCGGATGCAAGGAACACTAGCAAAACACAGGCAAAGGCGAACCAACGATTCAACCGACCTACTCCTTCGGGGCCCAGTGCGTTCGACGACTTGCCCAGCGACGCTTTCTGGACGCTGGTTTGTTATTATAGACGCGGATGTCGACGATGAACGCGGCGCCCCCTACGAAACGAGCGATGCTCGCCTTCGAGCTCAAAGCGGCGTTTTTCCGCGCCAAACGCTTCGCGACCGACGCCGCCGGCAGCGCGCGGCGCTGGCCGCTCACCGGCGGTTCTTCTGGTCGCGTGCGCGTGGCCGAGATCTCGACGCCGCTCCGCTCCCCGGTCGCCGAGACCGATCCCCGTGAGGCACGCCTCATTGAAGGCAAGATCCACAACTTGCACGTGGCGCTTCACCGGCTCGACGGCGCCGTCGTCCCCGGCGGCAGCACGTTCAGCTTTTGGCGACAGATCGGTCGCGCCACCCGCCGCGCCGGATACGTAGAAGGGCGCGAGCTGCGCGAAGGCTGCATCATCCCTACGGTCGGCGGCGGTCTCTGCCAACTCTCGAACGCGTTGTATGCGGCCGCGCTCGATTCCGGTTGCGAAATCGTCGAACGGCACGCGCATTCGCATTTCGTGCCCGGCTCGATGACCGAGCGCGATCGCGATGCGACGGTCTTTTGGAACTACGTCGATCTGCGCTTTCGCACAAGGCACGAGCTCACGATCCGCTGCCGGCTCCAAGGCGATCGCCTAATCGTGCAGTTTTTTGCGCCGGTGACTG
>Ga0070762_10000665_pt1 | contig 14963 bp, 15 predicted proteins | sample HubBroMetageREF2_FD_66726 | JGI IMG/M metagenome (GOLD analysis project Ga0070762, IMG submission 66726) | Reference soil microbial communities from the Hubbard Brook experimental Forest, New Hampshire, USA - Hubbard Brook CCASE Soil... | ecosystem: Environmental > Terrestrial > Soil >...
TATTCGCAGGACACCGACGCTGTCGCCGAGCATGCGCGGAGCACCTACGCGGCCCTCGGGGCTGGAGATGCGCTGCGCCACGTTCGATTCTCTGGCGGACACGCTCTGACCGACGAGCGCTTCGATCTCATCCAGGATTGGGTACTCGCACAAGCCCTGGCTTGAAGCCAGTTATCTTTCGAACGTGGATAGCATCGCGGGCTCGCCCTCCGCGGCATGCCGGGCAGCGTGGCCGTCCGCGTGGTATTTGATGTGCATGTCCACGACCGACGAAGCCCAACTCGACAACCCGGCATACGCGGCGCTGTGCGGGGCACATGCGCGGTTTGCGCTGGTGCGCGGGCGCGCACGCCGATATCAGGGTGACGTTGCGCCGTTCCTGGCTCTGCCCTCACCGCCATCGGCACAGGACTGGCGGGACGCAGCCGGTCTGGTTGCACCGGGCACCTACGCGGCCGTCCCCTACAGCGGCACAGAGCTACCAGACACTTGGCAGGCGATCAAAGTGTTCGATCTGGTGCAAATGATTGGAGAGCGAGTCACCGCGGTCGACTACCCGGCGGCGATCCCACTCGGCGCCGCAGATGTGCCCGAGATGCTCGAGCTCGTCGCCCAGACCGAGCCTGGGCCGTTTCTCGCCAGGACCATCGAGCTCGGCGATTATCTCGGGATCCGCTACGACGGGGTGCTCGTCGCGATGGCCGGTGAGCGGTTTCATCTGGACGGTTGGACCGAGATCAGCGCCGTCTGCACCAGACCCGACTATCGCGGTCAGGGGCTGGCATCGCGGCTCATCGGCGCCTTGATAGCTGGTATCCAGCGTCGTTCGCAACGCGCATTTCTGCACGTCCTCGCCACCAACACCGGAGCGATCGGGCTCTACGAGCAGCTTGGCTTCCGTGTACGGCAAACCGCGACCCTCACCGTCGTGACGCGCGAGCCGCTCCGAAACACTCAGACCTAAGGCGCATCGCAAAGCAGTTCGACCGGTACTCAAGAGGTTCCCCAAGCGGGCCGAAAAGATAGCGTGCAGGCCGCGGATAGCGAATCAAGTGCGAAGCCGACCGGCGACGCTGGTTCGGCTAGGGCTGACGAGCTGAGCACTGGCGAGTCGGTGGCGGTGCGCGTGGCACGCCAGCCGATCCTGGACCGCGATGCGCGTCTGGTCGGCTACGAGTTGCTGTTCCGGGCACCGCAAGCAGAAGCCGCGGCCGTGTTCGACGACCAGGAGGCGACCGCGACGGTAATCCTCGACGGGCTGCTCGACGTCGGCCTGTTCGACCTCGTCGGCGAGGGCCTCGCCTATCTGAACGTCTCACGTGACTTCCTTCTGAGCGTTCGCCCGCTACCGCTTCCAGCCCAGCGCGTGGTGCTCGAGCTGCTCGAGCGGCAACTCGTCGACGACGAGCTGCTCGAGGTTCTCGACGAGCTGCTCGAGCAGCGCTTCACGATCGCACTTGACGACTTTCGGCTCACGCCTGACACCGAACAGCTGTTGAAGTACGCCCGCATCGTCAAGATCGATGTGCTCGATCACACCGGCCAAGCCCTGGAGGAACTGCTCACCCACCTGCGAGCGCACCGTCCGTCGCTCACGCTGATCGCCGAGAAGGTCGAGACGCGCGAGGACTTCGAGCGCTGTCGCGATCTCGGGTTCGACGCGTTCCAGGGCCACTTCTTTGCGAAGCCAACACGCGTGCCGCAGCAGCGTCTGCCATCGCAGGGCCTGACCGCGCTGAGCGCGATGGCCGAACTGAGCGCAACCGAAGACTTCGACGAGCTGAATCGCATCATCACACGCGATGTCGGCCTGAGCATGCGGCTACTGCGCTATGCCAACTCCGCCTATCTGGCGCTGCCGCGGCGCGTCGGCTCTGTCCAGGAAGGACTCGCGTGGCTTGGAGCGGTTACGGTGCGCCGCTTCGCATTGATGGCCGCGCTCGCCAGCGCGCGCGATGTCCCCGACGTACTGCTCCTGACAGCGCTCGTGCGGGCCCACATGTGCCAACTGGCGTCCGGCGCCGGCGAAGGCACTGCGGGGGACTCTTATTTCACGGTGGGCCTGTTCTCCGTCGCTGACGCACTGGTGAACGCCCCGATGCAAGACCTGATCGAGCAACTCCCGTTCCGCGATGACATCGCCGCCGCGCTGGTGCACGGCAGCGGTGATCTCGGCAAGATGCTCACTGAAGTCATGGCCTACCAGCGCGGTGACTTCGACGCCGCTGGCGAGCTGCTCTATCGCCAACCCAACATCGAGCAGATCTACCGGGAGGCGACCATCTGGGCAGATCTCAGCATCAGAGGGCTTATCTGACAAACGCATGGGAAGGATCGACGTAGGACGTGTGGCTGTAAAGCTCTTTACTGCGCGCTTAGCCACCGGGATATCAAGGAGGTCTATGCGCGCCTTCTGCGAACTCCTCGCCTGCCTTCCGAGATCAGATAGCCGGCTCGCCGCGCCGTGAGCACCGTAGAGGAGACCGTAGTCGTGGCTGCGCCGCAGGCAACACTGCCCGCTCCAGTCAGCCCTTCCACGGCAACAGAGCGACGTTACTCGCTGCCTGCGCTGGTGGAACGAGTGCGCCCCCAGCACGCGGCGCTCCTCGGCATCCTCGCCCTGTCGAGCGTCTTGAACATGCGCAAGCTGGGCCAGAACGACTACGGCAACACCTTCTACTCCGCTGCCGTGAAGTCGATGCTCCACTCGCTGCACAACTTCCTGTTCGTGTCGTTCGACCCGGGCGGGCTCGTTACGATCGACAAGCCGCCGCTCGCGGTGTGGGTCCAGGTGGCCAGCGCCAAGCTGTTTGGCCTGTCCCCGCTTAGCCTGCTGCTACCAGAGGCGATCATCTCGACGATCGCTGTGGCGGTGCTCTACCGCGTGATCGCGCCGCGCCTGGGTGCTCCCGCGGGCATCTTGGGCGCGCTGGCGCTGGCCGTGTTTCCCGCGTTCGTGGCGGTCTCACGCGATAACGGCGTCGACCCGCTGCTGATCCTGCTCATGATCCTCGCTTGTGGAGCGGCCCTAGCGGCGATCGAGAGCGGTCGCTGGCGCTCGCTCCTGTGCTGCGCGGTGCTCGTCGGGCTCGCGTTCAACACCAAGACGCTCGCCGCCTACCTGATCCTTCCCGGCATCGCGCTCGCCTACCTCCTGTGTGCGCCGGGCCCGATGCTGCAGCGCACGACCAGGCTGCTCGTCGCAGGCGTGGTGCTGGGGATCGTGTCGTTTTCGTGGATCGCGCTCGTGGAACTCACTCCCCCGTCGCAGCGTCCGTTCGTCGGCAGCTCGACCAACAACACCGAGCTCGGCCTCACGTTCGACTACAACGGTCTAGGCCGGGTCGAAGGGGAGATCGGCGGCCCTGGGAACGTACCGGTGGCAGAAGGCGCGGGCTTGCACATAGCGCCCCCACAAGTGCCCACGCGCCGAGTTTCCCCCCGCCGCGCACTGGTGGCTTTTCGCGCAATATCGCCTCGCCGCGCGGTCTCCCATCCCCGTTCGGCGAGACAGCTAGCACCGACCCACGATCCCGCGCCCACGCCCGCGCCCGCGCCCACGCCCGCGCCCGCGCCCGCGCACCAAGTCTCGCCGTTTCTTGCGAGCGGCAGGCTGAGCAGCCCCCTGTTCTTCGCGGAACCGGCCGGTCCGCTGCGGCTGTTCGAGTCGGGTCTCGCCGACCAGAGCGCGTGGCTGCTGCCGTTTGCGCTGATCGGCTTGCTCGCACTCGCGATCCTGACGTACGCTGGCGGGCAGGCACGTCGCACCCCGCGACTGGCGACGATGATCGTCTTCGGCGGCTGGCTGCTCGTGGAGGCGACGATCTTGAGCTTCTCCAGAGGGATCGTGCATCCCTATTACGTGTCTGCCATGGGACCGGGTGCCGCAGTGATGATCGGAGCGGGCGCCGTGGCGTTCACGTGGCTGGCGCGACATCGTCACTGGGGTCTTGTGCTGCTGCCGTGCGCAGTGGCCACGACTGTTGCGGTCCAGATCGTGATCCTGCACGAACAGCGCTACATGGGCTGGCTCGTGCCGGTGCTGATCTGCGGAGCGTTCGTCGGCGTGGGCGCGATGGCGGTGCGACGACTTGCGATTGCAGGGATGATCCTGACCGTGGGCGTCTTGCTGATCGCCCCCACCGTGTATGCAGCGACGACGTGGCTTGCACCCGTCGAAGGCACCTTCCCAGCCGCCGGCCCGCACGAAGCAACGGCCCAGGGCAAGCTCGACATCAATCACTCGGAAATGTACGTGGACCGCATGCTGATCCGCTACGTGCGCGCACATAGTCCAGGAGCTCGCTGGGCGCTGCTCACCGATGCCGCGCCGACCGCCGCACCGTTGATCCTGCTCGGCCTGCATGCGGGGGCCATGGGCGGCTACAGCGGAACCGACCCCGCCCTCGACGGTCGCGATCTCGCGCATCTCGTAGCCAGACACGAAGCGCGATACGTGCTGCTTGGCGGTGCGTACGCCTCACGCGGAGGCAATCTCGCGACCAAGGCAGTGCTTCGCTCGTGCAGGCTGGTAGCACCGAGCGCTTGGCATGGCCCGCCGCCGGCGACCGTCTATACGCCCGTGCTGTTCGACTGCGCCGGGCACGAACGCGAGCTCTCAGCCGCGCCGCGCTACTGAGCAAGCACTCTGGCACGAGCCGCCACCGCGGCCGCCCGAAACGAGGCCAGACAGCGACCAACGGCTGCCGGAGCTTGTGGCCGGCAGCCGTTGGGATACCGCTATTTGAAGCTCTTTCGTGCTCAGCGCTCGCCGTGTCGACGCTGGCGACGCTGCATCGCCAGAATCGAGAAGCCTGCGCCCAACAGCACTACGCCGAAGCCAATGTCCCAACGCAGGTCAAATCCAGTGAAAGGCAGCGTGCTGGCTTTCGTGGTCGTGGCCGGAGTGGTGCTCGTTTTGGCCGGTTCCGTTTCGCTGGTCGGCGTCGTTGGCTTTTCGGCTTCTTTGGACGGCAACGTGCCCGTTTTCGGCGTCGTCGTCGCGGCCGGAGTCGTGGTTGTGGTGGTAGTCGTCGTGGTCGTGCTCGGCTTGTTGGGTTCCTGGCCATAGCCGTAGCCCGACGTGCCCGGTTCCGCGGCAACCGCGGTGCTTGGCAGCAAAACCGCCAGCGCCAACAGCAATGCGACCGGTAGCGCACGCAATCCGCGCAAGTTCGACGATCCCCTCCCTGACAGGGCTGCGCCTGGTTTCCGTGGCCTACTCGAGGCCATGACATCGGTCCGAGTCATGCCAACCTCCCATTGGTTTGTTGAACGTTGCAGCCCCGTTCGAGGGCCTCTTTCCGTGCTTGTTCTATCCGTTCTCTGTGGCAAGGCATCGTCTCTGGTTCGCCGTTTGTAGGCAGTCGCCTGCCTTCCTTTATCAAAGGTCTATCAGCTATCGCGGTCACCGCAAACACTCGCATGCGCTCTTTCCGTGCTCGATAGCATCCAAACCGCTCCTATGAGACGTGTATGCGACCCTCCAGCGTGCCCTCCGTGAGCCGGTTGCGCAACACCTTCTTGTCGAACTTGCCCACGCTCGTCTTCGGTATCTCCTCGACAAATGCGAACTCATCGGGCAGCCACCACTTCGCAACCCTGCCGCGCAGATGCTCTACGAGCTCCTCCGCGCTCGCGGCGGTGGGCTCGCGCAGGACCACGCAGCACAGTGGGCGCTCCGCCCAGCGCTCGTCCGGCTTGGCTATGACCGCGGCCTCGATGACACCAGGGTGAGACATGAGCTCGTTCTCGAGCTCAACCGAGGAGATCCACTCCCCGCCAGACTTGATCACGTCCTTGGAGCGGTCGGTGATCTGCACGAAGCCCTTCTCGTCGACAGCGGCGATGTCGCCGGTGCGCAACCAGCCCGAGTCGAACTTCTCTTCGCCGGACTGATCGTTGAAGTAGCCCGAGGCGATCCACGGCCCACGCACCTGTATCTCGCCGGCGGATGCCCCATCCCAGGGAACCTCTGCGCCGTGATCGTCGATCAGGCGCAGCTCGACCCACGGTAGCGGCCTGCCCTGCTTGGCCCGGTCCTCCCAGTAAGCGTCGTCGTGCTCACCCTCGCGAGGGCGCGAATAGGTAGCCACTGGGCTTGTCTCGGTCATGCCCCACGCCTGAAAGATGCGCACGCCGTGACGCTCCTCGAAGTCCTTCATCAGCTGCCGCGGCACCGCCGAGCCGCCACATGCGGCGTTCGACAGCGAGGACAGGTCGATCTCGGGGTGCTCATCGGCGTAGCGGAGCAGATCGGCGAAGATCGTGGGCACGCACCCCATCAACGTCGGACGCTCGGAGTGGATCAGCTTTGCGAGCGGCTCAGCACCGAGGAAGCGATCGGGCAGGATCAGATCGGCGCCGGCGAGCGCAGCGCCGTAAGGGAGCCCCCACGCATTGGCGTGGAACATCGGCACCACGGCAAGCACACGGTCGGCACGCGAGAGCCCGTTGGCGTCGCTCATCAGCGTTGCCGAGGAGTGCATGCTGATCGAGCGGTGCGAATAGAGGACGCCCTTGGGGTTGCCGGTCGTGCCGCTCGTGTAACACAACGCCGCCGCCTGACGCTCATCGAGGTCGGGGTAGTCGAAGTTGCCGGGCCCAGCCTCCCGCATCAGCTCCTCGTAGCGCAACGCGTTTGGGAGCGTTCCAGCATCGCCATCCCCCATTACCACGTAGTGCTCGACGCAGTCAAAGCTCGGGGCGAGTTTCTCGAGTACCGGCACGAGCGAGTCGTCGACGAAGATGACCCTGTCCTCGGCGTGGTTGACGATGTAGGTCAGCTGCTCCTCAAACAGGCGAATGTTCAGCGTGTGCAGCACCGCGCCTGTGCATGGGATCGCGAAATACAGCTCGAAGTGGCGCTGGTTGTTCCACGCGAAGCTCGCAACCCGCTCACCCTGGCGTACACCGAGCCCCTTCAGCACGCGCGCCAGGCGGTCGATGCGCTCGCTGAGCGCAACGTGGCTCGCGCGCTGCACGGACCCGTCCGGGGTGAGCGTCACGAGTTCAGCGCCGGCGTTGCACGAGCGCAGCCTGCCGCGGATGTGGTTGAGCGTGAGGGCGAAGTCGTCCTGCATCAGACCCGTCAGCATCTGCGTCATCCCCTCCCCACTCCCTCGCGTTCGGTCACCTGCCCGAACCCATCGTAGATCCCGCGGGTGCGTAGCGCGATGTCATCCCAGTCAAAGCGCAGAACGTGCTCGGAGGCCTCTGTGACGAGCCTGTCGCGCAGTTCGTCATCGACAAGCAGGCGCTCGATCATCACGCCGAGGTGCTCTGCGTCGCCACCGTTGAAGCGCAGCCCAACGCGCTCCCCCCGTGGGACGACCTCGCGCAGACCACCTGTGTCAGCGACGATGCACGGACAGCCCGATGCCATCGCCTCGAGCGCCACCAGCCCAAACGGCTCGTAGATCGACGGCACCACGCATAGGTCCGCGATGCGGTACAGCGAGTGCAACACGTCGTCCCCAATCCAACCGAGGAACGTTCCGTGCTCGATGAGCCCAAGCCGTTGCGCCTGAGCCTTCAGCTCGGCCTCGTGCGTGCCGCTGCCGGCGACGAGAAAGCGCACGTTACCGACCCGCTCGATCACATCGGGCAGAGCATCGAGCGCGAGCTGGAAGCCCTTCTCGTAGACCAACCGCCCGACTAGCAGCACGAGCTTCTCGTGTGGCTCAGCAAACTCGCGCCTCAGGGCCTGCAGGTCTCCGCTCGGCTGCAGTTCGTTGGGATCGACGCCGTTGGGGATGACCGCCACGCGCCGCTCGTCGATATCGAAGATGTCAGCTACGTGCCCGCGCATGTAATACGAGCAGACGATCACCGCCTCGGCGCGCCGGGCCATCCATCGCTCGACCGCGTGGATGTTCGATTGCGGTGGATCGGCGACCCAACCCTGGTGGCGGCCGTGCTCGGTGGCGTGAATCGTCGTCAGGTAGGGCACATTCAGGCGCTCCGCGAGCGCCGCCGAAGCCTTGGCGACCAGCCAGTCGTGTCCGTGGACGAGGTCGTATTGGTGCTCCTGCGTGAGCGCCTCGCCGGCCGCAAGCATGTCCTCGTTCATCCGCTCCACCCACGCGACGAAGCGGTCGAGCTCGCGTGGCCAGCGCGGCTCGCGCACTCGGTAGATGTTCACGCCCCCGCGTTCCTCGACGCCTGACCCATCGCTCTCTCCCGAGATGGCGCGCCCGCGCGTCAGCACGTCAACGGCGACCCCCTGGCGCACGAGCGCCTCCGCGAGCTTGCGTACGTGACGGGCCAGACCACCCTCGATCACAGGTGGGTACTCCCAGGAGAGGATGAGCACGCGGCCGCTCATTGCCAGACCCTATATGCCTGCGCGTGAACAGCCGCTTTCAATGCCAGCACGCACGTGCTGGCGAACGTGTCTGGCGACTCGCGCCTCATCAGATGCCGATCAGCCCGAGTTCGTCCACGCGCCGTGCGGCGGACGACGCCCACAGATCCTCACCGGCACGGCAAACCAAGTCCACCTGCAACAGCCGACCGAGCACGTGCTCGAGTGCCTGCGCCTCGATTCCGAGTATGGCTGCGAGCTGCTCGCACGAGCACGTCTGCTGGTCATATTCAGCCAACAGCACAAGGATAATTGCCCGTTCGAGCTTCCTATCCCCACTCGCTGGCGATTGCTCGGTCATGGATGCATTGTCTCTGGTCCAGGCGCCGCTACGCTGCGACGATGCCACCCGGTGATTCGCCAAGCCGTGATTGGCAGCCCACGTCACCGTACGTGACAAGTGTCCTCAACAGTAGCGGGGAAGTACCCTCCGGCGCTTTCCTGTGCCGCTGTGGGCACAACCGATGCTCCAGCAGCACGGCCATCATCGACCCGACCGTAGGCTCTTCAGCCGCGCGGCGGCATCCTCCAGACGATCATCGCCCCAGAAGGACTCACCGTCGATCGTGATCGTAGGCACGCCGATGACGCCTAGCTCGTGGGCCCGGTCGGTGGCAACCCGCAATGCCTGCTTGATCTGGGGATCCTGCGTCGCTGCCTCGAGCTCTCGCCGGTCGAGACCGACGCCATCCGCCGCGTCGAGCACGTACGCGGGCCTGCTCAAGTCACGTCCGAGCTGGAAAGCGTCGCGAAATGCCTTGAGCGTGAGCTCACGGCCACGACCCACGGCGAACGCGAACGTCGCGGCGCGCATCGCCATGAGATAGTTCGTCGGCCAAGGGTCCGGCCAATGGATTGGCGGTAGCCGGTAGCCACGGGCACGGCGCTCGATCTCAGCCATCCCCGCCTGTCGGCGCACCGGGCCGGCAAGCGCCCACGAGCTTCGTCCGGTCAGCTTGAACAAAGCACCGAGCGAGACTGGCTGCCATGCGACCGGCTCTGCCAGCAATAGCGGCAGACGCTCGGCAGCAAGGTACGCATAGGGGGATCCGAGGTCGAAGTAGAACGTCACCTGGGGCATCTGGCTCTCCCGCTGTGTTCGCTAAAATGAACGGTACGTTCTTTATGATAGATGATCGAATCGGGAGCGATGTGCAGCGCGTGCTTGCCGCCAACCTGCGGCGGATTCGGATCGCGCGCCATCTGTCACTGTCAGAGCTCGCCAAGACAACGGGCATGAGCAAGGCCACGCTGTCGGGCATCGAGAACGCCCGCGCCAACCCAACGGTCGAGACCCTTGCCGGCTTGGCCGGCGCACTGCAAAGCTCATTCGCCGAGCTGCTCGAACAGCCGCATCTCGGCGAGATCCGAGTGGTGCGTTCCGCGCGGCTGGCGACAACCGCAGGCAAGCCGCGCCGGCTGCTCGAGGAGATCTCCTCAGACGCGAGCGTCGAGATCGCCGAGCTGACACTGACCGCACGCCAAACACACGAGGTCCAGGCCAAGAGGACCGGCGCTCGCGCGCACGTATACGTCCTCGCCGGCAGGCTGATAGCAGGCCCAGCCGAGCGCTACAGCGAGCTGGCGACGGGCGATTATGCGTCATTCCCGGCTGACGTACAGCAGATCTACGAGGCAGCGCACCACGCCGCTCGCGCACTCGTGCTGACCCAGGTGCCGGGCCGCTGAAGGCAAGCCGCTCGCGGAGCTCGCAACGGTCTGCGAAGGCTCAGCCCGGAAGCGTCTCTTCTGGCGGCGACATGTCGATCTCCAGCTGACGCGGGGACGGACGCAGCGGCTCGCTCGTCTGGCGCGGCCTTCCGCGCTTGACCCAGTGGCCGATGACCTCGCGGCTGCGGCACGTGTAGTGATTGACGCGCCGATCGGTTGGCTGGATCGCCAGGCCGCCCGCCGCCGTCCCCGTGACGATCGCGTGAAAGCGTCGGCCTTTGTGGTCGACCTCGACGATGTCTCCCGTTTGGATGCCCTCGAGCCGCATTTGACCTGCAACTGTAGGCTGCTCGCCGTGCGCTGGCTCGTGGACGGGATGAACGTGATCGGCACGCGCCCGGACGCGTGGTGGAAGGATCGCCACCGCGCGATGGTCAAGCTCGTCGACATGCTCGAGCGCTGGGCCGCTGCCAGCGGCGAGGACGTGACGGTCGTGTTCGAGCAGCCGCCGTCGCCTCCGATCCGCTCCACGGTGATAGTGGTGGCGCACGCCCCCCGACCACGCCGCGATTCGGCCGACGATGAGATCGTGCGGCTACTACTTGCCGATGCCCAGCCGGCCACGATCCGGGTCGTCACCTCGGATCTGTGGCTGTCCGACCGCGTCCACGCGGCAGGCGCAACCGTCCAGCCGGCAGCGCAATTCCGGGCACTGATCGAAGAGCAGTGATAGTTCCCACCACCCGTTATACCCGCAGCGGCGATGCCAGCATCGCCTACCAGGTAGCCGGCGAAGGGCCGCTCGACATGCTGTTCCTGACGGGCTGGCTGACACAGCTAGAGCAACTGTGGGAGGCACCGGCCAATCGTCGTTTCCTCGAACGACTTGCAACGTTTGGCCGGCTGATCATGTTCGACAGTCGCGGTACGGGCCTCTCGGAGCGTGTGCTCGAGACCTACACGATCGAGCAAGAGGCACGCGACGCCATCGCGGTGCTCGATGCCGCGGACAGCGAACGCGCGGCGCTGTTCACCTACGCCCAGGGAGGTCTCGTGGGGGCACAGCTCGCGGCCGGTCACCCCGAGCGGATCGGCGCACTGATCATGTATGCATCCGTCGCCCGCACGTCCTGGGCTCCCGACTACCACTGGGCGATGACGAGCGAGGAGCGCGAGGCGCTGAGCGAGCGCAACATCGCCACGTGGGGCGAGGCGAACAGCGACGCGATGTCGGCGTGGGCGCCGTCGATGGCCGGTGACCCGGCACTGGCCACGTGGTTTGCCCGCATGCAACGTCTGGCCGCCAGCCCCGGTGAGGCCCGGATCATCTCCAGGGCGATGGTCGACATCGACGCGCGCCACGTACTGCCGGACATCCGCGTGCCAACGCTCGTGATGCACCGGCCGAACGAGCACGTTTGGGACGTGCGTCACTCGCGTTATCTAGCGGAGAACATCCAGGGCGCCCGCTATGTCGAGCTCGAAGGGATCGACTCCATCCCGTTCCTTGGCGATAGCGACTCAATCGTCGAGGAGGTCGAGGAGTTCCTGACGGGCGTGCGCAGCGGCGGTGAGCTGACGCGTGCACTGCTGACGGTGATGTTCACCGACATCGTCGACGCGACCGCACACGCAGCCGAGGTGGGCGATGGGCGCTGGCGCGACCTACTGGCGCATCACGACCGAGATGTGCGTGCGGAGCTCGCGCGCTTCGGCGGCCATGAGGTCAAGACGGTGGGCGACGGCTTCCTTGCGACCTTCGGCGGACCGCCATCACGTGCCCTGCGCAGCGCGCTGGCGATCACCACCGCCGCGCGCAGACTGGGGGTGGAGGTGCGGATCGGGATACACACCGGCGAGTGCGAGCTGATCGGCGAGGACGTAGGCGGCATGGCAGTCCACATCGCCTCGCGCGTGAGCGCACTCGCGCAGGCGGGCGAGGTACTCGTGTCGGGCACCGTCTTCGGCACGGTGGTGGGCGGACCATTCACGTTCGAGGACCGCGGCTTCCACCAGCTCAAGGGCGTTCCCGGGCGCTGGCCGCTGTTCGCGTTGGAGGGTTGATCACCGGGTTCGAGAGCCTTTTGCCCTGGAGCGCCTGCCGCGGGCGTCTAATCTGATTGTGTGAGCAACGAGCCTGTCGGCTCCACCGAGCGCCCGCTCTCGAACGGGCTCGTGCTGTTGATGGCGATTGTGGCCGGCGCGGCAGTCGCGAACATCTACTACGCCCAACCGCTGCTGAGCACGATCGCGCGCGCCTTCTCGGTCTCCGACGGTACCGCCGGGCTGATCGTCACCGCCTCACAGGTTGGCTATGCGGCCGGCCTGGTGTTGCTGGTACCGCTGGGAGATCTGCTCGAGCGGCGCCGGTTGATCACACGGATCATGCTCGTGACGACGCTCGCGCTGGCAGCCACCGCCGCCAGTCCCAGCTTCACGCTACTGGCAGCGGCGCTCGTGATCGTTGGGCTGACCTCCGTGGTCGCACAGATCCTCGTCCCAATGGCGAGCATGCTCGCGGCCGAGCATGAGCGCGGGCGCGTCGTCGGCAACGTCATGAGCGGGCTACTGGTGGGCATCCTCGTGGCGCGCACAGCCAGCGGCCTGATCGCTCAGGCTGGTGGCTGGCGACTGGTGTTTGGCGTCTCTGCGGCGCTGATGCTCGTGCTGTGGGCCGTGCTACGCACGGCCCTGCCAGAAGTGCGCCCCACGACCACGCTTTCCTATCCGGCGCTGCTGCGGTCGGTCGGGCGGCTCGTGATCGAGCAGCCGACGCTGCGAGTCCGTATGGTCTACGGCGCGCTCGGGATGGGGCAGTTCAGCGTTCTGTGGACGACGATTGCCTTTTTGCTCTCCGGCTCGCCCTATCACTATGGCGACGCCACGATCGGCCTGTTCGGTCTCGTCGGGCTCGCTGGTGCCCTTGCGGCCCAAGCCGCGGGACGGCTGGCTGACCGTGAGCGCCATCATCGCTCCACCGGCTCGTTCTTTGTGATCATGCTGACGTCCTGGGCACTGATAGCCGACGGCAGCAGATCGCTGGGCGCTTTGATCCTCGGGATCGCCGTGCTCGACCTGGGCATCCAGGGAGCGCAGATCACAAACCAGAGCGTCATCTACAGGCTAGTTCCCTCCGCGCGCAGCCGGCTCACAACGGCGTACATGACAGCCGTGTTCGTCTCCGCCGCCATCTCGTCGGCGCTGGCATCCGCGCTATACGACGCAGATGGATGGAGCGCAGTCTCCGCACTGGGCGGCGCGCTTGCTGGCCTGGGGGTGGCGGTGTGGCTGTGCGAGCAAGCACTGCTGCGACATCGCCGCGAGGGCACAGACGACGCCGCGCGAGCAGCTGGCACTTAAGCTCCTCGGCATGACGAACATCAACGATCCACTCTTTGACGAGCCCCGCGAACGCTCCGGGTTCCGCTGTCAACGTGCCCGGCTCAGCCGCCAAGCGGGGAGCGAGCGGCTAGGTCTGAGCCTCTGGGAGCTGCCGGCAGGTGAAACCGCCTACCCCTACCACTACCATCTCGCCGAGGAGGAGCTCGTCCTCGTACTGGAAGGCACCCCGAGCTTGCGCACACCCGATGGGTGGCGCGAACTCCAGCAAGGCGAGGTCGTCGCATTCCTGCGCGGCAAGCATGGAGGACACCAACTGGTCAACCGCACTCAGCAGACCGTACGCTTCCTGTCGTTCAGCACCAGCGGGGAGCCCGACATCGTGATCTACCCCGACTCAGACAAGCTCGGCGCGTTTGAGCGACTACCCCAAGGTGGCGGACTCCGCACGATGTTCCGCATCGCCGATACCGTCGATTACCACGAGGGCGAGCAGCCAGCCGACTTTTCCGCCAGTGAGTGAACGCCCTATCGCGTGAGCCACTCAAGGGCCAGCTCCAGCACCTCCGCCCGGCTGCGCCCGCCGTGATCGACGCTGACGAAGTGGCCGCCGATGAACAGCGAGAAGGCCAGCACGCAGCGGGCCTCGACATCGTCGTCGTCCTCGCAGATGGCTCCAAACAGAGACCGCATGTAGTCCATGCGCCTGTTGTCGACGTGGCGCAATCGCTCGGCAACGGCCTTATCGCGCCGGGCCCAGCTGCGGATCGCCAGCTCGAGCTTCAGCAGCTCACCGCCTGAGGCGGCGGCGAGCACGAACAGCCGCCTCAATCTCGACCTCGCGTCCTCGTCCGTGGCCTCGACGGTCTCGATCACCTCATCGACCCAGGTGCGCTCCCATGCGTCCAGCATCTCCTCGAGCAGCGCCTGGCGGTCGCTGAAGTGCCAGTAGAACCCGCCCTTGCTGACGCCCAATGCTTGCGCCAGGGACTCGACCCGGACGGCGTCCGGGCCGCCGGCTGCAAGTGCACTCAGCCCCTGTTCGATCCACCTGTTGCGAGGCGTTCGGGTCGGGGGCGCCATCGCCCTGCCTATCGCGGTCGGTTCGGTGTTGACATGCCCGACGATGATGCTAGCATCCGACTATACGCTAACGTATGGATGGAAACCACTTGAAGATGAAGCGCGATCGACGCTGCTAAGCGGCCATATGGTGTGGCGGCTGCACCCCGAGCGACTGGTGATGACCACGTTCTTCCGGCACGCAAAGCGCAGGGCGGCATCGGCGGTGTGGGCCGTTCTCGGCAACATTCACCGGGGAGGAGCTTCCTACCTGCTCGAGCTGGCAGCAAGTGCGAGAGGCGATGGAGATTGAGATGAGGCTCCCGAACACAGCGCACACTTCCCGGCCCTGGCGGATCCACGAGATCGCCGGCGACTTTCGGCTCGAGGACGTGTGGGCGCTGCCGACACCCGGTCGGGCAGACGAGTTCCCGATGCTCGTCGATGGGTTCGCCTCAGTTGATCCGGCGAAGACCGCGTCCTGCGCGACGCGGTCGCTGTTGTCGCTGCGGTGGAAGCTCGGTGA
>Ga0070762_10000666_pt1 | contig 14960 bp, 16 predicted proteins | sample HubBroMetageREF2_FD_66726 | JGI IMG/M metagenome (GOLD analysis project Ga0070762, IMG submission 66726) | Reference soil microbial communities from the Hubbard Brook experimental Forest, New Hampshire, USA - Hubbard Brook CCASE Soil... | ecosystem: Environmental > Terrestrial > Soil >...
TCGTCGTCTGGCGCGACTGGATCGACCAGTTCGCTGACGACCCACGGCACGAGCTTGCGTTCCACGCGCAGCTCGCCGACTACGGCCACACACTACGGCAGGAAGGAGGGAGCCTCACAAGCGCATGGATGCCCGGGGCACCGCCAGACGGGTGGGCCTACTAGCGCCTCTCTCCAATCGCCGCCCCCGGCTCCCAAGGCGACTATCGGCGTCACCGTAAGGTCCGGCTGTCCGCATATCGTTTTAGCCATATGTCCGAACTCGCCTCCCAGCTCGCACCCAAGCGGCTGCTGCCAGAGAAGCGCCCCATATATGACCCGCACCACCGAGCTAAGCACGAGCTGCTACGCCGCTATATGGATGTGTGGCTCCCCAAGCTCGGGTTCAGCTACGGGCAGGTGGCGCTCGTAGACGGATTCGCAAGTGCGGGGCGCTACCGCGACGATGAGCGTGGCTCGCCGCTCATCATGCTCGACGCCTATGTTGGACGGTCATCTGCAGATCGTGCGAGGTTCAAGCATCCTCCGCACTTCGTATTCATCGAGAGCAGGAAGCAGTATGCGCAACATTTGAAGGCCGAGATCGAGAACTATCCCACGACGCACGGTGCGATCGTGGACGTGATTTACGGAAGCTACGAGGAGCATTTCCCACGAGTCGTCACGCACTTGGCTACCACCTATCACCAGCCGGTGCCTACATTCGCGCTCGTGGATCCGCGCGGCTATGCGGACAACCCGTTCTCGCATATCGCTGACTTCAAGCGCCTCATGCCGAGCAAGAGCGAGGTGATGGTGTACCTGCCCGCCTCTTTCATGGCCAGGTTCCTAGCAACCGGCATAACGGACGAGGCGTTGACCAGGCTCTACGGCGGTCCAACATGGGAGGACGCCAAGGATGAACGATCACGCCAGCGCGCGGGACAAAAGCTCGCCGGACTGTTCGGTGACCGACTCTCGGAGCACTTTGACTGGGTGACGAGCTTCAACGTCGAGCCGGAGCGGCACAACGACTATTACCTGCTGTTTGGCACAGACCACAAGGATGGCCTACGAGAGATGAAGCGCGGCATGTGGAAGGTTGATCAGCACGGTGGTGAGGGTTTCAAGCAGGCCAAGACATTGCCTGATCAGGGACAGCTGTTCAGCGATGACTCCGTTGTGGTTCCTCCTGACACGACGATCCTGGGTGACATGTTGCGTGCTGGGTTCGGCAATCAGGTGTTCACGATCGCCGAGGCCGAAGACTTCACTCTCTGCCGAACGAGATACCTCGACAAACCGCACCTACGGCAATGGGCCCTACGTCCTCTTGAGCAGTCCGGGCGGATCGAGGTTGTCGAGTCTACGCGCCGCCGAAAGAGCGACTACCCGACAGGCACTAGGCTGCGCTTTACGCAGTAGCAAGCGCTGGCCGGCGCCGCTTTGGCTTGGGCATGTCGTCCCAATGTCTGCCTGCAAGCTCCCGCCCCCCACTCTTTGGGCGGTGCCCACCCCACTGCTTGAAGAAAAAAGCGACACCCTCGCGAAGGCAGCGATCACGCAGCTCCATGGCCCACGCAGGGTCCATGCGCCGATGACGTGGCCCAGACTCACCTCCAGCGATCAGCCAGTCAATACCGTTGAGGTCGAGTCCTTCAAGCGGTCCTAGTAGTGGCTCGGCCGAGATGAACCGCACTGCTGCGGGCACATCCCGCAACGCATCGGCGCGATTCACGAAGCGACGGTTCTCAATCGTGACGCCCATCCAAACGTTTCGAGGCCACGGTAGCTGCGCAGCCATTTCGGCCAAACGCTCGTGCCGCTTGGTCAGAATCTGAAAGGTGTGCTGTTTGGCCCGAACCATCACGTCGAACACGTCGGCGACGAACTCGTCAGGGATATCCTCGTGAAAGAGGTCGCTCATCGAATTCACGAACACGACACGCGGTCGATGCCAGCGCAGCGGCACCTGTAGACGCTCAGGCCACAAGCGCAGGTCGAACCCTTGCTCATAAGGATGGCCTGGCACACCGCGCCAGCGCTCGGCGAAAGTCTCCGCGTAACAATGCGCACACCCAGGCGAGACTTTCGAGCACCCCGTCACAGGGTTCCACGTTGCCTCAGTCCACTCAATGCGGCTGCGGTCGGCCATGTCAAGTAGTTCGGGACGCTCTAATCTGCACCTGCAAACTCTCGCACAGCCTCCGGACGAACATATGTTCGCCTTGCCAAGTCGCTAAGAAGCAACAGCGTCGCCCCGAACTGGGGCCGCCCCCGCGGACAGCGCACGGTAAAGCGGAGGCAACCCGTGGCCGATGGCCAAGCCCCCTCCAATGAGCGAGACCCCGCCAAGACGCCCTAGCAACGAGGCGATCGCGAACGCGATCACGCGCTGGCAGGCGCCTTCAGCCCTCAGAAGCGCCGAGCTGATGCCGAACGCAGGCCGCCTTGGCCTCGGCCGCAACCCGATCCTAGAAGCTGGATTCATCGACCCGGCCACGACGAACATCTTTGTCAAGTCGCTTCGTGAGTCCGACCCGCTGCGCCAGGCCGCAATCCCAAATGTGCTTGCAACGTCCCTCGCCACGCAGATCGCGAGGCCGCTCACGACGCAGGTGGACAAGCCGATGTGGGCTTCGCAGATCGGGAGCCAGACGGGTGCTCTCGCGAGCCTCGCCAACATTGGCAAGAATCTCGCAGTTATCCAGGAGGCTCTGCAGCAGCCAGCGAGGGCGGTGCAAGCCCTCGTTGCGCAACTGAATACCTCGTTCAAGGCGAACTGGCAGCCGCAGTTCGAACGCTTCGGCCAGGCCATGCAACAGCTCGCCGAGGAAGGTCGCCAGCTTGACGACCAGACTGACCTGTTCGTTCGTCGCCACGGCTGGCCGGTGCCCATCTCACTGCCGTCCAGCGCTTACAGAGCCATCGTTTCTAGGCACACGTTGGGCAAGCGCGACGTCAACGCGATCATGGTTCAGAACTTCCGCCCCGGCAAGCGCGTGTACTCGATCGCACGCGAAGTGATCGACGAAAGCCCGAATTTCAAGTCGCGACGACCGCTACTCCGCCAGGTCTACGCCGCCCAGCGCCGCAGGGAGTGGTACCTGGTCATCAACGGACTACTTCCGCTTGTCGAGGGCGTCCTCATCGATGCGATGTTTCCGCCGGGCGAAGAGCCCAAATGGAAGCGCATCGAGAAAGGCGTCAACCGCCTCGTCGACGCCCAGGACGAGACCTACGGCGATGCGGCGTTCCGGGCGCTAGAGACCATCATCATCGGTGCCGGCACGGGCTCCGCCCTGTTCGAGCACTATGCGCCGCCAGCGGGCCATGAGCCTCGCACGCTGAATCGACACGGAGTGCTACACGGGTCCGCCAGACGCTACGGCAGCGAGCAGAACGCGACCAAGCTGTTCCTGCTCATCGTCGTTCTCGCTGAGTGCCTTAGCCTCCACCGCGACTTGACCGAACGCAAGTCCGAACAGCCAGTGCTCCCAGCTGGATCAGTGACACCAAGCCGCTAGGTGACGCTGATGGCGTGGCTAAATAGCCGCGAGCGCCGGTGCCAGATGCTCGGCCGTTGTCTCAACGGTCTCGGGCACCGTGACTGAAAGGCGCGCGTCGCGCTCCAACACGTGCCGTGCGCCAAGCACTGTCAGCCCCACGATCCGACTAGTTCCGGGCGCGTATCGGACGACGTGACCCTCCGGCGTCTCCTCTCCCTCGCCCGCCTGCGGCTCGCCGACATGCAGATACAGCACGTCGTTCTCGGCGTCGTAGTCGGCGTGATCGAAGCTCAGCGGCCCAATCGTGATGTTCACGCGCTCCATGATCTTGGGTCCTTCCGGTTGGCGAACGCGGAGACGATCCGCGCCGGCACCTGCTCATAGCTTACGACGACCAGCAGCCATCGACTTGGACCGACGCCCCGCGCGTAGTAGCGGGTCCGCGCAGCGAAGATCGGATCGACAGCAACATGATCTGGCTTGGTCACCGTCCGTAGAACATCGGACATATGCGTGTCGACCTCCGGATGGTCGCGGATGATCTTCTGGCGCCAGACCGCATCAGCCAAGACCACCCGCCTGCCCTCAGGGTCGGTCGCCTCAGCGGTGATCGGCTCGTTTTCCATGATCGACCAGGATGGCCGTCCGCTCGGATGCAATCCGGGGCTTCAACGTCCGAGCCGCGAGAGCGCCACACCCGCGACCCAATTCGGCGCAGGCGTACCGTCCTCAAGCCGCTGCCACTCCAGCGGCACCGGCAACATCGGATAGATGGCGTCACGCACCGCGTCAAGGTCGGCAGGGTCGATCAGGCGCTCACCCCGTGTCGTGTCCGCCGGCAGACGACCCTCACGAATCCAGCGACGAACCGTGCCAGGACTCCGGCCCACTCTCTCTGCCGCCTCTGCGATCGTGAGCATCGGTCGATCCTACGTGTACGTCCCGATGGCGCAGACCGAGCGGGCCGCCCTGGCCCGACGACGTGGCCGACCGAGGTCCGGGGAAATGGCAGCCCTGCCACTATCGCCCAGAATCGCCCGCAATTCGGGGCGACCAGCCGAGAGGCACGTCAGCAAGACCCATGCCGCAATCCCGCATTCCAATGCGGTTTTCTGCCCTCAGCGGCCCTCCCACTGGCCGCCTCCGGAGCGAGAGGTCGCAAGTTCGAATCTTGCCGGGCGCATTCTGGAATTGCCTGCAAATCGGCAGGTTTCTGCTCGGAGTCCCCAAGGGACCGGAGCTGCTGCTCGGTCCGAAGCCGCTCTTTCATCTGAGGGGGGCGAATCAAGGTGGAGCTCACATACCAGGGCTGTTCGCCTGGCTCCATGGGCAGGTAATTGACCCTATCGCGCACTCAGGTTGCTCGTGCGGCAGGCCATCGCGAGAGCCACAACCCAGCCGACGAAGGTCCAGCCGAGGAAGAAATTGATCACCAAGACGCTGCCCTGGTTGGTGACCTTTCGCGCAACCGCAATGATGGTCGGCAAAAAGTAAAGTCCGATCCCTACGATAACAAGAAGGAGCGCAGCGGCGGCACCACCACCACTTGAGCTGGCTAGCACGATGATCCTTTCTTCTCTCAGTTAATACTGCGCGCATCGTATCGGCAGTTCACATCTCCGAACTTGAGCGCTGCACGGTTGGAGAGATGCCGGATCGGGCGTCCCTCATCTCATAGGCGCCCATGGCGTGATTGCAACCTGCTGTTCTGTCCTTCGCGCAATCCGATAGCGGTGCTCGTGGCGTCGGGCAATGCTGGATCTCGGTCGTCCAGAGGGAGCGTCTCGTGGGGGTTACAGCCGGGCTTGCGCTTGGCCTGCTGGCGATCACGGGCAACGCCCTGGTGATGATCACTGTTGCGCGATCCGCCCAGGCGGTCGGGTCGCCAGCGTAGATCGCGGCATCCAGTGGCCGCTTCGCCACAGCCGGTGTCATCCGGTCGGGCTGTTAGGAAACGTATGGATGCCCTACCGGAATCGATCGGGTTGTAGGGAGCTTGGGAGTGCTGCGGCTCGCGCGGATTCCTGCGGGGATCGGATCTCGGCGCGTGGGTGATCGGCCGCTGCGCCTGGTCCTCACCGACGACCTTCGCCGGGGGCGTGGCAGCGTCTTCTTTCGCTGGTGGTTTGCGGTGCCGTTCTTCCTGTGGCTTTCGCTGTGGTCGATCGTGGCATTCTTTGCGGCGCTGTTGAACTGGCTGGCAACGCTGCTGCTCGGGCGCTCGCCGGGACCGCTGCACCGGTTCCTCTCGCGCTACGTCCGATTCGCCACGCACGTCTACGCCTACACCAATCTCGCCACTGAGCAGCTCCCGAAATTCGACGGGGGCCAGGGCTACGAGCTCGATCTGGAAATCGATCCACCAGGCCGCCAGCGGCGTCTGACCATCCTGTTTCGCCTGCCGCTGGCGCTGCCGGCGATCGTGCTGATCGTCATGCTCGCGGGCGGCGGGTTCAGCGTCTTCACCACCATGTGGTCTGGGGGCATCTCGAGCAGCGGACTGCTCGGCACCGCCGCGTTGCTCGGCTGGTTTGCCTCGATCGCCTGGACGCGCATGCCACGCGGCCTACGCGACGTCATCGTCTACGTGGTCTTCTACGGCGCCCAGCTGTGGGCGTATCTGTTGCTGCTTACCGACAGCTACCCGTGTGCGGACCCGGGCATCGCGATCCCGCGGCCGCCGGCGCGGGATGACCCGGTCAGCATGCGCGTAGAGGAGGAGCCGCAGCGTAGCCGTCTGACCGTGCTGTTTCGCCTGCCGCTGTGCTTCGTGCACCTGGTGTGGCTGATCACCTGGACGATCCTCGCCTGGCTGGCGGCGGTGCTTAAATGGCTGGTGCTCCTGTTTGGGGGCAAGAGCCCGAGCGGCATCCACGAGTTCATCGCCGCCTACCAGCGCTACCAGTGCCATGTGCTGGCCTACCTGTATCTGATCGCAAATCCGTTCCCGGGCTTCGTCGGCAAGCCAGACAGCTATCCGGTCGAACTGCAGATCGCGGCGCCTGAAAAGCAGAATCGCCTGACGGTGCTGTTTCGCCTGGTGCTGGTGATCCCCGCCGCGCTGATCGCCAGCGCCTACAACGGGCTGCTGCTGACCGTCGCGGTGCTCGGTTGGTTTGCGAGCCTCGTGACGGGCAGGATGCCGGTGGGCCTGGCCCGCGCAGGTGCACTGGCGCTCCGCTACTGCATGCAGACGAGCGCATACTGGCTGATCCTCACCGACTCCTACCCCTATAGCGGACCTTGCCGTCAAGAGTCAGCGGACACGCCCGTGGCGACGGAGCCGGGGTTCGGCTAGCGACGACTGTGGCCACGGACACGTCAGCCGCGCCCGGCACCGCACGGGGCAGCGGGACCTCTACCCGCCCCTGGACGCGGGCGTTGGCGGTGCTCGCCGCGCTGCTGGCGGCCGGCGCATGGGTGTGGTGTGCGCGCGAGCTGTGGGGCACGATCGTGCCCGCCGGCCTGCAGCTGCCGCATGTTGACGTCCATCACTTCTTCAGCGCGTCGCTGCTGCGCCGCACCTCATACTTCGATCGCTTCCTCGACGTGGACGGCCTGCTGGGGATGCTCGCGCAGGTCGCGGTGCTGGCCGTGTACGCGCGCTGCGGACATCGACTGATGCGGGAGTCCGCTGCGGGCCGCATCGGGACCGGTATCATGCTCGCGCTGCTGGGCTTTGCGCTGGTGTGGCTCGCGCAGGTTCCGTTTGACCTCGCGGCGCAGTGGTGGGAGCGCCGCCACCACGTCGTGCACGAAGGTTACATCGCCGGGCTCCTCGGCAGCTTCCTCGGGCTCGGAGCGAGCTTCGTGTGGATCTCGCTCGCAGTGGCGCTGGCGATGGCGCTGGCGGGAAAGATGCGCCGCTGGTGGTGGGTTGTGGCTGCGCCGTTGTTCGCGGCGCTCGCACTGCTGTCAGCTTTCCTCACTCCCTATCTGATCACGAAAACCCATCCTCTACGCGATCCGGCGCTCGTTGCCGAGGCGAGGACGCTCGAGGTGCACGAGGGCGTCGCCGGGACCTCGGTATTGGTGCAGAACCGCTCAGGCACGGGGCCCGAAGTGAATGCGGAGACGGCCGGCATTGGTCCGAGTCAGCGTGTGGTGCTGTGGAGCACGCTGCTCGACGGCCGCTTCAGCCGCGCGGAGATAGGAGTCGTCATGTCGCACGAGTTCGGCCACGTGACGGGTGCTCACGTGCTCAAGCAGGTGGGCTGGCTGGCGCTCTTTCTCATCCCCGCCACGGCGCTGGTCGCTCTCGCCACGCGACGGCGCGGTGGCCTGGGACGACCCGAGGCGGTCCCGGTGGCGCTCTTCGTGTGGGTCGTTCTGGGGCTGGTGACGCTGCCGTTCTTCACGCTGGTGACGCGCCGCTATGAGACGGAGTCAGACTGGTCCTCGCTGCAGGCGACGCACGACCCGGCTGCGACCCGGCAGGCGTTCGAGCGGCTCGCCAGCACGAACCTCAGCGATCCCGACCCGCCGACGTGGGCGTATCTGCTGTACGCGCGGACGCCTACGCTCGCACAGCGGATCGCGATGACCGAAGCCTGGGAAGAGCACGCATCGCGCTAGGGCTGGCGAAGCAGAAGTCTGCCGAGCGGACGCCGGGACTGCTGCGGCTCGCCCAAACCAGGCACCGGCGAAGGGTTGATCGAGATGCCTGCTCCCGCCAAAAACAGGAGCGGGCCAAGCGCTGACGCGGACGGCCATCGTCCGCCGATAGGAGCGTCTGCAGGCGGGCTCGTTTGACGGTAAGCAGGAGTTTGGGGAGCCCGTGTCTTCCGAGCATGTGGACTCGGGCTTTTGGTGCTTTCGGATGCGTTTAGGATCTGTATTGCGGCAAGGCATAGGCAGAGCCGCCAGACGAAATCTTCCGTCGAATGCGACGGTTCCTGCACCTCTCCGACATTCACTTCAATCCCTCTCCGGGGGAGCCCGAGCGCGACATCGACCTGATCGTGCGCGACGACCTCCTGCAGGACCTCCGAAACCAGGCAGAGCGCATCGGCCCCGTCGACGCAGTACTCGTCGTCGGAGACCTCGCCGCCAGCAGGACCGCGGAGCAGTACGGGCTCGCCGGTGGGTTCCTCAAGGAGGCCTGCTCGATTGTCGACTGCGACCCGAAACGCATCGCGTGCGTCCCCGGTAACCATGACATCGACCGCGCCGCGCACGGCCCACTCCATGACGGGCTGCGCCGGCTGCTGCGCACCATCCCCGCCGGCGAGATATCGGCCCGGATCGAGCAAATCCTCACCGACCCACAGATCGACCAGGTCGTCAGCAACGGCACTCAGGTCTTGATTCCGCCCGATGCCGGCAAGCATGAAAGACCTCGCCGCGGCTGGACCGGCGGGCGCTACGCGTTCATGCGCACCGTTCTCGCCGATGATATCGATGCCGGGCTTTACCGAAAACACAAGGCGATGGTCGAGCACGTGTTCGCTCAGACCAAGCACAACCGGCGCATCAACGAGTTCCAGCGACGACGCAGATCCGCCGCACGCTCCGAATGGCGGCTAATCACCGCGACTCACAACCTGCTCAAGCTCCACAAGCATCACCTGGCCGCCCAGGCGACCTGAAACGGCGTCTCAGCGGAACGAACACCCGACCAAGCGCGCAGAACTCGATCTCTACAAGCTCCCCCGTCGCCGCCGCCGACATTCACCCATCGCCCACAACAACTTTGCGCGACACCCACGACGACAAGCGGGTCTTGAGGCGCAGCAGCCGAGCGCTTCCGCTTCGCCCGGCGGAAGTAATAGCGAGCGCGCCGATCTGTCTCTGCCCCTGTCCTTGACGTTCTGCGTCACTGCTCAGCGCTGGTGGGGCTGACCATTTCGTAGCGCACGCCGCGGCCGCGGGGCTTGCCGACCGGCTTGAGCCTGTTGTGCTCGTTGTAGAGCTCACTTAGGATCGTCGAGGCGCGCTCGGGCTTGACACCTAGCAACTGGGCAGCTTCGTCGCGGCCGATGACGTCGTCGACGTCAAGGTAGGCGCGGATGAGCTGCCAGTGCTCGTCGATCGTCTTCGGTCGCTTGTAGTTGATGCGGCTGCGGAGCTTCTCGGCGGCATCGTCGGTGAGCAGGAACGACCGGCTGCCGTTCACCATCCGCCGGAGCGCCCCGACGTTGGCAAGCCGCACGAGGAGTTCGAACGCCTCGTTCTCACCGCACTGACCGATGACGGCGAGTCGCTCTGGCCGCAGCGGGGTGTGGGCGAGCAGATCGGTGATGGCGATATACGTCCGCACCATCGCGCCGAGCTCGCGGTCATGACTGTTGATGTCGTCGAAAAACTCGCGCACTGACGCGTCGATGAGGCCACCGGTTATTCGGCAGATGACGTCGCCGCCGTCCTCGTGGATGTCGGGCTCGGCGTGCCCGTCGCGGAGCATGACGCGAACGATGGTCGCGATGCCGACACCCTCGCTCTCCGCGAGGCCGAGCACATGCAGGGCGTTGGCGAGCACTGGGTTGCGCGGTTGGGATCGGGTGGCGAGCAATCGCTCTTGACGCACTCCAAACGGGAATCCCCCCGGCGAGCGCACCTTCAACGCCGATGCCGGCTGGCCCGTGGCTATCGCGAGGACCTGGCTGCTGGCCTGCTCGTAGTCGCGGTGCATCAGCCCGTTGATCACCGCCTCACGGAGAGCTCGCTCTGGGATGGGACGGACGGATCGTCGCTGGACCCCGATGACCTGTTGGCGCGACGGGAAGACCTCCAGCAGCAGCTTCCAAGCCGCATCGAAGGCCGTGAGCAGAGGCGCGGGCGCGCGATGGCGCTGTTCTGACGCTACGCCTTCCGCGACCGTGATCAGCACGTCGAGCTGGTTCACGCTCGGCTCGAAATGGCACAGCAGTAGCGCCCCGGCGTTGTTGAGTTGGGGGTCCTCGGAGTCGTCGGCCGTGATACCGAGCCTCCGGGCCAGTGCCAGATCGGTGCCCGGCGAACTTCCCTTCGACTCCTCGTAGTGAGCGCGCGCTGACTCCAGCGCGACGTCGTCCGCGCCAGACAGACGGAAGTCCGAGGGCCGGGCGGACCAGTCGTAGTTGCGCCGCCGTTCTAGGAACTCTCGCGCCCGGTCGCCGGTTAGTTCCACGCACTGGTCGCGGAATCGGGCGCGGAGCTTGCCACCGACGCGAACCTCCTCAAGCGCCGGTGGGACATCAATGAGGTAGATCCGCCGTCCCTCGACGTGGAGCACTTCCGGCATCTCGATCGACACACTTGGCGTCGTCAGAGCATGGATGCGGCCACGCAGCCAGCCGACGTCGAGATAGGAACCGGCGAGCGCATCCGAGCCCGCAGCCTTGTCATTGATCCCTACGACGAGCATCCCGCCGCGGTCAGAGTTCTTGAAGCACGCAACCTCACCAGCCAGCGCACGAGCCGCGGTCTCGTCGTGCGCGTCGATACGCTGCCGTACGCCGTCACGACTGACCGTGCCAGCCTCCTCCTTGAAGTCGAGCATCTCCCGCTCGAGATCGCGCGCACTCGCTCCAGCGAGGATCGCATCGATGCCGTCTTGGGCGAGCTGGCGACGAAATAGGGCGCTCATGATCCCGCTAAATGTAGCATGAGCGCGGTACCTCAGTGATGCTACATTTCTTGCTTCGCTGGACACACTTTTCGTGGCCGCGAGCGAAGAGTCCATCTCTACGAGCAGCGCCTCCGGCGCTGTATGCGGCTCCACAAAAATTTTGGCCCACCGAAGCCGGTTGGTGGGCCAAATCCACCGGGAAACCCTGGTATCTAAAGGGATCGAGCGAGGACCGGCGCTCAGGGCGCGTCCTGCGCGTGGCTTGCTAGAGCCGTTTCTTGACGCCACCTGATTCTGTATCGGCCGTTCCTGCCATTGGTACTCCATAGTAGGCGCGTGGACCGCGGTCAATGCGGCGCCGAGACACCTTGCGGTCGCCTAGGCCGTGAGAGTGACGCGGCTTTCGCGAACCACGCCCACGAATACGGCTCGCGGGCGTGCACCCAACTCTCCGGCGAAGGCTGGTGGTAACGCGCAGATTCGGCTGCCGTCGAGGTGTGACGTGGCCGCCTGGACGAGGTCGCGCATGCAAGTCGGACAGCCAACACTGCCCCCGGAGCTACGACGCCAAGCCGCTAACCGGTGACAGTGAACCGCGCGGCTAAACAGCCGCGAGCGCCGGTGCGAGTTGCTCGGCGGTCGTTTCAACGGTCTCCGGGACCGTGACGGAAAGATGCCCGTCGCGCTCCAGCACGCGCCGTGCGCCGAGTACCGTCAGTCCCACGATCTGACTGGTTCCGGGCGCATAGCGGACGACATGGCCCTCGGGCGTCTCCTCTCCCTCGCCCGCCTGCGGCGCGCCCCGCGCGTAGTAGCGAGTCCGCGCGTCGAAGATCGGGTCGCCAGCAACATGATCGGGCCTGGTCACAGCCCGCAGAACATCAGACATATGCGTGTCGATCTCCGTGATGGCGGTGACGCAGCACGGATGACGCTCCCGCGTCGCTGCTCGGGCTCCCGCGTCGCCGCTCGGGCTTCCGGTTACGGACCGGTCCCTGCCGGGCGTTGGGCGCTGACACCCCGCGCGACGCGGAACTCCGCGGCAACCTCGCGTGTTGCTGCCTCGGCTCCGAGCGGAAATACGTGAAGCGCATCTACGCGCGAGATACAGGCAAGGCCGGCCGCCAGTTCGCGTGCTAGGTCGATGCCGCCGCCGCGACTGATCTGCGCCAGGGCTCGCTGAGGAATCGCGACCCCCGGTAGCGCGCAGGCGCGCTCTGCCATGCGCGCGCTGCGGAGCAGCGCGACGCTTGCGTAGAACCGCACGTCCGCGAGGGTGTCCTCGGCGACCGAGAGGAACGCTTCGAGGCGCCCGAGGTCGAAGATCATCTGCGACTGCAGGAAGGTTGCTCCAGCGTCGATCTTGCGCCGCAGGAGCCGCAACTCCCGGTCGACGTCCTCGGCGAAGGGATTGACGACCGCCCCGACCGCCAGCGGGTACGGGTCGCTCCATGGCGACGCGCTCGCAATCAGCTGCGTGGCGGTCATGTCGCCCACACGTTCGATGCCAGGCACCGGATCGCCCTGCATGCAGAGGACCGCCTCAGCGCCGAGCGCCGCCGCGCCCACGACCTGGGACTGCAGGGCAAGCCGGTTGCGATCACGGCAGGAAACGTGGACGATTGTTCCCACGCCCTGCTCCCGCGCGAGCGCCACCGCAGCCAGCGGCGACATCCGCGGCTGGCCAGCGTGATTATCGGTCAACCCGACGACATCGACGGTGTCGGCCAGAACAGCGATCCGGTCGCTGACACGCGCGCCATCGGCCTGGGCCGGCAGCGAGATCTCCGCGGACGTCAGGGCAGTCATCGACACAACCACTGAAGTCTAGCCCCATCGGCCCCTCACGCCGACCCATGCGTCATTCGAGGATCGGGGGGTCGCCCGACGAACGGTTCGGGCTGCGCTCGGCGTGCCGCATCGTCCGTCCCGAGCCGGGTTTGAGTAAGGAAACTGCGCTATCCTTACCTTTCTTTAAAAGTAAGGAGATTGTATGGATTCTTCGGCGCGCGTCACATCCAAGGGGCAGGTCACGATTCCCAAGTCGGTGCGCGATGCTTTGCAGCTGCACGAAGGCGACCAGCTAGTTTTTCGCGTGGAGCACCGCAGGGCGATCCTCGCCAAGACCCCGGACTTCATCGGCATGGCCGGCGCCGTCGCCGTGCCAGAAGCCAAGCGCGGCACGCCCTGGGATGAGGTTCTGCGCCAGACGCGGCGGGCGCGTGGGGAGCAGCGCCGCTGAGCGCGTTCCTCGACACCAACGTCCTCATCCGCCATCTCACCGGCGACCCGGCCGAGATGGCCAAGCGCGCCACCGCGACCCTCGCCAGCCACGACTGCCAGCTGCTGCTGGCCGATCTCATCCTCGCTGAGTGCGTCTACGTGCTCGAGTCCTTCTATGAGCTCGAGCGCGCCCGCGTCGCCGAGCTGATGCGGGCCGCGATCGCGCTGCCCACGGTCGCCGTCATCGACGAGCGCCTGCTGCTGCGCTCCCTCGAGCTATACGAGACCGCCCGGCTCGACTTCGCCGAGGCATACCTCGTCGCAAGCGCCGAAACCACCGGTGTCAGAGCGGTCGTCTCGTTCGACCGTGCGATCGACCGTGTCGTCACCATCGAACGAATCGAACCCTAGCCGACAGCAGACAGCCAAAGCTCATCATCACAAATCGGCCCGGCCGCCGGAGCGGCCAGTCGTCGGTAGCGAGCTATCCACATTCTCGTGATCTATCCCCCCGAACCAAGCAGACGATCCACCCTGCGGACCGCGCTACTGTCGGCTCGGGGATGCTGACGAAAACGAACCGAAACCGCCGGCTCGCGGCAAGGACGGAGACACGATTGCAAGCGCAGGACCCAGGCGACGCGGGCCCGCCTTGTCGCGTCGCTCGCGCGCAGAACGGCGCGCTCACAACGTCTCATTTGCGCCAGTTATCGTCCCGGTTATGCACGCCTGCGGCAGAGGATGCCTGGGGCTCGGCAGGCCGCTTGCGAGTCAGATCACGCGCGTCCTCCGCCCGCACAGCCTGCCCGAGACTGTCACCCCGATCCGCCTCCGGTCCGACGATGCTTCGGCGACATTCCTAGCGCGTGGAGGGGGAGATTCCCGCCAAGTGGCTGCGGGAGGTACAACGGCTCTACGCAGAGACGGGCGCCCAGCCCTCGTGTAGACCGGGCGAGTGGCTAGCGGGTGCAGCGCCGGCTGGCCCGGCCATCGTCGCATCCCCTGTTGGGGATGCGGCCGTGGCTGCGACCGGCTCCGCACCGGGCGGGGCCGCCCCAAAAGGAGGGCAAAATGCCCGCTGGACTCACTGACTCAGACTCGATGTTCTCCGTTCGCGTAACACCGTGGCACGGGCTCGGCGCCGTACTCGATTATCCGCCAGCCAGCGTCAGCGAGGCGATTGAGGCGTCCGGGCTCGGCTGGGGCGTCGCGAAGGAGCACATCGCGCTCGACCGTGGAGAGGACTGGCAGCTCGACGCGCTGCGCTACAGGCGTATCGCGGGTCACTATGCGACCATCCGTCAGGACACCGGCGACGTGCTCGGCATTGTCGGAGAGCGCTATCCGATCGAGCGCTGCCAAAGCCGGATGCGCCCGTCGTGCTTATAGGACAACCTCTAGTTGCTGGGTTTTGGGGCTGTTCTCGTTTTCTCTCCGAGAGAGGGAGATCTCGCTCGACCGCTGGTTGGGCGAGGCCTGAGACTCAGCGGACATAGCTGACCACCGCCGGGAGAGCGCCAGTGGCTAGCCGCTTAGACGGCCCGTATGAGACAAACACGCCGTTTTGGCTTCCGCTCGCAAAGGGAGCTCTCAGCCCTCGTCGAGCGAGAGGTTCTGGCTGCTGTCCGGGCCCCGGAAGCCTCTCGTCCTACGACGCCTGCGCCGGCGGTGGCACCGTGCTCATCCTACGCGCGACCCAGG
>Ga0070762_10000667_pt1 | contig 14943 bp, 16 predicted proteins | sample HubBroMetageREF2_FD_66726 | JGI IMG/M metagenome (GOLD analysis project Ga0070762, IMG submission 66726) | Reference soil microbial communities from the Hubbard Brook experimental Forest, New Hampshire, USA - Hubbard Brook CCASE Soil... | ecosystem: Environmental > Terrestrial > Soil >...
AATGACGGGGACGCGAATGGCGAAGCCGGCGAGCGGCCGGCGGGAGAGTGTGGCGCCTGCCCCAGCCACCGAGGCAGGCGCTGGCCGCACCAGCCGGTTCTCTCGCGCGTTGCTGGTGATCAATCCGGCGTCGCGGCGCGGCGCGCAGTTCCACCAGCCGGCGCTGGAGGCGATCACCGCCGCGGGACTGGTGTGCGATGCCATTTTGACCGAACGGCAGGGGCAGGGGGCGCACCTCGCCACGACCCTGGCGCCGGGCTACGACGTCGTCTTCACGCTGGGCGGCGACGGCACCGCCATGGAGGTCGTCGGCGCTCTGGCGGGAAGTGGGGGGCCACCGGTGGGTATCCTGCCCGGTGGGACCGGCAACCTGATCGCGCGGACCCTTGGAATCCCGCTCGACGTGCGGCGGGCCGTCCCCCTGTTACTCCACGGCCGGGCGCTCCGGGTCGATTTGGGGGTGCTGACGGGGAGTCCGGTGTCGAAGGCCCGTCGTTTTGCCTTCGCGGCGGGGGTTGGCATCGACGCGACCATGGTCGCCGAGGTCTCGGCGAAGCTGAAGCGCCATTTGGGGGTGCCGGCGTACATGCTCAGCTGGGTTACCGCGGCGCTTCGCCGCGAAACCTTCCGCGCCCGGGTGACCGTGGACGGGGAGGTCATCGAGCGGGATGTCTCGGCGGTCATGTTGGCCAATTTCGGTGCCGTGCTCAATGACCTGATCCGGCTCGGGCCCGGAATTCAGCACGATGACGGAAAGCTGGACTTGTGCGTCTTCTCCCCGGGGACCGCACGGGATGCGGTGCGGGTCGCCTGGAAACTCCTGCGGAAGGACTTCCAAGCCGATCCGTGCATGCTCTATCGGGCGGGCCGCCATTTCCGCGTCGAAACGTTTCCACCGCGTCCCGTGCAGGCCGACGGCGAGTTGTTGGGCGACACCCCGTTCGAAGTGACGGTGGAACCGCTCGCAGCAGAGCTGCTCGTCCCGCACCAGCGGCAGGCGGAGGCGGAGTAGATGTCGATCGCGAGTCCTGGCGTCACCCGCACACGGGCTGTTACCCGATGTCTTCAGTTCTCATCGTCGATGACGAGCCATCGATCACGCAGACCCTCGGGTCGTTCTTCGAGCGGTCCGGCGGCCATGTAGTCACTGCCGCCCACAGCGGGGAGGAAGGCGTCGCGCTGTTCCAGCGCACGCATCCCGATCTCGTCCTGTTGGATGTGCGGCTCCCCGACATGACCGGGTTCGATGTGCTGGGCCGGCTCCGCGGCAACGATCCCGTCGTGATCATGATGACGGCCTTCGGTGACGTGCCGCAGGCCGTGCAGGCGATGCAGAGCGGCGCCGAGAACTTCCTCACCAAGCCGATCGAGTTGACGCACCTCGAGGCGGTGGCGGAGCGGGCCTTCGAAAAGTCGCGGCTGCGCCAGATGAACCGCTACCTCACGGCGCGGCACGGTCACGGCGAGGGACAGTTCGTCCTCGGCGCCTCGCGTCCGATGCAGGAGCTGGCGGCGCAGATCGACATGCTCGCGGCGAGCGACCGTACCACCGTGCTGCTCATCGGTGAGAGCGGCGCCGGCAAGGGGCGCGTGGCCGAGATGATTCACGCCCGCAGCCCGCGCGCGGCGATGCCGTTCGTCGAGGTCAATTGCGCGGCCCTCACCGCCGGCTCGCTCGACGCGGAGCTGTTCGGGCAGGAGCATGCCTCGCCCGGAGCCAGCGGCGGCAACGGCGCCGATGGCGCCGATGGCGACGCGGTCACGGCCGGCCATGGGTTCAAGCCGGGGCTGTTCGAGGTGGCCAACGGCGGGTCGGTGTTCCTCGACGAAATCGGCGACCTCGATGCGCACCTGCAGCCGAAGCTGCTCCGCGTGCTCGAGGGCAAAGCGTTTCGCCGCGTCGGTGGCACACAGGAGATTTGCACGAACATCCGGCTGATCGCGGCGACCGGCAAGGATCTGGTGAACGAAGTCACCGCCGGCACATTCCGCGAGGATCTCTACTACCGGCTGAACGTGATGCCGGTGTATCTGCCCCCGCTCCGCGCGCGTGCCAGAGAGGACGTGCTGGAGCTGGTGGCCCACGTGATCGGCGAGCTGCGGCCCAGTCTTCCCGATGCGCCGGCGGTGGCGAGCGAGGCCGCGCTCGAACGGATGCTGCGATATTCGTGGCCGGGCAACATCCGTGAGCTGCGCAATGTGCTCGAGCGGGCGATGATCATGTCCCGCGGACAGCCGAGCATTGGCCCGGAGCATTTGCCGGGCGACGTCCGGGAAGCCGCGGGGGGCGCCGCGGGGACCGCAGGGGGACATCACGTGCCGAAATCGCTGGACGAAGTGGAGCGGACGCATATCGAGCGGACCCTCCGGGCGCACACCGGCAATCGCACGCATACCGCGCGGGAGCTCGGGATCTCTCGGGCGACCCTGATCAAGAAGATCAAGGCGTACGGGTTGTGAACCAGCCGGCGGCCGCGGGTCCTCCGGAGCACGACGTCATGGTGTGCCGGTGGTGTGGCCGCGAGGAGCGCGCCTCGGAAGGCTACCCGTGCCAGGGCTGCGGGACCTTCCTCTGCCTGATATGCACGTTCCGGGGACACCAGTACTGCCTGGGCTGCGAGCAGACGGGGACCATCGAGCCGAATCCGGCCTGACCGCCCCGCCGCTACGACCCGCAGCGGGCGTCGCGTGATGTAGCTTTCACGCCGTGCGACTCGTTCTCTTCGACATTGACGGCACGCTGCTGTCCGCGGGCGGATCGGGACGCCGGGCGATCAACGCGGCGTTCGAGGAGTTCTTCGGCTGGAGCGCGCCGGCCGACTACTGGTTCGATGGCAAGACCGACCGCCAGATCGTGCGGGAGTTGATGCGGTCCAGGGGTCATGATGACGCCGACATCGACGATCGGATGGATGCGCTGTTGTCGCGATACCTCCATCACCTCGGCGGCGCGCTGGTCGACCCCGACCATCCGCCCCGTCTCTATCCCGGTGTTGCGGCCCTGCTCGAGACGCTCGAAGCGCGCGACGATGTCGTCGTCGGGCTCCTCACGGGCAACGTGCAGCCCGGCGCGCACGCCAAGCTGTCGGCCGTGGGACTTGATCCCGCCCGCTTCGTGATCGGCGCGTTCGGGTCGGACCACGAGCGGCGGCCCGAGCTTCCGCATGTCGCCCAGCGCCGGGCTCGCGAATCGCTTGGTCTCGACGTGGACGGCGCCGCGATCGTCGTCATCGGCGACACGCCGGACGATATCGCCTGTGGGCGCGCGATCGGCGCCACGGCCATCGCCGTCGCCACTGGCCGGTTCTCCGAGACGGAACTCGAGGCGCACGCGCCTGCGGCGGTGTTTCGCGATCTCGCTGAGACGCCACGGGTCATCGCCGCGATCATGGGTCACACCCGGAACGACGGCGCGGATGCGTGAGATCGAGCTCAAGGGAGTCGTCCCGGACGAAGCGGCCGCCCGCCAGCGGGTGGAGGCGGCGGGAGGCGAGCTCTCCTTCGCCGGCCGCCTCCAAGACCGGCGGTATGACGACGCCGCGGGCCGGCTCGCGCCGCGTGATCTCGTGTTGCGCCTCCGCACGTATCGGGACCCCGACGGCCGTCTGCGCAGTGCCCACCTGGACTGGAAGGGCCCAACCCAGTTCGAGAACGGATACAAGGTGCGCGAGGAGCTGTCGTCGCCCGTCGCCGATCCCGACGTCATGGCGACCATCCTCGGCCGGCTGGGATACACCGTGATCCGGGAGATCGATCGCGATGTGAGCCAGTACACGCTCGGCGGCGCGATGGTGCGTTTCGAGCGATATCCGCGGATGGATGTGCTCGTGGAGGTGGAGGGATCCCCCAGCGCGATCGAGCAGGCGATCGGCCATCTCGCGCTCCCCCGTTCCGCGTTTTCGGCAGAGCCCCTCCCGGAATTCGTCGCCCGCTACGAAGCGCGCACCGGCACGCGGGCCGCGCTCTGCGCACGCGAGCTCATTGGCGATCGCCATGCCTGATCGCCATGTCTGACGCCGAGACGACGCCGCTCGGTGTCGGGGTCTGGGCGCTGTGGCGGGGCGCGGAGATCGCCGGCTCGGGCACGTTCGAGTTGCGCTCGGACGGGGTGCGCCTGTCCGTACCGCCCGCGGGCCTGGATGTCGTGATCCCATTCGCGGCGCTCGACGGCGCCCGGGTGTCGGTCGGTCATTTGACGCTGTATCCCTCCAACGGCGATGTCGTGGAATTGAGTGGCGCGGCCGAACTGGGCGAGATGGGGCGGCATCTCCGCTCGCGCGCCTGCACGTTGCCGGAGCTGACGCTCGCGCTGCGCGGACTGGGCTCGCCGCGGGCGCAGCCGGGCCCGGACCACGACCGGTATTTCGGGCCCCTGCTCGCCGCGCGCCGTGCGGCGCAGCGTGCGAGTGACCCCGCTGGGCGACTGGCGGCGATGCGCGGATCCGCGCTCGAGGCGGAGCTCATCCGCGTGCTGCACGCGTTCGCGGCGGAGCGATACCCGGCCAGCCCGCCCGACCGGCGCGCACTGGAGGCGGAACTCGATGATCTCGCCGCACCGGTGCGCCTGAGCCTCCGGCGCCTCGACGAGGCCGCCCGTGCGGTGGCGACGGCACCCGACGACACGGCATTCGTCTGGTGGCGCGCGTGGGCCGCCGAATGCCGGGCGCTTTTTGCGCACGCCGACGCCTGTTGGCTCGCGGCGCTGCCAGCGCTCGGTGAAGCACCGCCTCCTGTCAGGCGATTCTGGCGGTGGCCGTGGCGGCAGGGCCAACATCCCGAGAGTCGTGCCGCGCTACCGATCGAGGAGTTCCTGTCATGATCGTCGGGTTGGGCGTCGACGCGGTGGACATCGCGCGGGTGAGCCAATTGATGTCGCGCCACCGCGACCGGGCGGTGGCCCGGTTGTTTACGCCGCGGGAGGCCAGTTACGCGTGCTCGCGGCCGGACCCAATCCGGCACTACGCGGCACGGCTGGCGGCCAAGGAGGCCGCGTACAAGGCGTTGGCCGGCAACGATCTGGCTCGTGCGATTGGGTGGCGCGAGATCGAAGTCGTCCCTGGCGCGGATGGCTCACCGGCGCTGGCCCTGCACGGCCGCGCGGCCCAGCGGTCCGCCGAGATCGGGGCGACCCGGGTGTGGGTCTCTCTGACGCACAGCGACAGCTCGGCTGTGGCAGTGGTCATCGCCGAATCGCAGTAGCACCCTCGCGGGGAACGGGGTTGCGGTGCCCCACCGAGTGGCGAATCGCAACTACCCAGGCCAAGCGATTGCCGATAAATTCGATCGGAATGCCAACCCGATCTCGCCCTTGTCGGCCGCCGTTCGCGTGGGCCGCGTCTGCCGCGTGCATTGCGGTCCTGGGCATCGCGAGCGCCCGCCCGGTGCGCGCGCAGGACGACCACCCAGCGCAGCGCCTCTCGAGCATCGTTGGCGTCGCCGTCGGGGAATATGCGAAGGGAGTGGATGAGCACGGCAAGCTGATATCGGCCGAGGAACATTCCGAAGCGACCGGGTTCCTGCGGGATGCGAACGAAGTGGCGGGCCGCCTGCCGGGCAAACGCGCGGAAGAAGCACGGGCCATCCTGGACACACTGATCATCGCCGCCGACGCTGACCGGCCGCCGCACGAGATCGCCGCGATCTACCGGCGCTTCGCGGCGGCGCTGGGCAGCGAAGGCGCGTTGGAGCTGCCTGCGGGCGGCATCGATGTCGCGGCCGGCGCGGCGCTCTACCAGCAGAATTGCACCACCTGCCACGGCGCGGCGGGCAGAGGAGATGGCCCGGCCGCGAAGGGTCTGTCGACGGTGCCCCCCGCGATCGGCACTGCCGCCGAGATGCACGCCGTGAGTCCCGCGCTGATGTACCGGATCATCTCGGTCGGCGTACGGGGGACCGCGATGCCCGCGTGGACGTCGATGACGCCGTCGCAGCGGTGGAACGTGGTGGCCTACGTGACGTCGCTTCGCGCGACACCCGCGCAGGTCCATGCCGGCGAAGGTCTCTACTTTCAGCGATGTGCATCCTGCCACGGGGCCACCGGCGCCGGCGGGGGCACATACGCGCGGGATCTGACGACGCTCCCGCCGGAGATGGGCCGGCTCGCGTGGCAGGCGGAGCGCAGCGACTCGCAACTGGCCGAGGCGATCGTGCAGGGCGTACCGGGTTCGGCGATGCCGGGCACCCGGGATCTGCCGCCGGCGGACATCGCGAGCTTGGTCGCGTACATCCGGACGCTGCCAGGCAAGGCAGGACAGAGTGTGGCCCTCGTCGCGGCGTCTCCGGCGTCTCCGGTGGACAGCACGAGCGCGGCCGGGATCGCGGCCCACGTGATGGCGCTCGTCAATGAGGCGCTGGTTGATGCGCGAGGCGGCCGCATGAGCGACGCGTCGGATCGCGCGTTCGACTCGTACATCGCCTTCGAGCCGCTGGAGACCCCCGCACGGGCCAAGAATCCCGGACTCGTGTCGGCACTCGAGCGGCAATTCGCCGACTTCAAGGGCGCGATCAAGATCAGCGATCTGCGCGTCGCCGAGCGCGGGCGTGACGCGATCCAGCTGGGCCTCCCCGAGATCGTGCAACTGACGCAGCCGACCGGCGGCGGCTGGAGCGCGTTTCTGCAGTCGTTCCTGATCATCCTGCGCGAGGGATTCGAAGCGATCCTGGTCGTGGGCGCCGTGGTGGCGTTCCTGCTCAAGACCGGTCACCGCGACCGGCTACCGGCGATCTGGAAGGGCACGGCGCTCGGATTACTGGCGAGCGGCGTCACTGCCGTGATTCTCGCGACGGTGCTGCGCGCGATGCCTGCCAGCCGCGAGGTCCTGGAGGGCGCGACGCTCCTGGTGGCCGTCGCCGTGCTGTTCTCGGTGAGTTATTGGCTCATCTCCAAGGTGGAAGCGGCGCGCTGGCAGCAATTCATTCGCGAGAAGGTGACCAATGCCCTGGAGCACGGGGGCGGTCAGGCGCTGGCGTTCGTCGCGTTTCTCGCCGTGTACCGGGAAGGCGCGGAGACGGCACTCTTTTATCAGGCACTCTTCAACGAGGGTGGTCATACCGCGGTCCCGCTGACGCTCGGGATCGTCGTCGGGTTTGCCGCGCTCGGCGTCATCTTCACGCTCTTCTATCGATTCGGCGTGCGGATTCCCCTCCGTCCATTCTTCACCGTCACGAGTGCGCTGCTCTACTACATGGCGTTCGTATTCGCCGGCAAAGGTGTGCGCGAGCTCCAGGAGGGCGGAGCACTGCCGATCACGCTGCTACCCGGATTTCCGCACATCGAGCTGATGGGAATATTCCCGAGCGTGGAAACGCTCCTCGCGCAGCTCGTGCTCATCGCGCTGCTCGTCTTCGCGCTGGCGAAGACGTTCTGGCCCAAACGCTCGGTGACGCTTCCAACGGTGGCCCCGGGCTCGTCGGAAAACGGCGCAGCGCCTGTCGCGCCACGGGCCGCCATGGGCGGCGATCTCGACCAGCGGCTTGGCGCGTTGCAGACCGCGATCGACACACTGCACCGTCGCGTCGCGGCGATCGAAGAGCGAGCCGGGACGCGCTAACCCGTCCCGCGACTCAGGCGGCTTGCGGCGCCGCCATGATGCCGGGCGTGGCCGGCGTGACATCCCACCGGGCGTACATCCAGATCGTCCCGCCGACGGCGAACGCGATCGCGATCATCTGGGCGGTCGTGAACGGGCCGAAGAAGCGATCATCCTTCGCGCGGAAGAACTCGATGATGAATCGTTCGATCCCCGCCATGACGCAGTACAGACCGAACAACCAGCCTTCGGCATGCTTGTGATTCCGGAAGCGCCAGAGAATCAGGAACATCAGCGAGCCGAGCGCGACCTCGAACAGCTGCGTTGGGTAGACGCTGAGTACCTCGGCTGGTGAGGTGCCGATTGGTATCCGGGCGTGAAACAGGTCAGCGAGGTTGGCCGCGGTCGACGGCGGCGCACCTTGCGGAAACGCGACCGCGAAACGCGAGTGCCACGGCCGCCCATAGTCATCTCCGACCGCCCAACAGCCGGTCCTGCCGATCGCATAAGCTGCTGCCAATCCCGGGGCAGCCGCATCACTGATGCGAGTGAACTTCCAGTGCCGCACGCGCATCAGACCCGCCGTGGCGACGATCCCGCCGATGAGGCCGCCCCAGAACACGAATCCAGCGCGGTGGAACAGGTTGCTGATATCGCCGGTGAGAATGGCGTAGTAGATCTTTGCGCCCAGCAGGCCGCCGATGACCGCCGCGAAGACACAATCCGACGTGACACTCGGGTCGTGTCCGCGCTCCTCCAGGATCTCCCCGGACGTGATCTGCGCGATGACGAACGCGAGCAGCACCGCGATGCCGAACCCGGTGAACTGGAAGCTTCCGAGGTCGTACGAGAATGCGTGATGGACGAACGGGTGCAGCACCGAAGGGATATGGGGCACGAGGAGTCCGGGTGAAGAACGACCTGGAAAAGCTACACCGGCGTTACGCCGCGCGGAGACCGGGCAGGCTCGCCGAGGCGAACGCGTTGAGGTCGAGCGTTCCCACGTCGCCGCGAGCCAGCCGGAACAGTCCCGCGCGGGCGATCATGGCCGCGTTGTCGGTTGCCAGTCGTGGAGTGGGCGCGTACACGGTGGCGCCGGTCGTCGCGGCCTCCCGGCTGAGCGCGGCGGCCAGCGCACGGTTGCACGCGACGCCGCCCCCGACGACGATCCGGCTGCGGTCGTATGCCGTGGCGGCACGCATGGTCTTGGCGACGAGCGTCCCGATGACGGCGTCCTGAAATCCGCGCGCGATATCCGCCCGCATCACGGCGGGATCGCGCCCCGCTAGCTCGCGGGTCCCGTGCTCGACCGCGTGCAGCACGGCGGTCTTGATGCCGCTAAACGAGACGTCGAAATAATCGGGGTCGCCAGGCCGCTGGTTTTGCCGCAGCATGGGCCGCGTAAACGGGTACCGTCCCGGGACGCCGGTGAGCGCGAGCGCCTCGACGTGCCGGCCGCCGGGATAGGGAAGTCCCAGCAGCTTGCCGACTTTGTCGAATGCCTCGCCGGCCGCGTCGTCCCGCGTCGTCCCGAGCAACTGGTAGTCGCCCCATGCGGCGACATCGATCAGCATGGTGTGACCGCCTGACACCAGGAGCGCGGTAAAGGGCGGAACGGCGTCCGGATGCTCGAGCGCGGCCGCGAACAGATGCCCTTCCAGATGGTGCACTGGCACGAGCGGCCGGCCGAGCGTGAAGGCCAGAGCTTTGGCGTAGCTCACGCCCACCAGGAGCGCACCGACGAGACCGGGAGCATAGGTAACCGCGACGGCGTCGACGTCCTCGGGTACGAGGGCGGCTTCATCCAGCGCGCGGCGCACCACGGGGACGATGCTGGTCAGGTGCGCGCGTGAGGCGATCTCGGGGACCACGCCGCCAAACACCGCGTGCGCGTCCTGCGAGAGAATCACCAGCGACCGCATGACCACGTCATCGCCGGTGCCCTCCACGACCGCGGCGGAGGTCTCGTCACACGACGTCTCGATACCGAGGACACGGGCCACCAGCGTCAAGGAGCCGGCGGCCGGCCGTTGAAATGTGTGAACAGCCAGAGCGCGATGGCCAGGAACAGCGCGACGGCTTTGTAGCCGAGCCGCTGGCTGAACGCCGCCGTCAGCCGCCGTCGCAGCGTCTGGGAGCGCGGCATCAGCCGGCCGGCTCGCGCAGCAGCTGCGCGATGAGCGCCTGGTTGCCGGGCGAGCCCCAGTCATCGGCGCCGATCACTTTCTTGCGGATCACGCCGTCTCGCGCGATCACGAACGTTTCCGGCACGCCGGTGGTCTGGTAGTCGCTCGCGATGGCGCCGGTGGGGTCGTGAAGGATCTCGAACGTGAGACCATAGTGATCGGCGAACGCGCGAATCGCCGCGCGGCCCGCGGTGTCATCGATACTCATCGCGACGATCCGCAATCCGCGCGGGCCGTACGTCTTCTGCAGCACCTCGAGGGACGGCATCTCCACCCGGCACGGCACGCAGTACGTCGCCCACACGTTGAGCAGCACCACATCCCCGCGGTAGTCCGCCAGCGTCCTCTCGTGCGGTTGTCCATCGACCGTCTCGCCGCGGAACGCGGGGGCATGTGAGCCAACCGACACGAGCACGAGCTGTCGTCCCACGACACGGTTGAGGACGAACAGCGTGATGCCAAGTGCGGCGACCACCGCCACGGTCACGGCCCACTGGCGCCGGAGCGTCATGCGGCCGCCACCGCTGTCATCGCCAACGGCTTCATACGGTCTCCCGGCATCGGTCGCGCAGCGCGCGGATCTCGGCCGCCGGGTCGCGCGAGGCGAACACCGCGTTGCCCGCGACGAACGTGTCGGCGCCCGCGCGCCAGCACGCCGTGATGGTGTCCCGATTGATGCCGCCATCGACTTCCAGGACCGCCTGGCTCTTCGCCGTGGAGAGGATCGCGCGGGCCTGGCGCAGCTTGTCGAGCGAGTGCGGGATGAACGGCTGGCCCCCGAAGCCCGGGTCGACCGACATGATCAACAACGTGCCTAGATCGGCGGCGACATCGCGGACCGCCTCCAGCGGCGTGCCGGGATTGACCGCGACGCCTGCCCGGCACCCCAGCTCTCGTATGCGCGTGATCTGCCGGTGGAGATGCGGTGCCGCCTCGGCGTGGATGCTCAGCCCCGAGGCGCCGGCGCGCACGAAGTCATCGAAGTATTTCTCTGGCTGGATCACCATGAGATGCACGTCGAGCGGGAGCTTGGTCAGGCCACGGACCGTCTCGATGAAGCGTGCGCCGAATGTGAGATTGGGCACGAAGCACCCGTCCATCACGTCCAGGTGGAGCCAATCGGCTCCTCCGGACTCACACAGGGCCACCGCCTCCGGGAGCCGAGCCCAGTCGGCGCTGAGGAGCGATGGCGCGATGCGAACGGTCATGGGCGGGCGCTCACGGTGAATGCAATCCTCGGGAAACGGTCAGCGCAACCGATGTCCCGGCGCCAACGGCGGTCCCTTCCATGGGAGTCTGCGATGTGACGACTCCCTCAGGCTCGTTCGACGCTGAATCGACACGGGTGGTCTGGGCGGTCAGTCCCAACTGCTCGAGCGCGGCGCGCGCCTCGCCGAACGGGCGCCCCACCAGATACGGTACCTCGATCGTCGCCGGACCCGCGCTGACCACGAAGGCGACGCTGCTTGGCAGGATCAACGCCGTGCCGGCGACTGGTGACGTCGTCATCACCTCGCCGCGAGGGAGGGGGCTCTCGTGCTCGGCGACGCTCCCCACCTCGAGTCCGACCTTCTCGAGCGCCAGCTGCGCCGTCTCGCGTTCCATCCCGACGACATTGGGGACGTTGATCCGGCGTTGGCCCGCGCTGACATCCATGACCACCCGCGTACCCTTGGCCGCCGAGGTTTCCGGTCCGGGGGTTTCGGTGAGCACGGTGGACTTCGGCGAACCGACGTTGAATCGGGATTCGCCCTGCTGCGCGCGGAACCCGGCGGCCGTGAGCCGCGTCGCGGCCTCGTCGAACGTCAGTCCCAGTACGTTGGGGACGCGAGCTTGCTCAGGCTGGCCACCGACGGGGAATACGACCAGCAGGACGAACACATACGCGACTGCGAACCCGCCCGCTGCGACGGCGACATACGGCGCGAATCGTCGGGCGAGTGACTCCAGGCTCAAGCGCCAGCCCCGCCGGCCCGGCGGAGTCGCGCCGCAAACGCGCCGTCTACTGCGTGGCGCTGCGGCAAGGTCCGCAGGCGGCCGGCATCGAGCACCGCCGCGGGCACCACGCCCTCGGGCGGCGGCTCGAGCACAAAGTCAGGATGGTCGGCGAGGAAGCTCTCGATTTGCGCGTCGTTCTCCTCGATCTCGAGCGAGCATGTCGAGTAGATCAGCAGCCCACCCGGGCGAACGATCCGCGCCGCGGCTCGGAGGAGCGCGCGCTGCGCCGATGCCATGACGGCAAGGTCCGATGGCTTGAGGCGCCACCGGGCGTCCGGATGGCGACGGAAGGTGCCCGTACCGGTGCACGGCGCATCGAGCAGCACCGCATCGGCCGACGCGAGCGGCGGTGCCATCGCATCCGCCACGATGCTGACGACATTGCGGGCATCGACCCGCCGCAGGTTGCCGCGGAGACGCTGCTCGCGTGGCGCCGAGCGGTCGGCGGCGACGACGAGGCTCGCCGTACGCGACAGCTCGAGCGATTTGCCTCCCGGAGCCGCGCACAGGTCGGCCACCAGACTCCCCGGCGCCACGCAGGCGTATTGCGTCACCAGGGTGGCGGCGGGATCCTGCACGAAGAAGAGTCCCTGGCGATAGGCGCCCAGCTCCGTGAGCGCCGGCGTCACGCGCAACTGGATGCTGTCGCGCACGAACGGTGCCTCTTCGTGCTGGACGCCCGCCGCTTCGAGCATGGCCTCGAGCTGCTCGCGGACAATCCCGTACGGCCGCAGCACGACCGGTGCCTCGGCATTGTTCGCGCTGAGGAGCGCGGCCGCTTCCTCCGCCCCCCACCGTGCGACCCAGCGCGCGATCAGCCATCGCGGGTGCGAGAAGCGGAGCGCCAGCGCATCGAGCGGATCGGTCGGTGCGTCGGACTCCACGGCCGATGGCGCGTCGGCGCGCTCGCGATCGAGACGCCGAAGGACGGCATTGGCCAGCCGGCTCGCACCGATCCCGTGCCTCTGCTTGGTGAGCTCGACCGTCTGCGCGATGGCCGCGTACGCGGGCACGCTGCCCATGTACAACAGTTGGTACGCGCCCAGCCGCAGGAGGTCGGTAACATCGGCGTCGAGCCGCGCCAGGCCGCCACGCACGCGGGTGAGCAGCAGCGCATCGATCCACGCGCGGCGGCGCAGCATGCCGTACACCAGTTCCTGCGTCCACCGGCGATCGCGCGCGTCGAGTCGTCCGGCGCGCCGGTCGAACGTCGCGTCCAGCAGCTCGCCGCCCCGCAAGTCTGCCAGGACATCCGCGGCCGCGATGCGCGAATCCGTGACCCCGCCGATCGCGATCCGTGCGAGCCGCGGGGGGGAGCCGCCCGCCGGGTGCTCGCCTTGCGACGCCGCGTCCGCCGGAAGTCCGCCGGTGGCCCCGCTGGTATCGGCGGGCATGACGAAGCGGATCGCGCCGGAGCTGCGGCCCGCGCCCCCTCCCGGCGGTGTCTCGGTCATCCGAGCATGCCGGTGCGTGGTGATGAGGGCACCGCGACTTCGCGGCGCGGCATGCGCCCGGCGAGAAACGCGTGGCGGCCTGCATCGACGCCGAGGCGCATGGCGGTCGCCATCCGAACCGGGTCCTGCGCGGCGGCAACGCCCGTGTTCATCAGGATCCCGTCCACGCCCTGCTCCATCGTCAGGCACGCGTCGGACGCGGTACCGACGCCCGCATCCACGATCACCGGAACACTGAGGCGGTGCTTGATCGTGCGAATCGCGTAGGGATTGAGGAGTCCCAGTCCCGAGCCGATCGGCGAGGCCAGCGGCATCACGCCCGCCGCACCCGCATCCTCGAGCCGGAGCGCGGTGATGAGGTCGTCGTTCGTGTACGCCAGCACCTGGAACCCTTCGCCGGCCAGGATACGCGTGGCCTCCACCACGCCAACGGGATCGGGCAACAGCGTCGCCTCATCGGCAATCACTTCGAGCTTGACCCACTCGTTGAATCCCGCCGCACGCGCGATCCGCGCGTACCGGCAGGCGTCGGCGACCGAGTAGCATCCGGCGGTGTTGGCGAGCAGGAAATACCGCGACGTGTCGAGGTGCGCGAGGATGCTTTCGTCCTTGGTTCGGTCGAGGTCGACCCGGCGGACCGCGACGGTAACGACTTCCGCGCCCGACGCCGCGATCGCGTCGCGCATCAAGGCGGTGGAGGCGTACTTGCCCGTGCCGACCATCAGGCGCGAGCGAAATTCCCGGCCCGCGATGGTGAGCGGCGCGTCGGCGGTCGACAGCTCGGCAAGCGACGTGACGGCGGTCACCACTGGTCAGCCACCTCCAACAAAGTGCACCAGCTCGACGATGTCGCCCGGCCGCAGCGCGGGCGAGGGTGCGGACGCATCACGCCGGAGGATCTCCCCGTTGTGTTCAACGACGATCATCCGGGGGTCGAGGTCCAATTCACGGAGCAGGTCGGCGATCGTCGCCCCATCCGCGACCGTCCGGCGGTCCCCGTTGACGGTCAGGATGACGGCCCGGGCGGTGGAATCCGGAAGTCCGCTGCGTGCCGCTGAAGCCCGGTTACGCTCCGCCGCTGGGCCCTGCGTGTGGGACGGCGTCATAGGCCGAAAGATACTCGGCGGCGGCGGATTCGGCATCGTCGGCGCGCCAGATGCCGCGGATCACGGCTACACCGTACGCACCGTCGGCCAGCAAGGCGGCGACGTGCTCCGGACGTACGCCACCGATGGCAATCACGGGGAGCGTCGTGGCCGCGCAGACGTCGCGCAGCACGGTGGCCCCCCGTGCGGGCTCACCGGCGTGCGATGGCGTCTCGAACACATGCCCCACCACGAGCCATGCGATGTCATCGCCCGCGCCGGCCGCTCGCGCCTCCGCGGCACTGTGCACGCTGAGGCCCAGCGCTGGGTGCGCGGTGCCGGGCGCCGTCGCGCGCAGCGCACACAGGGTGCCGGCCGCGTCAATCGACCGCGATGTGAGCTGGATGGCGCGCGCGCCACTCGCCAGCGCGATGTCGACGCGGTCATTCACCACGAGCCATGCGCCAGTCGTGTCCTGCGCCGCCGCCAGGGCCGCGGCGAGGGAATACATGTGCCGCGAGGTGGCCGCGGCGGCGCGGAGGTGGATCGCGCCGCGGGGGCCCAGCGCCCGCATCACGGTCAACGCCCGATCGAGAAAATCGCCCCGCGCGATGACCTCGTCGCTGGTGACCGCGTGCACGACGGGCAGGGACGTCACGCGCCGAGGCGCTGTCCTGCGGCGACACCCCGG
>Ga0070762_10000669_pt1 | contig 14923 bp, 12 predicted proteins | sample HubBroMetageREF2_FD_66726 | JGI IMG/M metagenome (GOLD analysis project Ga0070762, IMG submission 66726) | Reference soil microbial communities from the Hubbard Brook experimental Forest, New Hampshire, USA - Hubbard Brook CCASE Soil... | ecosystem: Environmental > Terrestrial > Soil >...
CTGACCGGCAAGCAACTAGACACTCTGAGCATCAACACCATCCGCACCCTAGCCATCGATGCGGTGCAAAAGGCAAATTCCGGACACCCCGGCGCACCCATGGGGCTCGCCCCTGTTGCCTATTGCCTATGGCAGCAATTCTTGCGCATCGACCCGGCGAATCCCACCTGGCCCAATCGTGACCGCTTCGTGCTCTCGAATGGGCACGCTTCCATGTTGCTGTACGCGATGCTCTATTTGTGCGAGGTTCGCGGAGTCAATCCCGAATACGAGACGACCGGACAATTCGCGGTCACGTTAGACGACATCAAGCAGTTCCGCCAGATTGACAGCAAAACCCCGGGGCATCCCGAATACCGCCATACGGCTGGCGTGGAAACCACGACCGGTCCTTTGGGGCAAGGCATCGGAAATACCGTAGGCATGGCGATTGCGGCAAACTGGCTGGCGGCAAACTTCAACCGGCCGGGCTTCGAGATCTTCAACTATAACGTGTACGCCTCTTGCGGCGATGGCGATCTTATGGAAGGCGTGGGATCAGAAGCTGCGTCGCTAGCCGGACATTTGAAGCTTCCGAATCTGTGCTGGATCTACGACAACAACCGCATCACGCTGGATGGCCCTGCGGATTGGTCATTCACCGAGGATGTGAGCGAACGCTTCCGCGGCTACGGCTGGAACGTCCTCCACGTGACCGATGCGAATGATCTCGACGCACTGGCCAAGGCCTATAGCAACTTTCTCCAGACCAAAGATCGTCCGACGCTGATCGTTGTGAACAGCCACATTGGATACGGATCGCCGCACAAGCAGGACACCAACGAAGCCCATGGTGAGCCCCTGGGCGAAGAAGAAGTCCGGCTCACCAAGAAGAATTACGGATGGCCTGAAGATGCGAAGTTTCTCGTCCCCGACGGTGTACTGGAAAACTTCCGCCAGGGAATCGGTAAGCGCGGACACGATCTGCAACAGAAATGGCAGGCGTCGTTCGCCGAATACACGAAGAAATTCCCCGAACTTGCAGACCGGATCAACCGCATGCAGCACCGCGAACTGCCCGACGGATGGGACAAAAATCTTCCCACCTTCCCTGCCGACGCCAAGGGGATGGCCACGCGAGACAGCGGTGGCAAAGTGCTGAACGTGTTAGCGGAAAATATCCCCTGGCTTATAGGAGGTTCCGCGGACCTGGCAACTTCCGACCGCACAAGACTCAAGTTTGAGGGCGCTGGGGATTTTCAACCCGGCAGTTATTCCGGGCGCAATTTGCACTTCGGAGTTCGCGAACACGCCATGGCAGGAGCTCTGAATGGCTTGGCGGTATCGAAAATTCGTCCCTATGGGGGAACCTTTTTCAACTTTACCGACTACATGAAGCCCGCAGTACGTCTGGCGGCACTCATGGAAATTCCCTCGATCTTTATTTATACGCACGACTCTATTGGCTTGGGCGAGGACGGTCCCACGCATCAGCCGATTGAGCAACTGGCGATGTTGCGCGCCGTCCCAGGCTTGCTACTGCTCAGACCAGCCGACGCCAACGAAGTTGTGGAGGCATGGAAGATTATCATCCAACAGAAGCATCAGCCCGCGGTGCTGGTACTGACGCGGCAAGCGCTCCCGACCTTCGATCGCTCCAAGTACTCGCCTGCTTCAGGCGTAGCCAAAGGCGCTTACGTCTTGGCCGATGCAGCCGACGGAAAGCCGGATGTCATTCTCATGGCAACGGGAAGCGAAGTCGCCCTCTGCGTTACTGCCTACGAACAACTCAAGTCAGAAGGAATCAAAGCCCGTGTAGTGAGCATGCCGTCGTGGGGTATCTTCGAAGCGCAAAGCGATGAGTACAAGAAACAGGTTTTACCGCCCGCAGTCAAAGCGCGAGTGTCGGTGGAGGCGGCGGCAACATTCGGCTGGTCGCAGTACGTGGGATCAACCGGAAAAATGATCGGAATGCACCGTTTCGGAGCGTCTGCACCGATCAAAGACTTACTGAAGAAATTCGGCTTCACCACGGAGAAAGTTGTTGAGGCAGCCCGCGAATCAATCGCGCTGTCAAAGTAAGGATTTCGAAGTCATCCTGAGGGGCTAAGGTTCCAATGGATCTTGCGCACGGCGGTACAACTGTCAAGTACGGCACGAGTTTTTCGATAAGGGAGGCATTAATGGCAACCGGAACCATCGAGACCGCAAAAGCAACCAACCCCTTGAAAGATCTTCTGAAATACGGCCAATCCGTTTGGTTCGATTACATTCGGCGTGACTTGCTGACAAGCGGCGAACTCAAGCGCTTGATTGAAGAGGATGGCCTTCGCGGCATGACCTCGAATCCGTCTATCTTCGAAAAAGCGATCGCCGACAGTACGTTATACAGCGACGTTCTGCAATCTTTGCGACCCAGAACCGACCTTGACGCCAAAGGCCGCTACGAGATTCTTGCCATCCGCGACATCCAGGATGCGGCCGATATCTTTCGCCCGGTGTATCAAGACTCGAAACGCCGCGACGGTTATGTCAGCCTCGAAGTCTCGCCCTATCTTGCGCGTGATACCCAGGGCACGCTGGCTGAGGCACGCAGACTGTGGAAGACCGTGGGCCGCGAGAACATCATGATCAAAGTTCCCGGCACCGCCGAGGGGATTCCTGCGGTTCAGCAATTGATCAGCGAGGGCATCAACATTAACGTGACCTTACTGTTCGCACAGGAAGTTTACAAAAAGGTAGCAGAAGCTTACATCGCCGGCCTCGAACAACACGCAGCGCGCGGAGGCGATGTCAGCAAAATCGCGAGCGTGGCCAGCTTCTTCATCAGTCGGATCGACGTTTCCGTGGATACGATCGTCGAGGGACGTCTGAAGACCTCCAAAGATCCGCGCGAACAGGAGCAACTAAAGAGTCTCCTTGGCAAGGTCGCAATTGCGAATGGTAAGGAAACCTACGTCAGCTACCAGAAGATATTCGGCGGCGACCGCTGGAAGGCCTTGGCCGCCAAAAACGCGCAAACCCAGCGCGTGCTCTGGGCCAGTACCAGCACCAAAAATCCCAACTATAGCGACGTGTTGTACGTTGAAGAACTGATCGGTCCTGACACCGTGAACACGATTCCGCCAGCCACGTTTAATGCGTTCCGCGATCACGGTCATCCACGCGCCAGCTTGACGGAAGACGTCGGATCGGCCAATCGAACCATGGAGACCACGGCAAAGCTTGGGATTTCGATGAAAGAAGTCACCGACAAGCTGACCGACGACGGCGTCCGCCTCTTCGCCGAGGCATTCGACAAGTTGTTGGAAGCCGTGGAGAAAAGCTCCAAGTGATGCTGAGCGACAGGGAATGTAGCAGGGCCAGGACATTGCCGACGGGTCGCGAGGGCAGCTCGCTGCCGATTGAGACTCAAGTACATTAGCCAGAACTACAAAAACGATTTAATATTGGCCAGACGTGCCTATGAGATCGAAATAGTCCGGCTCCGGGCACGGCTGGTGCTTATGCGAAACTCAGCGCTACGACCTGAATCACTAGCAGATCGCCGAGGCCTGGCGCAGAGCGTAGCAACTTCATGGCTGCTCGATCCGAGCTTGCAATCTGAGAGGGAACAATCATGGCCGTGACAGAAGCACCGCAGGAAGTAAAGCACAATCGCATAGGCAAACCCGCCGATCCTTGCGTAATGGTGATCTTTGGAGCCGGCGGCGATTTGACCGCTCGCAAACTCATTCCCGCACTATATAACCTCGCCAAAGCCGACCTGCTCTCGCGTGAATTCGCCATAGTAGGAACATCGCACAGTGCCATGTCGACCGAACAATTTCGTCAAATGGTGGCTGAAGATATAAAGCACTACGCTGGCGGGGATGTGGAACAGGACATCGTCGAATGGTTTGTCAAACGACTCTATTACGTGACCGGCGAGTTCAATGACAAGAACGTCTACACCCAGTTGAAGGACTTTCTGCAGAAAGTCGATCAAGATCACACTACACACGGGAATTTCTTCTTCTATCTCGCCACTGCACCGAGTTTCTTCGGCCCAATCGTAGAACAACTGGCTGCAGCCGGGCTGATGGAAGAAAGCAATCAGCATTGGCGTCGGGTGATCATCGAAAAGCCCTTTGGACACGACCTGGAGTCGGCCAAGACACTGAATGTGCAATTGCTGAAAGTTGCCGACGAAAAGCAGATCTATCGCATCGATCATTATCTGGGCAAGGAAACCGTCCAGAACATCTTGGCGTTTCGATTCGCCAATGGAATCTTCGAGCCGATCTGGAACCGCCGTTACATCGACCACATACAGATCTCGGTCGCGGAGACCGTGGGCGTGGAACAACGCGGCAGTTATTACGATCAGGCTGGCGCGCTGCGTGACATGGTTCCCAACCACATCATGCAACTGATCAGCCTGACTTCGATGGAGCCGCCCGTCTCCTTTCACGCCGACGCGGTGCGCGATGAACAGGCCAAGATTCTGCACGCTATCCAGCCTCTAACCTCCGAAGAAGTACTCACCAGAACGGTGCGCGGACAGTATGGCGCCGGAGAGATCAATGGCCAGCATGTGCCTGGATATCGCGAGGAAAGCGACGTTCCACGCGAATCCAGAACCGAGACCTTCGTCGCTATGAAACTCCTGATCGACAACTGGCGCTGGGCCGACGTTCCTTTCTATCTCCGTACCGGAAAGTGCATGGCTGCCCAGAACACCCACATCGTGATTCAGTTCCGCAGGGCGCCGTTCGTGTTATTCCGCGACACTCCCGTCGAGAACCTGATGCCCAATCAACTGGTGCTGCACATTTCTCCGGAAGAAGGAATTTCGTTGCAATTTGCCGCCAAGGTTCCCGGGCCGATCATGCGATTGGGAGCGGTCGACATGAATTTCGAGTACGCCGATTACTTCGGAACTCAGCCGAGTACAGGTTATGAGCGCCTGCTCCATGATTGCATGATCGGTGACCAGACCCTTTTCCAGCGCGCGGACATGGTCGAAGCCGGATGGTGCGTGGTGAGTCCTCTTCTCGACGTATGGAAGGCGCTTCCTCCTCGCAATTTCCCCAACTATGCCGCTGGCACGTGGGGCCCGAAAGAGGCCGATGAGTTGCTCGAGCGCGACGGACGCCACTGGAGGAATTTCGAAAAATGATTCTGGCAGGCGACATCGGAGGGACCAATGCAAGGCTGGCGTTCTTCGATGTTATCGACGGCCATTTTCGCCTGGTTTCCGCCTCCGTCTTTCCCAGCCGCGAATATGCCGGCCTGGATCAAATTGTTTCCAAGTTTGTTGAGACCGCAAAAGTGCATCCAGATGCCGCTTGCTTCGGCGTCGCTGGCCCGGTTCGCAACGGTCGGGTTGAAGCCTCTAACCTTCCATGGATTATTGAGTCCCAACGTCTCGCCGATGAGCTCAAATTAGACAAGGCAGTTCTGATTAATGACCTCGAGGCCAACGCCTGGGGAATCGCGACTCTCGATCCCAGGGACGTGGTTGCGCTAAACCAGGTCAAGGGGAATCCCCTAGGCAACCAGGCCGTCATTTCCGCCGGCACCGGCCTCGGCGAGGCCGGCATGTATTGGGACGGATCGCGACACCACATCTTTGCCACCGAGGGCGGCCATGCCGACTTCGCCCCGCGCAATGAATTGGAGATCGATTTGTTCCGTTACCTCTCCGGCCGCTATGGCCACGTCAGTTGGGAGCGCGTGGTCTCTGGGCCCGGCTTGGTGAACGTGTTTCACTTCTTACGCGACACCGGCCGCGGAACTGAGCCGCAATGGCTTACCGACGAGATGGCTCACGGCGACGCTGCCGCGACGATCTCTCGCGCCGCACTCGCCGGCAAGTGCGGGTTATGCGAACAGGCGCTCGATCTTTTCGTTTCTGTCTTTGCCGCGGAAGCCGGAAATCTCGCGCTTAAGGTCATGGCCACCGGCGGAGTTTACCTGGGCGGCGGCATCGCTCCCAAGATGCTGGCCAAATTGTCGGGGCCATTGTTCATGAACTCATTTGCGGGCAAAGGCCGCATGCAGCCCCTACTTGAAGCCATGCCCGTCAAAGTCATCACCAATGACAAAACGGCGCTGATGGGAGCTGCGCGCTGTGCCTCCGTGAACGGATCTGCTAAATAGCTCGCGTATACTGACTGCGCCAGCTCTTCTTGGCGACTCATAGAACAAATCCATGAGCGTCGCAACCGTAAGCCAACTGCCGAAACTCCAGCAACCGCCAGCCATTCGTGCCTTCTTGGTTGTCGGAGTGTTGCTATTCGCGGCTGGGGCTGTATTACCGCTTTTTGCCTCCGGTCACGCTTGGATTGCCGCCCCCCTGCGCTGGGCGGGCCTCTTAGCCATCGCCTCAACCGGACTCTGGCGGCAATCTCTGACGCGCTGGATTTTCTTTGCCATGCTGTTAGGCGGAGAAATCGGGTTGGACCATCCGCAATTTGCCGAGCATTTGCGCGTGTTCAGCGAGATCTTTCTGCGGTTGATCAAAGTCATCGTCGCTCCGCTCATCTTCGGAACCCTGGTCACCGGCATCTCCGGACACGGCAATCTGCGCAGCGTGGGCCGCATCGGGCTGAAAAGTCTGATTTACTTTGAAGTTGTCACTACCCTGGCCCTGTTCCTGGGCGTCGCTTCCATCAACCTCAGCCGCGCAGGTGACGGTCTCGCAATTTCGCAGACCGCCGTTGTAGCGCAGCAGCCGAGCGCTGCCCCGCTTCGCTGGGATGATTTTCTGCTTCACATTTTCCCTGAGAATATCGCGAAGTCCGTTGCCGAGAACCAGATTCTCCAGGTCGCCGTTTTCGCGGTCCTCTTCGGAATCGCCCTGGCGCGCGTGCCCGATGCCAAGCGCGCTGCCATGTTGAAGTTCTGCGAGTCGCTCACCGAGACGATGTTCTCCTTCACCAATTTAGTGATGTACTTCGCACCCATCGGCGTGGGAGCCGCCATGGCCTACACGGTCGGCCACATGGGCATTGGCGTGTTACTGCCTTTGGGAAAACTCTTGCTCACCGGATATTGCGCGCTCATTGCCTTTCTGCTGCTGATCCTCTTCCCCATCTCACGCATCGCGCGAATCCCGCTGAGTCGATTCGTCAAAGCCGTAGCCGAACCCGCCACCATCGCATTCGCCACCAGTACGTCAGAAGCAGCCCTGCCCCGCGCCATGGAAGCGATGGAGGCCTTCGGCGTGCCCCGCCGCATTGTGGCGTTCGTTATCCCCGCAGGTTACAGCTTCAACCTGGACGGGTCGACCCTCTACCTGGCTCTGGCTTCGATTTTCGTGGCCCAGGCTGCAGGCATGCATATGGGATGGTCCGAGCAACTGCTGATGGTCTTCACCCTCATGCTCACCAGCAAAGGCGTGGCCGGCGTACCGCGTGCGGTTCTGGTGGTATTACTCGCCACGGCAGCCACCTTTCATCTACCGACGGAACCGATATTCATCATCCTCGGCATCGACGCGCTCATGGACATGGCCCGCACCGCAGTTAACGTCATCGGCAATTGCCTGGCGTGCGCCGTCATCGCCCGATGGGAAGGCGAACTTATGGAAAGCCCTGCGGCAACGGCTCTGTCTTGATTGTAAATTTGACCGCCAAGGGCATTTGCCATCTCCGTGCGCTCTGCGACTTTTCTCAGCGGTTTCTGCGATTTAAGACTTTTGGATTCTTTCACCGTCTCGAAAATCTTAAAACGCAGAGGTCGCTGAGTACGGCCGCAGAGCGCGCGGAGAACTCCCGGCAAACAGCTTACCGAGATATACCCTTTGCAGGCGGCGTATCCGTAAAGATGAGTTGTGCTACACTGTCGCGTTTTCTTCAAGGAGTCCGATGTGCGCAAAGCTTCGCAGGCCGTTCTTCATTCCGCGACGTTGATTGCCATTCTCGCTAGTACTGTTGCTCTTGCCCAGACGACGCCAACCTTATCGTCCGACCTACGCCAAAAAATTGACCAGGCCGTCAACGACGTCCTCACCGATACCGATGTCCCCAGTGCCTCGGTCGCGATCGTGAAGGATGGCCGCATCGTTTATCTGCAAGCCTACGGGGATGCGCGCCTGGACCCGCGCAAGGCGGCCCAGCCAGAAATGCGATACAGCATTGGATCCATCAGCAAGCAGTTCACGGCCGCTGCAATCCTGCTGCTACAAGAGCGAGGCAAGCTCTCCCTCGATGACAAAGTAGCAAAATTCATTCCCGACCTCACCCGCGCCAACGAAGTCACAATCCGCCAGCTGCTTTCTCATACTTCCGGTTATCAGGATTTCTGGCCCCAGGATTATGTCCCGCCATTCATGCTGCAGCCGATCACAGCCAGCAGAATATTGGACCTATGGGCGCGCAAGCCGCTGGATTTTGATCCCGGAACCAAGTGGCAATACAGCAACACCAACTACGTAATCGCAGGCGTGATTGTCGAGAAGGCCAGCGGCAAGCCCATGCTGGACTTCCTTCATCAAAACATATTCGATCCTTTGGGGATGAAGAGTGTCATCAATACCGATCAAGAAAAACTAAGCGACTCCGATCCCACCGGCTATATGCGGTATGGGTTAGGCCCGCTGCGCCCGGCGCCGAAGGAAGGCAAAGGATGGCTTTTTGCGGCCGGCGAACTGGCAATGACGGCCTCCGATCTGGCCAAGTGGGATATCTCGATAATCAATCAACAGGTGTTGAAACCATCGTCCTACAAGGAATTCGAAACCGACGAACTGCTCAAGAGTGGTGTCGGCACAGAATACGGACTAGGGGTTGACGTCACGCTGCAGTCCGGACGCCGCGTGCTTGAACACGGCGGCGAAGTTTCTGGTTTCACTGCGCAAAACATGGTGTTTCCCGACGATCATATCGCCGTTGTCGTACTGACAAATCAGGATGCGGTCGGGGCGCCTGCAACAATCGCCCACAACCTCGCTCCATTGTTATTTGCCGTCGACGATCCCGAAACCAACAGGAAGCTGGACCAAGCTAAGAAAATTTTGGCTGGCCTGCAGCAAGGCACCATAGATCGGTCGCTCTTCACCGAGAATGCGAACAGCTATTTCAGCGAACAGGCATTGAAAGATTTCGCGGTCGGTCTCGCTCCGCTTGGCACCCCGCAGGAGTTCGCCCAAACGCGGCAACGCTCGCGTGGCGGCATGTTACTACGTGTCTATCGAGTGAAGTTTGCGGAGAAGACTTTGCAGGTTTGGACCTACGAGACGCCCGATGGGAAGCTGGAACAATATCAGGTAGCAGCCACTGAATAGGTTAGTTTCTAGACAAATCGCGCTAGGCTCCCGCTGAAGCGTGATTGCTGGGGGCGGGTGCCGTAGCTTGGGTTCTATTCGCTGGGGCACTGTCGAGTCCCCATAGGTCTTTCTGTGCGCCCGCTTCCAGACCCACTTGCTGCTCGGCGCCAGAACCCAATGGCTTGATCCACACTACCCGAAACTCTGCTTTGTGCTGCCGGTACTGCAGCATCACCAAACTTCCGACTTCGAGTTGACGACGAACTGAGCCCAGCCGAACCCCGGTCCGGCTGACGTCGAGGGTGTGAACAAGTTCCGAGTAAACGCTTCCGGAAATGTCGTTGCCTGAGATTCGTACCGGCAACACCGCCTTGGATCGATCCCCATTGCGTTGTTTGCCCACGCCTGCCTTTTGTGCCAGCGCCGCCAGAGCTTTATTCGGAGAAGTCAATGCCACGTCCTTAATTGCTGCGATTGGCTCAAATGTCCAGATGAGCGAACTAGAGGGGAGTGAACTCTTGCTGAACTGTATGCATCTTGAGCCATAGTCAGGATTTCCACCATAGCACGAAGGTGGCGGACCCATCCTCCGTCCGTATTACGCAGGAGCAAGGGTGACACGCTCTCCGACCGAAGGTGACTTGAGTAATCACCCTAGAGTTACAGCCGTGGCTCGTGCCACCTGAATGGGCCATTGTCGAATGGTCCGCCAGGGCGCAATCTGGTGCCAGTCGTCAACAAATCGTTTTGGCGCGAACCTTACGGCTCGCGCTCGACACAAATGGAGGATGAGGAAATGACTAACTTATTTAAGAGGCTCTGGTCCGAAGAACAGGGCCAGGACATTGCCGAGTACGCTGTCATGCTTGCCGTGATACTGGTAATTGTGGTCGGAACCATCCGCTTGATCGGTGGGAATGCGAATAATGTGTTTTCCAGTGTGTCTAGTTCTATCGGCAGCTAAGCATCCGGAACCGGAGTTACAACCGCAATGATTTTACTATCGACGAGCCCAAGCACAGAACCGGGAGCTTACCCGGTTTATGCTTCGGCGGCACTGGTGAGCGCCGTTATGGCGTCCTCCAGAGTCGGGAACATCAGAAAGAGCGGCTCCACTCGGGTGGTCTCGAACAACTTCAACACTCGATCGTTGACTCCGCTTAATGCGATGTGTCGCGTGGCTTTGTGTCGCCGGACATAGGCACTGACCAGCGATCCCAGCCCAGCGGAATCGATATAAGGAACGTCGCTTAGATCAAGAATCACCATCGGAACATTTTCTTCCCGCCGGATCGCGTTCTGAAATAAAGACAAATTCTCGAAAGTGAGCGGACCCCGCAGGCACAGCACGCGCGGCCCCTCCGGCGCGTACAGTCGCTCAATTGTCAACGGCTCAGTTGGCATCGGGAGATTGTATGGCGACAAGGTGCCGTAATCAAGGGCGGATCTGCGTCAGCTTCGCGCCGTCAGAGATAGGGGCGAAGGGTCGGGTCATGTGATGGGGTATTTTTTTTCTGAAGTACATGGCCAATAGCCCGCCCGGCGATGACGCTGTCACATTCGGATACCCGCCGTTGGGGCAAATCCATGACCGTTCCGGCCTCAAGCGATCACTGATGATGCCGATTTGCAATGTGTAGGCGATCAAAAGGTCGTAGTTCCCTGATTCGCTGTTCTTCCCTCACGGCGCAATGGCTTTCTACTGCTTGAGATTTGTGCGGAACAATGGAGGTCTTCACGGCTGAAAATTTACTTCCGGTTCGGAGTTCCCTTTCCCCACGTCCCGCACTCGACGTGGAGGTGGCAACCCGCGAGTTTATCCAACCTGCTCAGCCGGAAAATCCGCGGATTGACCTGCCCATGCTCAGCACCAGCGTCAAATTACGGGTCTTGCTGGTAGAGGACAATTCGGCTGACGTCGAGTTGGAGTTGTTCACGCTCCGCAAAGACGGATTCGATGCCTCCGGCGATGTGGCTCAAACCGCCGAAGAGTTTACGGCGCAGATCCGAACCAACCACTACGATCTCATCCTTGCCGATTACAACCTCCCACAGTGGAAGGGAACCGAGACGCTCGACATCCTTTCCCGTGAAAACCTGGACATCCCCTTGATTATTGTTACTGGTTACCTGGGCGAGGAAAAAGCTGTGGATTACATCAAGCAGGGCGCAACCGATTGTGTCTTGAAAGACCACCTGGCCCGACTGCCGGTTTCGGTGCGCAGGGCGCTCGAGGAAAAGCGGCTTCGCGATCAGCGCCGGAAGGCCGAACAAGATCTGGCCCAGAAGGTTGTTGAACTGGCCCGATCCAATGCGGAACTGGAGCAGTTTGCCTACGTGGCCTCGCATGATCTGCAGGAACCATTGCGCATGATCGCGAATTACACCCAGCTGTTGGCGGAACGCTATCGCGGCAAGCTCGACGAGCAGGCCGACAAATATATCGATTACTCGGTAGGCGGCGCCATGCGCATGCAGGCTCTGATTCAGGACCTGCTGAAGTTGTCTCGTGTTGGCCGGCATGAAATTGAACGCCGGATGACCGATTGCCGCGCCATTGTGGAGCAGGCTATGAAGAATCTGCAGGCCGCAATCCAGGAGAGCGGCGCAGTGGTGAACTGGAACAGTTTACCCATGCTTACGGTTGATGGCTCACAGCTGACGCAGGTATTTCAGAACCTGATCGCCAACGCCATCAAGTTTCATGGACCAGAAGCGCCCGTAATCCAGATCGACGCCGAGATGAAAGACAACGATTGGGCGATCACAGTTTCAGACAACGGTATTGGCATTCCCGCCGAGAATTGGCAGGACATCTTTGTCATCTTCCGGCGATTGCATACTCGCATCGAATATTCCGGCAACGGCATCGGTCTGTCGATTTGCAAAAAAATAATCGAACGGCACGGAGGAAAGATCTGGATTGAAGCCCAGGCCAAACCCGGTAGTTGTTTCAAGTTTACCCTGCCGACTGAGCCAGCCTCCAAGGTGGCCCAGGAGGCGCAGGCATGAAAACAACCGAGGTCTTGCTGGTGGACGACAATCCCGCAGATACTGATTTAACCAGCGAAGTTCTAGCTCGCAACGGCTGTCCCAGTCACATCCAGTCGGTAACCGACGGAATCGAAGCCATTGCACTTTTGCGGCGGGAAGGAAAGTACGCCAACGCCCTGGTTCCCGACTTTGTAATTCTTGACTTGAGTCTTCCCGGAAAAGACGGTCGCACCGTGCTGGCCGAGGTCAAAGGCGACCCGGTGCTGCGCAAGATTCCGATTGCCATCTTCAGCACCTCCGAAGCGAAGCAAGACATTCTCCGCAGTTACGAGCTCGGAGCGAATTGTTACGTCAGCAAACCCGGCAACTTGCGGGACTTCATCTCCGCTGTGACATCGATCAGCGAATTTTGGTTTGGTTTGGCACATCTGCCGCGCGAGGAGGAACCATGAACAATGGTCATACCAATGTTTTGTTAATCGAAGACAACCCAGGCGATGCCGACCTGGTCCGCCTGCGGCTGGTCGAGGGCGATTCCGCAGTCAACATTAGCTGCGTGAACCGGCTGGCGGACGGGCTTGCGTCCATGGCCAGGGAAACGCCTTCGGTCGTGCTGCTGGACCTCAATCTTCCCGACAGTCACGGTTCGGATACGTTCCGTAAGGTACTCGAGAAGGCACCGGGCGTACCGATCGTAATCCTCTCCGGCCAGGATGACGAGGTTCTGGCCATGAAGGCAATGCACCAGGGTGTCCAGGATTACCTGGTAAAAGGCGATATCACCAGTCATCATCTGGAGCGCGTCATGCGCTATGCCATAGAACGGCAGGCGCTGATTCGTACTCTGGAGATGAGTCGAAAGCAGCAACTGGAGTTCAAGAATCAATTCTTGTCTCACGTTTCACATGAACTGCGGACGCCGCTGACTTGCATTCATCAGTTCGTCACCATCCTGCTTGACGGCCTGGCCGGCGACATCAACCCCGATCAGCGCTACCACCTGGGAACAGTGCTGAACAGCGTGCACCAGTTGCGGGCGATGATTCGCGATCTGCTTGAGGCCACGCGGGCGGAGTCGGGAAAAATCCGCATCGAGCCCCGCTGCATCACGATCGGCGATCTTGTGCAACAGGCAATTTCGATGATGGCCGCGACCGCGAAGGAAAAGCAGGTTGGTTTGGAAGTCGGACTGGACAGCAGAATCCCGTTCGTCTACGCCGATCCCGATCGCGTTCTGCAGGTGCTGATTAATCTCATTGACAACGCCATCAAATTCACGCCGCCCGAGGGATCCGTCCTGGTAAAAGCGTGCATTGTGGAGGCCGATCCCGATATGGTTTACCTCTCCGTCTCCGACACTGGCCGCGGCATTGGGCCGGAGGCCAAAACGCTGATCTTCGAACGCTTGTACCAGGATCCAAACTCCATCGATAGCAGCCGTGCCGGGCTCGGCCTCGGACTTTTTATAGCCAAGGAACTAGTCGAACTTCACAGTGGACGAATCTGGGTGGCCAGCGAAGTCGGAAATGGCAGCACATTTTCCTTCACCTTGCCGCTATACTCGTTGCCCAAACTCCTTTTCCCGGTCATCACATACCAGGGCCGCTTACGCGAGGCCGTCGTGCTGGTCAAGGTTGAGCTGACTCCGCTTCCCGCCGTTAGCCGATCCACCTGGAAAGAAATCTGCCAGCAGTCTTTGGAGACGCTCCGCCGGTGTGTTTACGTCGACAAAGATCTGGTCCTTCCCGTTGTGGGAAATGTCGGAGTGAGTGAAACCTTCCTGGTTGCCGCATCCACTGATGTGGAGCGAGCCGAGATCATGATGAAGCGCATTCGCGAGCAACTGGAAGCAGGAGCGGGATTCAGGGCTGCCGGCCTCATGAAAGTGTCGTCCCATGCGGTGCCGCTACCTTCGCGCGAAGAGGGGTCCCTCGAAGTGCAGGTGCAAAGGACCGCGAACCGGATTACGGAAATGGCTATGCTGACGGAGAACGAGAAACCGCTTCCGCAAAGCGCGAACGGCGATGAAAGTGCACCAACAAATTGAAATCGAATAAAAATTAAAAAGAACTAATGGAGGATTCAAAATGGAAAAGCCGAAAATCCTGATCGTGGATGACGACCCCGACCTGAGAAGAGCTCTGAAAATTCGTTTGCGGGCCAACCATTACGATACAGTGCAGGCCTCGGACGGCTATTCTGCGATTTCCGTCGCGCAGAAGGAAAAGCCCAATCTCATCATTCTCGACCTCGGCCTTCCCGCCGGGGACGGCTACGTGGTTCTGGAACGGCTGCAGGATAGCGACGTGCTGTCGGGCATTCCGGTGATCGTTCTCACCGCCCGTGATCCCCAATCCAACGAGCAAAAGACGCTGCAAGCCGGAGCGGCAGCGTTCTTCCAGAAGCCGGCGGACAACAACGAGTTACTAGATGTCATTCGCGCGACCCTGCCAAAAGCCTGGCCGGGAGTGACACTGCCCTCGTAAGCGAGACGGCACAGCGCGATGGCTTTTAGGACGGGCAAGACGCCCGTCCTCCACCGCCTGCAAGCCATACGTAACCTGGCTTTGGCTTGTGCTGGCAGTTGGCATGCCGATAGGAATTCAGTGAGGCGGCGCCGGGATCGTGGAATTCTTCAGATCATTACTCTCTCCTGATTTCATGCCCCACGGGTATTGCTACCTGTGGGATCCGCGG
>Ga0070762_10000683_pt1 | contig 14777 bp, 11 predicted proteins | sample HubBroMetageREF2_FD_66726 | JGI IMG/M metagenome (GOLD analysis project Ga0070762, IMG submission 66726) | Reference soil microbial communities from the Hubbard Brook experimental Forest, New Hampshire, USA - Hubbard Brook CCASE Soil... | ecosystem: Environmental > Terrestrial > Soil >...
CGCACTTGAATTGATAACGGCCGAGCGTGTCAGCAACCTTTATTTGGTGCCGACGCTCTACCATGACCTCGTGAACCATCCGGCCTTCGCCGGCGCGGACTTAACCTCGGTGCGTAAGCTTGGCTTTGCCGGCGCACCGATGACAAATGCGCTCCTACAAAAGCTCGAGGCCGCGTTCCAGCCCGCGCTGTTCGTGAATCATTACGGCAGCACCGAGATTTACACCTTCACCGTCGACCAGAACGCCGCCAAAAAACCAGGCTCGGCCGGCCGTGCCGGGATTAATCAGATGGTCCGCGTATTGCGACTGGGCGCCCAAAGCGCAGATGAAATCGCGGCAGTCGACGAGGACGGCGAGATCGTCGCGCTGCTCGCCGGCGACGAATCCTTCGAAGGCTATTGGCGGCGGCCGGAAGTCGATGCGGCAGCCATCCGCGACGGCTGGTATTTTACCGGCGATACCGGACGCATGGACGCCGACGGCGACCTTTTCGTCACCGGGCGCGTCGATGATCTGATCATTACCGGCGGCGAGAACGTCTCGCCGGTTGAAATCGAAAGCTGCCTGTCGTTGCATCCCGCGGTGGCGGAGGTCGCGGTCGCCGGATTGCCGGACGAGCGCTGGGGCAAGATCGTTTGTGCTTTCGTCAAGCGCCGCGCTGCGGTGGAGGCCAGTGAACTCGACGCCTTTTGCAAAAGCTCCGGCATCGCTAATTTCAAGCGTCCGCGGCGCTATGAATTCGTCACCGAAATTCCGAAATCGCCGGTCGGTAAATTGCTTCGCCGCAAACTGGTCGCCGGCGAATACCGACTGGAGTCTTCCGGCCCTCAAACAGGACACAATTAATGAGCACTCCGATGACTTTCACCGACGCGCGGCTCGCCAACCTCGACGGCTTCCGTGTCGAGATCGATGCCGCCGGCGAACGCGCCGATGTGATTCTCGACCGGCCGCCGTTCAACATCATTGAGATGGGGCAACGCGACCAGCTTCGCCTCGTCTTCGAGGCGCTCGACGAGGAGCCACAGGTGCGCATCATCGTGCTGCGTGCCGTCGGCGAACATTTTTCCTCCGGCGGGAACATCAGAGGTTTTCTTGAGGCGTCACCCGAGCACGTGTCGAAGCTTGCCTGGAACATTGCCGCGCCGGCGCGCTGTGCAAAGCCAGTGATCGCCGCCAATCGCGGCTACTGCTTCGGCGTCGGTTTCGAAATTTCGCTCGCCTGCGATTTCCGCATTGCGTCGGAGACCTGCTTCTATGCGTTGCCGGAACAGCGGCTCGGCCAGATTCCCGGCTCCGGCGGCTCGGCGCGGCTGCAAAAGATCGTCGGCATCGCGCGCACGAAAGACATCGTCATGCGCTCGAAGCGTATCCCGGCCAAGCAAGCGCTCGACTGGGGCATCACCACCGAGTGCGTGCCCGATAACGAACTCGAGAAAGCCACCGACGCGCTGGTCGACGAATTGAGCGGCTTCTCGCCGATTGCCCAGCGCACCGCCAAGAAACTTCTCAACGACACCGAAGACGCAACTTTAACGGTGGCGATCGAACTGGAAGGTCATGGCTATAGTCGCTTACGCCAATCCGACGACTTCCGCGAAGGCGTCGAAGCGTTTCATGGCAAGCGCAAGCCGAAGTTTCGGGGGACTTAGGGCCTCTACCCCACGGGCCGTTCGTCCGCGATGATCTTGCCGTCGTTCGGCAGCGAGCCCGGCGCTACAAACTCCACCGCGCCTCTGAGCTTGGTCACCGCTTGCAAACTCGCCGTCACGGCCTCGGCTAGCGCGCCGGTCGGCGCCGCGCATTCGGCGGCAAGCGTCATCGCATCCTGCTCATCTTGCCGCGTCACGCGCAAACGTAAGCGTCCAAGTTCCGGATGACGCTTGGCAAGTTCGGCGATCTGACCAGGTTGCACGAACATTCCTTTGACCTTCGTGGTCTGATCGGCACGTCCCATCCAGCCTTTGATGCGCACATTGGTGCGGCCGCACGGTGAACGTCCGGCGAGCACGGCGGAGAGGTCGCCGGTTGCAAGCCGGATCATTGGATAATCCGGATTGAAGGACGTAACGACCACCTCGCCGACCTCGCCTTCGCCGACCGGATCGCCGGTGCCCGGCTTGACGATTTCGACAATGACGCTTTCGTTGACGACCATGCCTTCGAGCGCCGGCGTCTCGTAAGCGATGACGCCCAATTCCGCGGTGGCGTAACATTGCAGCACCGCGATGCCGCGCGAGCCGAGTTCGTTGCGCAGCGACGACGGTAACGCGGCGCCGGAAACCAAGGCGCGCTTGATCGAGGACAAATCCTTGGCGGTTTTGTCCGCCGCATCGAGCAGGATTTTTAGAAAGTCCGGCGTGCCGGTATAGCCGTTCGGCTTGAGATGGGCGATCGCCTCAATCTGCTGCTCGGTGTTGCCGACCCCGCCCGGAATGACGGCACAGCCCAGCGCGTGCGCGCCCGCCTCGAGAATAAATCCGCCGGGCGTCAAGTGATAGGCAAAACTGTTATGGACGACATCGCCTGAGCGAAAGCCGGCGGCGAAAAGCGCGCGCGCCGCATGCCAAAAATCTTGACCATATCCTTCAGGTTCAAAGATAGGCCCGGGCGACACCAAAAGGCGCTTGAGCTTTCCCGGCGCGGTGACGGCAAAACCGCCAAGCGGCGGGCGCGTAGATTGCCGCTCCTTCAAGTCCGATTTGCGCAGGATAGGGAGTTTGGCAAGCGCCTCGCGCGAGGTGATCGACGTTGAAACGGCGCCGGCGAGTTGCTCGCGCCATCCGGGCGCGTTCATGGCGCGAGCAATCAGATCGGGCAGTGCCGCGAACTGTTCGCGCTCCCGCGCTTCGGGCGGGCGCATTTCGAGCTCGTCATAAAAATCAGGCATCGGCGCCAACGCCTGATCACTGCGCAACCGCCGGACAGGCTCCGGCTTCCAACGGTCGAAACGCCTTGTCACCCGGGATAGTGGCGACGAGCTTCAGCAAATCCCACTCGCCCTGGGATTCCGCCGGTGATTTGATCTGCACCAGGTAGACGTCGTGAACCATGCGCCCGTCCGGCCGCAGCCGGCCATTCGGCGTGAACGCGTCGTTGATCGGCGTCTCGCGCATCTTGGCAATGACGATTTTCGGATCGTCGGAGTTGGTCGCTTCGACCGCTTTGAGATAGCTGCGAACCGCTGAATAGGTACCGACCTGAAAGGTCGAGGGCGCCGTCTTGCGACGCTCCAAGAATTTGGCAAAAAAGGCCTTCGCCGCTTCGTCACGGCCGGGCAGCCACGGCGACACGTACATCATGCCTTGGGCCAGTTGCAGGCTGGTGGCGTGGATCGCGGGCAGCGAATCCAACCCGAACGGTACCACCTTCTGCTTCTCGGTAAGGCCGAATTCGCGCGCGGTCTTGACCGCGTTGATAGCGTCGTCGCCGCCGTTGGCGATGGCGACGACATCGGCCTTGGAGGCCTGCGCTTGCAGCATGAAGGACGAGAAGTCGCTGGTACCGAGCGGATGGCGCACACCGCCGAGTACTTTGCCGCCGTTCTTTTCGATGAACGCGGTGGCGCCGTCTTGCAGGGCGCGGCCGAATACATAATCCGCGGTAATGAAGAACCAGGTTTGGCCGAGCTGCGGCAAAGCTTGGCCGATCGCCGAGCCCATTTGGTAAGTGTCGTAGACCCAATGAACCGAATTGTTGGGCGCGCAGGCCTTGCCGGTGAAGTCGGCCGATCCGGCGCTGGTGAGAAGCACCGCCTTGTTGTCGGTCTTGGCAATTTCCAACACCGCAAAGCCGACTGCCGAATTGACCAAATCGGTAACGGCATCGACACCCTCAAGGTCGAACCAGCGTCGCGCGATACCGGCGCCGATATCGGGCTTGTTCTGGTGATCAGCGGACACGATTTCGATCGGCACGCCGTTGACCTTGCCGCCGAACTCCTCCGCCGCCATCTTCGCGGCCTCGACGGAACCCACGCCCGAATTCTGTTCGTAAGGTCCGGAGAGATCAGTCAGCACGCCGACTTTAACCTTGCCTCCGGACATTTCCGCGGATGCAAGCGACCAAGTGAATGCAAGGCCAACGACGGCAACGCCAAAGGCGACGGCAAAGCGCACAGCTTTCCTCCCGAGCATGGTTGTGCCGCTAAGTGCGCCGCTTTAGGGGCTTCTTGTCAAGCGATGCCTAAATCTCGATGCGGAATCCGACTTCGATGACCCCATCATTGGGTATTTTGAAATAGTCCGGAGCACGGCTCGCGATCTTGCTGAGGAACGAAAAAATCGCAAAGGGAATTCGGCCCATCGCCGACCCCTTCTCGCGCCGAACAATGGTCTCATGCGCGACGTAATAGTGTTTGTGTTCAAGGTCGCAATCGAAGCCCAGCATCCGAAAATTCTCCAGCGTGCGGGGAATGTCGGGCGGCTGCATGAACCCGAGCCGAACTCGGCCGCGATAGAAGCCGTGTCCGACATTCTCGACTTTGTGTCGTTCGGCAAATGGAACGCGGGGGCGGCGCTCGAATGCGTAGCCCAAGAGCAGCACCCGCTGGTGAAAAACCCGATTGTGCTGGAGATGGCGGATCAACATCGGTGAAGCGCCATGCTCGACCTTGGTAAGCCAAACGCCGAGCCCCGGCGCACGGCCGATGACCAAATCGTCGACGTAGCCGAGGAAGCGATCGAGCGGCAATATCGACATTTCCAGCAACCGCTGGCGCATGACCAATGTGCCTTTCCGCCAGCACAGCATCAACGTTGCGATCACCGCGCCGATGACAAGCGGAAACCATCCGCCCTGCGTTATCTTGAGCGAGTTGGAGACAAGGAAAATTGCCTCGATGCCTCCGATCACTGCGATCACCAGACCGGCCACGACAGGCGGCCAATTCCATCGATGAACGGCCACCCGATACAGCAACATGGTGGTGACGAGCATGGTGCCGGAGACGGCAATCCCATAGGCGGAGGCGAGCGCGTCCGAACTCTTGAACATGACCACGACCAAAAGAGTGCCGGCCATCAGGAGCCAGTTTGCCGTCGGAAGATAGACTTGGCCCGCTTCGTCGCTCGATGTCGGCACGATCATGGAGCGCGGGCATAGCCCCATCTGAATGGCTTGCCGGGTCATGGAGAAGACCCCGGAAATCAGCGCCTGCGAGGCAATAATCGTCGCCAGCGTGGCGAGCACGACCATCGGAATGAGCGCCCAGGAAGGTGCCAGACTGTAGAACGGATTGGCGACAGCCGTCGGATCGACCAGCACGTGCGCGCCTTGGCCGAAATAACTCAAAATGAGCGCAGGAAAGACCAGCCCGAACCAGGCCTGCCGGATAGCGCGCGTGCCGACATGGCCCATATCGGCATAGAGCGCTTCGCCGCCGGTCAACGCCAAGAAAACACCGCCCAGCACGACGAACAAAGTCAGCGGGCTTGCGACGGCAAAGCGGATAGCGGCCATCGGATTGAATGCCCACAGTATCCCGGGCGTTTGCACGATGTTGACGAGACCGAGAATCCCGATCGCGAGAAACCAAATAACCATGACCGGACCGAACAACCGTCCGACGCTCCCGGTACCGCGATATTGAATGGCGAAAAGCGCAATCAAAATGACGAGCGTTACCGGCACCACAAATTGCGCGGCGCCGGGACTGAATTTCAATCCTTCGATCGCCGAGAGGACGGAAATCGCCGGAGTGATGACGCCGTCGCCGTATAGGAGAGCTGCGCCGATTACGCCGAGCAGAACAACGAAGGGAAGCTTGACCCGTTGTGCCCCGCCCTCGTCACGTTCAACCAACGAGAGGAGCGCGAGAATGCCGCCCTCGCCGTCGTTGTCCGCGCGTAGCACAAACGTCACGTACTTCACGGTGATGAGGATCATCAGCGCCCAGAAGGTGAGCGACACGATCCCCAGCACCTCGGCCGTAGTGGGTGGGTGCCCGGTAGCGTTCAGCGCCGTCGAAAACGTGTAGAGTGGGCTGGTGCCGATATCGCCGAACACGACACCGAGTGCCGTAAGCGCAAGAAACGATTGGACATGCGGCCGCGCTTCGCCGTGATTATCGGATGGGGTCCGGCGGGACGTGTCCTTCGAATGCGGGTCTAGCGGCTTGCTCGCGGTACCAGCCACTTCGTCCATCGCGAAACCTCTTTGCACACGCAAGTCTTAGCCCCGATGCGTGACAATCAAAAATCATGCCGGGCGCCGCACGGCGGCCGTCGGCACAGACGCACGGTCAAAAAGACTTTGTAGAGAGCCGGATATCCCCAGATTGCCGCGGCCGAGCGGTCTGCTGACGACTGCGGCTCGAACCGGATAGCACCAATAAGACGGGTCCCGGTGCTCCGGGCCCAAATATCAGGCGACGGCGCCGGCGCGATTCCAACCCCGCGCACGATTGCCATAAATCTCATGACCTGTCGGCGTGACCACCACTGTGTCCTCAAGCTTGATGAAGCCGCGGCGCGGATGCTGCAGGGTTGTTTCCACCGAAATGACCATGCCGGCTTCGAGCGGCCGTTGCGCATCGTAAGCGTCGTACGGGACGGGACCGGAATTGGTCAGTCGAGGCGCCTCGTGACTGACGAGCCCCATGCCGTGGGCGAGGAACTCGTAGTGGTTATGCGACTTTGATTTTCTGAGGATCGGTTCGGCTGCCGCATAAATCTCCGCGCCGTTGACGCCGGGCCGGATTGGCGCAAACGCGGCTTGTTGGGTTGCCTCGATCTCGGAAAGCAAATCTTGCAGCTCGGAATCGGGCTCGCCGACAACGCCCATGCGCGCAAGGTCGCCGATATAGCCGTGAAAGTTTCCGCCGGAATCGATTGAAAGCGGATCGCCCTTACCCCAACGCTGCTCGGAGGGAGCGCGGTTAAGGCTCGACCCGGCGGTGATCAGACAATAATCGAACGTCAGCCCGCGTGCCGTTTCCTCGCGCCGCAGAGCTTCGGCCAATTCCGCCTTGGTGGCCCCCTCCCCGTGGTTCTGGATCACCGCAAGCATGGAGTCGATAACGAGCTCGGACGCGAGCCGCAATTTCTCAAGTTCCGCAGAAGTCTTGTGCGCGCGCAGCCGTTCGAGAACAAATAGCGCGTCGTCGAGTTCAGCATCCGGAAATACCTTGCGCAGCGTTCCCGCGGAATCCGCCGGCAGAAATGCGAGTTCGACGCCGATGCGGCGCGGTTTTGCCGTAAGCCCTTTCACATACTCGGCGGCTTTCTGAATAACATCGACCGATCCGCCACTCTTCGTATTGACCTCGGAGACCCAAAACGGTCGCACTTGTGCGTCGTAAGTTTCCATGCCGTGGCCGAAATAGCCGGCATTCTGTGGCGCGCCCTTCGGGTAGACGAACACCGGCAGATACCGGCTGATCCCCATTGCATCCATATTATCGAAGAAGAACGAGCGATGGCCGCCGAGGAGATATTGGACGTTGTGTTTCGAGGTGGCCAGAAGGACATCCAAGCCGGCCTCGTCCATCAGCCGGTCGAGCCGCGCGGTGTCGAATGGAGCAGTACCTGGTCGTTTGGTGACGTCGAGCATGATGGATCTCCCGGGGGCAAAGGCCTTCCGCCGTCACGACCCTAGCAAATCCACCGATGAAGATGAACCCGTCAACTCCGTTCAATTGGCGAATCCGCCGTGCGCAAGGTATTCGCCCGGCGATACGGCGCGATCGCTGCGGCGGTTTAAGCGGCCGATTTGGCGGTCGATTTGGCGGACTTGCCGCCGATCACGGCCCGCAGTTCAGTAGCGCCTCGGGCCGCGCGATCGAGAACGAGTTCGATCGAAGCGATCTCAACCCGGTTGCGCCCGGAATCTTTGGCGCGATAGAGCGCATGATCGGCCTGCGCCAACAAGGCCGGCAGGTCCAACATCGCGTCGTAGCTGATGACGATGCCGATGCTGACGGTCGCGACGACCGGCGCGCCCTCCACATCGAGGGTGGCCTCGGCGAAGCCAAGACGGATCTGCTCAGCGACCGCCAAAGCGCGCTCGCGCGAAGTGTCGCGCAGCACGGCCGCGAATTCCTCGCCACCGAGGCGGCCGAACAGATCGATGTGACGCATGCAGCCGCTGGTCACCTCGGCAAAAATCTTCAAAACGCGATCGCCGACGGCGTGGCCGAAGCGATCGTTGATCGATTTGAAGTTGTCGAGGTCCAGCAGCATCACCGCCAACGGCCGCGGATTTGCTGCCTGGCGTTTGAGCTCCGCTTCACCGTCCTGCAAAAACGCGCGACGGTTGGCGATGCCGGTCAGCGGATCAATCAGCGCAGCAGTCTTGTGGCCCTGCTCGGTTCGCTCCTTGGCCATGGCCAGCAGAATGAAAGCGATAGCGATCGTGAACAACAGCGCTTCGAAGCTGAGCACCGTAAGCCAAACGCTGTCGAAGACTTCGTTTGTCGTCGGCAACCCCGGCAGCATGGCGCCGAGCGGCGTGCGCAGCAGATAAAGCGCCCCGTGCGCGAACAGCAGAAATATTGCCGGCCAGCGCGAAACCAGCGCCTCATTGCGGCCGCGCCAGAATTCATACGCTGTGGCCCAGGTGTAGGCGGCGATTATTCCCGAGCTCAAGAGTACGCGAAGCTCGAATGCGCCAGCGAACCCTGGCACATGGCTGAGAGCGAGCCAAAGCGCCGCGCCGGCAAACATCAATACAGGTTTGGGTTTGCGATGATCGAAGACCCGCGCACCCGTCCACGTCAAAGCAAAGGCGGTGAACAGTAACGCGTTGGCGAGATCGATCGAGATTAAATCTGAGACTTGGCCATACTGACCGAACAACATGATCGATCCGGCGCGCACCAAATCCGCGAAGCCCCACCAAGCTACCGCGGTGACGGCGGTATTTTGCGCCCACGCGAACAGGAGGAGTAATCCGAGGATCACCTCCACATAAACCGTCACGAGGAATAGCGTATTCACGTCGAGGTTCATCGCTTCCCACCCGACCGGTCGTAAAGGGAAAACGACGCAGTTGCGGACCTCGGAAATACCGCGTTGCCCGCAAACAATCCGTGAATTGGCGCGCCTCCAGGGCGGGCAAGCGGCGCCATGGTTTCCGAAATCTTTCACATCGCGGCCGTCATTGATCTCACCTTGTTTTCAATGGCTTAGTCCTCTAAGGTCCGTCGCTTTCAGGATTTGGCAGCGATGCAATTCAGCGACGGCATCATCGGGGCGATTGGCAATACGCCGTTGATAAAGCTGCAACGCGCCTCGGCCACCACCGGCTGCACAATTTTGGGCAAGGCCGAGTTCATGAACCCGGGGCAATCGGTCAAGGACCGTGCCGCGTTGTTCATCATTCAAGACGCCATAAAAAGGGGACAGCTCAAGCCGGGCGGCGTGATCGTAGAGGGCACCGCGGGCAATACCGGCATTGGCCTCGCCTTGGTCGGAAACGCCCTGGGATTTCGGTCAGTCATCGTCATTCCCGAAACCCAAAGTCAGGAAAAAAAAGATGCGCTGCGGCTCTGCGGCGCTGAACTAGTCGAAGTGCCGGCGGTGCCCTATTCCAACCCCAACAACTACGTGAAGCTCTCCGGCCGCCTCGCGGAGCAATTGGCGAGGACAGAACCAAACGGTGCGATTTGGGCCAATCAATTCGACAACGTTGCAAATCGCCAAGGCCACGTGGAAACCACCGGGCCGGAAATCTGGCGGCAGACGGACGGCGAAGTCGATGGCTTTGTCTGCGCCGTCGGTACTGGCGGCACGCTCGCCGGCGTCGCCATCGCGTTGAAATCCTTCAAGAGCGCGACGCGGATTGCGCTTGCCGACCCGATGGGCGCCGCGCTCTACAGTTACTACACGACCGGCGAACTCAAATCCCAAGGTTCTTCGATCACCGAAGGCATCGGCCAAGGGCGCATCACCAAGAACCTTGAAGGCGCACCGATAGATCTCGCCTACCAAATTCATGACGAAGAGGCGGTAAAGATCATCTTTGACTTGCTCGAGCACGAAGGCCTTTGTCTCGGCGGTTCTTCGGGGATCAATGTCGCCGGCGCCGTTCGCCTGGCGAAGGAACTGGGACCCGGCCGGACAATCGTCACCATTCTCGCCGACTACGGCTCTCGCTATCAGTCTAAGCTATTCAATCCGCAGTTTTTGCGTGAGAAAAACTTGCCGGTCCCGGCGTGGCTCGAACGGCACCTGCAGTTCGATATTCCCTACGCATGAACATTGCGGCGTCGACGGCGTTATCCCGTTGGGAGATTATACTTGCCAAAACTAATCGACTTTCCACCGTCCAGCCGCTGGCTCATTTCGACCGACCAGCTCGCCGCGCGCTTGGACGATAAAAATTTGGTCGCGGTGGACGCGTCCTATCCTTCACCAGGCGAGCCGAACCGCGCTCGCGCGGGATATTTAGAAGGCCACATTCCTGGAGCCGTCTTTTTCGATATCGACGCAATCAGCGATCGTTCCAGCGAACTGCCGCACACGCTGACCGGCCCCACGCACTTCGGTGAGGCAGTCGGTGCGCTAGGCATTGGCAATGGCGACACCGTGGTTGTTTACGACACCATCGGTCTTTATTCCGCGCCGCGCGTGTGGTGGACGTTTCGCGTTTTCGGGGCCAAGGAGGTTTTTATCCTCGACGGCGGGCTACCGAAGTGGAAAGCCGAAGGGCGACCGCTCGAACCTGGCGCCGTGCAACGGTCGCCAAAAACCTTCCATGCCGACATGAATGTCGGCGCCGTCGCTACGCTCGGGGACGTGCGCATGGCGGTGACGGACGGCAGCGCGCAGCTTGTCGATGCAAGGTCGGCGGAGAGATTTTCCGGCAAAGCGCCCGAACCGCGCCCGGGCCTGCGCTCCGGCCATATGCCGGGTTCATTCAATGTGCCGTTTGCCAAGGTCGTCGCGAACGGCCGCCTCGCCCCGCGCGCCCAGATCGAAAAAGCATTCAAGGAAAGCGGCGTAGATTTAGAAAGACCGACCATCACCACCTGCGGATCCGGCATTACCGCGGCCATCCTCAGCTTCGCGCTTGAGTCCGTCGGCAAAGAACCGAAAGGGCTTTACGACGGCTCATGGGCGGAATGGGGCGCACGTCCGGACGTTCCAGTGGAGCGGGATTAGTTCGTTGCTCGGAGCGATGCGGGCGCGAAAATACCGGCGGCCCGAAAACCCAAAAGCCGCGGCTGCTTCGCCGCGGCTTTCGAATTGTCGCCTGCTGCGGGAAGAAATCAGCAGACACTTTGCTGGGATAGACCTTAGAGTTCCGAACCGTCGTTGCCGCCTTCCCTATAGGATTGCGATTGATCGCTCGGCGTTGCGTCGTTTTCACCGAATTGCCGGTCCTGAAAGGAACGCCACTCGCCGCGGCGGCCACCTGATCCGAAATGCTCCCGCCAACCGCCGGAGCCGTTGCCGTCATTGGACGCAAAGTGATGCCGATGATGCGGCCGAAGCATCCGGGCAAGTATCTTGAATCGATTCTTTTGCGCGTCATCGAGACTTTGATAAAGCGGGGCGCCTGCGTCGGCAACGCGCTTAAGCGCAGCACCGGTTTTGGCCATCCGCTCGGCGCGCCGGTCGAGCCGATCGAACGGAGTCGTTGGCGCGGCAGTGGCACTTCCACCGTGATGGGCATTCTCGCGCGCCTGGCGCCGCTCGATCCGCAGCTGCGCCAAATCGCGCAGCGCCTGTTCGAACACCGGCCAATTTTTGGCCTGATCGGTGTTAAGTGCGAGTCCTGCCCTTAGCGCCGCAATTCGCGCGTCGGCGAACGCCGCCATATCCTCGGCGCTCAGGTGATGCCGGTGTTGAAAGCGAGAAGCGGCATCACCGTCTCCCCTCGGTCCGAAATAGCGCTGCTGCGCGAAAACGATTGAAGATCCGGCGATAGCCAGCGCAGCCGTCCCGATCACCAAAGGTCTGAACACGTTGTCCTCCATGGTTCAAAGCCGTTCGTCCTGGCGGGAAGTAGAGGGCGGCCGCACAGTCGAAACAAGTTAAAGTTTGGTCAGACGCAGCGTTCGCGGGTTACAAGTCGGTAACCTTGCGCGTTCGCCGACGAAAGCCGCGGCGTCGTAAGAGAAATTTAAGGTTAAAGGAGTTTTCTATCGTGTGAATGCCATCGAGTGAGTGTGAGTCGCAGGTGAATAATTTTTTTAAGTTATTAATCAGCGCGGCATGCTGTTGCGCCGCGAGCGGTGCAATCGCTGCCGACATGGCGGCGCCATTCGTACCTCCTCCTGCCCCGACCTGGACCGGCTTTTATGTCGGTGGCAATTTCGGCGGCGCGTGGGACCCGACTGGCGGATACAACACCAACTGCGCGGCTGCCGGCGACTGCACAACGGCGCAAACCACACTTGGCGGCGTGGCCGGCGGAGTGCAGGGCGGCTACAACTATCAAATCGGCGTATTAGTGCTTGGCGCCGAGGCTGGATTTTCCGCGACTTCGTTGCGCGGCAGCTATACCGCGACTGACGGTGTGGACACTCTGACGACCAGCGCCGATTATTTCGGAACAGCCACTGGCAAGGTCGGCGTCGCGGTTGGCTCGCTGCTGATCTACGGAAAAGGCGGCGCGGCGTGGACGCACACCAACAACAGCGATTTCAATACGCTCGAAAACATGACGTTCACGACGAGCTATTGGCAGACCGGATGGACGGTCGGCGGGGGCGCCGAATGGGCGTTTTCGCCAAACTGGTCGGCTAGGGTCGAATACGCTTTTATCGACAGCCCAAACAAACCGACCACGTTCACTTCGTCCGCCGGCGCGTCCTTCACGGCAGTCATGCACCAGCAGATCAGTTTGATAACGGCAGGGCTCAATTATAGGTTTTAAGGCGAGCCAAATTGGCCGCAAACTTTTGCGGCAAGCTGGAATAATTCACGCCGTTTAAAAACTTGCCGGCGATTTCTGCGCCGTTCAAACAGCACGAAAATCGCTTCAGGCCGCCCGCCCCATACGCAACGTCTTTGCGTCGTCGGCAACGAGCTGGACTGGAATCCGAAGCATAAACCGGGAGCCCAATCCCAGTTTGCTTTTCACCGAGAGTTCGCCGCCCATCAATCGGCAATAACGATGAGCCAGCGGCAAGCCAAGCCTGACGTCATCACCGTAATTACTGGCGGTTTCCTGGTCGGAGTTGCCGAACGTCTCGAATAATCCTTCGATCTGACTTTCTGCAATCCCAACTCCAGTATCCTCGATCGCGACCGTCAACACGCTGTCTTCTATCGAAGCAGCCAGAAGTATGCGGCCATCTTTCGTGAATTTCGCCGCATTGCTCAAAAGATTTTCGATCACCCGGCGCAGCTTCGGTGCATCACAGATGATCTCCATCGCCGGCGTCGGCTCAACCTTAAACTTGTTGCCGCTCTCCGCGACTATCCGGCCCCATTTTACGGCCAGCTCATCGATGAGGTCTTTGAACTGGATCCTCTCGGCGTCCAGCTCCATCTTGCCGGCTTCGAGCTTCGACAAGTCGAGCAGATCGTTGATCAGCTCCAGCAGGCGGTGCCCGGCGCTGCGGATCGAAGTTAAGTCCCGGTACTTTTGATCCTTGGCCGGATCCAAGCCCTCGATCAGAATCTCGCTGTAGCCGATAATAGAATTAAGCGGATTGCGGAGCTCGTGGCTCATTTTCGCCAAGAACTCGGATTTTGCCAGCATCGCTCGCTCGACCTGCTTGGTGGCCTCGCGGAGCTGCCGCGCAGTTGCCTTGTGTCGCTCAACTTCCTGCTCAAGCTCGGCTTGAGAAGAAACGATGTTGGCATAAAACAGCGCCATCATCGAAACGTAGACGCTCGCGCAGAAGGTGGAAATCAGGCCAAGCACCGCTAGGCCCTCAAGCGGCACGGTCTCCCGAAATCCCAACGCGCAGTATATCGCGTAGAACACCGAAAGATTTGCAACGATCAACAGGCTGACGATAATTCTGGTCTTGCGCTCCGGCAGATAAAAGAAGGCCAGCAGCGGAACAGTGACGAGCCAGGGCAATATCGGCGAACTGACGCCGCCGTACTGATAACATCCCCAAAATACGCAAAACATCAGATTTTGGATCGACAGCAGCGCCAACGGCACATACCAGCCGGTGAGACGCAGTACGAACGGGAACGGCCAGAAGGCTGTGACGGCAAGGAAAAAGATCCACCACGACAGGTCCGCCCCGCCCTGAATGTAGAGCATGGAAAACGAAATTGTGTGGCCGAGAAACGGACCAAACAAATGGCTGAACAAAAACATCCGCACGCCTTGCAGAAGGTCGGGGGACGATTTCAGTTTCTCTGGAATGAACCAATCGACCGCGGAATTGATCCGCGCCGCAAGTGTCTTGAGAGAGTTTTGCATCACAGAACCCGTTCCCGCTGCATGCACAATTTAAGCCGCCTCCGCCGCCACCGGCGTGGCGACAGGCAACCGTACCGTAAAGATCGATCCCCGACCGGGTTCGCTTTCGACAAGCAGATCACCGTTCAGCAATCGCGCAAGCTGATGGCTGACGGCGAGGCCGAGCCCCGATCCGCCATAAGACTTCGCAGTCACGGAACTGGCTCGATTGAAATTCGTGAACAACCCGGCGATCGCTTCGGCGGGAATTCCGATGCCGTTATCTTCGACCGAGATAATGACCTGCGCGTGTTTTTGCGCCGCGACCCGCTTCGCCCGCAGCAATATCTTGCCGTTCTTCGTGAACTTGCCCGCGTTACCCAGCAAGTTGATGAGAATCTGGCGCAAGCGGGTCTCGTCAGTTTGGATGACGCCAAGGGTGCCCACTTTTTCCAGGATAAAC
>Ga0070762_10000689_pt1 | contig 14698 bp, 14 predicted proteins | sample HubBroMetageREF2_FD_66726 | JGI IMG/M metagenome (GOLD analysis project Ga0070762, IMG submission 66726) | Reference soil microbial communities from the Hubbard Brook experimental Forest, New Hampshire, USA - Hubbard Brook CCASE Soil... | ecosystem: Environmental > Terrestrial > Soil >...
GAATGCGCGACGACTCGCGCTGATCCTGCAGTGGCTCGCGTTACCCGAGGCCGAGCGACCGCATCTGCTGACGCTCTACATCTCCGACGTCGACGAGGCTGGGCATGAGTTCGGACCGGACAGTCCGCACACCGCGGACGTGGTGCGGGCGACCGATCAGCTGATTGGCGTCCTCGACTCGAGTCTCGCGGCTACACACCTTCCGGTGGACCTCATCGTCGTCTCTGACCACGGCATGGCGAATGTCGTGGGCGATTACGTCACCCTCGACCAGTTGGTGCCAGACCTGTCGTCGCATCTCGTGCGTGCGGTGGACCGCGGCCTGTACGCCAAGTCGGATAGCGACGCGGCCCGGGTCTTCGCCGAGCTGCAGCACGCCAGCGACAAGTTCAAGGTGTATCGTCGCGCTGAAGTCCCGGAAGCGCTCCACTTCTCCACCAACCCACGGTCCGGCGACCCGGTCGTCGTGGCGACCGGGCCATTCGCGATTCGGGCGCTCACACCGTCAGCCAACATCGGCAGGCGGGACGTTGGGTCGCACGGCTGGGATCCGGCGGTGGTGCCCGACGTCAAGGCGACGTTCATCGCTGCGGGCCCGGACATCCGGCCAGGTGTTCAGCTTCCCTCGTTCGAGAACGTGGACGTGTATCCATTCGTGGCGACGATCCTCGGCCTCGACATCTCCCATCTCGGATCGGGACCGATCGACGGGCATATCGAGCCGGTCGCAGCGGCGCTGGCTGCCGTTCCGGCGGCGGCGACCCGCTAGAGGATCCCCACGCCGCGGGCCAGCAATACCGCGACGGTCGTGAATGAGATGGACGCCTGCACCATACTGAGCAGCTTGGCCCACCGCGAGAGCACGGGCGTATCCGTCGGCGAAAATGCCGCGCTGGTGTTGAACGCCACGAAGAGATAGTCGACGAACCCGGGCCGCCACGACCGGTCCGGCGACTCCGCCGTCATCTGCGGAAAGAGAAACGCCCCGTGGGCGTGCCCCGCGCGCTGCTCGCGGGCATTCGGGCCGCCGGCGTCGAGGCGCCAGTACCAGGATGCGAACACGAGCACGTTGGTGACCCACAGAATCGCCCCCGAGCGCAGCAGCGCACCGGGACTCTCCGTGTGCGCCGGCAACGCCGCCACGAGCGCCCAGAGCGTGACGACCAGATCGCAGGTCAGCACCGACGAGATCACGAAACCCAGCACCTGGTTGGCGCGACTGTATCCGCGCCGCCGGGCCATCACCGTCGGGACCAGCAGCGTGCCCGCTACCGCGAGCAGCAGCCAACGGGGTCCAATCGTCAGTGCCCGCGGGAGCGCCAGACGCAGGCCGCCGATTGCCGCGACCGCGAGCATGGCCTGCCAACGTGGCTCGGCGTACGGCGCAGACCGGGGTCCACGCGAGCGCGAAACGGCGGCTGGCGAGGTGGCGGCTGGGGTGCCCGCCGGCGGGGGTGACGTGGTCATGTCTCGTTGCGCCGGCTACGGAGTGCGATCCCGTTCCAACTTGGCTTCCACCTCGCGCATCGCCTGCGCGACGCCGGCATCGGTATTCTCGTCTCGCGCCTCGAGTGCATCGATCACCCCGTGCCGGTCCGCCGCCTGGCGATTCTGGTTGAGCTTCCACTTCCCATCGAGATGGCGGATCGGGACCTCCACGCCAACGATCGCCTTGAGCTCGAGATCGATGTACCGGGGCGGCGCATCCGTGACCCGCCACGGCGTCGCCGACGCCGCTTCGTGCGCATCAGTCAACCGCGTGACGATCGCGCGGAGCCGTTCGGCATCATCGAAGAACTCCGCGCGTCCGTAGGCATGCACGGCGATGTAGTTCCACGTCGGGACGACTTTGCCGGTCTCGCGCTTGGTCGCGTACCACGATGGCGAGATGTACGCCTCGGGGCCCAGGAAGATGACCAGGGCGTCCGCGTCGGGCACGGAGTCGCGCCACTGGAAGTTGGCGCGCGCGACGTGACCCGTCAGCGTCCCGTTCGGCCCACGGTCCGGGTCGAGCAGCAGCGGGAGATGCGTCGCCACGAGGCCGTCCCGCGTCATCGTCACGAGCGTCGCGAGCCGCGTGCGCCGGATCGCCTCGTGCAGAACAGGGAGCCGCGATTCGTCGAACTGATGCGGTGTGTACATCGGCGTCACAACTGGTGGGAGTGGGCGAGTGTCCGAGAGGAAAGCTACGTTTCTCCAACGCCGTCCGCCGCATCACTCGATCAGAAATCTCCGGTGAGGGCCATGCGCGCTTCGCATCCGGATGCTGATGGACCCGAGTTCTGGCTCCGAGGACCGGTGCCGTCGATCCCGCCGCTCCTGCAGCCCGCCGCACACGCGCTGCTGCAGGCGCAGGCTGACCTGGCGCGCGCCGCTCGCGGGCTGGATGCTGCCGATCTGTGGGCGAGACCGGGCGGCGTTGCGCCGATTGGCTTTCATCTGCGGCACACTGCGGGCAGTATCGGCCGGCTTCTCACGTACGCCGCTGGCGAAAATCTCACTCCGGAGCAGATGGCGGCGCTGCGGGACGAGGAATCACCGGGGAATCCGCCCGAAGCCGCCGTCGCGTTGCTCGCCGGCGTCGATCGCGCGGTGAGCCGCGCGCTCGGCATCCTGCGCGTGACACCCGAGGCCACCCTGGCGCTGCCGCGCGCGGTTGGCCGCGCTCAGCTCCCGTCCACGGTCGCCGGCCTGCTGTTCCATCTCGCTGAGCATGCGCAACGGCACGCCGGGCAGGCGTTGACGACGAGGAAGTGGATCGCGGGATCCGCTCGAGACGCGTCTATCTCGGCCTGAAGCGGTCGAGCGCGCGCCGGTCCTTCTTGGTGGGCCGGCCCGTCTCGAACCTCGTGTCCGGCAGCGCGCGCAGCTGCGTCGCGAGCGCTTCGCGCGCCGCCCGGCTCGCCGCCGTCTCCTCGTAGAGCAATTCCGCGTCGGCACTGCGTCCGCGGCGCTCGCTCAGGGCGCGGACGACGAGATGCGTCTCGAACGGGGGGCGCCGGATGCGCACCGCGTCGCCGATCTGGAGCGGTTTGGCCCGCTTGGCGCGTTCGCCGTTGACGTCGACCTTACCGCCCGCGATGGCTTCGGCTGCCAGCGTCCGCGTCTTGAAGAAGCGGGCAGCCCACAGCCACTTGTCGAGGCGAACTCGTCCGGCGTTGGGTGTATCGGCCATCTTCCGTCAGAACAGTGAGTTAGAGCGCATCGGCAGCCTTTTGAACGGCAACGGGGTATCGTAAACTATCATCGGCCACCACCGTGACGGGGTTCCCGTACAGGCGTTTCCCGGAGAGCAACCAGTAGTGGACCACGCAAGTGCAGTGATCGCGGCGGCGCCATCTTTGGCCGGCGTGTCGTCGATGGAACGAGCGCTCTTCCCCGCGTCGCAATCTCCGGCCGATTTCGACCTGGCCGCATCGGTTCTGCCCGAAAAGCGGCGGGGTGATGCCGGCTTCGGCGTGCTCGACATCACCAAGTGGTTCGGCGAGACGAGTGGCGGCGTGCGCACCTATCTCCTGCAAAAGGCGCGATATGTCGAAGCGCGCCCATCCCTCCGGCACGTACTCGTGATTCCCGGTGCGCGCGATGCGATCACGGACGGCAACGGCATCCGATGTTACCGCCTGCGCGGCCCGCGGATTCCGACGCAGCGGCCGTATCGGTTCATGCTGGCGACCCGGTCGATTCGCCGGATCATCGAGCACGAGCAGCCCAGCGTGATCGAAGTCGGCAGCCCGTTCCTGGTGCCGTGGGTCACGAAGCGGGCGGCGCGACACCTCGATGTGCCACTCGTCGGCTTCTTCCACAGCAACTTCCCGCGGGTCATCTGCTCGTTTCCGGATCGCACGCGCGGACTGCGCCGGCGCGTCCACGACGCGGCGTGGCGGTACGTGCGCCGGCTGAATGAGGAGTTCGAAGTCACGATCGTGGCGTCGCGATTCATGGCGGACGATCTCGAGTCGCACGGCGCCAAGCGGGTGGAGCGCGTCCCGCTCGGCGTCGACCTCGATCATTTCCATCCTGGACGTCGGGCCGTGGCACCCGCCGTCCGTGCGGCCCGAGGACTGCCCGGCGAAACGCCGGTGGTCGCATTCATCGGCCGGTTCGCCCGCGAGAAGGAAGCCGATGTCCTGCTGCGCGCGTGGCCGGCGATCGAGCGCCAGACCGAGGCGACGCTCGTCCTGATCGGCGACGGGCCAGCCCGCGCGCGCTTGCAGGCGGGGAGCGGCGGATCCCGGATCCTCTGGCTTCCCTATGAGAACGACCGCGAACGGCTGGCCGATCTGCTTGCCGCCGTGGACCTGGTCGTGTCGCCGGGATCGATCGAGACGTTCGGCCTGTCGGCCCTCGAGGCCCTGGCATCGGGCACCCCGGTGCTCTCAGCGGATCGCGGTGGCGTCTCCGAACAGATCAGGGCATCAGGGGCCGGTGCGACGTTCACCGCGGGCGACAGCGGCGCGCTCGCCGACGAAGCGGTACGATTGCTGCGCGCGCAGGATGATCTCCCGCGGCTCGGCGCGCTCGGTCGTGCCTATGCGGAGCGCGAGCATTCGTGGAGCAGCGTCTTCGATCGCATTTTCCAGATCTACCGGCGCGTGGCGTAGCACCATGCCCCACCAGCCCGGCATCCTCCTCGTCTCGATTCATGACGTCACGCCCGCGCTCGACGAGCGGGTGCGGACGCTGTGGGCGATGTGCCGCGAGCGCGGCGTGACGCCCGCGTTGCTCGTCGTCCCCAACTGGCACGGCGAGTGGCCGCTCGAGCAGTCACCGGCGTTCGTGCAGTGGCTCCGCGAGTGCGCGGCGGATGGCGCCGACGTCCTGCTGCACGGCGAGCGCCACGACGAGACGGGGACGCGGCGCGGCTGGCGGGACGTCGCGCGGGCCTGGGGCAAGACCGCGCGTGAGGGAGAGTTTCTTACCCTCGACGAATCCGCCGCGCGAGTGCGCATCGATCGCGGCCTCGCGCTGTTCAGCCGCCTCGGCCTGCGCGCCGTGGGGTTCGTGCCGCCGGCGTGGCTGGCGCGCGACGGATGCGTGCGGGCGGTGGCGGCGGCGGGACTCGGCGTCAGCGAAGATGACCGCGCGATCCACGTCCACGGCGCGCGCGGTTCGAGGGTGATCCCGTCCCCCGTCGTCCGATGGAGCTCGCGCACGTCCGTCCGAGCCTACGGCTCGGCAGCCGTCGCCGCAGCGCGCTGGCGCGTGCAGCGCGGCGCCCGGCACGTGCGTCTCGCGTTCCACCCGGCGGACCTCGACCATCCCGCGACGGCCCGGTCGGCGGCGACGGCGCTCGAGCGATGGTTAGGCGACCGCCCGGTCTCGCGGTACACCGACCTGTGACGACGGCGATCGCGGCGCCGGCCCTCGACATACCCGCGGCCGATGCCGCCGATGGGATTCGCCTCGCGCTGTTCAGCGATACCTACACGCCACAGCTCAACGGCGTCACGCGGACATTGGAGCGGCTCGTGGCGGCGGTCCGCGAACGGGGTGGGGCGGTCCGGGTCTACACCACGACTGACCCGGACACACCGGACGGCAGCGGTCTGACTCGCGACACCTGGCGGCGCCCGAGCGTCCCGTTCTGGGCGTATCCGCATCTGCGCATCGCGGCGCCCGTCCTCGGCGACGCGTACCGGGACCTCCGGGCATGGCGTCCGACGATCGTTCACGCCGCGACACCGTTCGGAATGGGTCTCGCCGGCCGAGCATGCGCGCGAGCGCTGCGTGTGCCGCTCGTGTCATCCTACCATACCAGTTTCAACGAGTACGCGAAGTTCTATCGCCTGGGCGCGCTCAGCGGACCCGGATGGACATTCATCCGGTGGTTCCACAACAGCGGCGTACGGACATTCGTTCCGACGCACGCGGTCCGGAACGAACTGGCGCAGCTGCGATTCGAGCGGCTGGCGGTCTGGGGAAGAGGGGTCGATGGTGCACGGTTCAGCCCACGCTTCCGCTCTCGCGCCGTGCGCGCCGCCCTGGGGGCAGGTGACGACACGATCGTCGTCGCGTACGTCGGCCGGCTGGCCGCGGAGAAAGGACTCGATGTCGCGCTAGGGGCGATTCGACAGTTGTCGTCGCCGCGCACGCGCGACGCAGCGGGTTCGCCGCCGCGTTCGCCGCCGCGCATCCTGTTTGCGTTCGCGGGCGACGGGCCGTACGCCGACCATTGCCAGCAGGCAGTCGCCGGTAACGCGGCGGTGCGTTTCGTCGGCCCGCTCGAAGGCCAGGCGTTGAGCGAGTTCTACGCGTCAGCCGATCTCTTCATGTTTCCATCGGCGACCGACACCTTCGGCAACGTGCTGCTCGAGGCAATGGCGTCCGGACTTCCCGTCATCGGGGCGGCGTCGGGCCCGACGTGTGAGCTGCTCGCGCCCGGTGGCGGCGTCACGTTTCCGCCCGGTGATGCGCACGCGCTGGCCGCGGCCATCGAGCGCCTCGGAGCGGATGCGCCCCGCCGTGAGGCCATCGCGGGCGACGGGGCCCGTTATGCCGCGACGTGTTCGTGGAGTGGCATTTTCGATGGGCTCATCAGGGAGTATTGCGACGTCATCGCTGGCGCGGCGGTGCCCGGCCGGTAGCACCCCCCGCCGGCACGGGTGACCCGGGCCGGGGTCACCCTTCGTCGGCTGCGCTCACGCGGACATCCGCCGTCCCATCGCGCGCGAATTGCACGTGCACGTTCCACGGCTGGCAGCAGACCTGGCAGTCCTCCACGTAGTCCTGGCTGCGGCCGCCTGACGGATCGAGTGCGATCTCGTTCGGTGCGCCGCAGTAGGGGCACGAGATCATCGCGTCCTCATCGGCGTGCGCCAACTCGCCATCTTCGGCGTCGTCCACGCCCCCGGTATCCGGCCAAACGTCGTCGTCCTCGCCGTCGTCGCCGTCGTCATATCGCGCGGCATCACGTGGAGTCATCATTCTCCGGGATCTCTCCGGCGCTGCTGTTTGGTGTCCGCCCTGCGCCGCTTGGCGTCGAGCCGCTGGCGCACCGAGGCGGCGGTGGGACGCGTCGGCCGCCGGCGTTTCGGCACGACCAGGGCACGCGCGACGATCGCGGCAAGCCGGGATTCCGCCGCGGTGCGGTTTTGCCGCTGGCTGCGAGAATCCGCGGCGACGACGCGCAGATCGCCATCGGCATCCACCCGCGGGGCGAGCCGGGAGAGAACGAGCCGCCGCTGGTCTTCGGTCAGTGCACGCGTCCGGGCGACGTTCCAGACCACTTCGATGCGCGTCGCCGACGTATTTACGTGCTGGCCGCCGGGGCCACCCGCGCGGGTTGCCCGAATGGTCAGCTCATCGCGGGGAATGACGACCCCATCACGTACGAAGAGGTCGTCAGCCATCCACGATCACGCCGGGACAGGCGATGGCGGCATGGGGGACCGTGCCGACCGGGCGCGGTGTACGCGCAGCGCGGCGACGCGGCGGCCATCGATCGCCACGATCTCGAGCTCGCCACCGGGGAAGACCACCCGGTCTCCGATGCGCGGGGCCCGGCCCAGCATCGCGAACGCAAACCCACCGAGCGTCGTCCATTCGCCCTCGGGTATATCGAGCTGATAGTCCGCGCGCACGTCGATGAGTGACAGCGTGCCGGCCAGCTCGAGCACCCCGTCCGCTTCGAGCGACGTGCGAGTCGTGGGGTCGTACTCGTCCGCGATTTCACCGATGACCTGCTCGACCAGATCCTCCATCGTCACCAGTCCGGCGGTCCCGCCGTATTCGTCGAGGACGATGGCCATGTGGGCGCGCGTCCGGCGCAAGTCGTCGAGGACCAGCTCTGCGCGCCTCGTCGCCGGGACGTACATGGCCTCGCGGGTGTACTGCTCCAGCGAGAAGGGTGTCCCGCGCTCGTGCAGCAGCAGGTCCTTGGCGAGGAACACGCCAAGGATGTCGTCGAGACTCTCGCGGTAGACCGGGTAGCGGGAGTACCGCTCCGCGATCATCACGGTGAGCACCGCCTCCTCGGACGAGTCCACGGGGAGTGCCACGACGTCGGTGCGCGGGCGCATGACATCATGTGCCCGCTTGTCGTGGAACTCGAGGACGCTCGTCAGCATGGCGGAGTCGCGGGCGTCCAGGGTCCCGCCCCAGCGAGCCTGCAACACGAGCTCGCGTAGCTCGTCCAGAGAGAGACCGCGCACCCACCGGCCGGCCAGGTAGACGCCCATCGGGCGAACGAGCCGGCGGATGGCGCCGCTCACGAGGCTGCGTACGGTCGCGAATGCCGCGACGGCCAAGGCCAGCAATCGCGAGATGCCGCGGCCCGCAATCGCCTGGGGCGTCTGGGGTTGAGACGTACGCATAGTGGTAGCGCGCGGAAACTGTTTCGCACGCGACTCGTCTAGAAGATAAACCATAATGGCCGACGGCGCGCCCCTTTCGTCCCCTCCGACGTCGCCCCTCCCGCCGCGCCAGGCGGTAGGAGCGACCGCTTCCGCGCAGCGCCGGCGGCTTCAGCAGGCGATGCTGGACCCGCGCCGCATGATTCGGTGGGTCTACCTGGGCCGCTTCTCGGTGGCGACGTCCATCTTCCTGGCCGCGCAACTGGTCTGGAGCAGCGCCGCCACCTCCGACACGCGGATCGCTTCGCTGATCTTCGCGGTCACCATGGTGTTCACCGTGGCGTCAGCGGCGTATACCGAGGTCTACGGTACGCGCCGGGGTATGGCGAGGCTCGGCCGAAACTTCCTGTACGGACAGTGCCTGTTCGATCTGGTGCTGGTCACCGCCGTCGTGCACGTCACGGGCGGCGGCGCGTCGCAGTTCGCGCTGTTCTACATCCTCGTGATCGCGAGCGCGGCCCTGCTGTTGCCCGTCGGCGGCGGGCTCCTCGTCGCGCTGATGGGGATCGTCTGCTACTTCGTCGAGGTGCTGTGGCTGAGCGGCACATCGCCCGACATCGGCGTGTGGCTGCAGCTCGTGGTGTTCGGCATCGTGGCGCTCGCCAGCGGATATATCAGCGCCCGACTGCAGGAAGCCGGACAGGGAACCGCGGCGGAACTCGTCTTCGTCCGGCTGCAGGCCGACGATATCCTGCGGAATATCCGCAGCGGCATCGTCACCGTCGACGCGCAGGGCACGCTCCTGTTCGCGAATCCCGCTGCCGGCACGTTGCTGGGGATCCCCTTCGCCGACCTCATCGGTACGCCCGTGCTGGACCGCATCGCCCATGCGTCTCCGACCGTCGCGCGGGCGCTCGCTCGGGCAGCCGTCGACGGACTCCGGACCACGCGGGCCGAGGATGTCATCCGGTTCGCGGATCACGCATTTCCGATCGGACTCACGACGACGTTCAGCGATGGCGATGGCGCGACCGTCGGCCGGACCGCCACCGCGATCTTCCAGGACATCTCCGGACAGAAGCGGCTGGAGAGCCTGCACGTTCGCGCCGGCCGTCTCGAGGCGATCGCCGAGCTCAGTGCGTCATTGGCGCACGAGATCCGGAATCCACTGGCGTCGATCCGCAGCGCGGTCGAGCAGTTGACCGGCATGCTCGCGCGGGCCCACGGGACGGCACCACGCACGATCGCCGCCGCGTCGAACGGCACCAACGGGCACGGGAACGGCGATCGCAACGGCTCACGCAACGGCTATCAGAACGGCCGGGCGGGGCTCCAGGGCCACGGCGCCCCCCAGGAAGTGATATCGAGCACGGACGAGGACGATGCCCGCACGCTCGGCGCCCTCATCGTGCGCGAGTCCGACCGGCTGTCTCGCCTTCTCACCGAGTTTCTCGATTTCGCGCGAGTCCGGGTGGCGCGTCTTTCCGCGGTGGACATCGCCGCGGTCGCGCGCGGCGCGGCCAATCTCGCGATGGCGCATCCGGATGTGAAGGAGGGGTTGCGGGTGAACTGCATCACGCCGGAGACCCCGGTGATCATCGATGGAGATGAGGATCTGCTCCACCGCGCGGCGTTCAACCTGGTGCTCAACGCGGTGCAGGCCGCGCCACTGGGGGGCCATGTCCAACTCGAGGTATCGCACATTCCATCGGACCAGTTGCCAAGCGGCGTGACGTTCGAGCGCGGCGCGGTGTCGCTCCGCGTCACCGACAATGGACCCGGCATCGCGCCGGAAGTCCGCGACCGGCTGTTCGAGCCGTTCATCACGACCAAGGGCGGCGGCAGCGGCCTCGGGCTCCCGATCGTGCATCGCGCGATCGAGGCCCACCGGGGTGTCGTGCTCGTCGATTCCGCCCCGGAACGCGGCACGCGGTTCACGGTGCTCCTCCCCTACGACCAATCCGACGAAGCGGAGCTCGAGACCGCGCCGGAGCTGCACGCATGACGGGCGAATCGAAACCCACGGTCCTCGTCATCGACGACGAGACCGGCATCCTCGAGTCCCTGCGCATCCTGCTCAAGAACGAGGGATTCACGCCGATCATCGCCAACGGCGGCAAGCAGGCGCTCGATCAGCTCGCGGAGCTGCGCCCGGACATCATCCTGAGCGACGTGCGCATGCCGAACGTCGGTGGCGTCCAGGTGCTGAGTGCCGCGCGGGCGCTCGATCCGGAGATGCCCGTCATCCTGATGACCGCCCAAGCGACGCTGCAGTCGGCGATGCAGGCGGTCAACGAGGGCGCGTTCTACTACATCCAGAAGCCGTTCCGCAACGACGAGCTGCTGGCCATCCTGCGCCGCGCGGCCGAGCATCGCACGCTGCGCGTCGAGAACCGGTCGTTGCGGCAGGAGATCACGCGCCGGGAACGGACCGCGAGCGGCCGGCCCGCGGGCACGAGCAAGTGCTGGCTCGATGTCGTGCGGCTGGCGGAAATCGTCGCGCCGACCGACTCGACGATCCTGATTCAGGGCGAGTCGGGCACCGGCAAGGAGGTCATTGCCCGCTACATCCACCATCTCTCGCAGCGGACCGACGGGCAGTTCCAGTCGATCAACTGCGGCGCGTTGCCCGAGAGCCTGCTCGAATCCGAGTTGTTCGGCCACGTGAAGGGGTCGTTCACCGGCGCGATCAAGGACAAGAGCGGATTGTTCACCGCCGCCGCGGGCGGCACGTTCTTCCTGGACGAAATCGGCGAGACGACCTCCGCGACGCAGGTGAAGCTGCTGCGTGTACTCCAGCACCGGGAAGTGATTCCGGTCGGGGCCACCGAAGCGCAGCCAATCGACGTCCGGCTGCTGGCGGCCACCAACCGCGATCTGGAAGAGGAGATCAAGCGCGGAAACTTCCGCAGCGATCTGTTCTACCGGCTGAACGTCATCGCCATCCACCTGCCGCCGCTCCGGGAGCGCCGCGATGACATCCCGGTGCTCATCGATCTGTTCCTGCATCGCTCGGCCCAGTCGCGGAACGAGCCGGTGAAGCACGTGAGCGCCGACGCGCTCGAAGTGCTCAAGAGTTTCGCCTGGCCGGGAAACGTGCGCGAGCTGGAGAATGCGCTGGAGCGGGCGGTGATTCTCACCACCGGCGATGTCATCGACGTGAGTGTGCTGCCGGAGCGCCTCACGCAGCGGCGCTCGGAGCCGCTCATCTCGGAGCGTCCGCCGTCCAATCCCACGCTCGACGCGATCGAGCGCGCCTACATCATGTGGGTGCTGCAGAGCGAAGGTGGCAACAAGACGAGGGCGGCCGAAGTCCTCGGTATCGACCCCTCGACGCTCTATCGCAAGCTGTCGCGGTTCGAGGTCGAGGCGTGACGTCCGCGGCCGCCCGGCGGGGGGTCGCGCTCCCGCCGTGGGCGGCCGCCGCGACTGCCGGTGTGGTGACGCTCGCCATCGCCATGGCGGTGGTGCGCCCGTACGTCATCGGCGCTTTTCACGACGACGCGATCTATGTGATCCTCGGACGTGCGCTGGCGACCGGCGCGGGCTACCGCTACCTGAATCTGCCCGGCGCTCCGCACGCGACGCATTACCCGCCCGGCTATCCCGCCCTCCTCGCGGTCCTGTGGCGGATGGCGCCGCGATTTCCCGAGAATGTGCTGGTGTTCGAGCGGGCCAACGCGTGCCTGCTCGCGGTCGCGGCGGTGGTGGGATACAGCCTGGTACGGCGTGCCACCCACCTCTCCTCGTGGTGGGCCGCGCTCGTCGCGATCGCCGGCACGGCGGCCGTGCCGTCACTGGCGCTCGCCACCGTGATTCTGTCCGAGTCGCTGTTCCTGGCGGTGCTGCTCGCCGCGCTCGTGGCATGCGAAGCGGTCGTCGCCGCGGATGCCGACGCCCCTGACCGGTGGAACGCGACGGGCCCCATCGTCGCGGGGCTGCTGTGCGGCGCGGTGGGTCTCGTGCGCACGGTCGGCATCGTGGTCGTTCCCGCGGCGATCGCGGTGTGTGTCCTGCGCCGCCGGCCGCGCCGTGCGCTCATGCTCGGCCTCGTGGCCACGGCCATCGTCCTGCCGTGGCAGCTCTGGGTGTGGCAGCACTCCGCCGAGCTCGCGCCGGTGCTCCAGGGTGAGTATGGATCCTATGGTGGCTGGCTGACGGGAGCGCTCGGCCGTCATGGCCTCGGCTTTGCGTTCCGGACGGCGCAACAGAATGTCTCCGGCATCGTCACGATGCTGGAGATTCAGTTCGCGCCGCGCCTTCCTGTGGCCGTGAAATGGCTCGCGCTCGCGGCGAGCGCGGTGCTCGCGGTCGCCGGGTTGATCCGGATGGCGCGGACCGCGCCGGTGACCGCCGTGTTCGCCGTGTTGTACGCCGGTGAAGTAGTATTCTGGCCGTTTCCGCCGTTCCGCTTCGTCTGGGCGGTATGGTTCGTCGTGGTGCTGGTGTTGACAGCGGGCGGGGTGGAGATGTGGGAGTGGCGGCCGCGGGCCAGAAGCAGTGCGGGTCTCGCCGCGCTGCGATCGGCGCGAGGCCTGGTGCTCGCGGGCGCGTGCGTGGTGGCGCTGGGGACCGGCTGGTACAATGTGCTCGGATTTCGCGGGCACTGGTGGAACACTATGCAGGAGAGTCTTTCCGTGAAGATGAACGTTCCGCTGGCGTGGTTGGCGGCGCACCCGGCGCTCCCGGGCGTCGTGGCGAGTGACCAGGAGCCCGCGTTCTATCTCTACGCGGGGCGCACCGGCGTGCCCTGCAACTCCTTCACGCCTGATGAGTACATCTATCCGCGGGATACCGCGCACGACCGCGCCGTGCTGGGCGCCGTGCTCAACCGGTTTCCGGTGGGCGCGGTCGTCGCGACTGGTCCCGCCTGTGCACTCGCGGCGCTTCGGCTGGCCCGCGCCGAGTCGGCGCGGCAGCCGGCAGCGCTCATTCCCGTGGATACCATGACCGCAGGATTCGCCGTCTTCGCACGAGCCACTCCATGACCGAACCAGGCGCAGTGCGCACGCCGCCAGCCGGCGCCGTCGACCCGGCCGGTTCATCAGCGCCCATCACTCGCGAGAGCCCATCACAGGTGACCGCGCGGATGCGCGGCCGTACGCCGCTGCCCCGGGACCAAGTGCGCCTGTCGGTGCTCATCCCGGTGTACAACGAGGAGAAAACGATCGAGCTGATCGTCGACCAGGTGCACGCAGTTCCCGTGCGCAAGGAAGTCATCTGCGTCAACGACATGTCGACCGATGGCACCAAGGACGTGCTCGAGCGCCTCGCGGCGAAGGGGCGGATCGATCGTCTGATCCACCATCCCGTCAACCGCGGCAAAGGCGCGGCGATTCGCACGGCGCTCGCGGCCAGCACCGGCAACGTCGTGATCGTCCAGGACGCGGACCTCGAGTACGATCCAGCCGATTGGCCGGCGTTGCTCGAACCGATCGTCGAAGGCCAGGCCGACGCCGTCTTCGGCTCGCGGTTCCTCGGCGGACCCCACCGCGTTCTCTATTTCTGGCACTCCGTGGGTAACGCCGGGCTGACCATGTTCAGCAACATGCTGACGAATCTCAACCTGACCGACATGGAGACCTGCTACAAGGCCGTTCGCGGCGACCTCGCGCGCGGCCTGCGGCTCACGTCGGACCGATTCGGATTCGAGCCTGAGATCACCGCCCGTCTCGCCCGCGCCCACGCCCGGATCTTCGAAGTCCCGATCAGCTATTCCGGACGCACGTACGCCGAGGGCAAGAAGATCGGGTGGCGGGATGGCGTTGCCGCGATCTGGCACATCTTCAAGTTCAACGTGCTGGCGTAGGGCGGGGGCGCCGCCGCTTTTTCTGACCTCCGCCCGCCCTTATGCGTCCGCTCATGGGTGAGCGAGGCGACGCAGGAACCGGAATCCGGATCGGGAACGAGGGGTGCCATCGGCACCCCGGATGGGCCATCGTGGCGTCCGTTCCTCGCCATCGGCGCGCTGGCCCTCGGAGCATCCGCGACCGGGTTCCACAACGGGTTCACGTACGACGATCGCTCGATCATCGTGCAGAATCCGAAAGTCCATCACCTGGGCCACCTGGCGCGGCTGTGGACTGAGACCTACTGGCCGCCGTGGATGGGTGGCGGACTGTATCGCCCCTTCACGATGTCGGCGTTCACGCTCGAGTGGGTGGCCGGGCACGGCGCACCCTGGGTGTTCCACCTGGTCAACATCGCCCTGTACGTCGCGGTGTGCCTGGCGGTGTACGCGTTGGCCGCGCTCGTCCTCCCGCGCACGCTCGCCGCGGTGGCCGGTGGGCTGTTCGCCGTCCACCCGGTACACGTCGAGGCGGTCGGCAACATCGTCGGCCAGTCCGAGCTGTGGGCGGCCCTGTTCGTCGTCATGGCCGTCGTGTTGTACGTGACGTGGAGAC
>Ga0070762_10000697_pt1 | contig 14659 bp, 12 predicted proteins | sample HubBroMetageREF2_FD_66726 | JGI IMG/M metagenome (GOLD analysis project Ga0070762, IMG submission 66726) | Reference soil microbial communities from the Hubbard Brook experimental Forest, New Hampshire, USA - Hubbard Brook CCASE Soil... | ecosystem: Environmental > Terrestrial > Soil >...
AAAGTGGCCTTTCGCGATGGCCTGAAGCGCACCATCGACTGGTATTACGCGACCAAGAACCGCGAAGAAGTGAAGAGCACCTTTGGCCGCATGCTCACGGAACGATAGGAAGAGGGCCGAGCAAATGCAAATTCGGACTGTTCTGTGCGATTCAGGAAAAAACCGCCTGCAAATACCCCGGATACCTATTCTGGTTATCCTAAAAACACTAAAAACAATGGTCATTGAAGGAAAACAATTTTAGAAGTATCGTGTTAAGGCTGCGTGGGACAGCCATTTTCTTGGGAGCCGGACACCCAACCCGGCAGAAGACGATTGAGGCACTGGCCGCACCGTCCCGGCCAGCACCTTCAAACAAAACGAGGGATCATGTCTGCAGGCCTGCTGGCGTTTCTAATAGCGCTACTTGCATCTCTAACGCTGACGGTACCGGTGCGCGCACTTGCATTGCGCGTAGGAATGGTGGATCTTCCGGGGCCGCGCAAGGTTCATCTTCGCCCCATCCCGCTTCTGGGTGGCTTGGCCATGTACGGGGCCGTCGTTCTGGCGGTTCTTTTTACCTTCAGCGGACCGGCGCGAGCTCAAATCGTGGGCATCCTGACGGGCGCTACAGTGGTGGCCGCTGTGGGCATTCTCGACGACCGCGGCTTGCTTCACCACCAGGTCAAGCTATTCCTCGCGATGCCGCTTGCCGCTTGCGTTCTGCTGGTTACCGGCATTCATGCGCAGGTTTTTGAGCTTTTTTCGAGCGGACGGACAGCCTACATTCTGGACGCAATTCTGACCATCTTTTTTGTCGTGGGCATTACTGCATCCTTCAGCATCCTGGACCACATGGATGGTCTTTGCGCTGGTGTCGCGGCCACCGCCTCCATCTTTTTCGCCCTGCTTGCCTACCTGAATGGCCAGACGCTGGTTACGACGCTGGCGGCAGCGGTACTCGGCGCAGCAACAGGTTTCCTGCGCTGGAACTTCAAGCCCGCCAAAATCTTCATGGGTGACGGCGGAGCCATGTTTCTGGGATTCCTGATGGCCACGCTGGGGCTCAAGCTAAGACTCGAGCAGGCCAACCACATTTCCGGATGGCTCGCTCCGCTGCTGATCCTGGGAGTCACTATTTTCGACACCACGCTGGTCACGATTTCGCGCTCGCGGCGCGGGCTGCTGCCTTTTGCAACACCCGGCAAAGATCATGCCGCTCATCGCCTCGCAAATTTGGGACTGGGGCATCGCGGTGCTGTTGTCAGCTTGTATGTTCTGGGGCTATTGAGCGGCGGGGCCGCCGTCCTTGTGAGCTACGTCGAGCCAGCTGCCGCCGTTGCCGTGGCAGTCGTCGCGTTTGCCGTTGTGTTGTGTGGGGTGATGTTCCTCGAACGGGCTCCGTATGAACGCCAGGCGCAGAAGCAGGTCGTTTCTTCCTGAAGTGCTCTCTATTTGTCGACTCCCGACAGGCTAAGCATGGATGGGCCCGGCCGGTTTGCCCACACTTCCGGATTCGCTATACTTAGCGGGTTGCTGTCTCACCGATTTTCAGGGCATACCGCTCGGGGCTGGGCGGAATGCAGTCCCGTTTTAGATTCTAGGGAATTTGAGCGTGAATAGCCGGCTGATTGAGCGCCCGGGGTGTATGCGCGACTAGGGAAAGCAAAACTGTGCCAAACACTGAACAGAAGCTCCGGGGGGACGGGGCGAATGGTGAGATCATCGTCGTGGGAGGTTCCGCAGCGGGTTTGTATACCGCGTCGACCGTGGCTGCCGGGGGGCGCCGCGTGCGCGTCCTCGAATCGCGACCCGGCTTCGAACCCGCGTCGCGCTCGCTGATCGTAACGGACCAATTCCGGAGCCAACTGGGCGCCGCCGCCGCCGAGAGCATCGTCAATGAGATCCGGCGCTTCGAGCTATTTACGGATGGACGCTCGGCACAAGTTGCGCTAACGCGGCCTGATCTCATCATCGAGCGCTCGCGTTTGATCCCGGCATTGGCTCGCAGCGCGCAGCAGGCCGGGGCCAGGCTCTCTTTCGACACGCGCTTTCTTGGCCTTTCCGCGGATGGCCGGGGACTGCGCGTGCAGGTCGCTTCCGCGGGGCAGCGCGAGGAATTGCATGCAGAGAGCGTAGTTGGAGCGGACGGCGCATCGAGCCGGGTGGCGCGCACCGCCGGTTGGCCGCCTATCGAGACAGTCCCTCTGGTGCAAGCCATCGTGCGCTTGCCGAAGGATCATCCGCCCGATACGACCCGCGTTTGGTTCGTTCCCGACGACACGCCTTATTTCTACTGGCTGATTCCCGAATCCCCGGAGCGTGGCGCGCTCGGGATCATCGGCGAGGACGGCTCGGACACGAAGAAGTGTCTTACGCGGTTCCTCGAGAAAAAACAGATGGAGCCGCTCGACTGGCAAGGAGCGCGCATACCCGTCTATCGGGGCTGGGTGCCCGTGCGGCGGCGCGTCGGAAACGGCGACGTATATCTGGTAGGCGATGCGGCGGCGCAGGTGAAAGTGTCTACTGTCGGCGGAATCGTGACGGGGCTGCGCGGCGCGCTTGGAGTGGGGCAATCGATCTTGCGAAAGGGCGGCGGCAGAGAGCTAACGGCACTGCGCCGCGAACTGGGCACTCACTGGTTGATTCGCCGGGCCCTGCACCATTTCCAGCAAAAAGACTACTCGCTGCTGGTCGATCTGCTCGATGCGTCGACGCGCGAGTCTCTGGGTGAGATCAACCGCGACGAATCCACGCGCCTGTTATGGAACGTCGTGCGCCGACAGCCGCGTCTCGTGCTGCTCGGTTTGCGCGGACTGCTCATGGGGAGAGGTTTGAAAAGCTAGGCGAAAATTTCCAGGAACACAGAATGGTCGTTTGCGCCCGAGAGAAAGCGCAAAACGGTTTGTGCGGGCCCGCAACGCCTGGCGATGAGGTACTTTCTTCCGCACGGCGGTTCGGTCAAGATAAATTGTTTGCTCTGAATCTCGGGCCACCTCAGGTTTTTGCTCGAATCGCTCTCAAGGAGATCCTGGCTTGCGTCTCTCGGTGATTGGATGTGGTTATGTGGGACTGGTGACGGGCGCGTGCCTCGCTGCCGCAGGGCATGAAGTGACCTGCACGGACATCGATCGGGAACGCATCCGGCGGCTGCTCGCCGGAGAGGTGCCCATCTACGAGCACCATCTCGAAGAGATACTGAGGGGGGCACGCAAAGCCGGGCGAATTTCCTATACCGCGGACGCCGGTGAAGCAATTCGCGCAGGCGACGCGATTTTTATTTGCGTGGGCACCCCGCCAAAAGAGAGCGGCGAGGCCGATCTTTCCGCGATTGATCAGGTAGCGCGGCAGATAGCCGAGCAGGCCCGGTCGCCCAAGCTGGTGATTGAGAAGAGCACCGTGCCCGCGCGCACGGGACTCGAGCTGCAAAGAGCGCTGGCCGCCTATGGCAGCGGCGGAAAAAACACTTTTCGCGTGGCTTCGAACCCGGAATTTCTCCGTGAGGGCACAGCCGTCGGAGATTTCTTCCATCCGGACCGCATCGTTGTGGGCGTCGAGGACGAATCCACCGCTGCCGATTTGCGCGAAATCTACCGTCCGATTCTGGAGCGCAAATTTCATTGCCCGGTGCACAAGGGCCATTGCCCGCCAGGGCCCGAGCCGGCCTTCCTGGTAACGACCATTAACAGCGCCGAACTCATCAAGCACGCGTCAAACTCATTTCTCGCGCTGAAGATAAGCTACGCGAACGTGATAGCCGATCTCTGCGAAAAAATCGGCGCAGACGTGAAAGAGGTCACCCACGCGATGGGCTTGGATCCCCGAATTGGCGGACAATTCCTCCAGGCAGGACTGGGGTTTGGCGGCTTTTGTTTTCCGAAGGATGTGCAGGCCTTCATTCATCTCGCGGCGTCCGTGGGTGTCGATTTCGACCTTCTGAAAGCCACCGAACGCGTCAACAAACAGCGCATCGACCGTTTTCTCGAAAAGGTGCATAAAGCATTGTGGGTGGTCAAAGGAAAGCATATTGCCGTGCTCGGCCTGGCTTTCAAAGCCAATACCGACGACGTGCGTTTTGCGCCGGCGCTCGAAGTCATCAAGAGGTTGCTCGAGGAAGGCGCGAGCATTCACGCAAGCGATCCGGAAGCGATAGCGAGGACGAGGGCACTCTTACCGCAGGTGACCTATCACGAGGACCCGTACGAAGCGTTGCGCGGAGCCGATGCCGCGCTGGTTTGTACGGAGTGGGACGTTTTCCGCAATCTGGACTGGAAACGCGCCAAGCCGCTCATGGCTCGCGGCCTCGTCTTGGACGGCAGGAATCTCTATTCTCCGAAGCACATGCGCGAGCTGGGTTTCGAATATTATTCCTTTGGCAGAGCGTAGGGGAGCCCGAGCGAACCTTTGCCAGCCGCTAAGCGCTCTTTCCGGCTGCGAATCCTTGCTTAAAATAGGCCAGGGTCAGGCGCAGACCCTCTTCGAGCCCAACCTTCGGCTCCCATTTTAGAACGCGCTTGGCCTTGGTGATATCCGGGCAGCGGCGCTTCGGATCATCCTGGGGAAGCGGCTCAAAAACAATGGGGGGAGCACTCTCGAAATGGCTGCGAACGCGCTCGGCAAATTCGAGGATGGTTATCTCCTGAGGATTGCCGATGTTCGTCGGCAAGTGCTCGTCCGACAACATCAGGCGGTAAATACCTTCGATCAAGTCAGAAACGTAGCAAAAGCTGCGCGTCTGCCTGCCGTCGCCGTAGACGGTCAGCGCTTTTCCGGTTAGTGCCTGGTGCACAAAATTCGGCAGGGCGCGGCCGTCGTTGAGGCGCATTCTAGGGCCGTAGGTGTTGAAGATGCGCACGATGCGGGTGTCCACGCCGTGATAGCGGTGATAAGCCATGGTCATGGCCTCCGCAAAGCGTTTGGCCTCGTCGTAAACGCCTCGCGGCCCGATCGGATTCACGTGGCCCCAATACTCCTCGTGCTGCGGGGAGATTTCCGGGTCACCGTAACATTCGCTTGTCGAGGCCAGGAAGAACTTTGCCTTCTTGGCCAGCGCCAGGCCCAGCGCGTTATGCGTCCCGAGCGCACCAACCTTAAGCGTCTGAATCGGAAGCTTCAGGTAGTCCACCGGACTCGCTGGAGAAGCAAAGTGCAAAACGTAGTCGACAGGCCCTGGCACGTCGATGTATTTCGAGACATCGCACCGGCCCAGGCGAAAATTGGCGTGTTTGAGCAGGTGGCCGACGTTTGAATCAACTCCAGTGACCAGATTGTCGAGAGCCAATACGTCCCAGCCCTCGGCAATCAGGCGATCAGAAAGGTGCGACCCCAAAAATCCAGCCCCCCCTGTAACCACTGCTTTCATGCACCCTCCGGAAAAGCCGAGCCAATAGTTTAGCTTGAGGCCGCCTGATTGACCACCCGTCTCACGGGGGATAGGATGCGCCCACCCATAAGGTCCATGAGGAAGGACAGCCGATGGCGCTTGAGAAAAATCTAGAAACCAGGGTTCCCGAGCGCGGGCGAAGGCGGCGCATTGTGCTGGGGGTAGCCGGGATGTTCTTACTCGGTGCCACCGTCTTTCTTTTCGGTATAGGCCGCTGGCTCGTGGTGGAAGATCCGCTTGGAAAAGCGCAAGCCATCGTAGTCCTTAGCGGGCGCATGCCCCTGCGGGCTATAGAGGCAGCGAAGCTCTATCGCCGAGACTACGCGCCAGTAATATGGCTGACGCATTCCGCCGAACCTGGCGCAACTCTCAAAACGATGGGGATCTCTTTCGTCGGCGAAGATGCTTACAATGCGGAAGTGCTGATGCACGAAGGCGTGCCTCGGGAAGCTATTCGCGTGCTTCAGCCTCCCATCGTCAATACCGCGGATGAAGTCGCCGCCGTTTCCGCGGCGCTTAGAGAAGAAAAGGGCACACGCGTGATCCTGGTCACGAGCAAAGTGCATACGCGCCGCGTGCGAATCCTGTGGCACGGCCTTCCGCGAGGCCACGGCGAAGCGATTGTACGCGCCGCTGCGGATGATCCTTTTGAACCTGGGCACTGGTGGCGGACCACCAGCGACGCCCTCGATGTCGTCCGCGAATTCCTGGGAATATTAAATGCCTGGGCCGGAATGCCGCTCCACCCTGCAAACTAGAAATCTAAAAGAAGAAAAACCGCTTTCGGCGCGGAGTCTGGAATTCATCCGGCAGCTGCGGAACATGCGGAAGGTCGCGTCCCTCGAATGCGGCCATCGGATTCTCAACAAAAAGTGCCAGGGCCTTTTTTTCTCCAAAGCGTTCCCGCACGAGGTCGAACGCGGGCCGAAGCCTGAGCGGCCGCCCGCGCGTGTTATGAGCGTCGCTGGCCACGATGTGAACCAATCCGCCGGCCAGCCAGCGCAGGGAATCCTTTTGCGCTGACGGGCCAAAAACTCCCGTCAGAGAACCTGCCGTCACTTGTGTAAAGCAACCCAGCCGCACCCATTTCAGAAGCCGCTCTGTCTGCAAACGCAGAATAGCGTTGCGCTCCGGATGGGTGATCACCGGCCTGAGCCCCAGAAGTTGAATCTCATGCAGCGTCTGGTCCATGGATGGCGGAATGGAATACTCGTTGAATTCAACGAGCAGGTAATCGCGCTGATTTATGCAGAATCGTCTTGCATCTTCACGCAGGGCGTCGAGGTTTTCAGGATTCAGGTGAAAATCGCAGCCCGTGGCCAGGATGAGCCGGTCGCCAATTTTCTCCTGCAGCTCCGCCCGCAACGCGCGCACCCTCGGGTAGTCGAAGGAATATTCATTGCTCGAGTGCGGGGTGGCCACAACATGCGTGATTCCGTCCGCAATCGCGGCTTCCGCCATCGCCAGCGAAATCTCCATGCTTTCCGGGCCATCGTCGAGTCCCGGAAGGATATGACAATGCACATCGACCATGAGCGTCAGAAACTCCCTAGCGGGCCCAGGCTGACACGGCCTGCCAAATTCCCAGCACAAACATCAGACCCGCAAACACAATCCTCATCCGCCGCGGCGCCAGACGCTTCGCCAGCCAACCGCCAAGAATGCCTCCGGCAAAAACTCCGGGAATCAAAAGCAGACCGGTTTGCCAGGAAACGTATCCCGCCTTCGCATAGGCGAAAAATGCCAGCGCCCCTGTCGGCGGTATGAGCGCAATCAAACTGGTGCCCTGCGCGCGATGTTGCCCGAAAGCAAAAAATAACGCCAAGAACGGGACCAGGAGAGTGCCACCTCCGATTCCGAATAGCCCGGAAGCGACACCGCAGACGCAAGCCGCCACAAATATGCCAAGGTCGCGCGCTGGGCCGTCAAACACGAACAGACTCTCCAGGAGGAGAGGCCGTACTTCGGCCTTCGGCCTGCGGTTTTCGCCACAGCAGCAACGCAGCCACGATCAGAAAACAACCGAACAGCCCCTTGAGATGGCGTGAAGCGAGCGGAACGGCAATCAAGCTGCCAAGGTAGCCGCCCGCGAGCATTCCGAGCGCGCACAAAATTCCCGCACGCAAATCAACCTGGCCTTGCTTCCAATATTCGCGCAAGGCTCCGAGTCCTACGGGCGGCAAAAGGATAAGAAGCGAAGTGCCCTGAGCCAGATGCTGGTCCATGTGCAGCAGATAAACCAGTGCCGGCACCAGCACCACGCCGCCGCCAATGCCCAACAAGCCCACAAGTACGCCAACAGCGAGTCCAAGCAGCAGGACGATCGGAGTCATGGGTGGATGGGGCTGCGCTTTGCAGCTTCTCTCTCTCCCCAGTGCATCGATACCTATCTTGCCGCGTCTCAGCGCGCCTCGCAACCACTCTTGAACAGGCGGTAACACATCGTATGACCGTGATTTTTAGTTCTTGTGGAACCTGCTATATTGGGATGTCTTTGTCCAATCGGCCGAATGGCCTGCTTTATTCCCAAAAATGATTAGGAGAGCGACGTAACTCATGCCAATAGACCGGAAACCCGAATTCTTCAAAGGCGCTCAATTGAAAGTCGCCATCATTGGCTGCGGATATGTGGGTCTGCCGCTGGCCCTGCGTTTCGCCGAAGCAGGCCACAAAGTCACTGGATTCGACACGGACCCTAACAAGGTATCGATGCTCAATGCCGGCAAGTCCTATATCGAGCACATCCCGCAAACCAAGATCCAGCAGTTCGTCAACTCCAAGCACTTTAGCGCCACTACGGATTTCGCGCGCATCAAGGAAGCCGACGCCATCATTATCTGCGTGCCGACGCCGCTGGATGAACGGCGCGAGCCGGACCTCTCCTATGTCGAACAGACCGCGATTTCCATCTATCCCCATCTGCAGAGGGGCCAGCTCGTTGTCCTTGAATCGACGACCTATCCCGGCACTACGGAAGAACTCGTCCTTCCCATTCTTGAAAAGAGCGGCCTGCACTGCCCCATCGCTGCCGGCCCGGAGAATGAGAATGTTTCTTGCGATTTCTTTCTCGCCTTCTCACCCGAACGCGAAGATCCCGGCAACAAGCAGTTTGGTCTGGCGCAGATTCCCAAGGTCGTCGGCGGCGTAAATCCGCCGAGCGGACGCGCCGCGCAATCGATCTATGCGCAGGTTGTGGCGCGCGTCGTGCCTGTTAGCTCCACGCGAGCCGCGGAAATGGCCAAGCTCCTTGAAAACATCTTCCGATGCGTCAACATCGCGCTGGTCAACGAACTGAAAATGCTTAGCCTGCGCATGGGAATCGACATCTGGGAAGTGATTGACGCGGCCGCCACAAAGCCGTTCGGGTTTATGCCTTTCTACCCTGGACCCGGCCTCGGCGGACACTGCATTCCGGTGGATCCGTATTATCTTTCCTGGAAGGCGCGCGAGTTCGACTTCTCCACGCGCTTCATCGAGCTGGCCGGCGAAGTCAATACCGCCATGCCCTATCACGTCGTGGACGCCATTGCCACGGCGCTCAACGACCATAAGAAGAGCCTCAAAGGATCGAAGCTGCTGATTCTCGGCGTGGCGTACAAAAAGGACGTCGACGACCTGCGCGAATCTCCCACGCTCAAGATCATGCAATTGCTTCAGCAGCGCGGCGCGAACCTCGAATACAACGACCCCTATTTCCCTCAGCTTCACAAAATGCGCCACTACAACTACGAAAACATGAAGTCCGTCCCGCTGAATGCGCAAACTCTCGGAAGCTATGACGGAGTCATCATTGCGACGGATCACTCGAGCTACGATTACGTAGCCATCGTCGATGCCGCCAAACTGGTAGTAGACACGCGCAACGCCACGCGCCGCGTCATGCGCCATCGCGACAGAATCGTGCTCTGCTAGGCGCCGATGGGCTCATCCGCCGAAGAAATCCGACGCCAGCTCGAGGAGAGCGCTCGCGTAAAGCGCAGCTTTTCCGATGAACTGATCGGGCGCATCGGCCAATTTGCTGAAAAAAGCGCGGCCTCGCTGCGCGATGGCGGAAAAGTCCTTTTCTTCGGAAATGGAGGAAGCGCCGCCGACGCCTTGCACCTAGCGGCCGAACTTGTCGTGAGGCTGCGTTCGGACCGGCGCGGTCTCGCGGCGCTGGCGCTGACTACGAATCCCTCTGTGCTCACCGCGGCCGGCAACGACTATGGCTTCGAGCGCATCTTCTCCCGGCAGATCGAATCGCTCGTCGTTCCCCAGGACGTTCTGGTTGCTCTCTCGACGAGCGGTAAAAGCCCAAACATCGTGCGCGGGGTGGAAGCCGGCCGGACACGCGGCGCTTACCTTGTCGCGTTCACGGGAGAAACCGGTGGCGCGCTGGCCGGCAAGGTGGATCTTCTGCTCAACGTGCCCTCAGAAGATCCTCAACGAATCCAGGAAGCCCATATCACGATCGGCCACATCGCCTGCGCGTTGATAGAACAGTTGGCCACAGCATAGCGCCTCGCCGCGCTCCTTCTTCCCTGCTTTGCTTTGGGGGACTTTCTGCTGCCTGCCGTAAAGGAGCGGACTTCTACTTCGCGTACACCAGCTGCACCTGTGCGGTCGCGAACGGCATAATCGCTTCCAGCAGCACGGGAGTGCGCGGCGCATTGTTCGCAAAATAAATAGTGAAGTGGGCGTCCTTCATCTCCTGCCCGTTCTCGAATACACGGATCTCGATCTTCGAGGCTTTATAGCTTCCGGCAGGGACCGTGACCGCCTCGGCCGCGCTGACGAGCCTGGCCCTGACGTCGTACAATTTGTGCCCATCGTAGACCGGACTTCGCACTTCCGCGGTCCCCGTCCAGTCCACGTTTCGCAAAAACTGCATCATCCCGAGCGGGTCTCGCGTGCCAGGCAGAACGCGCGTCTCGGTGGCATCCGGAGGCGCCGGCTCTTTCCCCGTGGCCGTCATGCGCTGCACGGAATCCACTTTTTGCCCACGTTCACTCAAATGCATTTCGTACTGCAGGCTGGTCATCGTCGCGGCATCGCTGTAGGAATCAAACCGGTCGTCCAGCTCGAAGACCATCCGCAGCGGGCTTTCCGTGTGCGCAAAAGCCTGCAGATGCCACGCGTTCTTTCCGAAAAAGTCCTTGTGTTCGCCCACCTGCAATTTCAGATTGGCCACATTTGTCAGGCTCGAGACATTCGCCGTGTATTCGAGCACTTCTCCCCTTCGCAAAGGCAGCCCGGGATCTCGAGCGGGCTCGGCATTCTTGTCAGAGGTCCCTGCCGGTGTGGTGCTGCTCGGCGCGACGGCTGGCAGGTCCGTCGACGGGGCGCTCCCCGAGTCCGAGGCCCGCGCGGAAGCCCAGGCGCGCGCCAGTTCCGCGTTCCGTTCCCGTACCCAGTAGTAGCCGAGGAGGGCGCATCCGAGCGCCAGCAGGCCGGCAACGCCAATGACTTTTCGGTAGCTCATGCTCTTTGTGTGACCTGGCGCGGAAACAGTGCCTTGCCTTTTCTCCTTCCGTCGTACAATACGAACTCGTCCGCGATAGCCCGGCAAAGTTCCGCCGGACGCTACCTAGGACTCTGAGGTTACCAAAACGCGAGGCCTGCGTCTTCGCCGGCGCCGCGTCCATGCCGGGATGGCCTTCCGCCGTTCTCGGACCTCGATCGAGGAGGAATTCCTGAATGCGCTACCTCGTCACGGGCGGCGCCGGATTTATCGGCTCGAACACAGTAGACGAACTCGTACGGCGCGGCCACAGCGTGGTTGTGCTCGACGATCTATCTTCCGGCAAAGAAGACAACCTTGCCGAAATCCGCAACAAAATCACTTTCATGAAGGGCAGCATCACGGACATCGAAGTGGTCCGCAAGGCCATGCACGAAGCCGAATTCGTGCTGCACCTCGCCGCTCGGACGTCGGTGCCGCGCTCCGTCAAGGATCCCATCGAAACGAATAGGATCAACATCGATGGGACATTAAACGTCCTCGTCGCGGCCCGCGACGCCAAAGTGAAGCGCGTGGTTTTCGCCGCTTCTTCTTCCGCCTACGGCGAGACGCCTACTTTGCCCAAAGTAGAAACCATGCCTCCGGCGCCTATCTCTCCCTACGGCGTCACCAAATTTGTCGGCGAGCTTTACGCGCAAACGTTTGGCCGTTGTTATGGCCTCGAAAATGTATCCCTGCGCTACTTCAACATTTTCGGCCCTCGCCAGGATCCCGGCTCGCCGTATTCCGGCGTGTTGGCGAAATTCTGCATGTGCTTTCTCGAAGAGACGCAACCCGTCATGTTTGGCGACGGCGAACAGTCCCGGGACTTCACTTTTGTCGAAAACGCCGTCCAGGCCAACCTTCTCGCCTGCGAGGCCCCGAACGTTTCCGGCAAGACGTTCAACGTCGGTACCGGCGGCCGCTTTACGCTGAACCAAACCGTCGAGTTGCTCGCAAAGATCTCCGGCAAGAAGCTGGAACCAAAGTACGAACCGCCGCGCGACGGAGACATTCGCGATTCGCAGGCCGATATTACCCAGGCGCGCGCATATCTCGGCTACGATCCACCAGTCAGCTTTGAGGAAGGCTTGGCCCGCACCTTCGATTGGTACCGTTCAAGCCAGACCAAACCGGAAGAGAAACCCAAAGAGTAGGCGGTCGCCGTAACACCCTGAGGGGCACGATACATCGTGCCCCCTTTCTTTTTGCGCTTCCTCTTCGAGCGGCGCAGCATGCGGCGCCCTATCCTCGAGCCCGGCTCGCTACGGATTCACCGTCTTCCCGTAACTCAGCGGCTCTCCAGCTTTTGGCTTATCAAAATTCCAGAAATACAGCGGCTCGAGCTTCTTCTGCTCCGGCCAGACCTGATCGAGCGTATCGCCTTCAAATAGTTCGCCGTTTTTCATAACCCAGTGGATCGTATTCGTATTGTGAATATCGTCCAGCGGGTTCTTATCCAAAATCACCAAATCGGCCAGTTTGCCCGCCTCGATCGAACCGAGATCCTCGGGCCGCCCGACAATTCTTGACCCATTCACCGTCGCGCACCGCAGCACCTCGAGCGGCGTCATTCCTCCGCTCGCCAGCATCCACATCTCCCAGTGATAGCCGAGCCCCTGCAGCTGCCCGTGGCTGCCCACTCCGACAAGCCCGCCGGCCCTTAAAAGTTTCGCCATCTGCGCCGAAAGCCTTGGAAATGCGTATTCGTCCTGGCGGAACCAGTCCGGCCGCCGGTTCGTCTTCTCATCGATGAGGTTGTGCGGTGTGAAATGGTTGAGCTTCGGATTGTCGTGCACGTTGGTGTTCTCGAACCAGTATTCCTGGCCAAAGGGGCCGCCGTAATTCACGATCAAAGTCGGCGTTTCGGAAATTCCCGACTGCGCAAACATTTCTAACACGTCCTTGAAAAGAGGCGTGATGGGAAGGGTGTGCTCGTTCCCGTGGAAACCGTCGATGACATGCGTCAGGTTCAGCTTCAGGTCCAGCGCGCCTTCTGTCGTCGGCATCATTTCCAGTTCTTTCGACGCTTCCACCATGAATTGCCGCTGCTTGCGGTTGCCGACGACGTAGCTCTTGATGTTGTGCGTGCCGTAGTATTTTCTGTATTTCGTCAGCACGCCCTTCACTTCTTCCATCGACTGAAAATTGTTATCGGAAAAAACGCCGGGCCCCGTCGAAAACGCCCGCAATCCAAGTATGTCGCCGCTGTCCACCAGATCCTGGTAAGCAAACATGTCGTTCGTGCCTGTTTGCACGTCGAGTCCGGCAGTAACGCCGTAGGCCAGGTTCGCCAAAAAGGCCCAGTTTTGCGTGTCGAGAATTCCCCGCCGGATTTCCGTCCAGTGCGCATGGGTGTCGACAAAGCCCGGCACGATGGTCTTCCCGGCAACGTCGAACACTTTGGCGCCCGCGGGCACAGCGCCCTTCGGTCCCACGCTCTTGATACGGTTATTTTCGATCACGATGTCGGCGTTCTTCAGGACCTCGTCGCCTTTCATCGTCACCACTGTCGCGCCCCGCAACACTATGTTGCCCTTGGGAGTCTTCCGCGGAACTTCGAGAACAACGGCGATCTCCTGAACGTTCTTGTCCTCTTCCTTCAGCTTCTTTTCTTCCTTTTTCTCGTCCTTCTTTTCGTCCTTGCTGGCATCCGCCGTTTGGGTTCCGGCGTCTTTTTTCTCATCCTTCTTCTCGTCTTCCTTCTTTTCGTCTTTGGGCGGCTCGAACGAGATAGCGCTGAGCGGCTCCCGAAACAAGCTGGCCCCGACGGCCCACGTGATAGTCTTCCCGTCATCGGCCCAATTGAAATAATCCGCGCCGATGTCGGTCAGCCGCTTCACGGGTACAGACGGCGACGTGACCAAAACCGTCGGCGCCTCGCCCCCCACGACTGGCACGGCAGTCACATAGAGCTGGTTCATCACCTGAGCCAGCACCCAGTTTCCGTCAGGACTTATTTTTACATCGTCCGCAGGAACGGGTTCCTCCGCGGCAAAACTACCCTGCCCTTTTACCTGAACGTGCATCCGGCGATCCGTGCCGTCAAACCGCAGCGAGACAAGCCCCTGCGGGGTGTAAATGTAAATTCTTTCTTTATCGTGCGTGAAGTGCGGCGAGCCTGCGCCGCGCGCCGGCAAAATCAAATTCGCGTCGCCGCCGCCTGCGGGAATCCAAATAAGGTCGGCGTTGCGCGTCTGCCCGGAATCGAATTCCTGGTTCTCGCGGTCATAGGCGTTTCCGCGCAATGCCACGATCCTGGTACCGTCCGGCGACCAAACCGGATTGCTATACAACGCCGCCGGCTTCGACAACTGCTGCGGCGTTCCGCCCGCAGCCGTTATCTTCCAGAGCTGTCCTCCTTCGTTCGACCAGGTCACGTAACTGATAAATTTTCCGTCCGGTGACCACGCGGGCTGAAACTCGTGCGCATTTCCGCTCGTCAACCGCCGGGGCTTGCCATCGGGAAGATCCATGACGTAGAGATGCGTCATCGCCGAAAAAACCATCCGCTTGCCGTCCGGCGATTCCGCCGGCCCCTGGATCAGCCGCACCTTCACCGGGCCTTGCTCCACTCTCTGCGGAAAATCCAGCTTCGGCCCGAGGTCTTGCGACACCTGCGCCGTGAACGGAATCACGCTCTCCGCGCCTGTCCGGATGTTCAGCCGCCGGATTTTGCCGTCCTGGTTGTAGACGATTTCCTTGCCGTCCGGAAGAAAGGCGTAACCCGGAAAAAGATCGCGCGTGAAGCGAGACTCCTGGTCGTCGCGCGTGATCGGATAACGCACCCACCGGTCTTCACCGGTTTCCAAATTCCG
>Ga0070762_10000698_pt1 | contig 14651 bp, 11 predicted proteins | sample HubBroMetageREF2_FD_66726 | JGI IMG/M metagenome (GOLD analysis project Ga0070762, IMG submission 66726) | Reference soil microbial communities from the Hubbard Brook experimental Forest, New Hampshire, USA - Hubbard Brook CCASE Soil... | ecosystem: Environmental > Terrestrial > Soil >...
AATCCTTAACACTGGGAGAAAAGTACAACGCCCGTAGGTCGTAATACTTTTTAAAATTGTACTATTTCTTTAGATTTCTCTAGTTTCTGTTCCAGAAGCGCGCCACCGCAGCATAGTCCGGGTCGTCCTTCGACGCATCTTTCACAGCGCTATAAGTGGCGAACGCGGCGGAAGCGGCCGGCAAGTCCATCCCTTCTCTCTTCGCCAGTTCGAGGGCGAGACGAATATCCTTGTGCATCAGCCGTAGCGGAAAGCTAGCCGGATATTCATTTTTGAGCATTGTGGGCGCCTTAACGTCCAGCACCCCGGCGCGCGCCATGCTCGACTGCATCACTTCCACCAACTTCTCGCCTGCGATGCCAGCTTTTGTAACCAGCGCCAGGGCTTCCGCCAAAGCTTCCACTTCGAGCGCAAGGATCAAATTCATCGCGAGCTTCACGGTCTGCCCAGCGCCGTTTGGGCCTAGCAGGAAGAATTTCTTGCCCATAACTTCGAAAACCGGCTTCACGCGCTCAAACGCCTCCGCCTTTCCGCCGATCATGAAAACCAGCTCACCCTTTTTTGCGCCCCAGTCACCTCCCGTCACCGGCGCATCCAGATAATCGATACCTTTTTCGGCGCAAGCGGCAGCGGCACGTCGCGCGAGTTCGGGAGAAACGGTGCTCGAATCGATGTACGTGCTGCCTCGTCGCAACCCCGCCAGTGCGCCGTCCGCACCCCATAGAATCTCCTCGACCGCCGGCGGATCGCTGACAATCGTGATCAGAACATCTGCTCGCGCCGCCGTTTCACGAGGATTCGCACCGAACTTCGCGCCTTCTTTCACTAGTTCGTCCGCGCGGGCCTTCGTACGATTCCAAACCACCAATGGGAATCCGGCTTTCAGCAGATTTCCCGCCATCGGTTTCCCCATCAGCCCTAATCCGATAAACCCCACCGTCGGTTTCATTTGTCCCCCTTATCGATATCGTCGCAATATCAATATATGCGTGGCCCGACGCACAATCGTCAAGAAAAGTTTCGACAATCCGGGGCTGGCTAAATAAGCGTCAGGAAGGTTTAACGGTGCAATTTGGGTGGTACGGAGTGAGCGGTGATTGGCTCATCAGGATTTCGCGGCGTCTCGGCTAGACGTATCACATACTCGTAGGGGATTTCCACGCGCATCGTTTTCTTTCTTTCCCCCTGCAGAAGATGCTCTTCAATCACGATGCACCGGCCGGTGTCGGCCACAAGCGTCCCTACCGATTTCTGGTGAATGTCCGCGACGCGATATTGGGCTTCCACGCGCTTGCCCATAAATGAAACATAGCGACTCATCGACTCACCATTTCACAACGCCCTTATACAGCCGGTCAATGGTACCGTGGTTTACTATAAGTGTACTTAAACTGTGCCGATAAGAAATCGGCGCCTAGGGGCCGTTTTTAGTGGGAAGGATGGCGCGAACCAACCGTGACCTCGTGTGGGATCGGTGCGGCTTCCACACTGCGCATCTGCAAGTCGGCGGTAAGGGCAAGAACAAGCGGAGCAACAATGCTGAGAGCGAAATAACTGAAAACAATCGGGAGAACCCAGGCGAGCGCCCACGAATCATTCGCGTAGTGTTTCGAAGCGGCCCACCACACCACTACCGCCGCTATAAGCCCCGCAAATGCTGCGAAATACCGGCTAAGCAACGAAACCTCAAGCGGCTTGGCGCAGTTCGGGCAGACCAGGTCATTCGAATAGGCAAGAACTCTGCCAACGGAGACTACATGCAAGCAATCGGGACAGACGCGGGCCGCCATGGGCGCCTCCAGGATTCAGTGCAAGATACACTACCTTCGTCGCACGAAAAAGGTCCCTGCTAAATCAGAGAAAACTCCACGCGGTGACGCATCGGATCGATTCGTTCAGCCCTCACGCGTACGCGATCGCCCAACCTGAAAATTTTCTGTACTTTGCTGCCTCGCGACCCGCCGCGGTACGGCTCGGCGACAATCACGTGGTCGCGCTCGCGAAAGGTGCAGCGCATCCCTGTAACTTCTTCCAGCCGGTCAATACTCACGAGCCCCTCGACGAAAATTTCGACCAGTTCCACAAAAAGTCCGAACTTCTGCACCGAAATAATCAGCGCCTCATACTCCTCGCCGAGATGGCCCTCCATGAACTGAGCCGTCTTCCATTCCATCAGTTCGCGCTCAGCCGCTTCCGCGCGGCGCTCGGCTTCAGAACTCTCGGAGGCGATCTTCTCCAATTCAATCCTGCGATACGGGCCGAGTATTGCAACGGTCTCTGCTTCTTTCCCCGGCTTTGCATCCGTGAGGGTCGCGCGCAATGGCTTTATCTCCGGATTCGCAAGCGCCCACTTCAGCGCACGATGAACGATCAAGTCCGGGTAGCGGCGGATTGGAGACGTAAAGTGCGTGTACTCCTTCGTCGCCAGCGCGAAATGCCCAAGAACTTCCACAGCGTAGCGCGCCTGCTTCAATGAACGCAGCATCAAATAGGAAAGAATCCGCTCCTCAGGCTTTCCCGCAATTTTTTCCGTCAGGCGCTGATAGTGCTGCGGACGAATATCCACTTCTTCGGCGCCCGGCACCGTCACACTCATCGGACGCGGGCGCCCTCGACTCGCGTCGCGTCCCCCTCGCCCTCGCGCTGCCGGTTGGACCCGCCCATGGCGCACCGCAATGCGACGCTCCGTAAGATCTTCCACTCCCAGCGAGTAGCCAAACGCATGCGCCAATTCTTCGAACTCGATTACCTTTTTTGGATCGGGCTTTTCGTGCACGCGATGCAACGAAGCGACGCCGCGCCGTTCAAGATACTCCGCCACCGCCTCGTTCGCGGCGAGCATGAACTCCTCGATGATCCGGTGCGCGATGTTCCGCACGCTGCGGACGATGCTGAGCATCCGCCCCTGGTCGTCGAACTCGATAATCGGTTCGGGTAGATCGAAATCGATCGACCCGCGCCCGACGCGTTTCTTGTTCAGCAGTAGCGCGAGCTCTTTCATCCGCTTGAAATTCCCGACCAGCGGCGCATAGCGCTGCTTCATTTCCGAATCGCCCTCTAGAATCTTGTGCACGTTGGTATACGTCATTCGCTCTACAGAACGAATCACGCCGGGCGTGAAATCGGCGCGCACTGTGTTTCCGTTCGCGTCGATTTCCATAATCGCGCTCATCACCAGCCGGTCTACTTTCGGATTAAGCGAACAGATGCCATTGGAAAGCTCCTCCGGCAGCATAGGCACGGCGCGGTTCGGAAAGTACACGGACGTCCCGCGCAGGTGCGCTTCACGATCGAGCGGCGAATTGCGCTCCACATAGTGCGCCACGTCCGCGATGTGCACTTGCAGCTCACAGTGCCCGTTTGGCAACTCGGTCACATGAACCGCATCGTCAAAATCGCGCGCGGTCTCCCCATCGATCGTCACAATCGGAAGATCACGGAAGTCGCGTCGGCCTCGCAGATCTGCCTCGGAAACCCGCTGCGGCTCAGATTTCGCTTCCGCCACCACTTCCGCTGGAAAAATGTGCGGCAAATGATGCTTGCGAATGATGATCTCAACATCGACGCCGATGTCACCCGGCCGGCCGAGAATCTCAATCACGCGACCCGCCGGTGCAAGGCCGCCCTTCGGATAGCGCGTAATCTCCACGTTCACCACCGCGCCATCCAGCTCGGGCAGCCGCAACCGCCGATGGCTCGCCGCCGCGCCTCCCGCTTGTGTTGAGCCCACTTTCTCCCGCAACTCCGGAGTCAATTCGTCGCCCGGCGGAATCGTCACCTCGTGTTGAATTCGGGTATCGTACGGCAATACAACGTTTCCATGGGGAGCGTAGCGGAAAAGCCCGACGACCGTCGGATTCTCGCGCTCGAGGACCTGTACGATGCGGCCTTCTGCACGGCCATCCGCTTTTCGTCTCTCGACGCGTGCCAGCACACGATCACCATGCATCGCGTCGGCCATCGAATCGCGCCCGATAAAAAGGTCGCCTTCCACCCGCGGAATCGGCTTATCTGGCACCAGGAAACCGTATCCGTCGCGGTGTGCCACGATTCTTCCGGAAACCAAATTCGGATCGGGGCTTTTACGAGCCGCGCCTGCCCCCGTAGCTGGCGCTGAGTCCGCATCTGGAGGCTTCTGGCCCTCTGCTGCGGCAGACTTTTTCCCCTTTGCGGCGCCGCGCGTCGACTGCTTGCTCTCAGCGAGTCGATATTGCCCGGCGCGAATTTCTTCCACGTCACCCCGGCTCTTCAAATATTGGATAATTCGCGGCAAAAACCGGCGCCCATGATGCTGCAACTCCATTCCGTGCGCGATCTGCCGGACGCTCGCTGGCTGCGGGTTCGAGGAGAGGTAGGTGATAACCTGCTCTTCGGTCACGTGACTTGGGTGCGGTTCCTTCTCGGAGTCTTTCGTGCCTTTATATTTTCGAGGATGTTTCATAGTGTGTGAGAAGTGCCACGCACAGGCTAGCGGAATTCAAGCTGGCTGGCAAAGAGTGTTAACGAGTCCTAGACGCGCAACATGCTCACGATTCGCCCCGCTGTCACTACTGCGCCGTTACTGCTGCGATTGGCGCGCGATCGGCAAATCTACGATACCAATCCTGCCATCCGGCTGGCGCTCGAGAGCAGGCGCGTACGCGCCGAGCAACTCACGCCGCCACCAATCGCCCGTTTCGCGTTTCGTTTTTTCGTCAGTAAACCAATATTGATAGATGACCGCGCGAACCGCGATGGGCTGCGGCCCTCCCGCAAACGGATTGCCGGCAAACAAGTGCAGCACATCGGCATCGTTTTGAAGGAGCCGTTCCTCTGCCCACAGCACGAAACGATTTTCGCGCCAGCCTCCCAGCGATGCGAACCATAAGTTCCAGTCGAAGCGCGGCTGGTACGGTGCGTAAATTCCCGGCGCCTTCTTCAAATCCTGGGGTTTGTAGCGGAAAGGATACGGAATCCATGTCTTGCCATCGCTCGACCCTTGAAACTCGATTTCCAGACGCTCGGGCGTCATCACGGCAAACAAGCCATAGCGATTCGCAATGCGAAAAGGTTCCAGCGCCGACACCGGTGACATCGGTAAAGGGAGCGTGGGCAGAAACATCCAGATCAACTGCGCCGTCGTCGCATAGAAAACCACGCCCAGAAAAGCTCCGGCGATGGCCATTCGAAGCGGACGCAGTCGCTCGCGCCACACAGAGCGCCAGTTTTGGGTCTTTTCAGCCGCCGCTTCGCTTCCAGTCCCAACGCTCGGCGTCGATGTGAAAAAGTCGCGCACCTTGCGCGGCAAAACCCATTCGACGAAGCGATCGTCAAGCAGCAAAACACCAAGCGAGAGGACGATATAATTCAAAAACGTGTAGTTCGCTGTGAGAATGATTCCGATTTCGAACGGCGTCACGATGCAAAAGCAAATAATCCTGAAACGCCGCGGCAGAAAAAGCATCCACACCAACAGAAGCTCGACCGCAAACGTGAGCACGACTGTTCCCGCATGAAACCAGTGCGGAAAATGCTGAACGTACCATCCAATCCATGTAGGCAGCGGGCCATTCTGATAATAATTGTCCATGGCCGTGAAATTGCGCCATGTGGGATCGCCGCTTCGAATCTTCGCTACTCCCGATTCGAAATAGATCCGGAACCATTCCCATTGCAGCAAGAACATACTAGCCCGCGACGGGGGATTGCTTCGTCCTAATCCCGGCCAGAATCCAGGCGGCGCAAAAAACAACGATATGAAACCCGCTTCGAGCAGCATCCCATCCGATTGATACCCGGAAAAATCCTGCGCAGCCGCTACGAACGACAGATAACACACGAAACAAATAAGAAGCATTCCTCGCGGCCACACATTGAAAACAAAAATTGCCGAAGCAATCAATCCGACCCAGCAAATTGCCACCAGCATTTGATTGCCGGAACCGCTCCACAGCAAGGTCGGAGCGTACCAGAATCGCAGCACTCCCGGAACTGCCGATGTGACCGCCTGAAGATAGTCCTTGGCGGGAAGAAGACCATTCGTGCCGACGAGTCCCTTTACCTGAAATAGAAGCGAATAAAACGCGGAAAAATAGATCAGGCCCAGCGCACGGAGGAAAATCCATCGTGGCCATAGGTGACCAGGACGCCTGTCGCTGATCGGCTCAGGCCCGAGCAGCCACGTTACAGCATGCTGCAGCCGCTCGATTCCTGTCGGCCGTTCGAATGAGTGCTCGTATGCTTTTGACTGAAACATCCCGTTTCAGTCTACGGCAGGTTCGAAATTTGCGGAATTTAAACCGATTTCGATACGGCCGCCACAATCCCGGCGGCTCTGAATGGCCGCTCGGCGGCGGGAACAGACTGAAGATTATCCCGGCCTTCTGCAACTCCGATCAAAAACTCTTGCGCGTTGAAAGCGAAACCGTTCCGCATGTGCAGCAGTTTCGTCGCTTCACGAGAGCGGATATATTTGCCGTCGGACAACAGAAACCGCGCCTTCGCCGTATCGGCCAAATACGGCTGTAGCACTTCCGCGAAAACCTGATGGGCCAACTCCGGGTCGCGAAGGTGGTACATCACTTCCACGCGCTCGTAAATATTTCGATGCATCCAGTCCGCGCTACCGAGGTATGTTTCCGTTGTGCCGCCGTTGCCGAATACGAAGACGCGGCTGTGCTCGAGGAAGCGGCCGATCACGCTCCGCACGCGAATCCGGCTGCTGATGCCGCGCAGCCCCGGTCGCAACGCGCACGCTCCGCGCACGACCAACTCGATCTGCACACCCGCCTGCGAAGCACGATACAGCGCCTCGATAATCCTTTCATCGAGCAGCGCGTTCACTTTCGCGAAAATAAAGGCCGGCCGGCCCGCGCGCGCATGCTTGGCTTCGCGATCGATAAGTGTCAGGCAGCTTTTCCCTAAATTGAGCGGCGCCACGAATAGCGGTGAGTAGCTGGTGCGTTCAGAATAGGCCGTCAGGTAATTAAACACGTGGTGCACAGACGCAGTGATGTGCGGATCCGTCGTCAATAGGCTCAAATCCGTGTAGAAGCGCGCGGTTGAAGGGTTGTAATTCCCGGTGCCCAGATGCGCATACCGGCGAATCTGTCCATTCGATTCCCGTCGTGCCACAAGTGCCAGTTTGCAATGCGTCTTCAGCCCCACAACTCCGTGAAACACTTGCACGCCTGCTTCCTGCAAGTTTCGTGCCCAACGAATGTTCGAGGCTTCGTCGAACCGCGCCTTCAACTCCACCACCACCGCCACTTCCTTCTTCGCGGCCGCGTCGATCAGCGCCCGCACGATCGGCGAATTTTCGCTCGTGCGATAAAGCGTCTGTTTGATCGAAAGTACATCCGGATCCTGCGCCGCGCTCTCGATGAAACGCACCACCGCCGAATACGAATCGTACGGGTGATGCAGGAGCACGCTACGCTTTCGAATGGACTCGAAAATCGACGACGCGCCCTTCTTCAGCGCGAGCTCGCGGGACACAAACGGTTTGAACTTCAAGTCCGGACGCGGCGTCTGGTCGTACATATGAAACAACCGCGACAGGTTCGGAGGGCCATTTACGTGAAACATCTGCCACGGTTCCAGCCGGAAATTAGCTTGTAAGCGATCGACGATCTCGCGATTCGCCCCCGCTTCAATTTCCATTCGCACGGCCGCGCCTTTGCGGCGCCGGTGAAGCTGCGTATCGACAGAATCGAGAAGACTGCGCGATTCCTCTTCTTCCAGATAAAGGTTGCTGTTGCGCGTCACTCGAAATGGAGCTGCAGAGAGCACTTCGTATCCGTGATAAAGCCGCTCGGCGAAAGCGTGGACCACCTCATGGAGAAATACATACTCCACTTTGCCTTCTTCTGAAGGCAACAAAACCAGACGCGGCAGCGCACGCGGCACCGTGACTACACCGAGAAATGTCTGCCCACTGCGCCGCTTTTTCTTTAATAGAAACGCCACGCAAAGCGCCTTGTTCAATACATGTGGGAAAGGATGCGCTGGATCAACCGTGACCGGCGTAAGCAGGGGCTCAACGCTCTTCGTATAGAAATTCTCGATAAATTCGAGGGCCGCCGGGCTCAACTCTGCCCGGCTCAGCACTCGAATAGATTCTTCCGCAAGGGCAGGCACTATTATGTCGCGCCAGCATTCGTATTGCCGCCCCACAAACTCGTGAATTTTCGCAGCCAGCTCTTTCAGGACCTCTTCCGGAATCTTCCCATCCGGCCCGGGCTCGCGAATTCCATGCTCCACCTGCTGCAGCAACCCGGCCACGCGCACTTCCACGAACTCGTCGAGGTTGCTCGCCGTGATGGCAAGAAATTTTACACGCTCGAGAACCGGATTCGCCTCGTCACACGCTTCTTCCAGCACTCGGTCATTGAACTGCATCCAGGAAAGATGCCGATTGAAGATGTTCTGCGGGTCGGGTACTGCATTGCTGTTCATAAAGTCCCTGAGGCGCGCGAGAGTACAGCCGAAGTGTTACAGCCATGTTACGGGCTGGCCGCATATCTTACTCCGCCCGGAGCGATGGCGCACCAGCGCGTGGTTTCACTTCCTTGCCGCCGTGCCAGATTGTAAGTGTTTGGCGGGTGTTGGTGATTCGGTCCAGAGGGCTCGCCGCAAGCACAAGAAAATCAGCGCGTTTGCCTGCTTCGAGCGTTCCTATGTCCGCCGACCCGACCACAGCAGCGCTACCCTGCGTGGCAGATACAATAGCTTGCATCGGCGTGAGCCCCGCTCGAACCATCAGCTCGAGTTCGTGATGCTCCGCCCAGCCCGGAATCCGAGCCGGATTCGCACCTGAGTCGGTGCCGAATGCGACACGAATCCCCGCATCTTCGAGCGTCTTCAGATTTTTTTGCCCCATTGCGAACGCAGCTTTCACTTTGGGAAGGTTCGGATCGCTTTCGACCTTCTTACGATATTCGGGGCTGTCAAATTGTTGCAGGAGTTCCGGGCTTACGGCGAGCTTGAAGAATTGGTCTTGCATCACGGCCGGATTCTCTGCGAAGACGAACGCGGATTCATCCACCATCAACGTGGGAATATAAAGAACCGAGTGCGCTTTCATTATCCCGATTAATTCGTCATCGACAGGCAAGTCGCGAATACTATGCGCCAGCACGTCCACACCGTCTGCGATCAGCGCTTTCGCATCGGCCAGATAGAACACGTGCGCCGCAACGCGCAATCCTTGCTTATGTGATTCGTCGATCACCGCTCTGTAAATCTCCGGATCCATCTTCGGATATTTGCCATACATGTCGTCGAGCCAGAGCTTGACGATGTCCGGATGATGCTGGGCCATTTCGCGAACCTGAGTCCGTGCTTCGTCCGGCGTCCGCGGCCTGTACACTTGGTCGGCCACCACGGGAATCGGAGGAGCGCCGCTCTCAACGCCGAAGCCTCGCCCCGCCGTAAAAATCGTGGTGCCGGGGAATGTCCCCTTGCGCTGCTCATCGCGCAACTCATATATGAGATCGCGGTTTAGTCCCAGCGACATCATCGACGTAACGCCATACTGTTCGTATTGAACGAGCGCGTTCTCCACGTTCTCGCGCGTATAGCCGTCTGCCCGGTTTTGCACTCCGACCACGAGCCCCAGATGCCCGTGCCCATTAACAATTCCCGGCATAATCGTGCGTCCCTCGAGTTCGATCACGTGCGCATTCTTTGGATAGTGGACTTTCCCCTCTTTACCGACCGCTGTGATTCGGTCGCCCTCAATCACCAGAACGCTTTTCTTGATCGGCGGCGCACCTGTCCCGTCGATGAGCTGAGCACCCTTGAATACGATCACATCGCTGGTTTGTGCCGCGGCCACAGAGGCGGTCGCCAGCATGAATACAATTGCGAATAGCTTTTTCATGGAGAATTCCTTGCCACCTTTCGACCTACAGAATAATCTGATTTTAGGTGGATACTGAAGTTTGCACTAGCGGGTTAACTTGTCCTGAGCCCAGCCCGCATCGATTCGACACTTGCGAGTGTGAAGGAGATTCATCATGGCCTTGACGAAACGTTCTCTCGGTTCGAGTGGATTGGAAATCACCACGGTCGGATTCGGTTCCTGGGCAATTGGCGGTGGCGGGTGGTCCTACGGCTGGGGACCTCAGGACGATGCCGAGTCGATCGCCACGATGCGCCACGCGATAGATTCGGGAATCAACTGGATTGATACCGCCGCTATTTATGGGCTGGGCCATTCGGAAGAAGTGGTCGGCCGCCTTCTTCGCGATACTCCGCAACCGCAGCGCCCTCTTATTTTCACCAAGTGCGGCATGGCGTTCGAAACGGATCGCATGGCAGAGCCGCAACGAACTTTGAAGCCAGATTCCATAAGGCGCGAATGCGAGGCATCGTTGCGCCGCCTGGGTGTAGAGCGAATCGATCTCTACCAATTTCATTGGCCGGACGAAACCGGCACGCCCGTGGAAGATTCCTGGGCCACGATGGTGCAGTTGATCGAAGAAGGAAAAGTGCGCGCGGGTGGCGTATCCAATTTCGACGTGAACCTCCTCGAGCGCTGCGAAAGCATCCGTCACGTCGATTCTTTGCAGCCGCCTTTTTCGCTGATCAATCGCTCTGTCGCCGCCAGCGAGATTCCCTGGTGCGCAGGCCATCACACCGGCGTGATTTGTTACAGCCCGATGCAATCCGGTTTGCTGACGGACACTTTCTCGCGTGAGCGAATCACAAATCTCGCCTCCGATGATTGGCGACGGCGCTCGCCTTACTTTCAAGAACCGAATATCAGCCGCAATCTCGCGCTCCGGGATTCCTTGCAGCCCATTGCACAGCGCCACAACACTTCGGTCTCCTCCGTAGCAATTGCCTGGACGCTCGCGTGGCCCGGCGTCACCGGCGCAATCGTGGGTGCACGAACCCCCAAGCAAGTCGATGGCTGGATCGGCGCAGCCTCCCTGGAGCTTACCGATCAAGACCTCACCGAAATTGCGGCAGCAATTGAGCGCACCGGAGCCGGCACTGGCCCTATCCGCCCGTCGGCTGCAAAGAGAGCTGCGGCTCCCCGCAGCGCGTGAAACTAAATCTGATAGCAGCCCTCGGAGCGTAAGTCGCAGTACACTTGCGAGCATATGGGACGAATCTACGCCGGCACCTCGGGATGGGCGTACGCTAGTTGGAAGCCCGACTTCTATCCCGCAAAGCTTCCCAGCGCCAAATTCCTAGCCCACTACTCGAGCCGGCTAAATTCTGTGGAGGTGAACTACACGTTTCGCCGCTTTCCTTCGCAAAAATTGCTCCAGGGTTGGGTCGAATCAACTCCGCCGGAGTTCAAATTTGCCTTCAAAGCAAATCAGCGAATCACGCATTTCATGCGGCTTCGCGGCGCCGCCGGACAGACATTAGACTTCGTCGGCGCCCTGGAGCTAATGCAAAGAGCAAAGAAACTAGGGCCGATTCTCTTTCAGTTGCCGCCGCAGCTGAAGCTCGACCTGAAACTACTCGAGGATTTTCTGGCCGCTATGCCGAAAGAGATTCGCGCGGCATTCGAGTTTCGCCACGATTCCTGGTTCAACGATGAAGTATTCTCTGCGCTTCGCAAAGCGAATGCCGCGCTCTGCCAGGCTGAAAGCGAGAATCTCGTCACGCCGCAAATCTCTACCGCAGATTTTTCCTACCTCCGTCTTCGCAACGAAAGCTATTCGCCCAAGGCCCGCAATGAAATCGCGGAAAGAGTCAAAAAACTGCTGCCCTCAGGGGACGTGTTCACATACTTCAAGCACGAAGAAACTGCGGAAGGTGCCCTGTACGCCGAGGGACTACTGAGCTCCTGCGGTCCCTAAGCCTCGCGCCGCCCCGGAAAAAACCCGTTCACCAGGAACATCGCCACGCACGCAGCAATGGGAACCACCAGACCGGCGCGTAGCGCGCCCGAGTGGGTAGAGATCGCACCTACGAGCCACGGAAGCGTGGCCCCACCCAGGCTACCAGTGGCAAATATAACGCTCCCGAATCGTCGCGCTTGCACGCCATAGATTCGAACCAGCCAACCTACCAATATCGGGTACACGCACGCGAGACCCAGGCCCGCAAGCGTCGCGCCCAATGAAGCCGCTCGATACGTCGGCGCAAAAAGCAATGCGCCGCTCGCCACCGCCGCGAGACTAACGCCGCAGCCCAGCAGAATTTTTTCTCTCTCTTTGTGCGCGGCAAGCGAGCGCAGCGCCACGGGTGCCAGCGCTCGCCCAGCCGCCAGCCCGCACCAGAAAAACGCCGGCGTCAGCGCTGCCATCACCGCGGAAATGGATTCCACTCGATTTGCGTATGCCGCCACCCAGCCGCCAACCGCGCTCTCAGTGCCCACGTACAAGAAGAAAAGTCCGCCGAGTGCAAAAGCTGCCGCACCAATCAGACGGGTTCGCGGCGCTACATCACCAGCATCGAGTTCATCGGTTCCCCGTTCGAGCGGCTCGATGTCCCAGGCGCCAATCAGCAGCGCGCAAATTGCGTGGAACAGAGCCACTCCCACCAGAAATTTCGCCAGTACGTGCAGATCCTCAGCCAGCATCACCAGCGGCCCGCAAGCGATCGCGCCGATTGTCCACGTAACGTTGAGGATACTCACCGCCGTCGCCCGCCGCTGCGGAAAAATCTCGGCCACCCACAAATTTCCGCCCGTCAACGCCAGCCCGAGTCCGTAGCCGTACAGCGCCGTTCCCGCAAGCCCGGCGTGAGCATCTCCCAATCCAAGCGCCGCCACGCCAAGTGCGATGAATGCGAACCCTATCGCAAACGTAAGCCTGTAGCCGCGCCCGCGCAGTGGAATCAGCACGCCCGTCGAAAGGCAGCCAGCAAGCTGCCCGCAAAATTGAGTCGTGAAGAAGAGCCCGGCCCGTTCGTCGCTCAGCGACCATCGGCTGATGAGAATCGGCAGAATCGGGCCCAACAGCACCGTAACGATTCCAGTCGCCGCAAACGCAGCGTGGATTACAAAATTCGCGCGCGCGTGGTGCGGCTGTGGATTATAAGTCGAGGTCCCGATTTCAGCTTACCCCCTGATTCTGAAGACTCTAGCAAAGCACGCGGGCGAGGGCTATGCTGTGCGCCTCGAACACGATGAACGCATACTGCGACAGATCCACCGCCTTCCAGCTGGCCCGTCTCAAGAGCGAGCGCCTCCGTATTCTGATTTTGCTTTCGGTGATCGGATTAGTGTTCGTGGTGCGCTCCTTCCGCACCGTTCTTTACTACAACAGCGGAAACCTTCACCTCTGGATGATCACAAGCGCATGTCTGGCCATGGTCGTCTTGTATGAATGGCTGATGTTGCGCACCGTCAATCGCGCTCTTCAATCTGGTCGGACGCTGCCCCGCGCCGTCTGGATTGCGAATATTATTTTGGAGACGTCCCTGCCCGCGTTTTTCATCGCGCTTTTCCCCGGCAATACGATTGAGCAAGCTTATAAACCGCTAGCGAACCCCGCTATCCTCGTGTTTTTTGTTTTTATCATTCTCTCCACGCTGCATTTGAATCCGGCCGCCAGCCGGCTTTCGGGAATCGTTGCGACGGCAAGCTATCTCGCAGCCGCCCTATATGTCGGGTGGAGACCTTCACTATCCGCAGCTGAATCGGTTATGGCGCCTGTCAAGATCGTGACGGTCTACGCGATAACGCTACTGGTAGCGGGATTTGTTGCTGGCGCCGTTGCAGGGGAAATCAAAAAACAAGCAGAAGCCGCGCTCGGCGAGGCCGAAACAAAACGCCAAGTGGAGCGCTTGGAACACGACCTGGAAGTAGCGCGCTCGATTCAACAATCCTTGCTCCCCACTTCGATGCCAGTTATCGAAGGTTTCGAGATCGCCGCCTGGAATCAGCCTGCCGATCAGACCGGCGGCGACTATTTCGATTGGCAGCCTCTCTCCGACGGAAAAGTTCTGGTGGCTCTAGCCGACGTCACCGGCCACGGAATCGGCCCTGCTCTGCTTGCTGCTGTGTGCCGCGCTTATGCAAGAGCCAACTTCAGCGCGGATAATGGGCTCTTCCCGGCGATGGGGAAGGTCAACGCCGCCCTCGCTGCCGATTTGAAGGAAGGCCGCTTCGTCACCTTCGTCGCAGCTGTGTGCACCCCCAACAGCCCGCGGGTGGAATTGCTTTCGGCCGGACACGGGCCATTGTTTTTGTATCTACTGAAGCACGATTGCTTCGAAAAAATGGACGCGCAAGGCCTGCCGCTGGGAATATCGGCGAGTTTCGATTCCGATCCGGCCCTTTGCCTCGACCTCGAGCACGGCGATATGCTCGTCCTTGCGACCGACGGATTCTACGAGTGGGCTAATGCGCAAGGCGAGCAGTTTGGCGCCCAGCGAATGGAGGAAAAGATTCGCGCATCCAAAGAAAAACCGCCAAGCGAAATCATTTCCTATCTGTATCGCGCCGTTGTGGAGTTTTCGGGCGGCACCGAGCAGAAAGACGACCTAACCGCCATCATCATTAAGCGCACACCCTGAGTTGCAACCTACCTAGGGGAGAATTGGATGAACGGAAAGAAAACGTGCGGCACCTTTTGCCGCCTTGCGGTTTTGATTCTTAGTTTCAATACCGCAGCCGCGTCCGCCCAGACCGGCCCCGCCCCGAATGGCATGCGGGAAAAGGATCATCTTCGCAACATCCGCTACTGCGAAGTTTTCGTTGT
>Ga0070762_10000700_pt1 | contig 14641 bp, 13 predicted proteins | sample HubBroMetageREF2_FD_66726 | JGI IMG/M metagenome (GOLD analysis project Ga0070762, IMG submission 66726) | Reference soil microbial communities from the Hubbard Brook experimental Forest, New Hampshire, USA - Hubbard Brook CCASE Soil... | ecosystem: Environmental > Terrestrial > Soil >...
CTCGATAAGAGCAACAAGGATCTCTGGGTTACCGACGCATCGTCGAAAACGGTCGACGAGCTACCGTATCCCGGCGGCGGCAAGATTCTCTATCAGTTCAGCGGATTCTCCGAGCCGATCGGCGTCGGCGTCGTACCGGCAGACAAACCGTAGAGTTTGCGTCTAAGCCTTTGGGCCGGCCTGTTTATCGCCTGCGTGCTGCCGGTGCCGGCGGTCGCGGCAGATTTTGCCGTGCCACCGGCCCCGACTCATTACGTCACCGATAGCGCAGGGGCGCTCTCGAGCGCGACGCAAGCTTCGGTTGACGCCGAACTCAAAGCCTACGAGAAAACGACCGGACATCAAGTGGTCGTCTGGATCGGCGACACGACCGGCGACGTTCCACTCGAGACGTGGACCGGCGAGACCGCACATCAGTGGCACGTCGGGCGGCGCGGCAAGGACGACGGCGCGATTCTGTTCATGTTCATGAGCGATCACAAGGTGCGCATCGAGGTAGGCTATGGGCTCGAAGGCTCGCTGACCGATGCCGACGCATCGCGGATCATCCGCGACGATATCGTTCCGCGGATGAAGGCCGGCGACCCCAACGGCGCCGTGTCGAGCGGCGTCGCAGCGATGCTGACGACGATCAGGCCTTCCTACGCGGGCGTCACACCGCCGCCCGCAGCAGAGAATACCGCGCCGCCGGCTGTTTCGGGATTCGTCATCGCGATGATTGCTTTCTTCGGCCTCCTCGTGTTGTTCTTCGCGTTCGTGGCCGTCATGATAGTTAGGCGCAAGGGCTCGCCGGCGTCGAAGAAGGGGGAGAAGGGCTCTACGTTCTGGAGCAGCGGCGCGAGCAGCTCGTCATCTTCGAGCGGCAGTGATGATTTCAGCAGCAGCGACGACGACTTTTCGTCAGGCGGCGGCGATTTCGGCGGCGGCGGCGCTTCGGGGAGCTGGTAGAGTGCGGCACGTAAGCGTAGGACTATTAGCATTTGCGCTCGTGACGCTGCGCTACGGGGCCCCGGGGGTCGCGGCCGGCGTGGGTTTCACGATTCCCCCGACGCCCGCGCATTACGTTACCGATGATGCGAACGCGCTTTCAGAAAACGCGCGCGCATCGCTCGAGAACGAGCTGCATGCCTACGAGAGCGCGACCGGCCATCAGATCATCGTGTGGATTGGTCAGACGACCGGCGACGTTCCGCTGGAAACGTGGACGGGCGAGACGGCCGACCATTGGAAGATCGGGCGCCACGGCAAAGACGACGGCGCCGTGCTCTTTGTGTTCATGCAAGATCATAAGGCGCGCATCGAAGTTGGCTACGGCTTGGAGAGCGCGCTAACCGACGCCGACTCCTATCGGATCATCACGAACGTGATTCGGCCACAGATGCGGGCAAACGACGTCGACGGCGCCATCAGCGGTGGCGTCGCGGCGATGCTGAAGACGATCACCCCGTCGTACAACGGTGTTTCGGCCCAACCCGAAGAGGCGGAGACGCAAACGATGACGGGCAAAGACGCGTGGGTGCTCGTTATCCTCGGGATGATCTTCCTTTTCGCCATCGTTGCCGTCGTCAGGAAAGGCGGCCGCGGCGGATATCTCGTGACTGGAGGCGGATTCGGCGGGTTCGGTGGTGGTGGCTTTGGCGGCGGCGGCTTCTCGGCCGGCGGCGGCGGGTTCGGAGGCGGCGGCGCTTCGGGTGGCTGGTGATGTTAACGTACGACGTGCTGATCTCCGCAGGGCACGAAGGGCGTCCGGCGAGCTGCGCGCACTTTCCGCAGCATCATTGCAATCTGGGAGCTGCGGGCGAACGGGCCTGGACGCCGATCGTCGCGGATGCTGCGACGCGGATTTTGCGGGAGCACGGTGTAAGCGTTGTGCGCCTTCCGGCTGACTTCGCCGGCAAGTATAATGTAGGCGCGGCAGTCTTCATCCACTTCGATGGATCGAGCCCGCCATGCCGAAGCAGCGCATCGGTGGGCTATGCGCACCCGAGTGACGCAGCGGCGGCAGCCGCATGGCACCGGCTCTACGGACGATACTGGCCGTTTGGTTTTCAGCCGGACAACTTCACGCACGGCTTGCACGCGTACTATGCGTATTCGCAAGTGCAGGCGCGAGACGGCAGTTTGGTGCTCGAGCTTGGCGAGATCACGTGCCCGGCGCAACGCGAATGGCTCGCACAGCGCCTTCAGTGGGAAGGTGCGCTACTAGCGTATTTTTTGAGTGAGCGAATCGGTAAAGGACACGTGCGCAACTCCGAGGCGTTTGCAGAACAGGCAACGCCGAAGCCGCGTTAGAACGACAGGCGATGATTCGCACTCTGCAAGGCGACGATCGCGTGGACAGTGCCGCCTTTGCGCCGATCGAGCGGCCGAGGCTGGTCGAGCGCCTTTCGGTTTCGGCGAGTTTTCCTATCACGTTGTTAGTCGCACCGGCCGGCTACGGCAAGAGCGTCGTGCTCCGTCAGTACCTTCGCAGTTTGCGACAGCCGTGCGTGCGGTTCGCGCTTCGCCCCGAACACGCGACCCTGTTGAGCTTTTTGCGAGGATTCGCCGAGGCGCTGGGCGAGAGTGCGCCGCACGCGATTACGGCGCTGGCTGGGGCCTACCAGCGCAATCAGGCGTCGCCCAAGCGCGGCGCGGACTTGGCCCGCTGGATGAACGTGCACTTGGAGTCGTTTTCGGGCATCGTTGCGGTCGACGACCTTCAAATCGCGGACGACGATGCAGAAATTGCCAGATTCCTGACGGCGTTGATCGAAGGGAGCAAAGAGCGCATCCGGTGGATTCTCGCCTCCCGATCGACGACTGGACTTCCGGTTGGAAGCTGGCTCGCCTATCGCGATGCCGACTTGGCGATTGACGAGCACGATCTGCGATTCACATTTGAAGAAGCCTCGGCAGCGGCGCGCGATTTGGGCCTTTCGATCCGTGAGGATGAGCTTCGCGATCTGCTCGACCTGACCGAGGGGTGGCCTGCTGCCATGAGCTTTGCACTGCGTACGTCCACGCGGTCGTCAGACCTTCGCAATATTTCGGCCGTCACACGTGAGATGATCTATCGCTTCCTCGCCGAGCAGGTCTACGGCACGCTGGATGACGAGGAGCGCAGTCTGCTCGAAGTTGCAATGGCGCTCCCGACGATCGAGGTGAAGGTCCTCGAACGAGCCGGATTCGACCGTGCGTTGCAGATTGTCGAGCGTCTGCGCGAGCGCACGGCTTTCATTTATGAAGAATCTCCCGGCGCGTACTACTGTCACGATCTCTTCAGGGATTTTCTCCGGCATCAAAACGCGCTCGTCGGCCAGCGCTCCCAACAAGTCGTGCAAGAGCGAGCGGCTTGCGCGCTTGAACAGAGTGGCGACGTCGAGCACGCAATCGCCGCGTATGCAGCGGCGGCGTTGCGCGAAGAGGTGCTCCGTCTCTTGGAGCAGCACGGCTTTGATCTCTTGGAGCGGGCTCGCGGCGACGTAGTGTTGCGCACCATGGAGTCGCTCGACGAAACCACCCGCTGCGAAAACGCTACCATTCTCGCCCTGCATGGCGCCCTTCAAGCCATGGCGGGCAAGTTCACCAGGGCCGAATCGCTTTTGCGCCGCTCCCTAGCTCGTGCGGGCAACAACCGCGATCTCATGGCAATGGCGAGCCTGCGCCTCGCCTCAATGATGGCAAATCAGGGCCAAGACGTTAGCGAGCTGCTGGAAAAAGTCGGCGACGATCTGGATCAAACCGCCGCTCATCGGGCAGAAGCTATTTCTTTGATCGCCGGTCAACAGGCAGTTAATGGCGACCCAGCAATCGCTGCTAGCGCCGCCATGCGCGTTGAAAAAATGCTTTGCGGCGTCGATTCCGATGCAGTGCGCGCGAAAGTTCTCCATCGCATAGGTATCGCTTATCATCACCTAGGTATGGCGGCGCAGGCGTTTGAGGTACTGACGCAATCTTGCGAGCTGGCCGCCGACTTGCACTTGTTTGGCTTGGAGAGTAGAGCCAACGCGGTGCTTTCAAATTTAGCACTGCACGAGCACGATGACGTCGAACAACAGTTGCAGTACGCGGAACTTGCGGCTGCCTCTGCGGAAAGAGCGGGCGACGCGTTCGCATTGCAGACCGCGTTGCTTCAAATGCTGAGCGCCGAGATGCGCCGAGGTGGTGTTGAAGCGAGCATTGCAATCGAGCAACGATTGGCAGCGGTAAGAAGCAGCGATTTAGCGAGCCGATATCTTACGATCTTTCGCTCGGCTCGCTTGGCGTGGGAAGGACGGTTCGGCGAGGCACATCAGCTGCTGTCGTCGTGTTGGAGCCAGATGACGTTTAGTTTTGACCGTGTCTCGTGTGGAGGCGAGTACGCGCTTTTCTTAGCGCTCGATGGAAAGCGCGAAGAGTCCGTAAGGCTCGTAAAGGAAATCCTCGAGATAGTAGAGTCGCACGAGGCAACCGGGCTTTATCGAATCCGCGCCATTGCTATTACGACGATACTTTGCGCGCTGACGGAAGCTATTAACGGTCGCGCAACGCGCGCCGAGCGAATCCTAGGCCGGTTTCGTTCGCACAAGGACGGCGTTATAGCGCTCGTAGTACGAGTAGTCGAAAGCATCATGTTAAGAATGCGACACGGCAGTGAGAGCGGCGCGGACCGAGTGAAAGAGGGCATTGCGCTCCTGAAGGAGTTACACTACGCGGATATAGCACGCCTCGTACGAGCGGTCGATTCGGTCGTCGCCAATAAGACGTGGGACCGCCCGCGCGTGGGTGGCCTTACTCCGTCCGAGCTTGAAGTACTTCAGCTCCTTGCAGCAGGCCTGATCCCGAAGGAAATAGCAGAACGCACATCCCGTAGCGTGTACACCGTGCGAGCGCACATTGCAAACGCAATCGCGAAATTGAACTGCCACGGGCATTCCGAGGCGATTCGTGCTGCGCGCCGCCTCCACTTGATATAGGTCGAAGCGAACCATGCCACCCAGATGGCACTCGTCCATGCCAATATCGCGGCATGGACGAGTATTTCATCGGGGCCGGCGCGCTCCTCACGGCGGGACCGGCGGCGACGATTCGGGGAGCCACCCTGCATGCGCAGCCGGGAGCCGCGCTGGCGCGGCAGATCGGCGCGGCCCTCATCGATTTCGAGTCTGCCGGGCCCGACGAGCTTTCGCGCCTCCTGATCGTGGCGGCCGGCTGGAGCGGCTCGCGGTTCCACGCTGAGGTCGTAGCCCGGCTACTTGCCCTAGGCGAATGTGGACTGAACGATGTCATTGCGGCCCTCGCGGATGCCGTCCAAACCACCGAAATCCATCTCTTTGCGCGCTGGTCGCCCGACCAAGCGACCTTAGATTCGCTAGAAAAGAGCGGGATTAGAATAGTTTCCCATCCCCTCGACGCGCTAGGGCAGGCCGCGCTCGTTTCAGGGCAGCGGGTCGAGCGCTGGCGGGTGCCGGTGAGGGCAGCCTAACCTGCTCTTCAGGCGGCTCCAAGGGTGAGCAAGCACGATGCAGCGTAGATGCATAACATGCCGAATGCCCGCGTTGCGGTCATCGATGACGACCGTATGGTACGGGAGATGTTGGAACTTGGACTCTCCCGTGAAGGCTACGAAGTCCGGACCGCCATGGACGGTATGGCCGCGCTCGAGCTGGTCAAAGTCTTCGATCCCGAACTGATCGTGCTGGATATTATGATGCCGAAGATCGACGGCGTCACGCTTTTGCCGAGGCTCCGCGAGATCACCCAGGCCCCGATCGTCATGCTCACGGCCAAGGGGGGCACCGAAGACAAGGTGCGATCCTTAAGCTCGGGAGCCGATGACTACCTGGTAAAGCCGTTTGTTTTTGAGGAGCTGATCGCGCGGCTTCAGGCCAAGCTCCGACGGCCACAGCTCATCGAGGAGAATGTTCTACGCTGGCACGATGTTTCGATTAATCCCGGAACCCGCGAAGCCTGGAGATCCAAAGAAGTTCTCGAGTTTACACAGCGCGAGTTTGATTTGCTCGAAGTTTTTCTGCGCGAGCCTCGGCGCGTCTTCAGTAAGGATCATCTGCTCGAGATCGTCTGGGGCCACGACTTCGAGGGTGGCCCGAACATCGTCGAAACGTACATCTCGTACCTTCGCGCAAAGATCGATCGCTCGGGCGAACCGGGTTCTTTTATTCGAACCGTCCGCGGCGTGGGTTATGGCCTATCGCTGTAGTCGCCCTTCGACAAGCTCAGGGTGACACCCGGGCTGGCTCAGAGTGATGTTATAGGATGAAGCTGGCTGCGCGGCTTTCGGCGCTGTATGCGGCGCTTCTTGGCGTTACGGTTGTTATCGTTATTCTCGCTTCGTCCATCTCGCTCGTTTTTGAGCTGTGGGGCTTTTCGCGCGACGTGACGGTCGCCAAGCACGAAGAGGCCCGAATTCTCGTCGATCAATACAAGCGCGAAGGCATGACGCTGAAACAAGCGGCTCCCGACATCGTCAACGCGCTCAGCGGCATCGGCATGCGCGTGACCGTGTTCGATTTGAAAGGCCGCTATCTCGCCGGCGACAAGACGCTGCATCCTCGGGCCCTTGCCGAGGTGCTCGCGGCCGGCGGAATGCAGCATTTCATCCCATCGTCGGCGTTGCGCGGGCCTCAAGAAGTACCGGATCGGACGCTGCGCGGACCGCCGCTGCCGCCCGATCCGACACGCCTCGAACCGCTTACCCTCACCTACGTCGAAGGCGGCTACGTCGGCTTCGAGCCGTCTTTTCCGCTGCTGCTCGTTTCGCTGATTCCGTATTGGCGAATCGTGCTGACGATCGCGGGCGCGGCGATTCTGCTTTCATGGCTCGTCGGCCGCTTCTTTGCGCGGCAGGCGCTTCGGCCGGTCAACGAGGTGAGCGAGTCGCTGCGAGCGCTGGCCGATGGCGATTTCACGCAGCGCCGTTTTCTCATGGCCGGCGTTGACGAGGTCGCGGATCTGACGGCAGCATTCAACGACGCGGTCGCCAGCGTCGCGACGGCGATCGAACACCGCAAGCATGCCGAAGAGCGCATGCGACAGTTTGCCGCCGATGCCGGTCACGAGCTGCGCACGCCGCTCACGGTGATCGCGGGCTACATCGACGTGTTGCGTCGTGGTGCGATCGAGGAACCCCGCATCGCGCGCCAGATTTTAGCGACAATGGCGATCGAGAAAGAGCACATGCGCGGCCTGATCGATCGGCTAATGCGCTTGGCGCGGCTGGATTCCGAGGCGCCGCCCAACGTCGAAGCGGTCGACGTCGCCGAGTTGCTCCGAGACCAGTGCGAGGCCGCGCGGCGTCTGGACGACCGGCGCGCGATCGACTATAGCGTCGACGGCCTTCAGACCGTTGACGCCGACCGAGGCGAGCTTGGCGAGGCCGTTTGGAACGTCATCGAAAACGCATTGAAGTACGCGCCGGATGCGCCGATTCATCTGCGCGCCACCCGCAACAACGGTCACGCCATCATCACGATCAAGGATGAAGGGCCGGGCATGTCGGAGTCGGAGCGATTGCACGCCTTCGAGCGCTTTTATCGCGGCGACCAACGCGGGGAAATCACGGGCAGCGGCCTTGGCCTAGCGATCGCCAAACGCGCGGTCGAACGCGTCGGTGGCGGAATCGCGATCGACAGCGCCCCGGGGCACGGCACGGCCGTCACCATCACGCTCTAGCGGGTGCGCAACTCCCGCTGCGATACAGCAAACGCGAGGGTATACGTTGCGGGAAACGGCGTTGCGCAGTAACTTGCGAAGATTGGCGGCTCCGGTCGACGACCGAGCACAGCACTCCGATCGTCCCTAGGACGCGAAGCAGCCAAGGCATATAACAGGTCTTTCTCAGTGGAAGCATTTCGGCGGCCTTTCACAGAGTCTTTTCAGGACCGCTGCGCGAGCGCTCCGTATAATCGGCCGAGACATGCTAAGACGCAGCGCGGTGTTGGCGCTCTCGTTGCTGTGCATCCTGACGGCCGCGGTGGCGACCGTGCGCGCGCAATCGGATAGCGGCGAGATCGACATCGTGGTCGTCGATGCGACCACTAAGCATCCGCTCGAACTCGCCCGCGTGCTCTTGGACGGTCCGGTCATCACCTCCGAGATCACCGAAAGCAACGGCAAGGTGACCTTCACCGACGTGCCCGACGGCATCTACCGCGCGCGGATCGTCAAACGCGGCTATGACAGCTTGACGTCGGCCTCGTTCGAAGTGCTCGACGGCCGCGTCGTGACGGTCAGCTTTGCGCTTGCATCGGAGACCGGCGGGCTCAAAGTGATCGGGCAAGTCACGGCCAAGGCGTCGGCGACGATCTCGGCGACCAGCATCGACCAGAACTCCGCGCAGCGCCGCCTCTCCAACGATCTCGCCGATGCGCTCAACAAGCTCTCGGGCGTGAGCGTCTCAACCTCGAGCGACGATAGCGATGCGACGCAAACGATTTCGTTGGAAGGCCACGATCCGACGCAGACCCAGCTCACGCTCGACGGCATTCCGCTCAACGCGCCCGGCTCGGCCGGAAATCTCGGCGGTTTTGCCACGGACCTTTTCCAAGGCGCATCGGTGCACATGGGCCCGACGCTGGGCGGTTTGGGCGGCTCCGTCAATTTCAGCACATTGCAGCCGACATTGAGCTGGATCACGCAGCTGCAGCTCTCGACGGGCAGCTACGGCCGCTGGAACTACTCCGTCGCGGAGACCGGCTCTGACGGGAAGCTCGGCATCGCCGTGCAGAGCGTGCAGCGCCTCTATCCGAGCCTCGCCGATGGCGACTTGTTCGAGGACGCGAGCGGCCTCGACTACGTGCACGATGGCGACAGCACGATCTTTGGCAACGTGATGACCGCGCGCTATGAGTTCGGCGACTCCAACTCCTTGACCGGCCTCTTCATGAACTCGACCCGCAATACCAACGTCGTCTGCCTGCGTTACAACGGCGACCCGCAGACGACGCTGCCGTGCGGTTACGGGCCCAACAATACCGACGCGAGCAACGTGCAGCTCTACTCGCTCACCGACAACGCACTGCTCGGCGCGACGCAGTTGCAGACCTCGGTTTTTTCCCTCGACAACTCGAGCCTATACAACCAGTTGGCACGCTACGTCAACGGAGAGCCGTCGCCGAACGGTTACTCCAGCGGCACCAAATCGACGGGTTACGTAGTCAATGCGACGTTGCCCGCGCAGCAGCGCCACACGATCTCCTTTCAGGCCTACGGAACGTCGTCGCAGTTTGTGACCGCGCCGTTGGTTCCGCAGGCGTTCGAGTTTTACAACGGTTCGCAAACGACGCAATACTCCGTGCTGCAAGCGACCGACACGATTCATTCCAACGATAAACTCACGCTCGCCGGCTCGGCAGGTTTGAGCACGGCAACCGGCAACGCAGGGATCTCCGAACTTGCCAGCGCGGCCGCAACGTGGAAGCCGACCACACGCGACACATATAGCGCGTCCTTTGCGCTGGGCGGCGCGGCCGCGACGCAAGGGCGCCTGCAGATCCTCAGCGATCCGGCGTCACTGCGATTCGATTGCAATGGCAAGGTCGCGTTCGGCAGTGCACCCGGTGAACAGCCCACGCGAAGCTCGTCGAACTCGGTGCGCGTGAGCTATACGCACGATCTGCACGGCGGCAACGTATCGTTGACACTGTACCGCCAAGATCAGCAAGGGGTGCTTCTGCCGGTCAACGTCAACGGCGTCGTGCTCAACGGACTCGGTGAGTTGCCGCTGGGCTACCTTCAGCAAGTGCAGGAAATCTACAACTCGCCGGCCGGCTGCAACGCGCCGCTGGGAACGCCGTTTGACGCCCAACAGCTCTACATGACGACGCCAATCTCCGGCGTGCAGCGCGTCTACCAGGGGGCCGAGCTGACTGGATTCCTCACGCTCGGGAACCTGGTCGTCGAGCCGTACTACAACCTGACCGGCGCGGTCGCAAACTCGACAAGTTATATCTTCACCAATGCCTATTCGATCACGATTCCGGGGCAGCAGCTTCCCAACGTTCCCCTGCAAAAGTCCGGCCTCGTGCTGGATTATAAGGCGCCGCATTCAATGTTCGAGTGGCTGGCCGACGCGCAGCACGTGAGTGCGAACAACCCGAACGATTTGCCGGCGTACACGACCTACGATGCCGGCGTAACCGCGCAGCTGACGCGCGGCACGCTCACGTTCGCCGCCACGAACATCAGTAATACCTACGCGGGCGTTTTTTCGAGCCCGGCCAACGCGGTGCCGTACACGACCGAAGGCGGGTACGTTATTCCGAACATCGCACGGCCGTTGACGCCGCGCACCTATTCGATAACGTATTCGGTGAAGTTCGGCCAAGGCACTGTCTCGCAGACCGCGACGGCGTTCCACGCGCGCGGTACGGGCGGCGGGGGCCTCTTCGGCGGCGGCGGACCGGGCGGACCTGGAGGGGCGGGCGGCGCCGGTGGTCCGGGTGGCGGCCAGGGCGGCGGTTTCCGTTCGCTCTTTTCACCGCTGCCGCAGACGCCGCCGGCCGATCCGTTCGCGGTGGGCGCGAATCCGCAGACGTGCAGCGCAGAGAACGTTGGAAAAGCGCGTCAGCTATCGGCGGAGCTCAAAGCCTATGAGACGCAGATCGAAGCGGCTCGCACGGCAGCGGGCTATCCGGCAGCGATGCCGGCGCCGGCGCTCGCGGACGCAACGGTGACGTATCACGGCCTCGGCACAACGTACGCGCTGGCCGTAACGCCCAAAGGGAGCGGCACGCTGCGCGTCGTCGCAGGCTGCATGTCGCTACACATCGCGCGCGCCGGCGACGTCACGCAGCGCAAACTCTACGCCGCCTCGAATCCGATCTTCTTCGTGCCGCAACTGAGCTTCATGCCGGCGGTCGGAATGTATATCGTGGCGCGTCAACCGCAAGCGGGGCAAGAGATGTTCCGCGTCTACAAACTGCCGGCGACGCCGCCGAAGGATCCGTTCGAACTGCGCGCTTCGACGTCGTGCACGGGCGGGGTGCGCAATCTCGCAACGCCGTCAATGGCCGAGCTAGCGAAGTATTTTGCCTCGAACGCGCCGACGCCGAGTTGGACCATCACTGCGCATGCATCCAAAGGCGGCACCTGGTACGAGCTGGAGCCGGGCGATCCGACCGTGATTCCCGCGTTGATGCTCTGCGGGCGAATTGCCGCAACAACCGACGCCGAGTTGGCCTCGCACGGCTTCGCCGGGAAGGCCGTGCCGGAGCTGAATTATGCGGCGCCGCTCGGCCTATATCTCGTGCGCCCCAACAACCGCCCGTCACCGTCGCCGTCGCCGTCGCCCTAAACCTCGGGCGACTTTCCTTGCGCGCGGGCCTGCTCGACCATTTCGCGCATGCGCGGGTGTTCGCCAGGGATTGTCGTGACCCACGATTCAAAGCGCGGCACCGGACGATTCGCGCGAAAAAGAAAGTACCAGACGTTCATATCGCCCATGAACTTGAAGCGCTTCTTGAAATCTTTGGCCAGCGCTTCGTAGGAGTCAAACGAGGCGAGGTAGTTCGCAAAGCCGGCGTAATCGCGATCGGTTTGCAGTAACGCGCCGGCGTTGGCGATCGTCGCGTGCACCTTCCGCGGCGTCCGCAGAATGCCGGGTGTCGCAATGATTCGCTCGACGTCGAGCGCGTCGAAAGCCGCGACGCGGGTTGGATCGAAGCTCGCGAAGGCTTCGTAATACGCCTCCCAGGGCTCGGCGATCTGCTTCCAGCGCACGCCCGCTTGAAAAACCGCGCGCGTGATCAGCTCGAGGTAGTCGGCCAGCGAGGCGGGTTCGATCACATCGGGAATCGTTGCGGCCACGGCTGCGCGGCGGGTACGCCGGGGCGCCGAAATGGACCTCCCGGGGCAGCAGGGACCGGCCGCGCAGAAGTCGCAAGAGCGGGCACGGTACTACCGCTCTCAGCCGGACGCCGGCAGAGTTTAAGGAGTTTTCCCCCCCGTGTACGTAGATGAAGAACTCACTTGTGTGGACTGCGGACGTCCGTTCGTCTTCAGCTCCGGCGAACAAGCTTTTTACCAACAAAAGGGCTTTCAGAACAAGCCCAACCGTTGCCCCGATTGCCGTCAGGCGCGCAAGCAGATGCGCGGCAGCGGCGGCGGAGGCGGAAACGGCGGCGAGCGCTCAGGCCGTCCGCGCGAGATGTTCACGGCAACGTGCAGCCAGTGCGGCGGCGTGGCCGAGGTTCCGTTCAGTCCGCGTGGCGACAAGCCGGTCTATTGCCGTGACTGCTTCGCCTCGCGCCCATCCTATCGCTAACGTTTAGTTCGGCCGGGCGTAACGGTGCGTTCACAACGCACCGTTATGCTGCGGTCATGCAGATAACGTGGAAACCCGTTGCCCAAGCGGGCGATGTGTCGCGCGCCAAACTTCCCGATAGCGCGTTTGCCTTTCCGCGGGAGCGCAAAGAGCCGTTGACCGACGCCGGCCACGTTCGCAGCGCAATCGCCCGTTTCGACTCCGTCGACGGCGTAAGCAAGCCCGAGCGTGCCCAGGCCTTCGAAAACATCAAGGCGGCCGCCGAATATTATGGGATCACGCTTAAAGCGTCGAGCTGGCACGACTTAGTAGGCTAGAGAAGATCGGCGAAAGCTTCGACAACGCCGGAGCGCGTGAACGCGAGCGGGAACGATGCGGGCCTCGCGAACGTATCGTTCAATGCGTTATGAGGGGCTCTCAAAACCCTTCACACTTGGCGTCTTCGCCGCCGCGTGCGTTTTCGCGGCCTTGGCCACCGGCGCGCCGCCGTCGGCGCGCTCGCAATCCGCACCAAGTGCGACCGTAACGCCTGCCGAGTCGCCGAGCTCCACGCCGTCACTGACGGCAACGCCCTCGCCGTCGATATCGCCGCCGACAACGCCGTCCCCGACCCCCTCGCCCGTGGCGACGCCGACGATTCTCATGCTTCCGCCCGAGGCGGCTCCGCAAATTCTCTGGTATTCGATCAGCACGACCACGCCACACGTCGGCGACTCCGTCTTCGGAATCGTATTGTGTTCTTCGAACGTCGCTAGCGTCGAGCTGCGCGTCGGCAGCTTTCTTGGGATCAATCTCGCCAAAGTCGACGTCGGACATTTCGAAGGAACCTACGTCGTTCCGAAGATTCCGTTCTTCGTCAGCCGCAAATTTACAATGCAGATCATCGCTCGCAACACGGCCGGCATAGCCACGGAGGACGACTTCCCGATGCAGGTACGTTAGGGGTGTCGATTTAGGGTTCGTACTCGCTATTCACTGTCGACTGGGCGGCGATCGAGAGGTTGGTGGATGAAATAGTTTTTATCGTGATCCGACGGGATTGGCGAGAAGGCTCGCGGCGACTGCGCAAAGTCGAAGCAGTCCTTTTCCGGCGAGGTGGCGCGCTGATCGCTCACCGACAGCCTTGGGAGCGCGAAGCGATCCTCAATGAAGCGCAGAATGCTGCTTGTTTCGTAATGCACGTGCGATACATGGCCCTTCTTGGCATAGGGCGAGATGACTAGGAGCGGGAGGCGAATACCCAGTCCGTCGTAGTCGACGATTTTCGGAGGAACGTGGTCGTACCAGCCGCCCCAGTCGTCCCAAAACACGAAGATCGCGGTTGATTTCCAATACTTGGACTCCCCGACCGCATTGACGAGCGACGCGACCCAAGACGGTCCGGTATTCGAACCGCAGCCGGCATGGTCGGAGTTTTCGCAGGTGGGTGTAATCCAGCTCACGACCGGGAGCTTTCCATTCGAGACGTCGGCAAAGAACTGCGTCTGCGGCGTGATTACATCTTTGCTCCAGTCTTTGCCGTAGTAGATGTGCTTGATCGCCTGATACGGGCTCCATTCACCGCCATCTTCATAGACGCTACTCGTATAATACCGCCAGGAAAGCCCCGCCTTATCGAGCTCGTCGCCCAGCGTCCGGTTGTCGAAGCAGGCTTCGATGTCGTTTCCAACCGTGCGCTGCTGCGTGAGTGTCGGAAGCGTATCGCCGGATCCGCCTTCGCAACCCCATGCGTCGGCCGGAGTGTTGACGGACGAACTCGCCTGAGCGGCAATGATGTACTGGTGCGAGACGAAGCTTGCATCCAGGTTGGACGCAAACATTCGATCGGCCAGAACGTACTGTTCTGCCATTGCGAAATACGGTTTCGTCTCTCTGCGGGGCACATAGCTGTACGGTGGGTTCGCATTCGGGCAACGGGATTCTCCACTGCCGCCGCAGCCGATCCACTCAAGGTTGAAACCATTCATCTGGCAATCGGTACCAGGCAAACTTCCCTGGCCGTTGCAGCCCGCGAAGAAGCCCTGCAAGCTGTGGTCGAGATCCCATTTGGTCGCGAGCCCGACCGGTTCGAGCTCGATTTTCTGCCCGGAGCTATTGTAGCCGTACGAGCGTGTATCCGCGCCCGGAAATCCCTGAAACAGATTATCGAAACTGCGATTCTCTTGAATGATGATTATGACGTGCTGAATCTTGGTGTCGCTTCCGGACCGCAACTGCTCGACCAACGTGCTGGCGCCCTGCGGATTTGCGAGCGGAATATTCGCGGAGGGCGAAAGGTTCGCATAACCACTGCACGCTGAGAGAAAGACCGTCACGACCGCCGCCGCTAGCGTTGGACGGGCGGCAAAAAGCTTCCGCATCGAGGGCTCCTCTACTACGTCGTCAACTACGACGGTA
>Ga0070762_10000701_pt1 | contig 14636 bp, 15 predicted proteins | sample HubBroMetageREF2_FD_66726 | JGI IMG/M metagenome (GOLD analysis project Ga0070762, IMG submission 66726) | Reference soil microbial communities from the Hubbard Brook experimental Forest, New Hampshire, USA - Hubbard Brook CCASE Soil... | ecosystem: Environmental > Terrestrial > Soil >...
GCGATGAAGGCGATGAATGTGCCGACCTCCATCATGATCTACCCCGGCGAGGGTCATGGTCTGCGGGATCCGGCGCATCTTGCCGATGCGCAGCAGCGCACACTTGCGTGGTTTGATAAATATCTGAAATAGGGGGCTTGGCGCGCCGTCGGCGTTGGCACGTCGCTTGCAATTTCCGGCGGTATGAATGCAGCTCCACCGGTATTGCAAGCACAGCCCTCGAGCGAGGCCGTCCAGCCCGACGCGCCGGCCTCCGCCGCATCGGCGAGCAGCCGCCCCGGCAGCCAGGATTTTGCCACGGCCCTGAGCGACGCCGGCGACAAGCCGGTGCGCAAGAACGCGGCCAATAAGCAACAGGGCTCGAGCGCCGGCGGCAGTTCGTTGCCGGCACCCGGCAATCCGCCGCCGGTTGCGGTTACCCCGCCGCCACCGGCAAAGACGGACGTCTCAGCCGCCGTGGCCGCAGACGCCGCGGCCGTCGCCAAGGCCTCATCCGGCAGCGTGCCGGGACCTGCCCCGAGCGCAATCGCTGCCGCATCGACCGCAGCGGCCGCAGCCGCCAAAGCCAGCGGCATGACAACGCCTTTGACCGCGGACAATCTTGCGGCTCCGCCAGCCCCCGCGGTCGCGCCAGCTCCGGCCGCTGCGCCAGCCCCCGCGGCCGCACTAGCCTCTGCGGATTTGCCCGCCACGGCAGGCGCCGATGCAACTGCCGGATCCGGCCCGACCATGCCGCACGCGGCCAGCCTGCGGACGCTGGCCGCGCCGGGATCACCGACCGGGGCCACCGTGCCGGCAAAGTCGAGCGATCCTGCCACGAACCGCGGGACGACTGCCTCGGGCAATTCAGCGCCATCTTCCGCTGATGCCGGCGCGACGAACGATTCGACCTTAAACAACGGGCCCACTGCGGCCGCCGGCACCGATGCGGCTGTCCAAGCCGCCATGGCTGCTGCGATCGCGCAAGGCACGAATGCGCCTGCGCCGGATGCGGCTTTTGCCGATGAGTTGTCGGCCGGCGATAGCGACCTCCCGTCCGGCGCTGCTGCGGTCAGCGGTGCGGCAGCGGTCGCACCGGCGGACGGCACGCCCGCGGCGGCCTTGGCGCAGGCTTCGGCTGCAGCAATGTCTGCGGCGATGACCGCTGCTGCGACCGCGTCCGCCGCGCAGGTGGTCTCCGCGGCCGCCAGTACCGGCGCAGCCGACAAGCGCACGCACGGCAACAGCCCCGACTCGACGCTCTCCGGCGTATCGAATGACGGCAGCGTCGGCGCAGCGCAGCTGCTGACTTCCAACACCTCGACCGATAGCGCGCCGACACCCACATTCAAAGTCGCAGCCGGCGTGGATACGGCGCAATTTTCGCAAGGCGTCGCCGATCGGGTATCGCTGATGATGGACGGCAACCTGACCAGCGCCAAACTGCAGGTAAACCCACCGGCTCTCGGTCCCATCGAAGTTCGCATCGCCTTGCAAGGCGGCCATGCGCAAGTCTCGTTTTCGAGCCACAGCGCGGTAACGCGCGATGCGTTGGAGTCGAGCTCGGACAAACTGCGGGAGATGCTCAACTCTCAAGGATTTTCATCGGTGAACGTCGATATCTCGCAGCGCTCATTTCAAGAGCGCTCGCCGCAGTCGCAAGCCTACGAAAGCGCGCCCTCGATCGGCGCTGATAAGCCCGTCCTGTCCCAAGCACCCCAATCGATATCGCGAGGCGCTAGCGGTCTGCTCGATGCCTATGCCTAGCCGGCGGGCGCAACAGCTAGATCATTCCCCCATTGATCGAAATAATTTGCCCCGTAATGTAGCCGGCCTCGCGCGACGCGAGATACGCCACCAAGCTCGCGACCTCGTCAGCCGATCCGGCACGCTTCATCGGCACGAGGCTCTCGATGGCGGCATCATCGAACGCCGCTTTGCCCATGCCCGTGGCAATGATGCCGGGCGCGACGGCATTGACCGTGATGCCGCGGCTCGCGACCTCGAGGCTCAACGCCTTGGTGGCCGCATGCAGCGCCCCTTTCGCCGCGGCGTAATTCACCTGGCCTCGATTGCCGAGCAGCGCAGCGACTGAAGTAATGCTGATGACCCGTCCCCAACGGGTGCGGATCATGGGCAGCATCAAAGGCTGCGTCACGTTATAAAATCCGTTGACCGTCAGGTCGATGACGCGATGCCATTGCTGCGGGCTCATGCCCGGAAACACCGCATCGTCATGCACGCCGGCGTTGTTGACCAACACCTGGATCGGCCCCTCTTCGAGAATCCGATCGATCGCGGCGCGAGCCGCTGCGGCATCGGTCAGATCGAATTGCAACGCGCGCGCCTGGCCGCCCGCGCCGACGATGTCCGCGGCGATCGATTCGGCGGCGGCGATGCCGCGGTGAGCGTGCACGTAGACAAAATGGCCCTGCGCACCCAGGGCCCGGCAAATGCACGCGCCGATCGCGCCGCTGCCGCCCGTGACCAAGGCTCGAGTCGTGATTTCATTCATAGCCGCAACCGTCTGGCGGCATCCAGCACCACCGAGGCGCGGCCGGCGAGCAATGACCTGTCTTTGTCGCGCAAGGTGAACTCATACAATGCCGTGAAGTTATCTCCAGCCAGGTGGGTGACCTCGCATAGCAGATCGGCTTCGATGTCGTCCAACCTCAGCACATGCAGCCGCACGTCGCGCACGCTGGCGAGAAGGCCCACCCGCGACGGAGCGGCGGCGTTCGCGCCCAACGCCGCGCTCGCCAGCGCGCCGTGCAACGCCATCGTTTGCGCGGCATATTCTATACCGCCCGCAATTCCCAGCCGGTCGTGCGAGCGCAGCGGATTATCGAGCGCACGGTGCGTGCCGGTACTGCAGCGGATGTGGTGAGCGTCCCAGGCGAGTACTTCATCGAGCAAGCACATGCGGCCTTGATGGGGAATGCGCGCCTCGATCCACGCCCGGTTCATACGCATGGTTGCACCTGCACTGCCGCGCGCGACACATCCAGATAATCAAGAATCACCCGCCCGGCGATGCCGCCGGCGAGCAGCCGCAGCAGCGGCAACGAACGCGCGGCGGGGACTGCGAGCCGCAAGACCTCGAGTTCCGGATCCCGCATTTTATTGGCGCTCTCTTCGGTCAGCGCAACCTCAATGCCGGCCACCGAGCTTGAGGTTCGCTCGGGTGTCAGAACCATGGCGATTCCGAGTGCGTCGGGTATCGGGCGCTTGGCGTGCAACGGCGGCGGATATTCCGTGTCATAGGTGACCAAGAGGACCGCTTGCCGGTCCACGGCAATCTGGGTCATGGCATCCAACAATCCCGCCACGAAGCTGGCGTCGAAGGCGCACAGCACATTCGACTCCGTCATCGATCCGGTGGCGATGCTCCAGTAGCCGGCCGCGACGTTGTGGACCGAATTCGAGAAGCGTGTCGGCGAGACTTCCCGCGCGGCGAGCGCCAACGCCTGGCAGATTTCGTGGCAGATGTGACCGTCGCTTCCGGAGGAAGAAAACACGCTGGGCAGGTGCGCGGGATTCGCACCGGCTCTCGAGGTCGCTTCCAATGCCACGGCCAGGGCCACTTTCACCACTCTGCCCGTACGCCGGCGTTCGGCGGGCGGCAACATGGCGGGAACCGGCAACACCGTGGGCGCGGCCACGTAAGGCTGCTGACCCGACAGCACCGCGGCGGCCTGCGGCCAATCGTTGAGACCAGGGCCCAACACGCCGATCCCGCCGATATATCCGGACAACTTCATCCGGCGCGGCCAAAAATCAAACTGCAGTTGGCTCCGCCGAAGCCGAAGGAATTGCTGAGCACGCGTCTCAAGGGTGCGCGCCGATTCTCTTTAATATAGTGCGCCGTGAGAGTCGGGTCGACCCGGGTCGTCTGGACGCCGCCCGGCATCAAGCCATTGCGGATGGCGAGTGCGCTGATGACCGCCTCGAGCGCGCCGGCGGCGCCCAATGCATGGCCGGTCGCGCCCTTGGTCGAGCTGCAAGGCGTGGTCGGACCGAAAATGCTGGTGACGGCCTGGCTTTCCGAGCGATCGTTGCTCGGCGTGCCGGTGCCGTGCAAATTGATGTAGTCGATGTCTGCAGGTTCCAGCGACGCAGCATCTAGCGCCGCTTGCATGGCGAGTTTTGCGCCCAAGCCTTCGGGGTGCGGCGCCGACATATGATAGGCATCGCTCGACTCGCCCACGCCGTGAAGAAGAATAGAGTCGCCGTCGGCCTGCTCCGATGCCCGCTCGATCAGTGCGAAGGCGGCGGCTTCACCGATGGAGATGCCATCGCGAGCGACATCAAACGGCCGGCAGGGGGTGGGGGAGGACAGCTGCAGCGAATGGAATCCATACAGGGTCGTGAGACACAGCGAATCGGTTCCGCCGACCAGGGCTGCATCAATGAGACCCGCTTCGATCATGCGTCTCGCGGCGCCGAACACCTTGGCGCTCGATGCGCACGCGGAAGAGACGGCCACGGCCGGGCCCTCGAGGCGGCATCGCCGGCGAACGTAATCCGCCACCGAGAATGAGTTATGGGTGGTACCGTATTCGAAAGCCGCCGGCAGCGCGCCGCTGACCGGATCGCGTTCGCGGTAAGCCAATTCGGTCTGCATGATGCCCGCGGTGCTGGTGCCGACAAACACGCCGATGCGGCGCCGACCCAAGCGCGCGGCCGCAGCCTCCACCGCATCGAAGAAGCCATCTTGCCGCAGGGCCAGTTCGGCCAGGCGATTGTTGCGGCAGTCGAAAATGCGCAGCTGCGCGGGCAGCCGCTGTGCATCGACGCCCGGCACCTCGCCGATATGCGTATCGATCTTGACGGTTTCAAAGTCGCAGCGCTTCAGGCCGCTGCGTTGCCCGACCAGGCTGGCCAGCGTCGGCGCCAGACCCGTGCCAATGCAACTGGTGGCCGTGAACTCCGCGAGCAGCAGGGGTTGCATGGGCTTCACGACAACGCCGAGCGCAACGTGACGGACTTCAGCCCCCGGGCTCTCAGCGCGTCGAGCAGCCGCGGCAACACGTCCAGAATCACCGCCTGACCGCGGCGGGTGCGCGCAGCGTGGCCATCATGCAGCAACAGTATATCGCCGGCCTGAAGCGGATTGGCCAGCCGCCGGAACACTGCTTCCGGATCCGCGCTCACGGTATCGAAGCCGCGGCGCGTCCAGCTGGCAAGACGCAACTTCAGGCGAGTGAGCACCGGATCGAGAAACGGATTGCGCAGGCCCGCGGGCGCGCGAAAAAATTGCGGGCTGCTTCCCGTCACGCGATAGATGCTCTCTTGTGCCTGCGATACTTCCGAGCTCATTGCACCCGGACCCAGCAGTGAAAAATTGTGGCGATGGCGCTGACTGTGATTCTCAATAACGTGTCCGCGGCGCACGATTTCTTGTGCAAGGTCAGGGTAGCGCAGCACGCGTTCGCCGATGCAAAAAAAGCTGGCGCGGGCTTCGTAACCCTCGAGCTGCTCGAGCACCCGCGGTGTGACCTCAGGATCCGGCCCATCATCGATCGTGATCGCGACGCCGCGCGGCGCCAAATTGCCGCGTTCCGGCAGGCGGGTCCAATTCGCGCCCAACAGTTGGCTTCGCGGCCAAAGTCCCGCCGCCGCCAGCACCACATGATTGGCGAGCAGCGCGCTCAAGGTCCAGGGCCACGCACGCGGCCGCGCAATCAACGCCGCCGCCGCGCCCAAGTGCACGGCGGCTGAGGCGACCAACAAAGGCGAGGGCCGCCAAAGGCCGTTCTCTTGACTCATTTGAAATGCGAATCCAAAAATTTCTCCCAAAGCTTCAGCCAGGGACGCCACTCATGACCGCCGGCGACGACTTCGACGCAGTCTGCCGGCAACGCCGCGGCCAGCATCTCATGCGCCGCAGAGAATCGATCATCCTTCCCGTAGCCCAGGAACAGCTTCGCCAAGTCGGCCCGCGTCTTGATGTAGCGCCATATTCGGCGTTCCGTGTCCGATTCTACAAGTTCGCCGGGTTCCCAGCCGCCGAGCCCAGAGGCGGCGATTTCCTTCATCAGCATGCGGTTTCCGAGGTAGGGCGCGAGCAGGCACAGTCCGTCCAACTCGCCTATATGGGTGCTGGCATAGTCGAGCGCAACCAAACCACCCAGCGAGATGCCCGCCAGCCAGACTGCGGCGCCCGAATCCCGCGCCGGCAAGACAATCTCGGATCGCAGCCGCTGAAAGGCATCCCGATCATCGAGATGCTGCATCTCCAAATCGACAAAGCGCAGATCGAGGGGAACATGCCGCTGCGCGGCGGCGCGGCCAAAGCCTTGATCCAGGAAATCCTGCGCGGAGTGGTAGGCGCCGGGCAGCCATATCATCTGCGTCGGCGCCCTCGCGCCTGCGAGGGCGGCGCAAAAAATACTACGCATGGGCGCGTCGTACCGCTGATGCGCCGATTGCCGCGAACAGCAGCGCGAGAAATGTGCCGGGTGCCACGGTGGTGCCGAGTGCGACCAGCACCGGAACCTGGGAGAAGGATAGAAGCCCGAAGCCGATGACCGTGCTGGCATTGGCGATCGTGAGCGCCGCGAGGGTGAGGGCTTCGTCGCCGGCCTCCTCCGAGTTCGCTTGACGGTCAAAGAACAGCGCGTAGTTCGAACCCACGGCGACGATCAGCAACATTCCCACGAGGTGCAGAATGCTCAATTGCACTCCCGCCAGGGCAAGCCCCGCGGCAACGGTGAGCACGGCCAGCACCAACGGCGCCAGTACGCGCGCCACGCGCAGCGGCGAACGCAGCGCGATCAGCAGCAGCACCGTCAAGGCGAGGAAACCCGCCAGTGAGAAATGGATGGCCTCCGACAAGTAGTTGTCGTACAGCGCGTCGGATTCCTGCTTGAGGTCGAGCACCCGCGCCTCGTCCACGTGGTTGTCCTTGAGCGCGGCCACGACCCGGTTCAAGTCGATTTCTCCGCCCGCTGCGGCGCTGCGCAGCGGCAGGAGTGCGTTCCACTGATCCCTCTGATGAAGAATCAGCGCATCGAAACCGGCGCTCAAGGACGTGCCCGCCAAATCGCGCGGTGTCACCAGGGCCGCGTGCCGGGTCGCCTCGATGTCTTCGAGAAAGGGTTGCAACCGATCGGCGCGCAGCGGCAGTCCCGCAACGGCCTGGTTTAGATTGGCGCGCAACTCCGCCGCGCTCGGCAAGCTGCTGCGCCGGCTCTCCTGCGTGGCCATGCTCGGCAGGTAGGCCGCAGGGCTCTCGAAGCCGCCGATGACTTTTTCGTCCACCAATGACTGCAAGGCGCGGGCGGCATGTTCGGCGGCACGCAGGATCGATTCCATGTCCGGTCCGGAGACAATCACCAGATCGCGGACATCCGCGGCGCCCAGGTCGGCACGCAACTTCGCGTCGTAGTTCTGTTCATCGGCCGATATCGGACTCAATGCCGACAATTCGCGATTCCAAAGAGATTCTCGATCGTGATACAGCACGCCCAAGGCGATCATCACGAGAACACCGCCGCATGACAAAATGGCGCGGCCACTCAGGGGTTGCGCCCGCCGCAATAGCCCGCCCACGCGCAGCCCGAGCGGCCGTACATCGCGAATCGTGAAGCCTGCCGGCAACAGTGCCGGCAATAAATAGCGGGTCACCAAGGCAGCCGCGATCAGGCCGCTGATGGAGTAGAGCCCCAGTTGCTTGAGTCCGGGAAATCCCGACGGCAGCAGCGAAGCGAATCCGCACACGGATGTCAGCATGCCAAGCCGTATCGTGGGCCACCACAGCTGCTGCCAGCCGCGGGCGGCGGCGCCACTCTGCGCCTGGCGCGATTGAACAAAAAAATAGATCGAGTAGTCGACCGATTCACCGATCAAGGTAATGCCGAATCCCAAGGTGATGCCATGCACGGCGCCGAATCCCAGCGCCACCGAGGCGATGCCGACCAGCGCACCGGTGGCGACGGGCAAAAGTCCCAATCCGAGCGCCGGCAACGATCGATAGACGAGCAGCAGCAGGGTTACCACGAGAATGCTGCTGGCAATGGATAGGCGTACGGCAGCGCGTTCGATTTTGGCGCGGGCCGCGACCGCAAAAACGCCCGGTCCGCTCAAGCGCAATTGCACGCTCTTTGCGCCGGCTTGCGCCGAATCGGTTGCCGCGGCGGCGAATGCCGCGCGAATCGCATCGATTGCGCGGCTTTGAGCATCGCTGTCTGATCCGCTTGCCGCAGTCTGCGCGACGGCCAGCGCGCGGCTCGCGTCGCCGGAGACCCAAACGCCATCGCGGCTCTCGGGTTGGGGCGAACTTCCCAGTTGATCGATGATGTTCAGCAACTCGCCGGTGGGATCGCGCGGCAACAGGGACTTGTATAAGAGACCGGCCGGCGAGGCCAGATTGTCAATCGTTTCCCGGATGGCGGCGCTCAGGCCGGCCGCGGTAAAGCGCTGAGAATTCACCGCTTCGCTGAGCAGATAGCGATGCTGAAACAAGAATTCGCGATCCCGTTGCCCGGCGACGGCCTCGCCGTTATTGACACTGGTGAATTGCGCATCCTTGCGCAAGCGCTCCACCAGGCCTAACGAAACGCGCGCCCGTGCGGCTGGGTCTCCTTGCTCGATCGCGATGAGAATCAGGCGCGAGGCCGGGCCGTCGCGCAGCTGATCGACCAGAAGTTGCTGCGTGGGCGTGGGATGGGCCGGCAAGAAAGCCGACAGATCGGTGCTGTAATGGGCGCGCGCGACGACGACGATGGCAAACGCGACGCAGCCGAGCCAAACGACGAGCGCACGCGCGCGGCGCACATTCATGGCAAGGTGGATGGCCGCAGCGTCATCAACGATCGGTCACCGTCGGGCTGGCGAATTTCCACCTTCAACAATTGGTCCCCGGCGCCTTCGATGCGTACCTGGCTGACGGATTGCTTGACCTTTGACTCGAGCGGCACGAGCGTCAAGGTCCAGCGCGACACGTTGCCCACAAAATCCAGCCGAAACAATCGCTCGAGTGCCTTGCGATCGCCCGCCAGCGTGGCGCGAATGCTTTCGACGAAGGGCAGCACCTGGGGGTAAGCATGCAAATCCATCGCGCGGCGACTATGCGCGCGTTCCACCGTCAACGTCTCGCCGGTCAGCACCAGAGTCTCGGCGCGCGGCTTGAGCGTGCGCTTTTCGAGCCGATCCGGCGCGTCGTAGCGCAACTCACCGGAGGATTCGATCGGATGACTCAAGACGGCCAGAAATTGCTGTTCAATGAACTCGACTCGGCCATGCTGGCGCATGGCGAGCATGGCCATGACTTGATCGAGGTCGTGCAAATCCGCGGCCGCGGCACGCACCAGGGTATTGCCGCTGACGCTCAAGATGCACAGGACAATAAATGACAGGACGCGTTGCATCACTTGCCCCCGCCGCTCACCGGCCGGCGCCAAAAATCAAAAAAATTGAACCAGTTGTAAGGGTCGCTGCGGCAGTAGCGCTCGAGTACCGCGGCATAGCGTTCGATCGCAGCGCGCACCGCGAGATCGCGGCTGCCGACGCTCATCGCGGAAAAGTCCGCGACCCGTTCGAATACCACATGGTAGTTATTCTTGCCGCGGTACAGGCCGACCATGAAGAATACGGGGCAACGCAAGATGGCGGCCGCGCGCATGGGCCCGGTGGGCACGTACGCTTCTCGTCCCAGGAATGTAACAGCCTGCGCGGACTCTTCTCCCAAGGTGCGATCGGCGAGCACGCCGACATAGGCGCCCTGATCCAGCCGCTCGGCGATCGTGAGCATTGCATCGATTTGGCCGAGGGCAATGATGTCCGCAATCCAGTTCGGATTGATGGCGGCGAGGATACCGCTAATTTTGTGTGCGTTCTCTTCGTACATCGCCATTGCGACGCGCAATCCCGCCTGTCGCCGGCTCAAGGAATGCATCACCTCGAAGCTGCCCATATGCGCGCCGAGCAACAAGGCGCCGCGGCCCGCGGGCTGATGCGCCAACACCAGCTGTTCGCCTTCGACCGAGATGTTGAATTTTTCAAATTGGCCGTTGATGAGGTAGACGCGATCGTGAATGGTGGTCGCGAAGCTCAAGATCTGCAGGAACCGATCGCGCGCCGTCGGCGCCCTGCCGAGGGCGAGACGCAAATACTGCAGCGAATGGCGCCGGGCACTCGGTCCGAACAGGAAGAAGTACGCAGCGATGCAGTACAGAATGATGCGGCTGGCGCTGCGTCCGCAGCGCAAGGAAAGAAACGCCATGACTCTCAACAACCAGAGGCTGCCGCGCTCGCGATGTCTGACCCATTCGGCCGCCTTGGGGCTGCGGTCGAGAAGGTTTGCGGATCTAGGATTCATGCAGCGTGCCGCTGGCTACTTTGCGATCATCGACGCGGATCGTGAAATGAATCAATCCCGGCCCGGGCGCCTCGTGCTCCAGGATGAGATGGTCGCGCGGCCGAACGGCATCGAGAAATTTCGCCGATGAGATATGCCACGATTTAAGGTCGATTCCCCGCGCCAGCTCGATGGCCGTGAGCATCTCGTCCAGCAGTATCGCGCCCGGCAGCACCGGAAAGGCGGGGAAATGACCCGCGAACGACGGGTGGTCGGCGGCAATGTCGAGTGTACTTTGCATTTTCATTGCGATTCGCTGATCCGCAATTGCTCGTCGGCGAATCCTTGCAAAGCCTGTTGCGGCAGCTTGCCGGTCGCGTTGCGCGGCAGCTCATCCACGATCAACAAGGGCCGCGGCAGAAACACCGGATCGATCAGCTGGCGCAGCTGCTCCGTCAAGGCTGCCACCGTCAGTCCCGGCGCCACGACTACGGCGCCGAGCCGCGTCACGCCTGTGGAACCCGACATTTCTTCGCGCAGAAAGAACGCTCCGTCGATGACCCCCGGAATGGCGTTGAGCTGTGCATTCAAGTAGCCGAATGAGCTGCGCTTGCCCGCAACGTTCACCAAATCGACCGATCGGCCGTGCAGCAAAAACTCTTTTTCGCCGGTGATCTCGATGACATCGCACAGCGGCGTCAGTTGTTCGATGTGACCGCCTTGCGCCACGACCTGATCGTTCGAGACGCTCAAGCGAACGCCCGGCCAAAGGCGCCAAGCCTCCGTCTCAGCCGTGCGCCGCATGGCAATCTGGCCGGTCTCGGTTGAGCCGTAAATTTCCAGCAAGGGAGCCCGGTACTTCTCCTCGACCTCACGCGCCAAGTCGCGGCTCAACGGCGCAGTTGCCGACATCACCAGATCCAGCGGCGGGAATTCAACCTCGGAGCTGAGTAAGGTGCGCAGGTGGATCGGCGTGGTGACCAACACGCGCGGACGGGGCACTCTCTGGATTGCGGCGGCGACGTCGGCCGGATAGAAGGGCCGCTCCGCGCTCAAGGCGTTGCCGCCCAACAGCGCCAGCAGCACCGTGGATTCGAAGCCGTACATGTGCTGGCCGGGTACCGTGCCCACGAGGACATGGCTTCTGCCGTCCGATAAGCCCAACTGCGGCGCGCCGTTCTGAACGCAGCGTGCCAGCAGGCCCCAGGTCTTTTTGTAAGGCACCGGCGTGCCGGTCGAGCCGGAAGTAAAGACGATGGCCGCGAGCTGCGAGGCGGCGATGCGCGGCACTTCGAAGCGCGCCGCTGCCAGAGTGGGTGCAGGGCGCGCCAGATCCGGGTAATAGGCCCTGGCCAAATCGATGTCGCAGCGCTTGTCGTCGGTCAAACAAAACGCGTCGGGAGCAAAGGCCGCGAGCTGCGCGATCACCTGCGGCGTGTGCGTCGACGGCAACAAGCTGACGCGCTCCGACATCAGACAGGCCGCCAATCCGACGGTGAATTGATAGCGGTCGGCGCAGACATTCAACACGTGTTTGCCCTTGGGCAACCTTTGCGCCACCTGTCTTGCCTCGTCGAGAAACTGCCGCACAGTCACCGCAACTCCCGATCGATAGGCGACAATCGCCGTGGGTGAGGTGTGCGACAGCAGCGCGATCGTGTCGGTCATTTGTGATGCGAATCCGCAAAATATACGCGCAGCGTGTCGATCAATCCGCTGCTGCGCTGAACTTGAGGCAACGCATGGCGGCGCACCACATATTCCGCGGCGAACATGAGCAGCATCAGCGGCAGCGAGCCGAAATTCACGAACGCCGACCAGACGCGCAGCGGCGCGAAGGCAAATAACAGGAAGGTCGCCGCCACGTTGACTAAAAAGAAAATGGCCCACGCGAGTGTGACCTTTCGCGTGTAACGCAGCTCGAGCGCACTCAATGGACCGTGAACTTTGTCCGCGAGCTGAGTGCACAAAGGCACGCTGCCTGAGCGCAGTGATCGGCCGAAAGTGAAGGCCAAGATGGAATAAAAGCCAGCCTGCTGGACCAGGTACACGATGGAAAAATTATGCGCGAACAGCGGCCAGAAGGCGTGCAGCAAAAATGCCGTCGCCGCGGCTGCCAACAGCGCTATGAGCGGAGCGCTCCAGCGCCAGAGCAGAACCAATCCCAAAGTCAGCATGGGCGCAAGCGCGAGCAGGGTGCGTAAATCGTACGCTTGGGGATTGAGATTGCTGTAGTGCGACAGTACCGAGTAGGCGACTAGAACCACGAGGACGGCAGCAAGCTGCGCTCTACGCCCCGTAGCCATGGTTACTTGGTTCTCTGTGCCGCAATGTACTCTGCTAAGTGCCTCAAAGAACGGAAGATCTGCTGATTCTCCTGGCTGTCGGCCCGCAAGTGGATGCCGTATTGCTTGGAGACGATCAGCGCCACCTCCAGGATATCGATGGAGTCGAGCCCCAGCCCCTCGCCATACAAGGGCGCGTCAGGATCGATATCCTGAGGCTTGACCTCGAGATTGAGGGCTTGCACGAACAGCGTGGCAAGTTCCCGCTGGAGACCGACATCGGTCAGCGGCGCCGGCTGGAGCATGAGCGACGCTTTGTCGGACATAGATTTAGGCTTTCGATTGGAGTTTTATGTAACGGCATTATATAGGTGCGGGCCGGTGCGGCAACTCACTGGACCTCGGTACTGTGAATTTGAGCAGCTCGCCGCATGGCCTGGGGTGCCGTTTACGGTGGACGCTCAAACTCACGGTGCTGTAGGACAAGTTTCAAGCGCCGGGCCACCAGCAGCGGCAGGCGCAGCAGAAAACCAAAAAACAGCCGGAAATGCATCCAAGTGAGCAGCACATTGTCCCGCCCGTAACGAAAATGCGATACCCCGCCGTCCTCCAGCCTAAAGTAGCGCACGGGCGCCGGTAGATTGATGGGCCGCACGCCGCGCCAGCTCAAACGCACCGCTGCTTCCACATCGAAGTCGAAACGGCGCATCCAAAGCTGTCGGCGCATCACGCCGATGAGGGCGCCGATGGGATAGACACGAAAGCCAAACAGCGAGTCGTGAATGCCGGCCCAGAGCGTCTCAAGGTTGGCCCACCAGTTGGATATTTTCCTGCCCCTGACGCGCAGACTGGGGGCGCTTTCGTCAAACACCGGTTCTCCCAGCACCATGGAATCGGGAGATGCCAAGGACGCCTGCATGAATTCCCTGATGCTGGCCGCGGGGTGCTGGCCGTCAGAATCGAGGGTCAGCACGTGGGTGAATCCCAAGGCTTGGGCCTCCCGCACGCCGAACAGAACGGCCGCGCCCTTGCCGCCATTCTTGGGGAGCACCCAGACTCGAAGATTCGGCTCCGCCGCCGCCATTTCCGCCAGCCTGAGCTCGGAATGATCGGTGCTGCCGTCGACGACAACCCACACCGGCGCCCATTGATCGAGGGCGGCCCGCACGGTTGAAAAAACCTTCGCGCCGGGGTTGAAGCTCGGAATGAGCACGAGGTGGGTGCTCGATGGCGTCATGACTCGTGTTTGAGCCAGCGGGACTGCGGCGCGCCTTGCAGGGCCTGTCGGTAGTAGCGATCGAGTTCTGCCGTGAAGGCGGGGACATCCTTCGGCGGATCGAAGCGCTGGCCCAGCCGGACTCTATAGGTGATGGGCAGCTCCGGCCGCTTGAACAGGGGCCAGCCCTTGCTCAAGAAGGGCGAATCGGTCTCGATAATGAGCGTTTGCACCGGCACATTGGCATGTTTCGAAATGAGCCCGACGCTGCCCACCAAGGGATTGATCGGAAACCGGGTGGTGCGGGTGCCCTCGGGGAACAGCAGCAAAACGCCGCCGGCCTGCAAATGCGCCACGGACTCCTTGACCATTTGCCTGGACGAGTCGTTGCGCACATAGCGCGCCAGCCTGGATCCTGAGCCTAAGAACACATTTTTCATCAACGCAGACTTCATCACGCACACCAGATTCGGGTGCCGGGTCAGTATCAACAGCGCGTCGATCAGCGCGGGATGGTTCGGCGCCAATATCACCGGCGGCCCGCCCTTCAAGGTGTCGACGGCCCTCAGGTCCAGCCGGTAGGTTCCCGTGACCGACAGCGACCAGGAATAGAGGCGAAAGCCCGCCATGATGCCGCGGCGGCCGACCGCCGTGCCGAGGCGCGCGGGCAAGATGAAATAGAGCGGCAGCGCGAATACCGACCAGGTCAGGCAGATCAGGCCCAGAAGCGTCAACGAACTGTAGAGCGCGAAATATTCGTAAAGAATTTTTAAGAAACGCGGCATCGTCGGTATCAGTCCGGTATCTGCACGACCTGCGATGATTTTGCGAGCATCCAAGCGAAACCAAATCCGCC
>Ga0070762_10000704_pt1 | contig 14617 bp, 20 predicted proteins | sample HubBroMetageREF2_FD_66726 | JGI IMG/M metagenome (GOLD analysis project Ga0070762, IMG submission 66726) | Reference soil microbial communities from the Hubbard Brook experimental Forest, New Hampshire, USA - Hubbard Brook CCASE Soil... | ecosystem: Environmental > Terrestrial > Soil >...
TGCTGGTGCCCCGGCTGATTGCGAGTTGAGGGGATCACGAAATGGCTTGATAGCCCCTTCGTTCACCAATCCCAAATAAGCACGCTCGAAATGAGCAACGCTGATGTAGCCGCCGTTCTGATCGAGAAGGTCACGCACGCGATGCGAGATTTGTGCGAGCACTTGAGGATCTCCGGTATATCTGTATTCCCGCAACCATTGTTCGGCTGCTGTGTCGAATTGTTCTTGTGTATTCATGTCAGTCCCGTCCTTCGTCGTGCATTTCGTCGAGTATGCTTCTGAAACCGGGCGTCCCTGGTGCGGGCGACGGGTGCCTTAATTTGTCCAGCTGCTCCGCGCTCCATCCCGATGAAATCAGGAAGGGAGCTGCAGCATTCCAAAATTTGTTGGTTGCGTTGCCTTCACCAATGTTCTTGCGAACAAAGGTGAAAAGTTTGGCGACGGATGCTGGACTCTTCTCGCGACCTTCGAGAGCTGCATCGAGCAAGGATTCTTGACCGTTACTTCTCGAAACTTCGATCAAACGCATCACTTCTCGATCGCGCATTGCTTCTTTCATTTCGACTTCGTTGAATGTGTTCATTTCAGAGCTCCCATAAGTCAACCGTTGGCACGGTTGTCGGTGTTGATGTTGGTTGAGTTTTCTTGCGACTGCTGGACCCCGCGGCTTTGGCGGCCGCGCGGTCGGCAATTCGCTTTTCCCACCGACGCCACGCGCGCTCCTGGCGTTCGCGGAGTTGATCGATCATTTCGCGCTGGCTCTGCTTGGTCCAGGTGTCTGCCATTTCGTTAATGAACTTGCCGCATAGGATGCAGTTGTGGCGTGAAAGCCTAAGCCGGCCGAGAAGGTGAAACACGGCGTTAAACTGCGTGGTAAAGCTTGGTTCTTTTGAATTTTTGTTTCCACGATAGCGTGCGATTAATTCGGCACACCTCCGCGCCGACACTGTTGTGGCCATTGGATTATTCCTTTAACTGATTTCGAGCGGTGGCCCTGGATCAACGCCACGCAGTCCCGGACTTGCTGGTTCGGGTTTCGTTTTTGTCTCGGGTACGAAACCACTTCTCGCGAGTGCACGTCTGGCCCTTTGAGGACGCTCGGCACCTTCATCACAGAAAGAAAACTCTTCTTGGGGTTTAGAGGATTCGGGGGTTTGCTCACCGCTCCTGGATAAGCCGAGCAGCTTGATCGTCCCATGCATCCAGGTCTTCTTACCGTTCGGTCCCACCGGACCGTCCTTGCGGTAGTCGTCCTGCTGCATTCGACGATTGATAGTGGCCTTAGATACCGTAGTCGTTTCATTAACGAGCTCGGTTATTCTTTCCAACGTTATTTCAGGATCCTGGATCACTATGCGTGCGATCGTGTCTTTCAAACTATCGGCATTTTCCTGTTCGTCTTTAACGACGAAGTCTTTGTTCTGCGCGAGCACATCGATGATTTCGCCGTTTTCCCCCTTCATCGTCGAGATGAGAGTAAATGGCTTCGGTTGAGGTGAGATGTCACGCGGCTTCGTGCACACCACGAGGATTTCAAGTGGACCACGGCCATTGTCGTAAAGTGGTTGGTCGATTTGGATACCGTACGCGGCATCGCACATCGCCGCGTAATCTCCCGTTCCGCGCAAAGTATTCTCTTGCGTCATCTCCTTTCCTTGAGACGACTTCGTAGCGTGATGGAATGCGAACACTCCAACAGCGCCAGCCGCGCGAAGATTGATGATGTCGTCGACGAGCTTCTTGTTCTGCGCCGCTGCGTTTTCATCGGTCGCTGTAGAAAAACGAATTGCCGTGTCCAGAAAGACCGCCGGCTTCATGTGCTTCACGGCTTCTAGAACGACAGGATTGTCCAGAGACAACGCGCTGCCTTCCGAAATCGTCCGACACAGAAACATGTTGGGGTCGGTCGGAAGATCCAACTGTTTCAAGCGCTTTTTGAAGGCACGCGATGACGCCTCCGGAATCATGTAGAGAACCGGAATGCGTTGCGGGACCGTGAAACGGCCCATCAACGGCTTCCCAGTGACCAAGGCTTTCGCAATACTTAATCCGAACCAGGTTTTCCCAGCCCCTGGAAGTGCGCCCACGAATGTGACACCTTCAGGGAAAAGTCCATCGATCAGAAAACGAATCCCACCGTCTTCAAGTTGCTCGATCGACCGAAAATGATCGCGCCACGTTTTTGATGCCTCTTCTTTATCAGCATATTGCGCAGCTAACACATTAAGAGCCCTAACCATTCCTGGCTGGGCCATGAGGTCGAGAGCACCCTTGATTTCTGAATCAGCCTTGGTCACGATCGTTGGCTTAGGAATGTCCGAAAGCTTCCGCTGAAGCTCACTCTTCGCGTCCAGTAAGATCTTCGCTAGAACGTCGTCACTGACAGACTTGTCTTCGTGGTACGTGTCAACGTGGGCGCGCAGAACCAGCATTGTCTGGCTGTCTGTCGATCTTTTAATTTCGACACCAGCTACACAACGAAGATCTTCGATAGCCTTGTCGGGTGTGATAATTTTTCGGGCCATGATCAGTCCTGTGCCTTCCAGATTTCAACGCGCATCGTCACGGATGGATGATGTGAACTTGCACCAGATAGTCGTACGGCCAATCCTGTTACATCGCAGAAGTTGACTAGTTGCTTGAGCCCTGAACCCCACAGTTCGCAGGGTTCGAATACCATTACGGTTCCGCGGTCTTCTTCGCTGTCGTCGTCCAGCCAGCCTGCGCGGATAAACAACCCTCCGAAGCCTTTCATCTCGTCTTGGAATACAAGGTAGGCCGACGTCTCCTCCGGAGTCAGATACTCCGTGGAGAAGTCTGCGCACAGATCGAGTGCCAGATGCATGGGATCTGTGGATTCCTCCCACATGCGGTTCTCAGGAAAGGCGTGGCGCACTGCGGCAACAAACCAATCGGCTGGAAATTCTGCAAACTGGCGCGGACCTGGTGCCACGCAAATGCCGATCACGTCGAGGGTGTCCTTCTCCCCATCACTCGTGCGCTGGATCACCGATGTTGATTGCAGTGTGATGTCCTCGCTCGCCTCGAGCTCCGGTTCGCCGATGAAGGTCTCACGGATGGAGTCGTTCAATAGGCGAATAGACAGCGCCGCCACCTCGAGAATGTGCCCCGCGAGGTTGCCCTCTGCGACGTTCGAGACCGTAGCCTCAACCTTCTCGACTCCAAGCTTGCCGACTTTGATGTTAATGATTGCCATGATGTGTCTCCCGTTGGGGCCCTGCCCCTCACTCTTACCGGAAAAAGCGACAGGGCATCCCTGGGAGGCCTAATTCCTTATCCCTCCATATCCACCAGATCGCCAAGCAGGCCGCGGTAATTGGTTGATTTTGGCCATTGGTTGGGATCACGGGCCACGTAGGATCCCTTGAACCGCTGGTCGAACTTCTCCCTAATCTTCTCCATCTCTAGACGCCGGACTTCTTTGTACTTGATGAAGCCTTTCTGGGTCTTCTTTCGAACGTCGCATTCCTTCCACGCCGCGCGGATCTTATCCTCCTTCAGGGCTTGCACGGCTGCGTCCAGGGTGGCGTAGGTCTCCGTTTCCAGCTTGTGATACTTCCAGCCGTTATCGAGGTCGACGAGCACATAGGCGGCGCCCTCTTTGATGTCATCGAACATCTCGTCGGTCATCTCGACGTCAGGTATGCCGTTCGGTCTGTCCTTGAGCATTTCTGCCTCCTCTACAAATCTTTCCTTCCACTTCTGCGCTGTCTTCGGTTTTGCATCCACACCGCAGATATCAAGGGCTTCCTCCGGAGTCCGATTGTGAACAATCATTTCAATCACGACCGGAGAAATATGACGCCGCGCTGGGTCTTTCTTTACTCGATCAGCGTGGCGACGTACATATTGAAGCTCCTCGTGCGTGTATTGGCGCTCCTCGCGCGTCTTGCGTAGGTTATCTTCATAGTCAGGAACCAGGTGGTGGTGACCTTCAGGTGGACCCGCCGCGGCGTCATCATCACTAAAGCGGGGATCGTTGCTGTAGCTTGTGCCTTCGCTGGTTTCTGATTCTGGTTCCGAGAAGATCTCGGAATCCTCGTTGCCCTCATCCAGATCATCGTCTTCGGGCTCGACCTCTTCGACATCCGATACGACTTCGTCCTCGTCAGGAACCGCATCTTCATCCGGCAGCTCCTCCGCTTCGTCATCCGCTTCGTTATCGAGATCGGCTGCGAGTTCGTTCTTGTATCGCGGGATCGCGTGGCTCTTTCGGTACTTAAGGCTCCGGAGTTCTTTGTTCCCTAAATTCTCAAGCCCTGTGTGTTCTAACCCCAACTTTCTGTCTGATGTGAATGCACTTTCAGCTTCTGCCGCTATTTCAGCGAGCCGCGCATTCCACTCGTCCGTTAAGGCTTCCGAAAACTCAATCGGATTCTTCACTTCTGCGTTTACACGTTCGACGTGTTTGCGCCGCTGTACCTCGAGATCTGCGGCGTGGGTTTCAAATTTCGTCTGAAGTTCAACGTCTCGTTCTTCGCTGATACAGAACGTCAAGTCGTACTCGCGGCGTTTCTCCTCTGCCGGAAGCGACTGCGCCTGATTCATCGTCCTATCGTGGAAGTCATCATCGGGTGCGCTGTCATTGCATCCCCAGAGCTGTTTTCGTCGATTGCTCCAATCCGCCCACTTCCACTTCTCAGGTTTGGGTTTACGCTTCCAGGATTCGTACTCGGCGATAGCCGCATCGGCGGGTGGATCTCCTAGCCACCGGGTGCTGTGGGTCACCGCTGAGCTCGTGGATGGAGAGGTAAATATGCCGGTAGAAATTGTCTGCGTCGTTTCGTAGATGCTGGGGTCGATGGGTGCGGCTTGGGGAATCAGAATGGCGAGAGCTTTGTCCAGCCGATCGAGGTCGCGACCCAACTGCTCGCTGGATCTATTCATTATGAAACTCTTCATGGCTCTCTTGCTGACGAAAGCAGATAACCACATGAAAGACATGGCACGTTCGTCGAGAGCGTCTGCGTCTAATCCGGCGTTCGCTCCTTTCGTGACCTCGTTACCTCTAACTCGCAACGAACGCGACATGACGGAGAACGTGACGGGCCGGCCTTTGACGGGTTCACCCAACTGCACGCGAAGCCACTCGGAAAACCTTACCGGTATCCGCAACCACTCCTGCAACCGCCGATCAGCTGCTCGCCCCCGCTCGACAACCGCCTGCCACGGCATCACCCAGTCGGTGATGATCTTCAGACCTTGAGTGGGAAGCGGCGCCAGGAGTGCCAGCAAACCTTTGGGGTCTGTTGCCTGCAACCACTTAAGCGGTGCCCATTTACCGGGGAGCCACTCATAGCGTGGAGCCCAGGTGGCCGGATCCCACCCCCATCGGCCCCCGAACTCCTTCCGCCAGCGGTCCGGCAGCATCAATACAACCGGTACCTTCTCGTTCTCGGTGGCCCAGTCAATACGCGCGTGCGTGGGAACCCAAGGCTCAAACCCATCCTCGGCCGGGTCAAGTTGCATGTACTTTTTGTCTGGCACCTCGTAATCGTTCAGGAGCTCGAGAACCAGAACACCCACAGGGCAAAAGGCCTCGAACCTCTCCCGGTGGCCCACAATGCTGTTCGGGCGCGGCGGTGGACTCTTTACATCACTGTTTCCGAATGGAACGCGCGCGTTGCTGCCAACGATTGGCTTGATCACACCCCACCAGTTGCTTCTCAAGTGATGAACACTGTCGACGGGCTCGATCAAACGCGCACCGCGGAATGAAAACACTGGCTGGGGTTGATTGGGTCGGATGTAATTGGTGGAGCTCATGCGACACCGCCGCAGCCATTTGCCCGCAGAAAGCGTCTGAGGCTTGCGCGCACGTTGTTCTCCGCGAATCTATCGGAAGGGGTTTTCGCAGTGATGAAGTTGCGCCCGCTCTGGTGACGCCATACCAGATGTTTGCGCTGGCGGAGCAGCGTGAAGCCATTAGTGCGGAGGAGTTCTCGGAGAGTGCGGCTCATTGGAGATCCCACCCCGCTCGAATTCCTGGAGTATTGCCTCTAAGAACATATTTTGAGGCCGAAGACGTAATGCGGTGTGCTGTTGGTTTGGAATTTGAAGTCGCGGCAGAAAGCCGCGACGTTTCAATTACGTTTTGTCCGGACATAGCATGCCTCACTTTTTATTTTCAAGTGAGACACACCGTTCGTCGCAGAAAACGCAACTATATTAGGTGGGCCTAGTCAACCCTCACGGGTCGACCCTATCGGTTACGACCGATCGCTCGTTCGTCTCTTGCTCCTAGCGGGTGAGTGCCTTACTTCTTTTCCAGCAACCGACGGTGGCTGTCGGAGTGTTGCTCTGGAGGCTTATCTCCTTCGGTGGCATTCGATCAAACGCCCCGCTGCCTTGCGGGAACGACGTGGCAACGACTTGTGACTCCGCGACCACGCTTCTGGCTCTTTAGGTATTGCCAGCGGTTTAAGTATGCCAGACATCGAGAACAAGAATCCATGGTACGCAGCAGTACTTCAGTTTTAAACTCCCGGCTTCGGTATAGGCCAATTGGGCTGCCCATCGCGTTTCATCCGCGGCCACGTCGCGCGCGCCGCGCTGAGGCCGGACCAAGGCACATTTCCCGTGGCAGTGGAGCGGGGGACAAACTAGCCAAGGAATGAGCACTGTTCATTGCGTCCCGCGGCGGGTGAAAAGTCAACGCAACAAAAAGTGACCAGTTCGGAGCCCCAACTCTTCATCTCACTCCGAGTGTCCTAGTGACACTCTCGATGAGATGAAATTTTAGAGGCCTATCGCGGAATTAATGGTGTGAGATGGGATGAGATGAAACGTGAGATGAAAAATGTCTCTCGCAGTGGCTGCTGCTCTCTGACCAATTATGTTCGGCCAAGCAAGTCTTCGCGTCACGCACGAGGATCCGCGGCCGTGGTCCCTTTCAAAGCTTTTACGCGACCCACGCGGAAGCTTCCCGGGACTCATGGGCCACAACACTCCCCGTCTCTGCACCGAGAAAAAGAGAGCAATTTTCAAAATTCCTCCTTATGCACCTGGGGCATGCGTACATGTGCGTCTGGATGCTTTCAGTTCATCGCGTCCAAAAGTTAGGCGATACCCGCATCGACGCCAGGAACTCGAAGACTCTCCCCCGGTGTAGGCCTAGGGTCCCCTTCTCATTGATAACACAGGCTTTATTTAATTCTAGGATGATAACAGCGAACGATTTTCGCTACGCGCGCGGGAACAGCCAATTCCTGGCTATACTATCCAGGTATACACAAAACCGGCCGCCGTCCCGTTTCCCCGCTTGCCGCTGATCTGCTCTAATTCACGGTAAACAAAAGACTTGCGCTACTTTCCCCCAAAAAGTTACGAACATTAAGCAGAAAATTCCAACCGTCTGCCCAAATATCGTCACGCAATGCCAGCGTCAGACCATATTGTCATGTACTGTCCGGTTATGACCATCGTGCACCTGCGTGTCCGCTAGCGACATAAACCGTCCACAACGACGGAAATTGTTGCCACATTTGTGTCACCACATTCCCGCGTCGTACTTGCCATGACAAATAAGTTCTTCGCAGTCAATTACTGACTTTTGGCCACACCCGTGCTCTTTCACTCGGCGTCTGGCAGTCATGAAAGACCGAGGCAGTAATCGGAAGAGCCCGTCAGACGCAGCGGTGCGAATTGCTCAGCGAAAAAAGCGGCTAAGCGGAGTGCTCTAACACTCCGCCTGGCCTAAGCAGTCCACGGCAAAAAGTGTGCCGTAAACAATGCCTACTCATCAGCAAATCACAGCAGCACGTCAGAAAGCAAAACGAATCCGTGAAGTTGCAGCTGCATTTCGCAACGAACGTCAGCTGCAGCGTATCGCGGAGATTCACGCCATCCATGACACCAAAGACGTTCGTCTCTTCGCTGTCAACCTTCCCAACGCCAAGACTCAGCGGAGGGCAGCATGACGCGCAAAGACTACATCCTGCTCGCAAACGTTCTGCGGATCGAACGCAACGCAGCCTTGACCGTTGATGCTCAGGTGGCCATCGACAACGTAACAGAGGCCCTATGCAGCGAATTGAAACGAGACAACGCCAGATTCAATCGGGAACACTTCGTCGCCGTGGTCCAAGGTTTGAAGGGTTTGCAGTCACGTCCATCCCGCAAGGCTATTCGTGCTGCCTTGGAATCCGTCGCGGACACGTTCGTCGAGTCTAAGGGGGTTCACTCGTGAACACCCCAAAACCAGAGCGCACAGAACGCGTCCAGTACGTTCTTCCCAACTGTTCCCTTCCACCAATCGGAATTCACGTGACGCGCGAAGAATTGCGGGCCAAGTCTCTGCACGAATTAGCAGAAATCTTTTCGGATGCCTTCGAGGTGCGCCAATGAATCGCAACGATAAACTTCAGGTCTCCGTCTACGCTTTGCACGGCGATACCTGCTCATTGGCTCCACATTGCAAGTCTCTCGGATGCGCCAATGGTTTCGATTCGACAGACTACGTTCTGTCTGCGCGGTTCGCCTATCTGCAAGAGGCAATCGACTACGCGATGTCTGTCGTCAACCGCGGAGTACACGTTCGCCTAGTTTCCCGCATTGTCCCTACGGCTCCATTCATCCGCGAGTATTCGCCGACGAAAAAGGAGGCAGCGTGATTTCCCAAGATCAGGCAGCAGACATCCGCCAACGCAATGACGCCTTAATGGCGTGGGTAGATTCCATCCGAGGCAAGAACGGGTGGGCCAATTATCGTCCCGAAGACAAGCCCGTGAACGTGCCCGACGTCACCAACGATGAGCGCAGTGCACTGGAGGTCTTCGAATTCTGCTCGAATCCGCCAGACAAATACTTCCTGTACATCAGCGAAGACAAGAAAACGGCAACGACTTGGACAGGCGATTTGCTTGGGCATGTCACGTTTGGTCGCGAGTATCGCGATAACTTCGGAGGCAAACGCCAACCCGTGTGGATTCGTGCGGTCAACGGCAAGCGGTATCACGGCACCTATTTCAAATCCTCTGGAAACTTCGCCCGAATCCGCCTCAGCAAGCGGGGAGTCCGATGAAGGCACTCCGCACCGTTCGTTTCGAGTTAGCCGTTCTCCCTATGGATTATCACTCGGGCCAGTGGTCCAGAGGATACCGCTTGCTTTGCAGACTTCGCCCGGAAAACTTCTCCGCGTCTTTCTGTGAAGAGGTGAGGGAATCGGAGGTGTACGCGGAATTGGTCGCAAGGTTTGCAGACAAGGTCTAGGTGTCCGTCCAGCGCATTCATACGGAGTGTGCTGGCCGATGCACCTAGCATCAGAAACGAGGAAATCGAATGACAAAGAGCGGAGTGGAACATCTTGCGCAGCATCCTGGCTGGAAGACTGGCAAGCGAAAGTCTAAATCTAACGCCAAGGTTGAGCATCTCGATTCAAGCGATGTGGCGACAATTTTGGCAGCCCTGCGACTGTTCCAGCGGGAATACGAAGATTGCGACTCGGTCCATATCGCGGACGCATGGCCGATGCACTTCGCCGTTAGTGAGGAAGGAGACGAAATGGAAGTGACGCCGCAACCGCTAGGCTCCCTCGATATAGACGATCTATGCGAGCGAATCAACTGCGCCAAGACCTTGGCCATACGGTGATGCCCCATTAGGTGCGGCACACGCAAGCCAGTCTCAAGTTCTGGCCTGCGTCCGAAGTACCTAAACGAAACGGAGGAACAATGAAGAAGAAAACCAATACCAAAGGGCTCAAATCGGATCAAGTCCAGCGAATCTCAAACGCTGTCACAAAGATTTACCTGTCGTTATCAATGTGTGAGCACAGCGATGATTCTCCGGACCACAACACTTGCCGATCAGCTATCAAGACACAGTTGCGACGGATCCACGAAGCCATCGGAACAGCTTCCCCGGAAAAAGCCAAGTAGCGCGCAGCCTGCCCGGGAGACTTGGCAGGCTGCGGGACACTTCCCCACGGGAGAGATTATGAAAGTACTTGAGCTTCGAATTTGCGCGTCAAAGCAAACATCTGACGAGTCGCTTCTCGACGTGGCGCGCGTAATCAAGGAAGAACTTGGGGCCACGGGCATTGATGTCGTCAGTGTAACGTTTCAAGTCACCTCCGGAAACGAATCTCTCGCGACTCTGGTGATGTAGTTCGACCCGTGAGAGTGAGGCACATAAGACTCCAAACGGGCCACCGAGGTCCGCAAGGAGTCTTCCGGGATTCACTCTTCCCAAACTCCCAGTCAGGAGAAATCCTTGATTCGTATCTGCAACATTCTCGGCGACGAGATAGATGGCATCCGTGCTCGCGACCTCTGCTTCCAGGACCTTCGAGGGAAAAACTGGGCGCACGCTGATCTATCGGACATAAGTCTGCAAGGGGCTAACCTCGAAGGGATTTGCCTATTCGGCGCTAGGCTGCGCAACACCAGCTTCCAGAAGTGTAATTTGCGAAATGCTGATTTGGCTTATGCGCTCACGGTGGCGGGCGCCAATTTTCGAGGAGCAGACCTAAGCGGCTGTGATTTGCGGTGTGCCGTTGATATAGAACGAGCCAATTTTGATGAAGTAACACTATCCCGGGAGTCTTGTGTGCCCGGCATGATCGTTGTTTAACAGGAGGAGAGATGACAGCCAGTCCAAGACTCAATCTCGGAGAGCAGGTAGCGCGGCAGGCGCTGGTCGAGAGACCGCCATATATCGCTACCGATGCCGACCTTGATCCAGCATTTTTCCCTGGGGCAGGACCAGGCACGGTTGTCGAAAGCCCACACACCTTCCAATCGCAGTACTTTGCCTGGATCGACGGCCTCCGTAATCGCGCCTATGATCCCATTTCTCCCGCGACCCTGGAGAGCTTCGTAAGTCGAGCAAAGACGATTCTGTCTGTAGTCGGTCCGCAAACCCGGCTTGAAACATTCAAGAATGCAGCCATGCACAAGTTCGTGGAAGATACGAAGGCTTTCGGTTGGAAGCCGGCGACGCTGGCAGCCCACATCCTCGTCATCAAGTTGATTGTAGCTTCGGCCGTGGATGAAGAAGGTGAGCAGCTTTTCCCACGCACCTGGAACCGCCGTGTAATTAACGCTCCCCGGGTGGAGCGAACGAAGCAGAAAACGCCGACCTTGGGTCGCGAACAAGTAGAAACTCTGATTCGCGAAGTAAAGACATCCCAAGAGCGATTGCTCGTTTGCGTGTTAGCTGGTACGGGCCTCAGGATCGGCGAAGCGCGATCGATACGGGTTCAGGGCGACAATTCCCATACCTCGTGGGATCAAAACACGGCCACCGTCGTCGTTCGAAACTCGTTGTTCCGTAATTGCGAGACCGGTCGCGCCAAAACGGAAGCAGGCAGACGCACAGTTTATCTGCATTCGTCTCTTAACAAGATGATCGCTGATTTTGTTCTGAAGGAAGGTAGGCAGGCGGGTTCCTATCTCTTCCAAACCAAACACGGCGAACCAATCAAGCAGTCCACGTTTCGGAATAGGCTGGCCACAATCATTCCCGGTGCAGCACCCCACAACGCCCGGCGTTTCCATATCACCCACCTGCGTAGCCAGAGAGTGTTGGAAGAGATCATCAAGCTCCGCGTCGGGCACAGTGGCCAAGACATGACCGACCGCTACTCGCACCAAAACGAAGAGGTGTGTCGAGCCGCGATTGAAGAGGCGGGTTTAGGTTTCGACATGACCTTCAAAGACATAAATGTCTAGGGTTGACCGGCGCAGGCGAGCACCGTATCGTTCAATAGTAAGGAGAATTTGTGGCCAAAGAGAAGAAACAATCAGCCCCGGAAGAGCGGACTGAAAGACTGTCGGCGATGTACACCAAGAGTGACAGGGAGAGAATTGAGAAGGTTGCGGAAGAGAAGCAATGTGACGTAGCCAGCTTAATCCGGCGCGGCTTGGATATCGTCACGGATCCCGCATGGGCCTCGGTGAAGTTTGAGCCTGAGATTTACAGCGCGCTGTTAGAAGAGGCGAACAAGAAGCTGTGGGATATCAACACCCTCACAAAGGCCGCGTTGATGGCTCAGTACCCTGAAATATTTTCTAAGAAAAAGAAATAGGTTAACTTTAAATTGATGTCGAGCTACTAGATGTCCACACCGCAAATCAATTTCGGAGCATATCTTCGTTCAGTCCGATCAAAGGTATTCGACGGTTTTGGATTGATTCGCGACATGATCTTGGGCGCGTTGCTCGCCGCCGCGACAGTTGTGTTCCAGGCTTACTTAAAACTTATAAGTGTCGACGACTGGAGCAGAAATAAATGGCAATGGCTGCTCAGCGTCGTAGTCCCGTTCGCGGTCGTCATACTTTTCCATATTAGTTATCGGATTGTGACGGCTCCGTGGCACGTTCATCAAGATTTGTCGGCAAGGAATTCAGAATTGGAACAGGCTGTCAATACAGAGTTGGCGAAACGGGCGAGGCCAGAATTGACTGTTTCCTTTATCGGCAGTCCTCCCGGGGTTATGTTGCGTCTTCAAAATAGTTCTCCCACTCCAGCGGTCGGAGTCCATGTAGACGACATAAGAAATGGAACAAAAGTGCTCCGCTTTTTCCCATCGGGATCACTTTCGGGTGGCGCTTCGGAATGTATAGCATGTCAAATCTTAAAGTCTGGATGGAAAGGGAAGAACGACATCATGGAGTTGTTCTACGAAGACACAACGGAGAAGGCACTGCGCAGGAAAATTACTTCGGACCACCTACTAATCAGGGTCGTTTATTCAAACTTGGACTCTGCGGCAGCACAGAGAAGCTGGGCCTTGCGATGTCACTTCTGGTATGACTATACGCAGGAGAGGTTATTCCTGGAACAGCCCATTCTGGATCCAGTATAGATAGATCGGTGTAGTTGCTCTGCTTGGGACCCGAATCTCCGAACCAAAATTGCCTTCGATCACTTTGTGTTTAACGCGGCGTGACGCTGAAATACTTTAATGCCAGATTGTTAAATGCTTCCTCGGACTTGCACATTGTAGGATCCTGACCAGGTAAATAGGTGATGGAACATTCCCCGAGCCGGGGCTAACTGTGAAGCATAAACTTATTCGGGGCTCGCTTGGTGAAGGCATCTTTCTGCGGAGCGAACCTACGAGGCGCGGAGATTTCTTTTGCCGATGCTAGAGGAGCAGATTTCAGGCAGGCAGATCTCGCGGGTGTGTCGATGTATCGCGCGGAAACGACGTCGGCGCATTTCGAAGACTCGTTATTGAATGAGCGGTCGGATATTCCTGGGCGCAAAATGTTCGGAGGCATGCGGGTGATCACGTGAAGCCACTCGGCGAGGAAATATCGACTCTACGCTGGCCTCAATCGGAGATCGAATTATCGCGCAGCACCCGATTTGTCCAGTAAATCTGCAATAACGCACATGTCTAGTGCAGCCCTCTTAGTTCGGTCGAAAACGAACCGCTGCACCGGGATTTCACCGATGTACCTAATAGACCTCGCTGGCATCGACTCCCAAGATTCTTCTCGATCCTCATCGATATCCGGTGGAAGTATATAGACCTTGTACATTGACGAGTATTCGTCTTCGGAATCCAAGAACTCGCAGTCGAGTAATATCTTTCGCCCGTTGTGATTGAGAATCATCATGCGCGGTACATCGTAAAAATCCCTGTAGCTAAACTTTGCCATCTTGTTCATTTTTTGCCCCAATTTATTAAAAGCGCCAGATCCATCCTTACTGAATACGGTCCTTCTTGGGAACTGGGTTCGTCTTGGTCTGTGAGAACGTAGACGGTTTATTCGTACCCTCGCGAACATTCACGTGCTTCTTATTGAGATTTCCGGCCCTAGTTACCTCAGGCTTCGATCGAACACTGCCCCCAGCCTCTCTGATTTGGCCCGCGGTTGACTCCCGAATCTGTCCGTGAGGAACACCTTGGGCCGCGTCTTCGACCGTCGATCCCTGAGCGCCGGAGAATGTGGACCCTTGGGGCGGCATTTCGCCTTGTCCCCCTCTAACAACTACGTTGGAATCTGGAGCACCCCAACTCTCTGGGGTTATTCCTTCAACTTTAGCTGTCGCAGCCACTCCACCCGTTAGAACCGCTTGAGTAACGACTTCCATTCCGCCCTTCTCACCTTGGGCGAGAACCTGGTCTGCCACGCCAGAGGGCCCCATTGTTGCATATTGCTGGACCGCATATGCAGTCGATTGGACGGCCTCCTGTGCGCCGTGGAAGGCCGCACCCTCAGGGCCCGAAACGGCAACATCTTTAAGAGTATGGTACGCGCCAGAAACGGAGCCCACAGCAAAATTCCAAGCTCCTGCTGCAGCACCTTGCAACTCCTCCCAGCAGCAGTGACCGTCGAGGTCGGCGAAGCTCTCCGGGTCATCCGAGACCATCGCATACAGGTTAAGCGTCTGTGGATTTGAGAGATTCGCGTACGGAACCGCGACGGGAACCGCGGACCAGTCCGCGCTGAGCCAGCGGCCGAAGCGGTTGGAGTAGTAGCGGGCGCCGAAGTCGTCGTTGCCGGTTTCGGTGTCGCGTTCTTTGCCTTCGAATTTGTAGTTCGATGGGCAAGAGTCAGTGACGGGACGCTCACCGCCATATGGATAAAAGTCTGCATCGTAGCAGACCACGCCCGAGCTGGTAGCAATAACGCGAGCGCTT
>Ga0070762_10000708_pt1 | contig 14482 bp, 14 predicted proteins | sample HubBroMetageREF2_FD_66726 | JGI IMG/M metagenome (GOLD analysis project Ga0070762, IMG submission 66726) | Reference soil microbial communities from the Hubbard Brook experimental Forest, New Hampshire, USA - Hubbard Brook CCASE Soil... | ecosystem: Environmental > Terrestrial > Soil >...
TCATGGAGACGTTTCATCCGATCACTGCTGAGGAGCTTGTGAATCTCAGAGTGGGTGAAATCGACAAGCCGTGACCACATGAAAGCGGCAGCAGTGACGCCGCTCAATCATGCAAATGCTCGAAGAGATCGCCATTCACGGGATGCTTGCCGATTCCGCATCCCACTAACGGGAGCGGAAGTAGAAGGAGCACGCAGTTATCGCCGAGATGGATCAGCATGCCGCCCTGGGGAAGTGCTTCGATCCGATGGGTGGCGGCGTAATTCCAGGCAAACTGCGGCGGTTTGGTGGGCGTCGTCGGGTATGTGTGAGCAAAATCCATGTCATGGCGCTTTTGCGCCAATTCTCGGGCTACCGCACTTTTGGCGGCTAATCGAAGTTCTTCGGCCCAGTCGGGCGCCGGATGGATGGCGTTGTTTTCTTCATTGGCCGGTGGGGACACGGAGGGCCCTGCGGAGATCCGATCATTGCGCCGCCGCGGTGCAGGATTCCTCGCCCTCTCCGTCGACGTTCCGCGTTCCGGGGCGGTACTAAGCAAAACCGGCGGCGGAATCCAGACCAATTGAAGACTTCCGGAGCTCGTTTTCACGGAGAGTGGTGGGGAGGATAGGAGAAGCCAAACTACTACGAGGTGTGCGGCCAGCACCATCGATAAGGTCAATAGTAACCGGGCTTGGCGGCGCGTAGTCACAGCTGTGGAATATCAGTTCATTCTGATTCTGAACATGAATCGTTTTGCTCCCTTCAGTAATGATGTGAACCCCGGGATTTCGGAAAGTTCCGAGGAGTCGCTGAGCGGCCAACAGAGGACAAGAGCGGCGCCGATTCTCGTCAGTTACTGAGCAAGTGAGCGTCGTAGATCATCTTGCCCCCAACGATGGTCATGACAGAGACCGTTTCTGGTAAATCGTCCGATGGCACCGTAAAGATGTCCCGCGATAACACGGCGAGATCAGCCAGCTTCCCTGGCGCTAAGCTCCCCTTTTCTTTTTCCGCGAATTCCGCATATGCCGCCGTCCGCGTGTATGCAATTACGGCCTCCTCCCGGCTGATGGCTTCCGACGGATGGTTCGGATGCTTTGTTGCGAGCAGAATCTCAAGGAAAGGATTCGAAGGCCCGTCCTCATCAGAACTGAGCACAAGCGGTATTCCCGCCGCTAGTAGCGATCGCATCGGCTGCGACTTCTCCGCTTCGATGCTGGGCATCAGTTCCGGTGCGATTTGGCTCATATCAAGATGCGTGCCCTGCTCAACGACAATCACCCCCAATCGTTTGACCCGAGGGATCAAGTCCGGGAAGAGCGCATCGCCATGTTCAAAGCGCACGCGGCGTGGCACCCATTCTTGCTCCGTGCCCGAATTTTGCATCGCCTCGAGCATCGCCGCCGAGGCTGAGTAACCGGTAACGTGAACCAGCAGCTGATCGCCGGACTGAACGGTCTCTCGAAGCATTGCGTCCAATTCTCGCGGAGGCAGACTCATCTGCAGATCTCCAAAGAACCGCAGTCCTGGTTTGGTCGATCGGGGAGCAAACGTGCCTTCCACCGGAACACCATCCAACAGCCACTTCGTGCCGCTGACGGTGATCAGCGGCGACGGCTTGCTTGGAATCGATTGTCCCTCGCTGGTGTCGCGGCCGCTGGTGCTTGTCATCGGCATTCGCATAATGCGAAGCCGGATCGAATTGGGCACTTGCTTCAATAAGTCTACGTACCGGCCCGGAGGCATCTTCTCCGACATGATTTGCAGCGTGGTAATGCCATGCTCGGCGGAGTCCGCGAGGGTGGCGCGCAGCTCGGCGATGGCATCCTTATCGCTGGTTATGTCCCCGATACGGCGGCTGAGCCTGACCGTCGCATATTCGCGCAGCACGCCACTCAGCTTCCCATCACTGGTTCGTTCATAGCGACCTCCCAATGGGTCTGCTTCATTTTCGCCGATGCCAAACTTGGTGAGCGCAGCACTGTTCAAGATTGTGGCGTGCCCCGTAAATGTCGTCAGGATGACCGGATGACGAGGTGCCGCTCCGTCCAGGCGGGCACGATCGACTGTAGTGTCTCGAAAGACAGCCGTGCCTATCGTTGCCGCAAGGAAAGTACCGGGAGGATACTTATGGGCGGCTTGGCGGATTGCCGGCATCAACTCCGACGGCTTCGGAATCGGGCCTGTAAATTGCAGATCGACCCAATTGGCTGGCCGGATGCGCATGTGGTTATGCGCATCATTGAAACCCGGAATGACGGCGCGCCCGCGCAGATCGATTAATTTTGTTAGGGAACCCGCCATTTTGCGAATCTGTTCCGAATCGCCAACCGCGGCGATACGATCTCCTTGGATTGCAAGCGCCTGAACAAACCGTTGCCGCTCGGCAGTAAATATCTTGCCGTTGAACAAGATAGTGTCGGGCGCGGGCGTAGCGGCCAGAGTCATTGGCGCGGGCAGTGCGACGCAGATCCATACCAGAGCCGTCAGTATCATCCCGCGCATCGGTTACTCCCAAGAGGCCGCCGTTCATTGTGGTGCTCTAAGATCACCAATAGATAACCACGAAACCACATGGATCCCGCCATGAGCCGCGGCACGGAGGAATTAAACCGATCCCCTTTGCGGACGCTCCCCGGGTCCCGGCCGACGAAGAACTCAGTCCTTGGAATAGTGGAATACACCTTCGAGCGGCGTGTCGAAGGCCGCGGCAATTCTAAATGCGGCTTCCAGCGACGGAGAGTATTTTCCCTGCTCGATTGCGTTGACCGTTTGGCGCGTGACGCCGATCTTGTCGGCCAGATCTTGTTGCGTCATTTCGCCATGCTCGAAGCGTAGTCGTCTAATCTCGTTTCGGATGGCCACTCGCGTCACGCGCCGCGTCGGTATTGGATGATTTGACAGCTCGTGCGCATCAATTCGGCGGTCACCAGCACGAAGAGCAAGGCGTTTGTGTTAAACACGATCGGTGGATCGAGTGCTCCGAAAAGGCAGGCGCACGCAATGGCGGTCGCGAGGCCCGAGTAAGCAATTCGAGTGGCTTTGAGTTCGATTAGTTTGTCGCGCTCATCTCGAGGCGCTTTTGCTTCCTTAGGCGCGGCGATCGCAACCACAATGTGAAGCACGACCTGCGCAACGATGAGCGCGATAACTGTGGCCAATAGGCTGCCGAAGTGGAAACCGGCATGTGGCCCAGCGTGAACGACTGACCAGAAGTAGAGGCCATAGATAAGGGAAATCGATAGCAGTGATATCCAGGCACTTTTTTCGCGAAATGGCATGAAACCGCTCCGATGTGTATATGTTTCACGACATAGAGTATGTTTTATTATACTTCGTGTCAAATATTATATACATATTAGATGACGGGACTACGCTTCGGCGCCGCATTTCCCAGATGAATGCGCGGTCGCGTTTGCAGGTGTTCGTTCGGTTTGTAGTGCACTGACCGCAAAAGGGGTAATCAAGAAACCGGCGGCCGCCGCGAATAGGCGCCGACGCCCTGCTCGCTGATGAATATTTTTTAGGCCTACGGCCACGCGCGCGTTCCTTCAACCGGGTGATCAATAACGGGGTGGATTCGTATCGCGACAATCCTGCCAGAAATCAAGAACCTTGAGTCAATCAGGCGCGAGCCACACAGCGCCAATCATTTTTGACAACAATTTTATTCGTTCCCCGCCACTCTGGCTGAGGTCAGATCACCAGAAAGACAGCGTGATCGCGAATCATGCCTTGGTGCTGATTTGACAGGTGTGAAGAAGTTGCGCCGGCAAGCAAACTCCCCCGTCGGTGCAATGCCTGACGGTCGGGGCCCCTCCAAAAGGTCCCGCCGTTTTTTCCCAAACGCAGCTTCATGAGCAGGTTACAACCGCCCTAGCGGCCATCCCCTACCGTCACACGTGGCCGTTTTCGTGATGTTCGTCATGACAGAGCGCCGCGATTCAAGCGCAAAATCTTGAATTCGGCGCAAATGTATTCATGTTACTTTGAGCCGCACCCTCTTAAGTGGGAGAGAAAATATGACCTTCCGCCCGGCCCTTCTTTTATTCCTCATGGCCGCGCTATTGGCCAGTTGCAATAACTCGTCCTCGGAGTGCACTACGTGTGCACCCAAACAGGTCAATTTGCAGGGCAGTGTCAGTGGCTTGGTTGGCTTCAGGCTGTCGCTGCAAAACGGTTCGACAGTTTTGAGCATACCGCTCAACGGGCCCGACGCGAACGGCAATCAGACTTTCGGCACGGCGGCTCCGAATACGGCCTACAACATCTCCGTCATGACCCAACCCACCGGTCCGTCGCAAACCTGCGTAGTGGCGAACGGCATGGGGACGACGGGCACCGGCGATGTGACCAATATCGCTGTGACCTGCACGACGAACCCGCCGCGCTTTCTGTATGTCGTCAATCGCGGCTCGGGCGACGTTTCAGGTTATACGATCGATCCGGCAGCCGGCGCCTTGACGCCGATCGCCGGCTCGCCGTTCTCGGCCGGCGGCAACCCCGTGGCCATCGCTGTGGATCCGACCGGCGCCTATGCCTACGTCGTCAATCAGCTGAGCGCGAATATTTCCGCCTTCACGATCAATCGTACGACCGGCGCCCTCACCGCCGCCGGCGCCGCGCCGATCGGCACCGGATCGAGTCCAACGTCGGTGGCCATCGATCCATCGAGTTCTTACGTGTACGTAACCGGCGGCGGCAGCGGCGGCACCGTCTCGGCTTACGTCATCACCGCGGGAACCGGTGTGCTTACTGCGGTGACAGGATCGCTCACCGCGGCCGGCCGATTGCCCTCCGCCGCCACCGTGGATCCACTGGGCGAGAATCTCTATGTTACCAATGCAACGGACGGCACCTTTTCGGCTTTTGCGATTTCCTCTGCGAACGGCACGCTGACTGCCGAAGCCAATTCGCCTTTCCCCTGCGGAGCAAACCCAAAAGCGCTGGCGATGGATCCCACGGGCAACAATCTCTACGTCGCGAATTCCGCGGCCAATACGCTGACCGCGATCAACGGTCTGCCTGTCACCGCGAGTGCCCCGCCGGGCGTGATCAGCGGCTCACCCTACTCCACGGGAATCACGCCCATTTCAATCGCGGTCGATCCGATTGTGAACACCGTGTATGTCGCCGATCAGGGCGCGAATACCATATCGGGGTTCAACATCGGCGGCGCCGCCGGCACGCTCAATCCAATTCCCGGATCGCCGTTTGCCGCCGGCGCGCAGCCCGCAGCGGTGGTGGTCGATCCCACCAGTCTCTTTGCCTATGCCGCGAATTCGAACGACAACACCGTGATCGCGTACACAATCGATCCGAAATCCGGCGCGCTTGCGCCGTTGAGCGGCTCGCCCTTCGCCACAGGACTGATCCCCGTGGCGATGGCCATCAGCGACTGAGCTCAAACTGAAAAATAACTTGCCCTGAGCCGGGGAGTGCGCGGTACTTTGCAATCCAAAGTATGCGCACCGAAAAATAGCTTGCCGTGAGTCGGCGATTGCGGGTACTTTGTACTGCAAAGTATGCTCGCCGCGCCCTCTCAAAACTCGGCCCCTCGCGGCCGCCCGATCGTCCGCAGGTTGCTCCGGTGTGCGTTGCTGCCGCTGTTTCTCGGCGCGCCGATTCACGCGCGTGCGGGCGACGGCTTCTTGGGAATAGATCACGAACTCGATCTCGATCAGCGCGGCATCTGGGCACGAAAATATCAAGTAGCGCTTGAATACGGCGTGATCGCCACCGAGATTGGCGGCAGTCTGTGGCTGGGGAATGACGATGAACTGGGCCATACGCTGTGGCAAACGATCGATTCAACGGCCATTTCCTCGATCGCGGCCGAGGGGCTCAAGTTCACTTTCAGCCGCGCGCGGCCCGACCAGGGAAATAATCCGAATCAGTGGTTCAAGGGACGCTGCTGCGACAGCTTTCCCAGCGGCGAGGTGACCCTGCAGGCAAGCTTCGTCACGCCGTTCATTGCGAATTACGCGCGCGACTATCCTTGGGTGTGGGCATTGGAGGCGCTGCCCGCCTACGACGCGCTGGCACGGTTGAAGAGCCAGGAGCACTGGCAAACCGACGTCATTGCCGGATGGGTATTGGGATCGGCGGTCGGTTACTGGGCCACCACGCGCGCTACCCCGCTTTCGGTGCAGATTCTGCCACGCGGCCTATCGGTGGGATTTTACAAGCGGTTTTGACGGGGCGTCGGACGAATCTCACCCGACAACGACGCGTTTGGCCGCTGACAGGAACCGACGCAGAAGCGCAGCATCTAAACCTTGGAGAGCCATTTGCCTTCGACTCAACGGAGCCCGCCGTGAATAGCCCCATCAAAAACCACGCTGCGACCATTTGCGCCTGTCTGGGAATTGCGCTTTGCGGCACTGCCGCAGCCGTAGCGGCGCCCGTTGCTTATGCCGTCCCGGACGCCGAGGTGCGGGAGCGCGTGCAGCTCGCGCTCCATGACGATCCGTATTTCTATGATGGCCACGTCGAAGTCTCGGTCGATGACGGCGTGGTGCATTTGCATGGTTTCGTGTTCAGCGATTGGGACCTGCGCGATGCGATGCGCATCGCCGGCAAAGCGGCGGGCGATCGACGCGTCATCGACAACCTGACCCTGATCCAAGGGGGTAGACGCTAAACCCTGAATTGGGGGTGCGCGAGAACCGCCTCGCGCCATGAGTCATCCTTCTCCGTGCTGCCGAAGGGAACTTGCGCATCGCTCCGACCCCACCTCGCCAGCCATTCCTGTCCCAACAACTCTCGGCCATGCGCGGAGGCCGCCGCGCGCGCCGACAAACCGATGGTTGTCTCGCCTTTCGGTCCGGTGGCGCGCCCTTTGGCAACGTAGAAGCCAGCCGCCAGCATCGCGGCGCGAACGCTGGTGGAATAGGTGTAGGTATAGAGTTCCGTGGGTTTATCTCTACAGGCCCCCACCAGTTCGCGAAAAGCATTTAAGCTCCATAGCGCACTGTCGGTCTTGAATGAGAACGGGTCGAAGAAAATGATGTCGGGCGGCGGCGCCTCGAACTTACGCACCGCGAAGTCGCCGTGCAGCAGCAGCCATTCGATCGGCGAAGTACCGCTGTTCCAACGGTTGTCGCGCAGCAGCGCCCGCGGAGCGGCGTGGCGCAGATGCCTGAACCATCCGGGGTGGTCCAAGGCGAGTTTCAGTGAATCCAAGTCATTCTCGAAGCTCACCAGCTGCAGCGGCCGCACTACCGCAGCTCCCGAACTCTCAACCGCAAGGATGGCTGCCATCGCATTGGCGGCGGCGCCCAGCCCGACATCCCACACTACCAAGGGCGCTTGAGAGCCACCTTCAAGAAACGTATCTGTAGGCGAGGTGACTAAAGGCGCGCTACCCGCAAACGCGCCAAGCCGCTCGAGCAAACGCGATTGCTCCACATACAGGGACTGCGCCTCCTGCGCAGGATCGCTGCCGGGGTGCATGACCTCGCCGGAAATGGTGTCGCGGATGTAGCCGACTTCTTCTTTCACGACCACTTCGTAGCGGCCGCGCTTGCGCTTGCGTTCGCGCAGCACGGCCTTGGTCACGTGACGCGCCGCTTTGCCATAGCTGTCGCGAGCATCGAGCACATCGCGCTGCGCGCGGTAGAACTTGAGCCACGTGCCGGCGAGGATATGCTCGCGCATGGTGCGCATCAAATGCAGATAGAAATGCGTATTGTGCAGACCCAGGAGTTGCCATCCGGTGGTCTCGTGCACGCGCTGCAAGTGAAACAGATAGGCAATCGAGTAGGTCTTGCAGGTGTAGCAATGGCAGGTGGGGTCGATCGGTCCTTCCATACCGCGATACGCGGCGCGGCGCAGATCGCGCCTGCCCAAACTCGTGAATGCCACACCCTGCTTGGCGAGCGAGGTCGGCAGAATACAGTCGAACATGTCGACGCCGCGATGCACGGCTTCGAGAAGGTCACGCGTCGTCCCCACACCCATGAGGTAGCGCGGACTGCGCTGAGGCAACAGCTCGGTGACCATGGCGGTGCAGTCTTCGCGCTGCGCACTGCTCTCGCCCACTGCGAGGCCGCCGATGGCGTAGCCGTCGAACGGCATTTGCGCGATGGTCTGCGCGCTTTCGATGCGCAGGTCCGCGTAGCTCGCTCCCTGCACGATGCCAAAGAGTGCCTGGGGCGAATCGCCTCGGGCCGCCAGGCTGCGCTGCGCCCATCGATGCGTCACCTGCATCGCGTCGCGGGCTGCGCCGTGCTCGACGGTCGAGGGCACGCATTGATCGAGAGCCATCATGATGTCGGCGCCGATGATTTTCTGCGCCTCGATGCTGCGCTCCGGACTCAAACGAATCAGCGTCTTGTCGACATAGCTCGTGAACTCGGCATAGTCCTCGCACAGCGTGCGACTTCCGGGCAGCGAGAAGATTTGATAGCCACCCGAATCGGTCAGCACCGCGCGCGGCCAGTTCATGAACCCATGAATACCGCCGAATTTCTCGAAGATCTCAAGGCCGGGCCGCAACAGAAGATGGTAGGTGTTGGCCAGCAGAACTTGAGCACCGCTCTCGAGGAGATCTTCCCGGCGTTGCGAGCGGACCGCGGCATGCGTCCCCACGGGCATGAAGGTGGGTGTCAGCACCTCGTGGTGTTGTGTGGTGAAGCGCGCGGCGCGGGCGCTCGAATCTTCGGCCGTGGCTTCGAGCGTGAAATGCAGCCGCCCTGTGGCGGCGGCTGTCACTTTACCGCGAGCTTGGCTGATGACATCACGCTTTTGGCGTGATCGAACTCGGGCCTCGCGGACTGCGAGCCGTTGTCGGTGATTTTCAGCAATGTCGCATAGTAGAGTTGCGCTTGCGGCGCATCTCCCGCCGCTTCGGCCGCACGGCCTGCATTGAATAACCCGTTGAAGCGATTCGGGCTCAAGGTCAGCGCCTTCTTGTATTCGACCAACGCGTCTTGCGGACGGCCCAACTCGAGCAAAATGTCGGCGAGCATTTCACGCGCGGGGATATCGACCTCGCCCTGCCCCACTTTATCTTGAAGATCCGCGGCTTCCTGCATCCGCTTCAGCGCATCGGCCGGGTTGTTTGCCGCGAACGCGATCCACGCCAGCATCTCGCCGCGTTCGATGCGCGCGCCGGTCGAATCCGCAAAGTAGGCATGCCTTCCCTGTTTGATCTTGACCATTAACGCGTCATAGTCAGCCAGGTCGGCTTGCGCCTGCTGCGCTTGATGCAGATGACCGGCTGCCACGGTGCGCGCCCAATAGGTCAGGGTCTGAGATTCCGGGGGCGCACCCGCCACGGCCTGCAGCACGGCGGCGGTTTTCCAATCGCGCAATTCCAAGTTGTAGATGATCGGCAGCTTGGTGCGATAGTAAGGAAACATGCCGGTCATGTAGTGATCACCCATGTCCGACATGGTTTCGAAGCGCGCAATCTGGGCGGCGGAATCGTCGAGCACGGCTTTGGCCCGAGCTTCTTGACCGCTCTGCAGATAGGCGTACACCAGGAAATCATCCGAGTGGAATTGATCCATGGCGCCGCTTTGCTTTCTGCTTTCGGCGGCATGCGATGCGGACACAGAACCGACGTTGGCATCGATGTCGGCCTGCCACATGCCTAAACGCGCGAAAATATGGCCCGGCATGTGGACCGCATGCGGCGCGGAGGCGGCAATTTCGCCATAGTGTTTGGCGGCCACGAGTCCGTCCGGCGCGAGCGCCGGGGTATCGCAGGCGTGAATGATGTAATGCACTACGCCGGGATGGTCGGGATATTGCGCGAACAGCGGCGTCAGCACGGCCATCGCCTTGCGATTCAGCGCCAGGCTGTCGTCATTGGGTGCGACGGAAGCCAAGAGCGCCAGCGCGTAGAACGCACCCGCATCGGTGTCTTTGGGGTAGTCCTGATGGAGCTTGCCCATGGCGGCGGCGTAAGCCTCGACGCGCTCCTGATAGTCGCGCGGGCCTGGCTTGTAGAAATCGCTCAACGCGGCCACGTACTCGCGCTCGCGCGCACTGTTCGCCGGGTGCGCCTGCGCCGCTTGCATTTCTCGCCACCCTTTGGCGACGGTGCCCTCGTCCGGCCGGTCCCAGATTTGGTGGTACAAGCTCATCGCGGCGCCCCAGTGCGCCATCGCGCAATTCGGATCCGCCTTGGCGATTTGCTCGAATTGGCGCTGCGCTTCTTGGTACCAAAAATCATGCAGCAACGCCACGCCGCGAACGAAAGAGGTTTGAACGGCCGGCGCGCAGGACACCGTGAACGAAACGGTGCCCAAGCGCTCGGCAGCGGACTCGGCCGCGGGCGAGGCCTGTGCTGCACTCGAGGCCGGTGGCGCGGAAAATGCCGGCGTGGCGAGCGCCAGGACTAAAATGAGCGGCGAAATGAGTGTTTTCATGGGGCGGATTGTAAGGCAGAAAGCGGGCGACGGCATAAGGTTCGAGCTTGGGGGTTTGGCTGACTTTGACGCACGAATGCGTTAAAGTATTACATAGTCAACAAAGGTAACACTTTCATGGCAACCAATCTCACAAGCAAAGGGCAAGTCACCGTGCCAAAAAAGGTGCGCGACTATCTTGGTCTGAAACCTGGCAAGCCCGTCACCTTCGAACGCTTGCAGACAGGCGAGATCGCGCTCAGGGCGGCCAAGGGCAACGCAAAACCACAAGTGAGCAAGTTCGCCAGGCTTCGCGGCCGCGCGACGGTACGCATGAGCACGGAAGAAATTCTCGCGCTGACTCGCGGCTAGATGGATGGTTCTCATCGACACCAACGTCCTGCTCGATGTTCTCCAAAATGACGCCGAGTGGGCCCCATGGTCGCAAGATCAACTCGATGCGGCCTCCGCCACCGATACGCTCGCGATTAACCCCATCATCTACTCCGAGCTTTCGATGGCTTTCGCGCGCATCGAAGAACTCGACGCCGTAATCGAGGAGGTCTCCCTCAAATTGGAAGCAATCCCTAGAGATGCCTTGTTTCTCGCTGGCAAGGTTTTCCTCACGTACCGGAGATCTCAAGGAACGAAGTACAGCGTATTGCCAGACTTCTTCATAGGCGCGCACGCTGCGGTCATGCAGTGGCCGATCCTCACCCGAGACGTCGGCCGCTATCGCAGACACTTCCCGACGGTCCAACTCATAGCCCCCTAAAGCGAGGTGTCCGCTGCAGCTCACGGCTCCCGGTCGCGTAACAGGGTAGAGTAGGCACGCATAAGGGATGCCCACATGTCCACCGAGCCTTCAAAATTCGACCGTTTGCCCAAGCCCCTCAAGGGCGTGAGGGAATTCAACATCGGCAAGGGGATTTTGCTGCTTTTGATCGGTGGACTGCTCTACATTGGCCATACCGCATTCATTCCGGTCGCGCTTGCCGGGCTCGCCGGCCTGATTCTGTCGAGCCCGGTGGAGGCCCTGAACCGCATCGGGCTGCCGCGCGGCCTCGGTGCGGTCTTGATCTTGGTTATGGCGCTCGCGGCGGTGGCGGGATTGGTGGCGCTCGTCTGGACGCCCAGCCAGCAGTGGTATGCATCGGCTCCGCACACGCTTAACGTCATCCAAAGGAAGTTCACGCCGGTGGCGCGGCTGATGAACCACATCGAGGAGCTGACCGACCGGGCAGGCAAGGTGGGCGCGCCGACGCCCGCAGAACCCACGGCGGTGGCCGCTCCGCAAGAGAGCGCCGCGCGCGTGCTGCTCTCGACCGTACGCGATGCGGCCATCGGCTTGGCAACCTTCGTGATCATTACGCTGTTTCTTCTGGCGGGCGGACCTCCGATGGTGGCACGCATGAGCGCCGCTTTTTTCGATCATCTCAAGGCTCACCACGTGCAGGGCTATATCGAAAAAGTGCGTGCCGAAATCGGCCATTTCTACGTCACGACCGCATTCATCAATTTGGGATTGGGGATCGCGACCACGCTGGTCATGATGGCTTGGAAGATGCCCACGCCCTACCTATGGGGCGCCATGGCGGCGCTGCTGAGTTTCATTCCCTATGCCGGCGCCACCGTCATGCTCATCGTTGTGACGCTGGTGGCCGTCGTTTCATTTGATGGACTGGGGCATGCGCTCGGCGTCGCCTTGAGCTACCTCGGGTTGGCTGTCATCGAAGGGCAGATCGTGCAGCCGCTCCTGGTGGGTCGGCGCCTCGATGTGAACCCTCTGCTGATCTTCTTGGGCTTGTGGTTTGGAGGCTTCTTTTGGGGGATCGCCGGCGTCATACTCGCCACCCCCATCCTTGTGGCGTTGAAGGTGATCGCGGAAAATGCTCTCGACGGCGAGTCGATGATGCAGTTTTTAGGACCGAACGACCCGGCGCCGGCTCGGTTCGATAAACTGCGCAAGACCGTCAAAAGCTCCTAACGCGGATTCACTGCCCATGATCGATCTTGCCCATGCGACCCTCGTTGTTGATAAGGCTCTCGCTGAAGGTCGAAGCCTGGGACTGCCGCCGCTCACGGTTGCCGTGCTCGATGGCAGCGGCTGTCTGGTGTGCTTCAAGCGGGAGGATGGTGCTAGCTTGCTGCGCCCGGAAATTGCCCACGCCAAAGCTTGGGGTGCGCTGGGAATGGGGATGGGCAGCCGGGCGCTCGCGCAGCGGGCCTCGGTGCAGCCTGCGTTCATCTCGGCGGTGAACGCGCTGGCCGGCGGCCGCCTGATTCCCGTGCCTGGCGGCGTACTGATTCGCTCGAGCGGCAAGTCCATCATCGGTGCCGTCGGCATCACCGGTGCGACTTCCGATCAAGATGAAGCCTGTGCAGTGGCCGGTATCGAGGCGGCGGGTTTCAGCGCCGACACCGGCGCGGATCCGGCAGTCAAATAAGAATGAATTGCAGAATGAATCGCATGCAAGGGTTTAGGCGCGAGTTCCGCTTCCCGCGGGCGCTGTGGCTGGCGCTGGCGCTTGCTGCGCCGCTCGTCGCCCAGGCACAGCAGCATCTGCGCGACGGGGAAATTCACGACACGGACACGCTAGCCTGGTGGCATACAACCGTCGCGCTGTCCGACGACAGCATGGAAGGCCGCGATACCGGATCGGCTGCCTACCAGCGCGCGGCCGACTACGTTGCCAAGCGCTTCAAGGCGGCGGGTCTATCGCCTGCCGGCGAGGACGGCGGCTACTTTCAAACCGTTCCGATGCACGAGATCGCGGTTGTCCCGGAGGGGACCCGCTTCACACTGGTCGGCCCCCAGGGCGCGGAAACGACGCTCAAGTTTCTGCAGCAAATCACGATTGCGCCGGCCGAAAACCTCGCCGCCAATATAGAAGGAGCGCTGACATTTCGTGGTTATTGCGGCAAGGACGCCATGGCCGACGTCACCGGAAAGATCGTGGTCTGCTTCGGCACGCAGCGCGAAGGTCTGCCCAGCGGTTCGGTGCGCGCGGCGAATGCTCGCGCGGGCGGCGCGTTGGGTCTCATCAATGTCGATGACCCTTACTTCACCATTGAGCCGCCGCGCTGGCCTTATGCTTACGCGCGCAGCGTCACACTGCGCGTGCCGCAAGGCGAGAAGGCTGCTGCTGCGCCTTTGCTCAGCATGCGCGTGAGCGCGGAGGCCTTTGCGACGCTGCTCGCCGGCAGCGGCCAAGATGCCGCCGCGATACTCAAACAGGGCGGCGCCAAGCAGCCTCTGCCGAATTTCGAAATTCTAAGCACCCTGCGCGTCCAAATCCACGTGACGCAGCGTGACATCAGTTCTGCGAATATTATCGCCAAATTGCCGGGCAGCGATGCGAAGTTGAAAAACGAGTTCGTCGTGATCGGCGCGCACTTGGACGGTTATGGGTTTGGCACGCCGGTCAATGGCGACAATCTCTACAACGGCACGCTCGATGACGCGGCATACGTTGCGTTGCTGATCCAAACGGCCGACGATCTCAAGGCGCACCGCTTGCGTGTGCCGAAGCGCAGCATTCTTTTTATTGCATTTACCGGCGAGGAAAAAGGCTTGCTCGGCTCGCGGTGGTTCGTGGATCATCCAACCGTTCCGGCCGGGCAACTCGCCGCGGACGTCAACCTCGATCAGCTGCGGCCGCTGTTTCCATTGAATATCCTGACCGCGGAGGCGCTCGGCGATACCACCCTCGGCGCCACCGCACGCGCGGTCGCTGCGCCCATGCACATCGAGATCCGCCCGGACACGGAACCCGAGCGCAACCTACTCGCGCGCGCCGATCAGTATCCGTTTCTCGGCATTCACGTTCCGGCGATCAGCTTCATCTTCGGCTACGATCCGAACACCGAAGCGGAGAGGCGCTACCGCGAGTGGTATCAGATCCGCTATCACCGGCCGCAGGATGACATCACGCAGCCCATGGATTTTGCGGCGGCGGCGAAATTCAACACGTTCTTCTACAGGCTGACTTTAACCATCGCCAATGATGCCGGGCGCCCGGCGATTTATCCCACGAGCTCATTCGCCGCGGGCAAACACTAGGTCTTCGCCTTCCCGGCGATCGACAAAATCTACGATTTTGTTGTCGGCACCGCGCCGGAATATTTTTCGATCGCGCGGG
>Ga0070762_10000709_pt1 | contig 14466 bp, 10 predicted proteins | sample HubBroMetageREF2_FD_66726 | JGI IMG/M metagenome (GOLD analysis project Ga0070762, IMG submission 66726) | Reference soil microbial communities from the Hubbard Brook experimental Forest, New Hampshire, USA - Hubbard Brook CCASE Soil... | ecosystem: Environmental > Terrestrial > Soil >...
CACCGAGACCAACGCCGGCTCGATCGGCTTCTCCGCCATGAACGAGTCGCCCTACGACGGCCAGTGGCGCCAGCTGGCCTGGCTGCTCGTCGCGCGCGGGGCGCGGCTCATCGAGTACTGGCACTGGAACACCCTCCCGTTCGGCACCGAGGCGTACTGGGGCGGCGTGCTTCCGCACAGCGGCATCCCCGGGCGCGCGTACCGCGAGATCGCGCGGATCGGACAGGAACTGCGCGAGGCCGGCGGCGCCTTCGCTAACGCCGAGCCCGACTATGACATCGCGCTGCTCTACGACTGCGACAGCAAGTTCGCGCTGTCGACGCAGGGGCCGCTGCGGGGTGGCTCCTCTATTGTCGATCCCGACTCCTACCGGCACATCCTGGCGGCGTTCTGCCGCGGCATCTTCGACGCCAAGCGGCAACAGCGGCTCGTCCGGCCGCAGCACCTGCTGCCGTCGCGAGGCGGCGAGCACGACGCCGCCGACGCGGCCGCCCGCTATCCCGTGCTGATCGCCGCGGCGTTCTACACCGCGGCCGACGAGGACCTGGACTTCCTGATCGACTACGCGCAGGCCGGAGGGCACCTCGTCGTCGGGCCGCGAACGGGCTACGGGGACAGGGAGGGAAGGGCGCGCGCAGAGCGAGCGCCGGCCCGGATCGCCGACGCGGCCGGCGTCTGGTACGAGGAGATCGCCGCGCTGCCGTCACCGGTACCGGTGTACGGCTCGTTGCCGGGCGCGGCGACCGGATTCGCCGAAGGGCTCGTCGCCTCCGGTGCCGAGATCCTCGCCTCTTATCAGCATCCGCACCTCGGCCGCTGGGCCGCCGTCACGACAAGGCCCGCCGGCGCGGGCCGGATTACCGTAGTCGGCACCGTCCCGGCTCAGGACCTGGCCGCCGACCTGGCGCGGTGGCTGGTACCGCGTGCTGTGGGCGGGTGGACCACCGATGCCTCAGTCACCGTCTCCACCAGCACCGACGCGAACGCAGCTACCCGGCTGCACGTCCTGCACAACTGGGGCTGGGATGAGGCTACGGCTGCTGCGTCCTGCACGGTGACTGACGTACTCGGCGGCGGGCGCCATCCACCTGGTGAGAAGATCACCTTCCGGGCATGGGACGTCCGGGTGTTCCGCTGCGACGAACCGCATGACAAGGTTCAATGAGTTCGCCGCGACGGGCAGGGACGAGGAGCTCGGGCGCGGCGACTCGGCGTACGACAGCTACTACGGCGACCCGCGCTGCCGGCCCAACCCGAACCTGGCGCCGCCGGCCGGTCTGGCAAGGCTCACAGGCCGGCTGAGCCGTCGATGGCCTCGCGGAGCAGGTCGGCGTGCCCGTTGTGGCGCGCGTATTCCTCCACGAGGTGCTGCCACATCCACCGCACCGAGGTGGTCATCTCCCCGGACATGAATGTGTCGTCCAGCTTCGCGCCCTCCAGCGAGGCATCGACGGCCCGGCACTCGGCCCGGTAGCGCTCGAGGTCCTCCTCGGCGCCGGCCGGGTCTGCCTCTTCGAAGTCCGCGTCCGGGGCATCGGAGCGGTAGTACAGGTCGGGTACCTGCTCACCGCGGAAGGCTTGCCTGACCCACCCGCGCTCGGTGTCGCTCATGTGCCGGACCAGGCCGAGCAGGGAGAGGCTCGACGGCGGCACGGCGCGCTTGGCCAGCCGCGTGGCATCCAGCCCCGCGCATTTGCGCAGCAGGGTGGCTCGGTGCCAGTCGAGCCAGTCGCGGAGCATCTCCCGCTCGGGTTCGTTGCGGCGCGCCGGATAGTCCTCCGAACGCTCGACGTCGGGTGCGATCCAGTTCACGGCGGCAGCCTATGCCTGGGACTGTCCCGGACGCGAGCGAATTCTGGCCTCCCCAGTCCTGGCCGACAGGGGTCAGGTATAGGCGAGGACCAGTTGGATCACGGCGGCCGCCAGGAGCAGCACCGCCCCGGCAGTGAGCACCGACCAGACGGCTGCGAGCCGGATCAGCCGCGCTGCCCGCGCGGCAACCTCGCCGTGTTCTTCGCGAATCTGCTCAAGCTGGCGCGGAATCTCGGTGATGAAGGCCATGGCCGCGGGGGTAACCACGGCTACCCACCGGGATTTGAGGATCGTGATCCGGCTGGCCTTGCTGGCCTCGAGCGCGGCGCGTGTGGCCTGAGGCAGATCCTTGAACAGATCCCGGTATTCGGTAATGCTTGCCCAGGCCTGGGCCCAGGTTCCGAAGACCAGTAGGGACGAGCCGGCCACCGCCAGCCAGTCCCCCGCGGTGCTCCACGATGACATGGTCGAAGCCTGCCACCCGCGGTACTCCGGATGCGTCCGGCACCCGGAGTCCCTCGGCCCCGGCAAAGGCGACCGCCAGGCCGGAGGCATCATCGGTCAGGCCGGCCAGCCGGCCGCCATCCGGCGTATCCGGCGCCGGCTCGGGGCCTGGCGGACGGCCACCACCTCGCCGCGGGCCGCCCCGGGCGGTCCCGGCGTTGCTCCACACGCTCAGGACTATCCATCCGGACGGGATGAGCGTGATCAACGGGAAGGCGATGCAGATGGCGAGAAACACGCTCGCGTCCGCGGAGCCGGTGAGCTCGTGACTGTATGCGATGGCAGGCAGCGTCCTGAGATCGGCGGACAGGTTCTGGACGCCGTACAGCAGGTGGTGACCGTGGTACAGCCAGTTCCGCAGCCACGCCGCGTGCAGCATCACCGCGGTCGTGCCTGTGCCCAGGACGGTGACGAACAGCGCGCCGACCAGGCTGGTGAGGAACCCCGCCGCCACGACCTGGCGGATCCTGGCGCCGGCCGACGGGAGTGAGCTGCTCGATGCGGTGTAACGCCGGTCGGCGATGACCGCAGCCGCCACCGGACCGCACAGCAGCAGCAGCCAGGCGAGCAGCACGAGCGGATCGATATCGGATCCCGGCAGCCACGGATTGGTGGCCGCGCTGCTGAGTCCGAGCGGAGCCACCGCGTACATGACCAGGCCTAGAGCGATGCCCGCACCGGTACCGGCGGCGAGCGTGGCCGGGGCCACCCGGGACCGCCGCGAGGTCATCCACAAGACGGCAGCCAGGTACAGCGCCATCACGACCAGGAAGAAGACCTCGGCCCCCCACAGGGCGTAACCGGGCGGGCCCGTGATAAGCAGGTAGACGCGCCGATCAGCACCCCCGCGTGGCAGCGTGTAGGCGAACTGCTCGACCGCGGCCTTGGCTGGTATCAGGGCCACGATGGCGGCGTAACAGCCGACCCGGACCCGGCGAGCCGACCGATTGTCCGGCGGCCCGAAGAACCAGCGTGCCAGCACCGGCAGCCCGGCCAGCAGCAGCACCATGGCGATTACATCCACCCGGTCGACCGGGCTAGCGAAGCTGGCCGACGTGCTTGGCCAGGCCGCCCAGGCAGCCACCGCCGCAGCCACCGCGAACAGCGTCGCGCTGCCGATTCCGCGTCGCATCAACGTCTCCCTCGCTATCAGCCGGACACCGCCCGCGCGCCAGGCCAGCCGGCGCAATCCCGGCGGCGCCTCGGGCGCTTCGGCCCAGACCGCCTCCACCCAGTCACGCCTTCCGGCCGGGACCAGCCGCACCGCGGCGCGCCACACCGCGGCGCCCGCCCGGCTCAGCCCGCTCATGGCGCCACCCCCGCAACCTGCCTTGCCAGCGCGTACCCATGCCGCCACTGCGACGGCTGCTCACACAGCGCCGCGAGAACCGACAGCGTCTGCGCCGAGAACCTGTAACGTGCCCCCACCGGCATTACTCTACATAGGTAGACACAAGACGTCTAGCTGCACAGCAAAACGTCCGTGCCAGGGCATGGCCGGGTGAGACGTACTAGCTGGTGACCCAGGCAAGGATGTGCTTGTTGACTTCTCCGGGCCAGACCGTGCTCGCCTTTATCAATCACCAGCGAGGATGTGCGGCGGCTTGAGGACGACGATCAGTGACAGTTCTCCTCGACGCGAACGTGCTCATCGCCCTCCTCGTTGAGGATCATGTTCACCATGGTGCCGCCGAGAACTGGTTCGTCGGCATGAGCGGAAACTTCGCGACGTGCCCGATCACTCAAGGCAGCCTGATACGGCTGCTCATCCGCGAAGGCCAGCCGGCCAGCGCGGCACGAGAGATCCTCACCGGCACCACCGCCGATCCGCGGCATGAATTCTGGCCCGACGATGTCCCGTACACCGATGTCCCCACCCAGGGACTCATCGTTCACCGCCAGGTGACCGATGCTTACCTGGCACAGCTCGCGCGGGCACACGGATCCCGGCTCGCTACGTTCGACCAGGCGCTGGCCAAGCTTCACCACGACGTGGCCGAGCTTGTCCCGGATAGCTAACCGCCGAACGTCTCGCCACCTCGTGGGGGGCTAGAGACATCGGTGCGGTAATGCCGCATCTATTCATAAAGTGGGCATGTCGTAGCGTTTCCTCCGTGGAGGCGTGGTTGTGCGCAGGCTCACGGTAGCGGCGGTAGCCGCCACTGTCTTGCTGGCGGCCACCGGATGCCTGACCCCGCTGACGTCGCAGCAGCCCCTGACGCCTGTCCCCACCCCGGCAAGCCCGCTGGTCGGCGTCTACGAACCCGGAGCGCCCGGCAGCTGGTCGCAGATCGCGGAGTTCACCGGCGCAACCGGCATCAAACCCAGGATCGTCGAGTACTACTCGTCGTGGAACGAGCCGTTCAGCACGTCGTTCGCGCAGACGGCCTGGCACCACGACGCCTATGTGATGGTCCAGCTTCAGCCGAGCGGCGTGTCGCTGGCCTCCATCGCCGCGGGCGGCTCGGACGCCTACCTGCGCTCCTACGCCGACGCCGTCGTCGCGTTCGGCCATCCGGTGATCTTGTCCTTCGGGCACGAGATGAACGGCAACTGGTACTCCTGGGGCGACGGCCACACGCCGCCCGCGACGTTCGTGGCCGCCTGGCGGCACATCGTGCGGGTCTTCCGCGCTGCGGGAGCAGCCAACGCCACCTGGCTGTGGGCGGTCAACTCCATCGAAGGGGCGGCAAGTTCGCTGAGCCAGTGGTGGCCGGGCGCGGCGTGGGTCAACTGGACCGGTATCGACGGCTATTACTTCCAGGCCACGGATACCTTCGGCTCGGTGTTCGGCTCGACCATCACGGACATCCGCACGTTCAGCAGCGCACCGCTGCTGATCGCCGAGACCGCCGTGGGCACCACCTCGGACCGGGAGAGCCAGATCGACGCGCTGTTCGCCGGCGTCCGCGCGGAGCGTCTCGCCGGGGTGGTCTGGTTCGACGAGGCGCAGCACGCCGGCCTTTACCACCAAGACTGGCGCCTCGAAGACGACCCAGACGCCCTCGCGGCGTTCACCGCGGCGGTAGCGACATACCTAGGCGGGTAGGCACGAGTACCGCGGCCGGCCCGCCTCGCGCCGCATCATGAACTGCAGTATTAAATCGGGACATGTGACATATCCCGATCCGCGGTGCGGGACCAAACTGGAAGTGACCTTTCCGACCCAGGTGAGAGGCTTTCATGCTTGAGGCACTGGTAATTGCCGGGATCGTCGCCGCGCCGCTCGGCTCCGCCGCGCTTTTCCTGCCGGCCCGCCACCATGAGCGGGCGGGCGCCTGGGCGGCGGCGTGGCGGGTCATCCTGGCCGTTACCGGCTCCGCGGTGCTCGGCGGCGCGGCGGCCGGCGTCCTGTACCTGCTGAAGGCGACCGAAGACAACCTCATCACCGGGGGCGCGGCCGTGGCGGCGGCCGGCCTGATCTGGATCCCGGTCACCAGGAACTGGTCGCCGCGGGCGCTGCTGTGCTGGGCGTCGTCCACCTACCTCTTCGCGGTCTACCTGGTGTACGCGCTCGAGTGGACCTTCGCCAGCCACCTCGGCGCGGCCAGCACGGTCGGCGGCGTGCTGCTGTGGTGCCTCGAGGTGGTCGCCGCGCTGATGTCCTGCGCCTACCTGTGGGAACTGTGCGATGCTCTCGGCACAGAGCACTGGCGCCGCAGGCGCGCCCCCCTTGACCCAGGCCAGCGGGTGGCCACCGCACAGCTGCAGGCGGTGGGCTCGGCGCCCGTTAACCCTCCACCCCTGGTCAGTGTGCACGTCCCGGCGCACAACGAGCCGCCGGGCATGGTCATCGACACGCTCCGCGCGCTGCTGCGCCTCGACTACCCCCGCGTGCAGATCGTCCTTATCGACGACAACACCGACGACGAGTCGTTGTGGCGCCCGGTCGAGTCCTGGTGCCAGCGGCACGGCGTCACGTTCAAGCACCTGGAGAACTGGCCCGGCTACAAGTCGGGCGCGCTCAACTACGCGCTGCAGCACCTCACCCACCCGGACGCCGAGATCATCGGCGTGGTCGACTCCGACTACCAGGCCGAGCCGGCCTGGCTGCGCGACTGCGTGCCGCTCTTCGCCGACCGGTGGATCGGGTTCGTGCAGGCGCCGCAGGACTACCGCGATTGGCGGCAGGCTCGCTATTACCGGCGGCTCTACTACTCCTACAAGTACTTCTTCGCCGTCTCCCAGCCGTCAAGGAACGAACGCGACGGTGCGATCTTCGCAGGCACCATGGGCCTGATCAGGAGGGTCGCCCTCGACGAGCTCGGCGGCTGGGACGAGTGGTGCATCACAGAAGACGCGGAGCTCTCGCTCAGGCTGCTCCGGGCAGGCTGGTCCGGCATGCACGTCGACGAGTCCGGCGGCCGCGGGATCATGCCGCTGACGTTCGAGGCGCTCAAGGGCCAGCGGTACCGGTGGTGCTTCGGCGGGATCCAGCTGCTGCGCATGCACTGGAAGTCCCTGCTTCCCGGCCCGGTGACGAGGAAGAACCACCTGTCGGCCAGCCAGCGCTGGTCGTACCTGTCCGGCGCGCTGCAGTGGTACGGCGACCTGCTCGGACTGCTGTTCCTTATCTTCCTGCTGGCCGGCGCGGTGAACCTGGCGACCGGCGGCGGGCAGCTCTTCCGCAAGCTGACGATCTTCCTCGTCGGCACCGTCCCCGTGCTCCTCCTGCTCGGCCTGCTCCGCGCGATCGCGCTGCTGCGCCGCAGCACCGGCGCGTCCTGGCGGGACGCGCTCGGCGCGTTCTTTATCTGGCAGTCCACCTCGCTCGTGGTGGCTCGCGCCTCGGTGCTTGCCCTGTTCGCGAAGAAGGCCGCCTTCCTGCGCACCCCGAAGACCACCGAGCGGACCAGTTGGTGGTATGCGCTGCGCGCCAACTGGGCGGAGACCATCCTCGCACTGTTCGGCGCGGCCGGTATCGCCGGCGCGCTCACCAAGACAAGCACGCTGAGCGGCCCGCTGCTGGCCGGCCTGCTGTTCGTGCCCACGCTCGGCATGGCCGCCGCGCCGTTCAACAGCTGGGCCGCCCGCCGCGCCTCGCTCCCTGCCTGGCTGCGCGAGCGCCGCCGCACCGAGTACCGGCGCGATCGCCGCTCTTTCGCCGCCGGCATCGCGACCGGCGGCGTGATCGCCGTCGGCGCCGTGGCGGGGCTCGCGATAGCGCTGATGCTCACCGGCCGCCACGTCACCGGGCCCAACCTCGTCAGCCCGCTGCAGTCCCCGGCCGCGACGACACCCGCCCCGACACCGTCAGCCACCCCGACACCGACGCCATCGGCAACCCCGACGCCATCGGCGACCCCGACGCCATCGGCGACCCCGACCGCTACGGCGACCCCGACAGTCTCTCCGACACCGACCGCTACCGCCACGGCCACGCCTTCCGCGACCGCCACGCCGACGGTCACCTCCCCGAGCACGGCACCGCCCTAGTCAGCCCCGGCCACCGTCAGCCACCTGAAGGGAGCCGTAGACCCGCGCACCCAGTGAAGAGGCGGCTTGACCGCGACTGCTGCCTCTTTAGGCAGGCGTGTGCCGTCGTGGTGCTCGGGTTTAGGGGGCGATGGCAATGGCCGTCGGGAGCCGGCCCACCTTTATGGGCCTCCCGGCGGAGTTGGCCGGGACGCGGATCGGAATGACCTGGCCCGGGACGGGAAACGGCTTCCTGACCAGCGCACTGAACAGAAGTCCGGACAGCCTTCTGACCTGCCCCGCCGCTGCCACGCACTCCGACCCGCATCGAGGCGGCCGGGCCGCGCTCAGCTGCGCTTGCGCTTCGCCGCGGCTCGCTCGTAGGCGGCGAGCAGCCTCGGGACCTGCGACTCCCAGCTCAGCGAGCTCCGCAGCCGCCGGGTGCCGAGCTGCCCCATCCGGGCCTGCGCCGCGGGATCGTCGATGAGTTCGATGATGCACTTGGCGAGCGAGGCCGCGTCGTTGCGCGTCGCGTACAGGCTGGCATCGCCGGCGGAGACGCGCCCCTCGTGCAGGTCGAACTGGACTATCGGCTTGCCGAGTGCCATGTATTCCATGATCTTGTTCATCGTGGAGATATCGTTCATCCGGTTGGCCTCGTCCGGGTTGACGCAGACGTCCGCGGTCGCGAGCACGGTGCCGAGATCCTCATCTGACAGCCGCCCGGTGAGGACTACCTGATCATCCAGGCCCAGGGACCTGACCCGCTGGCGCAGCCGCGGCAGTTCGGGACCCGAGCCCACGAGGACGAACTGGATATCCGGGCGCAGCAGATCCGCGATGATCATCCGGGCGGCCTCGATCAGGTAATCCAGGCCGTCCTGGAGGCCCATCACGCCTACGTAGCCGACCAGGTACCTCCGGCCGCGGCGCCACTTCTCGTCCGGCCGCGCGCCGGCGAACCTGGTAATCTCCGGCGCGGATCGCACCACGAACACGTCCTCGCGCGACATCCGGCCACGCCCGAGAGCGATATCGCGATAGCTCTCGTTGGTCTCGATCGACACGTCCGCGCAGCGGTACGTGAGGCGCTCGAGCAGCCTTGTCAGCCGGACGGCCCGGCCATCCTCCCGGTGACCCTTCGCGATCATCAGCTCAGGGCATGCGTCATGGTGGTCATAGATCAGCCGAGACCCGAGCGCGACCAGCGGCAGGGCGGCCAGGAAGAGCAGGTCAGGCGGGTTGCAGATCTGCACGATGCCGATGCGGTGCCTGGCGCGGATGGTGAGCGCGAGGCGGAGCTGAGCCCCGATAGCAACCGGGTACTCGACCAGGTAGCCTGCCAGCCGCCGCGCCTCGGGGCCGGGCCGGTAGCGGTAGATGCGCACGCCGCTGAGCGTCTCCCGGCGGAGGGGATGCTCCATGGTCCGCGGGCAGACGACATGCACCTGATATCCGGCGGCGACGAGGGCCAGGGCCTCCTGCCAGACCCGCCGGTCGAACGGCACGGGAAGATTCTGGACCAGGATCAGGACATGCCGGCGCTCGCTGCGCGCCCGTCGGCTAGTAGGCACCGGAGCCTCGGATGACCGCGGATCCCGTCTTCCAGAGAACTTGCAGGTCCAGGGCGAGCGACCAGTTCTCCACGTAGTGCAGGTCGAGCCATTCTGCTTCCTCCCGCGACAGGTCCGACCGGCCGCTGACCTGCCACAGGCCGGTCAGGCCCGGCTTGACCGCGAGCCTGCGCCGCATGTGGCTGCGGTAGGAAGCCACTTCCTCTGGCAGGGCCGGCCTGGGGCCGATCAGGGACATGTCGCCGATCAGCACGTTGATGAGCTGCGGCAGCTCATCAAGCGACCAGCGGCGCAGCCAGGCGCCCGGGCGGGTAACCCGCGGGTCCCTGCGGATCTTGAACAGGACCCCGTCCGCCTCGTTACGGGCGGCAAGCTGGGACTTGCGCTGTTCGGCATCCGGCACCATGGTCCGGAACTTGAAGAGGGTGAAGCCCCTGCCGTCCTTGCCGATCCTCGTCTGGCGGAAGAATACCGGGCCGTGATCGGAGAGCCTGATCGAAATCGCGATGACAGCGAACAGGGGCGCGAGCATGAGCAGCGCCGAGGCGGCGCAGGTCTTGTCGAACACGCTCTTGATGGCTTGCTTGCCCCCGGCCAGCTCCGGATGCTCCACGTGCAGCAGCGGCAGCCCGGCCACGGGGCGGAGGGTCGTCCGCGGGCCGGCCACCTCGAGCAGGGCCGGCGCCACGAACAGGTCGGTGCCGGTCTTCTCCAGTTCCCATGCCAGCTCGCGCAGGCGGCCGCCGTCCATCTCGGGGCAGGCCAGCACGGCGACCGTATCGGCGCCGAACCGGCTCACGGCCGCCGCGACGCCGGACAGGCCGCCGGCCACGGGCACGCCGGCCGCGGGCGCGGCGGCCACCGCGGGCGCACCGGCCTCGCCGTCGGGCCCGGCACTCTCCGGCGCGTCGACCAGGCAGGCGGCGACCACCGCAAGGCCGTGGTAGGTGTCCCGGCGCAGCACGGTGACCAGGCGAGCCACCGCTGCCACGTGGCCCACCGCGACGACCCGCCGCACGCACCAGCCGCGGACGCGCTGCCTGTGCAGGCGCTTGCGGAGCAGGTACCTGGCCGTCAGGTCCATAACGGCCGCGGACGGCAGGGCGATCGTGATGTACCCGCGGGCCAGGTCGAGCTTGGCCGTGTAGGAGATAATGGCCACGCCCGCGGTCAGGTAGACCGCCGCGTTGAGGATGCGGCGGAACTCGTCGGAGCCGAGCCCGATGAACCGGGGGTTGTACCCGCCGGACAGTAGTACAGACATCCACCACGCGATGGGCAGCCCGCACGTGAGGCTCAGGTAGGTGAGCGGCAGGTAGGACTGGCCCCCGAAACGGACCCTGGCCGCCACCGCGCCGGCCGCCAGGGCGCACGCCAAGTCGGCCAGTGCCACCCGGCGAAGGTACGCGCTCGTCCACGCTCTTGTGCCCGGGATGGCGGCATTCCTGTCGGTTGGCATGCAGCTGTCCGTCCCGACCGCACTGTCGGTTACGCTCATGCCGCGAACCGCCCCCCGGCTTCGGTGTCCCGCTCGCCAGCTATATGCCGCAGAACGCGCAATACTCGCTGATACAACGGAATGGTTCCTCTCCGAAACTTACGCGCATGTGTCCGTTATCGTCGGGAAATTACGTGAAGCTCCGCGGGATTTGATCTGTAGTCTACAGGAATACGATTCCTGACGTTAGTCCCCCCCGAGTTGCCGGCACCGCAAACACTAGCAAGCCCGCAGCGCCCCACTCCCCCGGGGTGATTTCGGCTTCGTCTTCTCGGGGTAAAGCGGATAGTCTCACGGCTGGGTGTATGTCGCACCACTGGCACAGGTGTCCCGCAGAATACAGAAGGAGGCTGAGGCATGTTCTCTGCCAGGTCGGCGGCCATGGATGCCGACTGCCCGCGGCCCGGTCCTGCGGCGGGTAAGAATGCCGCAGTAGAGGCCTTTATTCAGTATGCCGTATTTAAGGCCCGCGTCACTTGTGCGGCTTTCCTGGCCGCGGGCGAGTGAGCGGCCGCGGCGCCGGGGCGGGCGGCCCGAGGCATCGGCCCCGCGTCCGTTTCCGCGCCGTCGGGCGACGGCGCAAGGGGCACGCGGGCGGCTCCGGGCCGACTGAGAAGACCGCCCTGGCAGCCACGGCTGCCCGGGCACTCGGCTGGACCTTCACCAGCACCGCGCTGAGCAAGCTGGGCACGGTCGGGATCGGGGTCGTGCTGGCGAGGATGCTCGGCCCGCACGAGTTCGGCACCTACGCGGTCGCGTGGGTCGCCCTGCTGGCCATGCTGAGCCTCAACGACCTTCAGGTGAGCCTGGCCATCGTCCGCTGGCCGGGTGATCCTGCCGAGATCGCGCCGACTGTCACGACCATCGCCGTGGCGGGCAGCGTCGCGATGTATGTCGTCTGCTTCTTCGCCGCGCCCGTGTACGCCTCGGCGATGGGAGCGCCGGCGGCCGCCGACGTCGTCCGCGTCCTGGCGATCAGCGTGGTGCTTGACGGGCTGGTCTGCACTCCGGTCGGGCTGCTGGACCGGAGTTTCCGCCAGGACCGCAGGATGATCGCGGACCAGGTCAACGGCTGGCTCGGCGCCCTGGTATCCATCGGCCTTGCCTGGGCAGGGCTGGGCGCGATGAGCCTGGCCATTGGCCGGATCTCCGGCGCGGTGGCGGCCGCGGTCTTGTACATACGGTTCTCGCCAGAGCCGCTGCGGTTCGGCTTCGACCGGGCCAATGCCCGCGCACTGCTGCGGTACGGGATGCCACTGGCCGGGTCGACGGTCGTGGTGTTCGCCGTCACCAACGTGGACCAGCTCGTCGTCGGCCGGGTGCTAGGCCCCACCTCCCTCGGCTTCTACGTGCTCGCGCTGAACCTCGCTACCTGGCCCGTCACCATGTTCTCGCTGCCGGTCCGCAATGTCGCGCCTGCCGCGTTCGCGCGCCTTCAGCATGATCAGCAGGCCATGCGCACGGCCTTCTTGTCGGCGGCGGCCTTGCTCTGCGCCGTGGCCCTGCCGATATGCCTGGTGATCGGCGGGTCGGCCACGCCGCTGATCAGGTTCGCCTATGGCGCGCGCTGGCTGCCTGCCTCCCGGGTCCTGCTGTGGCTGTCCCTGCTCGCCGCACTGACAATCTTCTTCCAGCTGACCTACGACTACTTCGTGGTGCTGACCAGGACCCGCGTCGTGTTCACCCTTCAGCTTGGCTGGCTGCTTGTGCTGGTCCCCGCGCTCATCGCCGGCGCCCGCCTCGACGGAATCGTCGGCGTCGGCGTTGCCCAGGCCGTGGTCGCCGGCGGCGTGATCCTGCCGTGGTACCTGCACGAGCTGAGAAGGGCGGGCATCCGGCGGCGCGTGCTGGGCTCTCGCCTGTGGCTTCCGCTGGCCGGTGCCGCGGCAGCGGGCCTCGCCGCGACGGCCGCGGCGCGGATGCTGCCGAACGACCTGGCCGCGCTCGCGGTCAGCGGCGTGACGGGGCTTGCCATCGTCGGCCTGCTTGTGTTCCGGATGCGGGCCGCGCTCAAGCGGCTGCGGCAGGGCGGCGGCGAGGCGGCCGCGGCGGCCGGCCAGCAAGTCCCGGCCGTCCCAAGCAGCACTCCACTCTCCTCAGCCGTCCCGGACGCCCGGGCACCCGGGCTCGGTCCCCTGTACGCACCCGGAGGCGCTCACGCCCAGGATCCGCCAGGGGCCGGGACCGAGACGGCAGGGCTCGGCCGAACGCCGGCCCGATGAGGCCCGCTTGCCGCCCCTGACGCGGCGGATAACCGCGCGCGCCGCCGCATCCGGCCGGCCGATCCGAACGCCGGCCCGGCGGCCAGCAAGGCTCCGCCCCGGCGGTCCGCGCGGCCCTGTACCGGCAGCAACCAGGCGCATCCAGCCCTGAAGGCGGCATTCCGTGTCGGCTAGCCGATATACCGCGCGCGGACGGATTCTGCATATTAGAGCGCAATATTCCTGCCTGAATATCAAGGTAAACACCTGGATATTCAGGGCTATGTTCCCGTCGTCGCTGAAATAAATTTCCTGGCGTATCACCAATTGCTGTCGGCAGCCGCCGCCGTCGTTCATAATCCTGTGACGTGACGACAGTTATAATTCCCGCGCACAATGAGGGCCGAGTAATCCCGCGCCTTCTCGAGCAGCTCATAAACGGCGCCGATCCGGGCGAGATGGACATAATAGTCGTTGCCAACGGCTGCACAGATGACACCGCCGAAGTGGCGGCGTCATTCGGGCCGAATGTCCGGGTGCTGACCCTTCCCGCCGCCTCGAAGCATGCGGCACTGACCGCGGGAGACCGCGCCGCCGAAGGCTTCCCGCGCATTTATGTCGATGCGGATGTCGAGTTGCGGGTAGACGATGTCCGGGCACTGGCGGCGGCGCTGTGCCAGCCGGGGGTGCTGGCCGCCGCGCCCGAGCGGGAACTGGCCATGACCGGACGGCCGTGGCAGGTGCGCTGGTACTACGACGTCTGGACGCTGCTGCCAGGGGTCCAGAGCGGACTGTGGGGCCGGGGGGTCATCGCCGTTAACGAGGCCGGGCACCAGAACCTGGCCGACTCTCCGCCGCTTCAGGCCGACGACCTTGCCGCATCGCTGATGTTCGAACCGCACGAGACGGCGCTGGTGCCTGGCGCCCGGGTCGTCATTCACCCGCCGAAGACCTTCGCCGGCCTGCTGCACCGCAGAGCCCGCAGCGCGACCGGGGTCGCGCAGATCGAACGCGCGCAGGATCTCGATGGCTCGGCGGACCGGACGCGGATATCCGACCTGACCGCCATCATCCGGCGTCGGCCCGGCATGCTGCCGCAGGTCGGGTACTTCCTGTCGGTGGCCGTCTTCGCTCGGCTCAGGGCCATCCCGGCCCTCGCCCGTGGTGATTACCAGACCTGGCTGCGTGACGAGAGCAGCCGTACCGGCCCCGCCACAGCGGCCGCCTCGTCGTCCGGAGCCAGGGCCGCGGTTCCCGTGGCCGCCGTGCCCCGTCAGCTGGATGGCCGGGATCAAGTGCGCACAACAGATAATTCGTCAAGCCCGTCAACATGACCATGCGGTGGCCGCCCGGCACGTCGCGGCCCTACCTGCGGTACACGCCAGGATCAACCTGCTCCCAGGTGTAGTGGCGTCGGACGTTCGCGGCCGTTAGGGATTCATTTCGGCGTCTGGTCGTCGGG
>Ga0070762_10000711_pt1 | contig 14460 bp, 10 predicted proteins | sample HubBroMetageREF2_FD_66726 | JGI IMG/M metagenome (GOLD analysis project Ga0070762, IMG submission 66726) | Reference soil microbial communities from the Hubbard Brook experimental Forest, New Hampshire, USA - Hubbard Brook CCASE Soil... | ecosystem: Environmental > Terrestrial > Soil >...
TTCCCATTTTGGAAAAGGCCGTCGCAAAGCTCGCTAGCCTTTAGCGTGCAATAGGCGTTCCAAAATGCCCGAGTACACGTGGCGTTCGGCGAGTGCGAATGAGCTAAGCAGCGTCAGCTAAGTCGCTACGAATCAAAAGTTTGCTGCTGATTTCGAAGGGCGGAGCGCGGCAAAAAAAAGCGTGCAAAATCACGCACTGCTTCTCAGCACGATTTGTTTGTTCAATCGCCTGCGAGAAGACTCAGGAAAGCGCGATTTTCCGCATCAGAGGTAATGGGACTATACGTTAGAAATGGTCGCGAGTGCCGATTGGCTCGACTATTTCACTTCCCATGTGTCGCCGGCGCGCAGCAACTTGTTCAAGTCACCGCGGCCCTTTTTGGCAATGACCGCCTGAATCTGCTCGTTCATCACGTCTTCATAGCGCGGCAAATCATCCCATGCGCGGAAAACACCCAGCGGAGTGGGGAAGCCGGGACGATGCTCCATGTGCGACAGTAGGAACGCGTACGACGGCCGCGGATGATGCGCGTCATGCACGATTAGGTCGGACTCGCTGATGCCGTTACCCAGTGGCACAACTTCGATGTCACCATCCGGCTTGCGGCGGATTCCCTTATCTTTATTCTTGCCAAAAATCAGCGGCTTGCCATGCTCGAGCTGAATAACGTGCTCGCTGCGCGCTTCCTTTTCCGTCAAGTTAAACCAAGCACCATCATTGAAAATGTTGCAGTTCTGCAGAATCTCCACGAACGCAGAGCCCTTGTGCGCCGCCGCAGCCTTCAGCGTTTCTTTCAAGTGACCTTGGAAGACGTCCACGGAACGCGCCACGAAGGTAGCTTCCGCTCCGATCGCCAGCGAAACCGGATTGAATGGCCGGTCCGGCGAGCCGAACGGCGTAGACTTCGTGACCTTCTGGAATTCCGACGTCGGCGAATACTGGCCCTTGGTCAGACCATAAATCTTGTTGTTGAAGAGCAGCACCTTAATGCCCACGTTGCGGCGCAGCATGTGAATGGTGTGATTCCCACCAATGGCCAAGGCATCGCCGTCTCCGGTAGCCACCCAAACTTCCAATTCCGGATGATTGACCTTGATCCCAGTCGCGACAGCAGGCGCGCGCCCATGAATCGTGTGGAAGCCGTAGGTGTTCATGTAATAGGGAAAGCGGCTGGAGCAGCCAATGCCGGAAACCACCACGAAATTTTCGCGCTTGATTCCCAACTCCGGGAAAACGGCCTGCACGGCCGCAAGAATGGCGTAGTCACCGCAACCCGGGCACCAGCGCACTTCCTGGTCAGTCTGAAAATCTTTTTTCGTCAACGGAGGAAGAGCGGCAGTGGTCATTTCAGTCTCCTAAAGTCCCAGCATTTCCTCGATTTTCAATTCCAATTCGTTTTGCTTGAAGGGACGGCCCTGAATTTTGTTCAGGCCGATGGCGTCCACCAGGAATTTCGCGCGCAGAATCCAGGAAAGCTGGCCCATATTGAGTTCCGGAACGAGAACTTTCTTATAGCGCTTCAGAATGTCGCCAACGTTGTTGGGTAGCGGATTCAAATAGCGCAGGTGCAGATGGCCAAGCTTGCGACCCTTTTCACGCTGCGATTTCACTGCCTGGGTAATCGCACCGAAGGTAGAGCCCCAGGAAACGATCAGTAGATCGCCGTCCGCATCGCCTGCCGGCAAAACGTTGGGAATGTCTTGCACCACTGCGGCGACTTTTGCGGCCCGGATGCGAACCATGTTTTCGTGGTTGAGCGGTTCGTAGTTGATGTTGCCGGTGACATCCTGCTTCTCGAGTCCGCCGATGCGATGCTCCAAGCCAGGGGTGCCGGGAATTGCCCACGGACGCGCCAGTGTTTCCGGATCGCGTTTGTAAGGCATGAAGCCATCAGGGTCGGTCGCATACTTCACGGGAATCGATGGCAGTTCGTCGAGCGTGGGAATGCGCCACGGCTCCGCGCCGTTCGCCAAATAGCCGTCAGACAGCACGATGACCGGCACCATATATTTCAAGGCGATGCGCGCCGCTTCCACAGCGATCCAGAAGCAATCGCCCGGCGTAGCTGGCGCGAGCACCGGAATCGGAGCCTCGGAATTTCGTCCGAAGAGCGCTTGCAACAAATCTGCTTGCTCCGTCTTGGTCGGCAATCCGGTAGATGGTCCGCCGCGCTGCACGTCAACAATCACCAACGGCAGTTCGGTCATGATGGCCAAACCCATCGCTTCGGTCTTCAACGCCATGCCTGGACCGGACGTAGTGGTCATCGCCAATGCGCCGGAGTACGAAGCGCCAATCGCCGAAGTAATCGCCGCAATTTCATCTTCGGCTTGAAAAGTCATCACGCCGAAATCTTTGTATTGCGACAATTCGTGCAAAATGTCAGACGCCGGAGTAATCGGATAGCTGCCCAAGAACAATTTCAATCCAGCTTTTTGTGCCGCAACCACCAAGCCCATAGCCAGCGCCTGATTACCGCTCAAGTTGCGGTACACGCCGGGAGAAAGTTGCGCCGGCGGAATTTCGTAGCTCACCTGAAACGCTTCAGTCGCTTCGCAATAAGAGTAGCCGGCCTTCAGCGCCAATTTGTTGGCTTCGGCGAGCAACGGTTTACCTTTAAATTTCGAGTCGATCCAACGAACCGTTGGGTCCATGGAGCGGTTGTAGAGCCAGTAGCACATGCCCAACGCAAAGAAGTTCTTGCAGCGATCCATGGCCTTGGCATCCAGGCCCAGGTGTTGCAAGGAAGAGCGCGTCAAGCGCTGCAACCCGACGGGAAAAACGCGAAACTTGTCGAGCGAGTGATCTTCGAGCGGATTAACGGTCAACCGCGCCTTGCGGAGATCGGTTTCTTCGAAGCTGTCCGAGTTGACGATCAGAATCCCGTTGGCCTTCAAATCGGCCACGTTTACTTTCAAGGCGGCCGGATTCATGGCAATCAGCACGTCTACGGCATCACCCGGCGTGTGAATCTCGCCCGAAGAAAAGTTCAGTTGGAATCCGCTGACGCCCGGCTCGGTGCCCGCAGGGGCGCGAATTTCTGCCGGATAGTCGGGAAAAGTGGCGATATCGTTGCCATAAAGCGCAACCGTGTTGGTGAACTGGCTGCCGGTGATTTGCATGCCGTCGCCCGAATCGCCGGCGAAGCGGATCACCGCCTGCTCGATGACTTCACGCCTGAGTTTGCTTGAGGGTACTTCCGTTACGCTTGACATCCGCTCGCCCCCGTTTTGTTTCACTCTCCTGCCGGAGCGGGCGGAGAGCTACGTCCGAATGGGCGGTTCAGTGTGCTTTTTGAATTTGCGCGCGGGACCGCCGAGTGCCGACTGGTTAAGGATAACACACGGGGTAACTGCCAAGGGAATACGGAGGACTTACGTAGTGTGTAACTGATTTGCGACGCGCGCCAGTTCAGCAACGCCAGTTCAGCAATCGGTACGCTCGCAGTCCATGTCCTATGCGGATTGCTGCGAAGCTTGCACGGCTGGTTGTTGTTGAAACTGAGCCTTGACGCTAACCATACGAAAATAGAAGAGCCACCAAATGCTGATCGGCAACAGCAACACCAGAACCGAAATTACCAACAATTGTTTCAGCGATTCCACGTCGGTAACGAATTGCTGCGGAATGACGAACGTCTCAAAGGGACGCATCGCGATGATCGCTAGGCAGAATGCCAGCGCGATGGTGGCCCAAAGCAGAGCGGCTTTGCGCGCCCAGGTCTTCAATTGAAATAGCCCGACTCCGGTACGTATGCCCACCGCAGAAATCAGCGGAGGTACGATGGCCATCATTAGAAAAGTGGCGGAAAAAATCCGGTACAGATGGTTTCCGGAACGGTCGGTCGGCAAATTGACTAACGAGATAAAGAAAAACAACCATACCAGAAGAATGGTGACGCTTTCCAGAATAGCGAGCGTGGCGGCGGCGGTGATGCCGGCAGAGCGAATCTTGTCGGGCTCCATACGAATCCACCATGGCAGCAAAGCGCCGAGAAGCGAATAGTACGAGCAGCAGGGAAGTGCGCTAAAAACCAACTTGACGTTCGCTTTCTTTTCGCCTAGAGTAGAACCGTCGGCTGTGGTCCCCTGTAGCGCAGCCTGTGCCCCTGGCGAGGTCGGTGGATCGCCGGAAGATCTGGAGGCTGTGATGGCTCTGACAAAACGGCAAAAAGAAGTTCTCGATTATCTGGTGTCATTTGAAACCAAACACGGATACTCACCCAGCTTCGAAGAAATTGGCAAAGGAATGAAGCTGACGTCACTGGCCACGGTGCACAAGCACATCAGCACTCTGGAGAAAAAGGGCTTCATCCGTCGAGGATATAACCAGAGCCGCTCCATCGAGATTGTGCAGTTGCCGAAGACGGTCAAAGAACAAGTCATCGAGCGACGCATTCAGGAACTTCCTCTCGTCGGTCGCATTGCTGCTGGTCGCCCGTTGGAAGCAGTTGAAGAGCGCGAGACGATTTCGCTGGGCGATTTTGCGCGCGGCGGAAGCTCCTTTGTTTTGCAAGTGAAGGGCAGTTCCATGATTGAAGACCACATTATGGATGGAGACTTTGTGGTCTGCGAGCAAACCCAGGTGGCCAATGCGGGAGATATTGTAGTGGCGTTGATCGGTGGAGAGGAAGCAACGTTGAAGCGCTTTTACCGCGAAGGACCCGGTAAAGTGCGCTTGCAGCCTGCGAATTCCGAGATGGCGCCTATCTTTGTGCCGGCGTCCGACGTTAAAATTCAAGGCCGCGTTATCGGAGTCCTGCGAAAATATTAGTTCTTGGTCCAACGAGACTTTCCGGGCGATTCACGATAAGCTTCCTTTTAGTACTCAATGATTGGTGATCCTGCCCTGGTAAAGGTTTCGACTCGTTGAACATCACAAAGCGCCGTACCACGCGTAGACGTGCGATGAGTATTCGGTGCGCGTGTATTTTCTTGGCCGCAATTCTTCTTCTGTCTTATCCCATTCAGACGTTTAGCTACGCCATTCTCGCCCACCAAGCCATCGTCGACGTGGTATGGGAATCGCAGCTCAAGCCACTGCTTCGCAAGAAATTTCCCCGTGCTACCGAGGATGAACTGAACTCCGCCGAGGCTTATGCCTATGGCGGGTCCATTATTCAAGACCTCGGCTATTATCCGCACGGCAGCACGCTGTTCAGCGATCTGACGCATTACGTGCGCAGCGGCGACTTTGTGGTGTCGATGTTCCGCAATTCCCACGACATTTACGACTACGCGTTTGCGTTGGGCGCGTTGGCGCACTACGCCACCGACATTGATGGCCATCACATCGCCACCAATCGCGCCGTCCCGTTGCTGTATCCGAAGCTCGAAAAGAAATTTGGCAAGGAAATAACTTACGAAGATGATCCGCTGGCGCACGCCAAGACCGAATTTGGTTTTGATGTGTTGCAAGTCGCGCGCGGTCATTATGCCTCGCAGGATTTCCACGACTTTATCGGGTTTGAAGTTTCACAGCCACTTCTGGACCAGGCATTCCAGGAAACTTACGGACTGCAGTTGAAAGATGTTCTGTCGGACGAAGACAAAGCACTCAGCTCCTACCGCTATGATGTCAGCAAGCTGATCCCGAAAGCCACCCGCATTGCCTGGAGCCTCAAAGGTGAGGAAATTCAAAAGGCTGAGCCCGGAGCCACGCACAGGAAATTCATCTACAACCTTTCGCGCGCCGATTATCAGAAGGAATGGGGCAAGGATTATGCGAAGCCGTCGTTCAACGACAAATTTCTGGCGTTCTTGTACAAATTGCTGCCCAAGGTCGGGCCACTTCGCGTTTTGCAATTAAAATTGCCTACTCCAGATACGGAAAAGCTTTTTGAAGCCAGTTTCAACGGCGCTCTGGACATCTATCGCGGAATGTTGACCGAACTAGCGACGAGCGATCTGAGCCTGCCCAACACCAATCTCGACGTGGGCCAGGAGTTGCCTCCTGGAAAATACTGGATGGCCGACAATGCTCGGGCGCGACTGCTGGACGAACTAGCTAAGAAAAATTTTCAGGGAATTACCGAAGAAATTCGCGCTGACCTACTGACGTATCTGTCTACTCCCGGTCTGCCCTCCAATGTTAAGAAGGAAGAGAAACTATGGGTACGAGTTCCGGCAGAGCTCGAACAACTTCGCCAATACCAAATTCCTCCAGATCACCCTCCAGCCAAAGCGGCAGACTACGTACCTGCGGAGAGTGAAACAACCGTCTCTCTAAGGTAAACTAATCATCCTTTCTTTTGCATGGTTGTTGGACAACCGGAACAGGAACCCTGGTGGCCTCGCCGCTCGCAACCGTCGTTATTGTCGAAGCTGATTCTGCTGCTCGCGATCGCCTTTACCAAATTCTTCAGGAAGCCGGCTATGACGTTCGACCCGCCGCCACTCCGGAAGAAGGATTTCGTGCAGTGCTTAGCCAGCCGCCCGACGTATTCATTCTTTCCACCAGCCTGGATGATTCTCGCGCCACGAATGCCATTTCGGAGATCAAGGAACTCAGCGCCACGTCGCAAGTTCACGTGATCGTTTTGACCACTGGCGGTCCCGCGGAACGCGCGCGCGCGTTGCAGACGGGCGCGGACGACGTGGTCAGCGCTCCCTGGGACGAAGCGGAATTGTTGGCGCGAGTGCGCACCCAGCTTCGCCATAAACGCGCCACGGAACAACTCGCACTGAAAGTGCACAACGCTGAAGAAAGTTATCAGGTGGCGCAGACTGCCTTCCAGGCGTTGGCCGTTACGGAAAAAATGACCCGCGATGCGTTTTCGCTGGAGCGCATTCTGAAAATTGGCGTCGTCTCTCTGTTTTCGATTGCCTTGGTCATCGCCGGTATTTTCTTTCTGTTTTCTCGCAAAGCGGAAAAGGAAACTCGCCGGGCGTATAGCGTAATAGCCCAGCTTGAACGCGGCGTCAAAAACGAAGAGCAGCTTTTAGAGTCAGCGCGGCGTCTGCGCGAAGATCCCAACAACGCCGACGTGCTGCAGCAAAAGGAGCAGCTTCAGGCGCAAACCGAAGCTTTGAAGCAGAAGCTTTCCGCGCCGGATGGCAGTGACGTTAACGAATTGCGCCGCCAGCTTACCCAGACCACCAGCCGGCTGAGTGAAATCGAAGGGAAATCGCAAGCCGCGGAGGGCGTCATCCGCAACTTTGCTCCCAGCGTCTGCCTGCTGCACGTTTCTGTCGCTTTCAATGAGAAAGACTCTGGCAAGCGTGTTCGCTATGGCGGGACGGATAGCGATGGTTCGCCGCTTAAAGATAGTGACGGAAATCCGGTCTATACCACGGAAGGGCGAGCTCCGGAAGTTCGCGCCGATTTCTTTGGCACGGGATTCATCGTCGGCGAAGGCAAAATCATCACCAATCATCACGTGGTTCAACCCTGGTGGCAGAATGAAGAACTGGCGACCGCCACACAGCAGGGCCTTGAGCCGGTGATTGCCGAGATGACTGCGTACTTTCCCGGCGCCGAGAATGGCATCTCCTTGGGAATCTCGCAGATTTCACAGGAAGCGGACTTGGCGCTAGTCCACGGGGATCTCTCCGAATTGCAGCGGCCGATCTTGAAGCTCGACAGCCGCAAAGAGGCCGCAGTTAGCGGAGAACCGCTGATCAGTGTCGGCTACGCTACCGGACTGGACGCGATCTTGGCGCGAGCCGGCGATGAAACCGTGAAGCAAATTGTAAAAGTCAGTGCTGGTGAGCCGAAATTGATCTTGGCGGAACTTGCCAAGCGGAAATTGATTCGGCCGTTGGTAACCCAGGGACACATAGGCGACGTGCTGCCGGATAAAATTGTTTACGATGCGCAGACCACGTCGGGTGGTTCCGGAGGGCCTCTACTAGTGAATAATGGCGGGGTCATTGGAGTCACGTATGCCATCGTGCGCGGGTTCGGTGGCTCCAACTTTGGCATTCCGATTCGCTATGCCACGCCGCTTTTGAAGCATTGATCGCTGCAGGATCATACGATTTATATCGGCAAAATTTTGCGTTGCGCATTGATGCTGTAAATTGACGCCATTCGCCGTCCATAAATTTTTCTCGTTCACCGCATCGGAAATTCTTTGATGGACGTGTGCCCAACTCATGAAACAATGTAGAATTTCGCACTACCTGAAAGACTGGCTAGACGCCTGTTCATGACCAAGACTCAACCAATTCGCAAATTGCTCGCGGCAAATCGCAGTGAAATCGCCATCCGCATTTTCCGCGCGGCCAACGAACTCGGCTTGCGCACTGTGGCTATCTACTCGCAGGAAGATCGGCTGGCGCTCCATCGCTTCAAGGCTGATGAAGCCTATCAGGTAGGCGTTGGCAAGGGACCGGTCGAGGCATATCTCGACATTCCCGGCATCATTGCGGTTGCCAAGGCGCATGATGTTGACGCCATCCATCCCGGCTATGGGTTCTTGTCAGAAAATCCGGCGCTGGCCCGCGCGTGCGCCAAAGCGGATATCAAGTTTGTTGGACCGACTCCTGAGCTCCTGGAACTTCTGGGAGACAAAACTGCCGCGCGGCGGCTGGCGATTTCTGCTGGCGTTCCCGTTCTGCCGGGCACGGAGCGAGCCGTTGCTTCCCCTGCGGAAGCGCAGAAAATTGCGGCGGAAATTGGTTATCCCGTGATCGTCAAGGCCTCCATGGGCGGCGGTGGTCGCGGCATGCGCGTCGTTCACGATGCGGACGAATTGAACTCTCGGCTCGAAGAAGCGCAGGGAGAAGCGAAGTCGGCGTTTGGCGATGCTTCGGTGTTTCTTGAAAAGTATTTGCCGCGCGCGCGCCACATTGAAGTGCAGATTCTGGCCGACGAACACGGCAATCTGCTGCACCTTTATGAGCGCGACTGTTCCGTGCAGCGGCGCCACCAGAAAGTCGTCGAAGTAGCTCCCGCCCCGAACCTGCCGGCGCAAATTCGCGAAGAGCTTTGCCAGGCAGCGGTGCAGATCGCCCGCAAAGCGAATTATCGCAATGCGGGGACGGTGGAATTTCTGTACGACGTGAATTCGCAGAAGTGGTACTTCATCGAAGTGAACCCTCGCATTCAGGTGGAACATACGGTGACCGAGATGGTCACTGGCATCGATCTCGTGCACGCGCAGATTCTTGTGACGCAGGGACACAAACTGTACGAAGAGCCGCTGTCGCTTCCCGCGCAAGATAAAATCCCACTTTATGGTTCTGCACTTCAGTGCCGCGTGACCACTGAAGATCCTGAGAAGCACTTCGCTCCAGATTACGGGCGCATCTCCACTTATCGCTCGCCTGCGGGGTTTGGAATTCGCCTCGATGGTGGCACCGCGTATTCCGGTGCGCTGCTCGCAGCTTATTACGACTCGTTGCTGGTGAAAGTCACTGCCTGGGGCACCACGCTTACCGAAGGCTGCCAGCGGATGGATCGTGCGCTACGGGAATTCCGTATTCGCGGCGTGAAAACAAATATTCCCTTCCTCGAAAATGTAGTGAATCACCCGCGGTTTCGCGCTGGAGAAGTAACCACTTCGTTTCTCGACGACTCGCCCGAGCTATTCCGTTTCAGCAGCCGCGCGGACCGTGCCACCAAGCTGCTTTCGTACCTTGGCGACGTAATTCTCAACGGCAATCCTGAGGTGAAAGGGAAGAAGGCTCTCGAGCACATCGAGAAAGCGCCGCTACCCGCGACGCCCGGCATCACGCCACCCCCGGGCACGCGCCAGCTTCTGCAAAAATTAGGCCCAAAGAAATTTGCGGCATGGGCGCGAAAAGAAAAGCAACTGCTGCTCACCGACACCACCTTCCGCGATGCCCACCAATCGCTGATGGCCACCCGGGTGCGCACCCACGACTTGCTAGCGACGGCCAGCACCGTATCGCAGCGCCTGCCGGACCTTTTTAGCCTCGAGATGTGGGGCGGCGCAACGTTCGACACCTCAATGCGCTTTCTTCACGAAGATCCCTGGCAGCGCCTGCGCGAGTTGCGCACCTGCGTTCCCAATATTTGTTTTCAGATGCTGCTACGCGGCGCGAACGCCGTAGGTTACACGTCCTACCCGGATAACGTTATTAAGAGGTTCGTCCAGGAGTCCTACCTCCAGGGCATCGACATCTTCCGCATCTTCGACTCGCTGAATTCCATCGACAACATGCGCGTGGCAATCGACGCCGTCCTCGACACGGGCGGCATCTGCGAGCCGGCCATCTGTTATACCGGTGACATTCTGGACGACGCGCGGCCCAAGTACTCGCTGAAGTATTACGTGACCATGGCCAAAACCCTGGAAAAGCTTGGCGCCCACTTCCTCGCTATCAAAGATATGGCCGGGTTGTGCAAGCCGTACGCCGCTCACGCACTGGTCAAAGCGCTGCGCGAAGAGATCGACATTCCCATCCATTTTCATACCCACGACACCAGTGGGCTGAATGCTGCGTCCCTGCTGAAGGCTGCGGATGCCGGCGTCGACGTAGCGGATGCGGCGATTGCGTCAATGAGCGGCGGCACCAGCCAGCCGAATCTCAATTCCGTGGTGGCAGCACTGCAGCATACTTCGCGCGATACCAAGCTCGATCTCGAAGCGCTGAATGAATGCTCGGATTATTGGGAGACCGTCCGCAGTTATTATCTCCCCTTCGATTCCGGACCAAAATCAGGATCGGCGCGCCTTTATGAACACGAAATTCCAGGCGGCCAATTCACGAATTTGCGCGAGCAGGCCGTAGCGATGGGCCTTGGTCATCGCTGGCGCGAGGCGGAAAAAACGTACGCCGAAGTGAACCAACTCTTTGGCGACATTGTAAAGGTCACGCCTTCCAGCAAAGTCGTTGGTGACATGGCGCTTTTCCTGCTAGCCAACGAAATGAAGCCGGCCGACCTGCTGAGTCTCCCTGAGAACCACGATGTGTCGCTGCCAAATTCCGTGGTGGAGATGTTTTCTGGAGCGCTCGGGTTTCCCCCCGGTGGCTGGCCAAAGAAGCTGCAAAAGATAATCCTTCGTGGACAAGCGCCGTTAAAAGGCCGGCCGAGCGCGAGCCTCGCCCCAGCAGATTTCGAAGCCGAACAGGCGCAACTCGAGAAAAAAGCCGGCCACCCGATTCAGCCCGACGCTCTGCTGAGCTACCTCTTATATCCTGATGTTTTCTTGAAGTATGACAAATTCCGGCAAACCTATGCCGACGTAAGCGTGCTGCCTACGCCAGCGTTTTTCTACGGGTTGAAGCCTGCCGAAGAAATCACCATCGAAATCGAACCGGGAAAAACCATGATCGTCAAATTCCTAACCGTCAGCGATCCTCATCCCGACGGCACGCGCACTCTCTTCTTCGAACTGAACGGCCAGCCGCGCGAAGTGACGGTGCGCGACCGCGCGTTGCGCGTGGTGGAACGCAGTCATCCCAAAGCCAATGCCGAAGATCCCGGCCACGTTGGAGCGCCGACCGCCGGCTTGATCAGCAGCATCGCCGTGCAAGCCAATCATCTGGTGGAGCGTGGTGCTAAACTGCTGACACTGGAAGCCATGAAGATGCAATCCAACATTTACGCACCCATTTCCGGAAAAATCACCAAGCTGCTGGTCACACCGGGCCAGCACGTCGAGGCCAAAGATCTCTTGGTCACTATCGTTCCGTGAGCGGCCCGCACCTTATCAAGCACGAGCAATTTTTCTCGCGCCACCTCCGCAATCAGCGCGATTTGATTGTGTATCTTCCGCCCGGCTATGACGAGCAGCAGCGTCGCGCGTTTCCGGTTCTCTATCTCCATGATGGCCAGAATCTTTTTGACGGCAGCACCGCATTCGGCGGCACCGACTGGCATGTCGGACAGACCGCGGATCACTTCATTCATCAGGGCCAAGTGGAGCCGCTGATCATTGTGGGCATTTACAACACGGGTAAAGAACGCCTGCGCGAATACACGCCGACCCGCGCTCCGCGGCTGGGCGGTGGCAGCGCCAATCGTTACGCAAAATTTCTGCTGGAGGAAGTGCGCCCCTTCCTTCGTAACACCTATCGCATTCTGGAAGGACCGGAGAACACCGGCATAGGCGGTTCGTCTCTTGGCGGACTGGTTTCGCTTTATCTCGGCATACGCAAGCCGAAAATATTTGGAAGGATTGCAGCACTCTCGCCATCGGTGTGGTGGAACGAACGCGTCATCCTACGCTTCGCAGCGGCAGCTCCGGTGCGCCCGCTACCCCGCGTCTGGCTGGATATTGGAACCCGCGAAGGTCCGCGCATTGTCGACGATGTGGAGCGATTCCGCGACATCCTGCTCGGCAAGGGCTGGCAGCTCGGCCGCGACCTGCAATACCAGCGCATCGAAGACGGCGAGCACAACGAGAATGCCTGGGCGCAGCGCGTCGGCCCGTTTCTCCAATTTTTGTTTCCCGTCCGCTAAAGACGGGTATAATCCGCCCATCTCATTCACGGTCCGGCGCTCTGCCTCGCGAGGTCCCGGGCCACGAAATGGCCGGTGAATGTCCGCGGACAGACCGATCACCATCCTCTGCGTAAGTTCATACGAAAAGGGTCAGGAATTTCTACGGACGTGCAAGCGAATTGGCTGCATCGTGTATCTGCTCACCGTCGAAAAGCTCCGCGATGCCGACTGGCCGCGCGATTCCATCGATGAAATGTTCTTCATGCCAGAAGAACTGCCGCTGCAAAGCCTGATCAACGCTGTAAGTTATGCCGCGCGTAGCCGCCACATCGATCGCATTGTGGCCCTCGACGAATTCGATATGGAGAATGTTGCCGCGCTGCGCGAACATTTGCGGCTCCCCGGAATCGGCCTCACCACCATTCGCTATTTTCGCGACAAGCTGGCCATGCGTGCCCGCGCTCGTGAAGTGGGTGTCCTGGTTCCCGAGTTCATTCATGTGTTGAACCACGAGGACCTCAGCGAGTTCATGAAGCATGTGCCGGGTCCCTGGCTTCTAAAGCCGCGCTCGCAAGCTTCCGGCATCGGAATGAAAAAGATTGACCAGCCAGAGCAATTGTGGCCATTGCTCGATCAGCTCGGTGATCATCAATCCGAATATCTTCTGGAGCGATTCATTCCCGGCAGCGTGTACCACGTAGATGGAATTGTTTCTGAAAGCAAAGTCCAATTCGCCGAAGCTCACGCGTATGGCGCGCCTCCGCTGGATACCTCGCACCAGGGCGGCGTGTTCACGACGCGAACCCTGCCGCGCGATTCTGCCGATACGCATGAACTGAAACAGATTCATCAAAAACTTGTGGACGGCTTAGGTCTGGTCCGCGGTGTAACGCACTCGGAGTTTCTGCAAGCGCGCCACGACAATCGCTTCTACTTTATCGAAATTGCCGCGCGTGTTGGTGGCGCATACATTTCCAACGTCATCGAGGCGGCGACCGGAATTAATTTGTGGCGTGAGTGGGCGCGTCTCGAAGTCAGAGCAGGGAAGCAACCTTACCAACTTCCGCAGACGCGCAATGATTACGCGGGCGTGATTTTGTCGCTGGCCCGCCAAGAGCGTCCCGACACGTCCGGGTACACGGATCCGGAAATTGTCTATCGCATCTCGAAATACCACCACGCAGGTTTCGTATTGAAATCTCCCGAACCGAAGCGCATTGAATCTCTTCTCGTTTCCTACTTGCAGCGTTTCGAGTCCGATTTTCTGGCCAAGGTGCCGATTCCCGACAAGCCTACTTCGTAGAAGCGGAGCCGCCAATGTACGCCTATACGCTTTCGCTCTTCGTTCTGTTGGTCCCCGGACACCTCCGACCCTGTTCTTAAGTCTAGTTACTTTCAGGAACCCCAGTGGCATACTCTATTTGCGACAGTCCTCCCCACGGACTATTGTTTGCTTACCCCGGGCCGGAAATCTGCGTGGGGTGTGCTGTCCCTTGGGAGGTCCGATGTGGGGTAACAACAAGAAACCGGAAACGCCTCAGCCGGCGCAACCGGAAATAAAAAATTTGCCGATGAATCCGCCGCCGAAACCTTCTGCGGCAACCTGGGAGGGAACAACCGCAATGAGTACTGACGCGATGAGACCGATGGGTGCGACTGCAGACCGCGCGAGCGCGCGTCTCGGTCCGAGCCTGCATGTAAAGGGGGAAATTTCGGGCAACGAAGACCTGCTGATCGAAGGATCGGTAGAAGGTCTCGTGCAACTTGACGAGCGCAAACTGACCGTGGGCGCCACCGCTAAGTTGACCGCCGACATTATCGCCCGCGAAGTAGTTGTGTACGGAAGCGTGAAGGGCAACCTGCGCGCTAAGGACCGGATTGAAATTAAGAAGGATGGCTCCGTCAACGGCGACCTCACCACCGCCCGCATCATGATTGAAGACGGCGCGTACTTCAAAGGTTCGATCGAAATTGATAAGTCCGCCGAGAAGGAATCGGGCGCAAGCGCGTTTTCGCGTACGGCTTCTCCGGCTGCGGCTGGCGCCGGAACCAAGACGATCTAAGCGTCGAAACATCGGCAAATGTTCCGAAGCGGCGTTCCG
>Ga0070762_10000713_pt1 | contig 14446 bp, 11 predicted proteins | sample HubBroMetageREF2_FD_66726 | JGI IMG/M metagenome (GOLD analysis project Ga0070762, IMG submission 66726) | Reference soil microbial communities from the Hubbard Brook experimental Forest, New Hampshire, USA - Hubbard Brook CCASE Soil... | ecosystem: Environmental > Terrestrial > Soil >...
GAGCATCTCGCTGGTGCCCCCTTGGCGCAGTTGCGGTGCGTCCTCCCCGTCGAAGCCATTGAGGTATGCGCCCTGCTCGGTCCAGGTCAGCGTCGTGCCGTCATTCGTCTCGACGAACTCGATCGTGGCGACAGAAACCGAGATGCGCACGCCTTCGGCGCACATCTCATAGCTGTAGACGAGCCGCTGCTCGGGCACGATGTCGTAGTAAAAAGCGTCGTACGTGTAGCTGACGCCTTGATAGACGTTCCCGAACCGCTCATGTCCGCCGACCCGGAAGTCGAACTCGACCGTGCCGGTGGCCGGCTCGGCCTTGACCGTGTCGTCTGGGTCGCCCCAGGCGTCCTTGGCTTCCTTGGATGCGAACGCCGCGAACACGCGCGATGGGCTGGCCGGGTAGGTCCGCTCGATCACGAACGTGTCGTGGATTACGGAACGCTCTGTCATGGGTTTCCTCCTGGTCTCAGGCCGGAGCATGCGGTCCGGCCGGGCCGGCGTGCCCGCTGCCCGGCTGGTCGGCGGTATCGGCCAGGTACTCGCCAAGGCGGTCAAGTCGCCGCTCGACGAATCTGCGACGCTCGGAGATCCAGCGCTCGGCCGACCGCAGGGCCTCCGCGTCGAGGCTGCAGGTTCGGGTGCGGCCGAGCTTCCGTGACCGTACAAGGCGGCTCGCCTCAAGGACCTGCACATGCTGCAGCACAGCGGCGAGCGACATGGCTAGCGGCTTTGCGAGCTCGCTGACCGACGCCGGACCCTGGCTGAGCCGCTCGAGCATGCGCCGACGCCCAGGGTCGGCAAGTGCGTGGAAGACCCGGTCCAGGTCCAGCTCCGGGTCCAGCACATTGTTAAGCACCTGCTTGAGTATGGTGCACCGCCAGATAATAGTCAAGCGATCGCTTGAGTACGGGACTCGAGGGGCTCGACAGTTCGGCTTCATGAGCAGCTTCGGGGGAGCGGACGGTTCATGGTGCTGCTCGACTCGACCAGCAGACGCGGAGGTTGCCCGCTGCGGCTGCCGACTAGCCCGTGGAACATCAGCTAGCTTCCCAAGAGGGTCGTAGCGGACAGAGAGAGCATCACTTGGCGTTGAACTAGGCTTCGATCCTCGTCAGTGGCGGGCACGCCAGTACCCCATGGCCAGATACCCGCCAAGAGGATGTTGACAGGGTTTATGAGTGCCAGATTGTCCGCAAGGTCGTTCCTCAGATATCTCTCGATCAAGGACAGGGCTGAATCGCTCCAGGTCTCAGCAGCCGCTGCTCTGTTTACCCTTCTGATGCCTTCAGGACCTTCAGTCAGGCATCCGTCGTCGGCAAGAATTTCACAAAGGAAATCCAACTCGCTACGACCGTCGGCAAGCGTGATTTCTCTCGTTAGAGGTCTGTAAGCGACTGCCAGTACCTGCTCTCGTCGGGATAGCAGAACTTCGACGTCGCCGAGTTCGCTCGAACTGTTGGAGATCTCTTCCCACCCAGCTTCGAGCAGGGGCTGGACGGCAACCGACAGCACCTCGTCGGGATCGTCATCAACGGTTCCGAGCAAGGATGCGCGATGAGCCTCCGCTGCCCAGTCGGCGTTAGCGGCAATCGATGCCGTCACGTCGGCATCGGCGACAACGAGTCCAAAAGCAGCCAATAGCTCGTTATCCAGCGTGACCCTGCAGCCGCCGCGTGGGCACACATCCTCCCCAGGGCAATACAGGACAACTCGATTTAGCGTTCCAGGGTCTTGCGCCACACTCACCTGCGGCGCTGCCCACCACAAAATAAAACTATGCAGGCGGTGGCCCAGTGGATACTTGTCGGCATCCTCGTCCCAACCTGAACTCGCTATGACCGCGACAAACCCCTGCTCGGTTTCGCCCGCCCATCCAGCGAACGAGGCCCGGGCGAGCGAGCGAACGCGGGAATCGTCCGTTGGGCGCCATCCGTCCACAACGATTCGAGGGCCGTGCTTCCATGAGCCAGTACTTCTCAGGACGTCTGTGGCTGTATCCGAAGCGTCAAGGTCCTCCATGTCCTGTACGGTCACGCCCCCGATACTTTGGGTTGTCGCGAGTACTTCAACAGCGGTTCCTGGATCGGCCGCCGCCGTCTTCGGCGTCTCCGCTGCCCCTGGCGGACCCCACCATCGATCTTCGGCGACCACCAGTGCGTCAAGAGCCGCCGAATCGCCGCGAACCGTCTGCCCGGGCGCGCTCGGGGTAGTGGCACCGAAAACGGTAAGCAGCGCCATCTGTAGCAACGCTGACTCGTTACTTTCGGCCTCGTACATCGGATCCCCATAGAATGCAGGGGCCTTGATCGTCACTTCGCCAAGCTCCGGGAACCCGGACAAGCTTACCGGGACAGGCTGGCAACTATTGTCTGCATCCTCATCGTCGATATCGGCGCTTGGACTGTCCTCGGTTCGGGGCATCCAGGAAGGTCGGGTTTCTTGTCGGCGCGCAATCTGGTGAAGTTGTGCGAGTAGCTCGTCCTTAGATGGGTGTGACCGCAAGAAACCTTCCGCTACAGGCCGCACAAGGGTATCCAGAGCCTCTCGTGTCATGTCCTCTGGAGTCTCGGGTATGACGATGAATCTCTCTGGCTTCAGGTGCGGTAGGAGGAGCGCATTGACCGCGGCCGTAATGCGCTGAAGAAAAGTGCCATCCGTGCTGTGGAAAGTCACTTCAGCAGCGTCAGCATCAGCCCGATCGTTATAGAGCAGATCCGTGAAGGCTAGCAAAAGGCCGTTAGTCATATAAGGCTCGGTCATATGGCTAGTCTTGCACATGAGAGCGTGGCACATCGATACTTGGTCCGCTGGCGCTGCCGCCGGAGCTTATGCTGCGGGGCTGGCGGCTGAGGGCGGGTCCGGCTATCCTGCCAGGCTGTGTTCAGGCTGATCGAGACCGACCCGCCCGCGGAGCAGGTCCGGCAGGTGACGTTCGTGCCGTTCCTGCCCGATGGCCGGTGCGTGCTCATCGAACGGGCCGAAGGACCAGGCCTGCCCACCGGCGAGGTGCACGCCGGCGAGGACTACCTGATCGACACGGTGCTGCGGGTGCCGCTGCAGACGGCCGGGTTCCGCTACCAGCACGTCCGGCCGTTCGGCATCGACGGCGGCCACCTGTACGCCTGGATCGAGGGCGCCCCCTACCGCGGTGACCGGCCGCACGCGAGGGCCGAGCTTAGCTTCTGCGCCGCCGAGCAAGCCGCCAGCCGGCTGCGCGCCAGCGGCCAGCCGGTCCTGGCCGAGGCGGTAGCCGCCGCAGCTGCCTCCTACCGGGCACTGGACGAACAGGCCTTTTACGCCGATAACGTGCGAACCCTGGAACGGTCTTACCTGCGCGGCCAGACTCCGCAGGAAGGCTCCGGGTTCGGCGGCGGCGTGCAAGCGTGGCGGCAGGCCCGCCGTCACCTCACCGAGGCGATCCGCGCCGACGGGACATTCCTGGACGTGGGCTGCGCAAACGGCCTGCTGATGGAGTCCGTCGCCGCCTGGTGCGCCGAACGGGGCCTGGCCGTGGAGCCCTACGGCATCGACCTCGCCCCCCGCCTGGTCGGCCTCGCGCGGCGGCGGCTGCCGCACTGGGCTGACCGGATCTGGCTGGGCAACGCGATCGACTGGATCCCGCCGGACGGCCAGCGCTTCGACTACGTGCACATCCTCCTCGGCTGCGTGCCACCGCAGCGCCGTGCTGACCTGGTCCGCCACCACCTCGCCAGCACCATCCGGCCGGGAACCGGGCGGCTGCTGGTCAGCGAGTACGCCGCCACGGCGGCCGGCGGTCCAACCGCCGCCTGGACGCTGCAATCCCTCGGCTTCGCCTGCGGCGGCCAGACCAGCGGGGGCGAACGTCCCGGCCGGCCCCCGGTGCCTGCCGCGTGGATCGACGCGCCGCCGTAGCCGCTGCCGGCCGGTGATGGGCACCCTGCCCGGCTGCCGGCGTGCGGGTCCTGGATGGTGCGACGCGCCTGGTCACACGCAACATCGGCGATGTCGCTCGACCGGGGTGTGCTTCCTGGATCCGTTCACCGCGGGGAACCCAGCCGTAGGACTAACGCCCCTGCCACTGCGGCGTCCGTCGCTCACCCAACGCCCGGCGCGCTTCTTTGAAGTCCTCGGAGGTGACGCAGCGGAGCTGTTCCTCGACTGCGATCTGGAAGCTGGCCTCGGGGTCGCGGTACCAGGCGGCGTCGATGGCACGCCGCGCTCCGCTGACCGCCAGCGGCGGCTGCGCGGCCAGCCGGCCGGCGAACTCCTCCGCCGCGCTTTCCAGGTCGGCGTCGGGCACCACCCGGTTGGCCAGCCCTATCCGCAGTGCCTCGGCGGCATCGATGACCTCGCCGAGCAGGATCAGCTCCCTTGCCCTGCCCTCGCCGATGATGCGCGGCAGCCGGACGGTGGCGCCCATGTCGGGCAGCAGGCCATAGCGCGTCTCGATCAGCCCGACCCGGGCGTTCTCGGAGAAGATCCTGAAGTCGCAGGCCAGCGCGAGCTGCAGCCCTGCGCCGTAGGCATGGCCGCGGACCGCGGCGACGCTCGGAAAGGACAGCCGCGGTATCCAGTTGAAGGTACTGGCGACCTGCAGGCCGACCGCCATGGCCTGCTCGTCGGGGGATCCATCCGCCAACTCGGCCAGCAAGCCCGCCATGCCCTCGACCAGGTCGATGCCGGCCGAAAACGACGGTCCCTCCCCGGTCACCACCAGGCACCGGAGGGTCTCCCCGGATGACAGCCTGCGGCCCAGGTCCTGCAATTCCTGCCACATCAGCGGGTTCTGCGCGTTGCGCTTGGCGGGCCGGGCCAGCGTCAGGATCCCGATCTCCGCCCGGCGCTCGAAGCGAATGGTCGTGTAGTCGGTCATCTACGTGCCGCGCCTTTCGTCGTGTCAAGCCAGGGCCGGTTACTCACCACATCGTGCCAGCCGCCCGGCCGCCGCGGGAAACCCGCGTCGGCCGCGTACCGATGAAGCGTGGCGCTTCCCCAGTTCGTGACGGTGGTGAACGATGGGACGTGGCGCCAACCACGGTGGTGGCGACCAGAAGGGGAACTCTCATGACCAGCGAAACGGCGTGGCCAGCCGACCGGCGCATCACCATCCGCGACCTCCAGGCGGCGACCGACCGGGGCGAGCCGTGGTCGATGCTCACCAGCTATGACACGCTCACCGCAGGCGTGTTCGAGCAGGCCGGTGTCGCCGCGCTGCTGGTCGGCGACACCAGCGCCGAGATGGTGCTCGGCCATCACGACACGCTGCCCGTGACGATGGACCAGCTGATCTCGATGGTCCAGTCGGTGGTGCGCGGGACGAAGACCGCGCTTGTCGTGGCCGACCTGCCGTTCGGCAGCTACCAGTCGGGCCCGCAGGCCGCGCTGGCCAACGCGGTCCGGCACCTGAAGGAGGGCGGCGCGCAGGCGGTGAAGCTGGAGGGCGGCCGCCGCGTGCTGCCGCAGGTCGAGGCCCTGACCGGGGCGGGCATCCCGGTGATGGGACATCTCGGCTTGACCCCGCAGAGCGTTAACGTGCTCGGCGGCGTGCGCCGGGTGCAGGGCCGCGGCGACGCCGGCCAGGAACTGCTCGCCGACGCACGAGCGCTGGAGCGAGCCGGCGCGTTCGCGCTCGTCCTCGAATCGGTCCCCGCCGAGCTCGCCCGGCAGGTCTCCGCCGCGCTGCGCATCCCCACCGTGGGCATCGGCGCCGGCCCCCACTGCGACGCCCAGATCATGGTCTGGCAGGACATGGCGGGCCTGACCACCGGCAGGCTGCCGCGGTTCGTCAAGCGCTACGCCGACACCCGCGCCGTCCTGCTGGACGCCGCCCGCCAGTACGTCACCGAAGTAGCCACCCACCTCTACCCCGACCAAGCCCACAGCTATACCTGACTGTGCGGTCCGAGTGCCCCATAAGCGTGAACTTACGTGCCCAGAGTGGCAACCACCGCGAGGGAGCGGGCGCCGCGAACGATGTCGATGTGCCGTTGGGTCCTCTCTAGACCGCCGACCCGGAAAGATCGTGGAACTTTCGGGCTTTGCGGAAGAAAAGGGGGACAGGGATCCACCAGAATTTCCACTGAACCCGGATCTTCCAAGATCTTCTAGGAATTTTGTTCGCTTCCTGTTTCACCCGTATCATCCGCCACCACTGGACCAGGCCATCTGGTCGGCTTGACCCTGACGCGGGCGATCGGAGCCGGACCGTCGCTTCGATCGTCAGCCGGCCGGGACAAGGAGTGGCTGCACAGTTAACGTGATCCCTTCTAGCCCGCCCCGAAGCAGACGAACGGGCTGAACTCCTCCGTCGCGGCGGCCTCGGCGAGCGCCTCCGCGGGCCTGGCACCGGCCGCGAGCGAGCGGTGATAAGCGGTCATCACGTCCATGGCCGCGGAGTCGGCCACCCGGGTGACGCTGGAGATCACCGTGGCCGTCCCGACGTAGAGCAGCGCGGCGGTGAAGCCGAGGATCTCCCCGCCGGGACGGACCACCGTCCGCCCGACGTCGCAGCAGGACAGCACCACGTGCCGGGGCGCGGCATCCAGTTGCTGGATGTCGTGGGCCATCAACGGGCCGTCGGCCAGGTCGAGCCGGGAGAACAGGAAGTTGTCACCGTCATGGTGCCCGTGCGCGGCCAGGTGGGCCAGCGGCGCACCGTCGAGGGCTCGCAGGGTGGCGCCGACCGTGGCCGTCTCGCCGAGCAACGGCCGGCATCCCGGGTAACACCTGGCTATCTCGGTGACCTCGGTGTCCGCGTGCGCCAGGTCCGGCCCCGCGACGAGCAGCGGCGCCCCGGCCGGCGCTTCCTGCCCGCGGTGCCAGGCGGCCAGCCAGGCCGACGCGGAGGGGCACACGCTGACCGCGCGTCCGTGCAGGTCGGGCAGAACGCCCCACGGGATGCCCGCCAGCGGCCCTGTCGGCACCACGACGATTCCGCCGTCGCCGAGCGAGGGCAGCAGCGGCTCGATGATCTCAGCCGTGAGCGTTCGCGTCTGGTGCTGGATCGACTCCCTGATCACGGCCTCAAGCCTGGCGGGCAGCCGTCGGCCCGCCAGGGTGTCGAGATCGGCGTTCAGCCGCCTGGCCGCCTCGGCGGCCGCCTCGAAATCGCCGAGTCGGACCAGTCGCGCCGGTCCGTGCCCGGCCACCACGGCGAGCGCCCGCCCGTGCCAAGCCGCCAGGCCCACCAGGACCTGCCCGGTTGCCGCCAGGGCCGCGCTGACCTCGCCGAGGCCGGCCTGCGCGGCGGCCCCGCCGAGGCCGCTGGCCTGCCAGCCGTGCTCCCTGATCTCACGCTGCAGCTCGGCGTGGCGGGCGGCGATCGACGGATCGCGGTGGGCAAGACGACCGGCCAGCTCCGCCGTGCGGATCAGGTGGCCTAGCTGACGCAGTTCTGCCAGCGCGGCGGCCGCCTGCGGATCTGCCGGCGGCCGCACCGGCCTGACCAGGAAGGCCTGCGCCCGGGAACGTTCCAGCCAGGCGAACACGAGCGGCGCCGAATCCCTGTCGAGCGCCAGCCGCAGGCCCGCCCCGGCCAGGTCCGCGCCGAGGGCGGCGGTGCCGGTCTGCAGGTCGAGGCTGCCAAGGCTGCCGCGCCTGGCATGCACCATCGCCAGCCCTGCCCGGAGCTCGGCCAGCGCCGCCCCCGGCCGCCCCTCCCGCTCGGCCAGCTCGGCCCGCGTCAGCCGGCGCAGCAGGCCGACCGCCAGCGGCGCCGTCGTCCCGTGCCGCGTCCCGGCCACGAGCCGCCGGGCCTCCGCCAGGCGCCTGGCCGAGACCAGCTGTCCGGCCGAGACCAGCTGTCCGGCCGAGACCAGCTGTCCGGCCGAGACCAGCTGTCCGGCCGAGACCAGCTGTCCGGCCGCTGCCAGCCGCCCGGTCGCGACGAGTGCCCGGGCCGCGAGCAGCTCCGCTAGGTCCGCGTCGTGATCCAGCCCGCAGCCGCGCAGCCGTCCCGCCACCCGCACGGCCTCCGCGGCGATCGTCCCCGCCCCGCGCCGACCCGGTGAAACCGAACGCACCCGCAGCCGCGTGAGCACGGCCAGCTCGGCCAGGGCCTCGTTGCCCAGCCGCCGGAAGTGCCGCTCGGCGGCCACCGCCCACCGGCGCGCGACGGCAAGCTCCCCGGCGGCCAGCGCGGCCTCCGAGCGGGCCAGTTCCGCCTCCGCGAGATCGTGGTCGAGCCGCTGCCGCCGGAACGAGGCCATCGCATCGTCAAGCTCCGCGGCCGCCTCGCCGGCCAGCCCAGCCGCCATCAGCGCGCGGGCCTTGTCGACCGCGAGCACCGGCAGGTTGCCTGGTGCGCCCTGCCGGTAGCCGCCCGCGGCCGCGGTGAACAGCTGCAGCGCGGCCGGAATGTCGCCGGCCAGCAGATCGCAGTAGCCCAGGTTGTGCAGCGCCTTGGGCGCGATCAGATCGTGCCCGCCGTCCGTGGCGACCCGCCGGCACCAGTCCAGGTCGGCTCGCGCCCGCCGGACGTCGCCGCGGGACAAGCGGATGAGGCTGCGGTTGAGCAGCGCGGAAGCCAGGTTCTCTGTCTCCGCCGGGTTCTCCGCCAGCCGCGCGATCGCGTCGTCGAACATGCCGAGCGCCTCGCCCGTGCGGCCGCGACGCAGGCACAGCAGGCCCCGCTGGATCAGCAGGATGCCGCGCTCGTCTGCCGCGACCAGCGCCTCGGCCCGGTCCAGCAGGCACAGCCCGTATTCTGTCCGGCCCTGCTTGGACTCCCATCCGGCCAGGATGATCAGCAGCCTGGCGGCAAGCGCGTGGTGTACCCCCGCCACCTGGCGCGCGTCGGGCTGCTCCCCGTCTTCCGCCCAGCCCAGCTGCCGCAGACCCGCGCGGACGTAGCGGGCGCCGACCGCAGGGCGGCCTGCGTTACCCTCCCGCAGGCCACGCTCGCGCGCCTCGCGGGCCAGGCGCTGCGCCCGGGCGAGCGAGGCCGGGGAGCGCTCGGCGCGAGCCAACCGGCGGAGTCCGTTACAAGACGAGCGCCGGCGTCACGACCGACCGCCCTTGACCCTCGGGCCGGACTATCAGCTGGGCGATCCCCCTAGGCACCTGGGCGAAGGCGAAGCGCCCCTGCTCGTCGCTGCTCGCGCTCAGCGCATCCGCCGAGGTCTTGATCTCGATCTCCCGGCGCTGGGCCGGGGCCAGCCAGCCGTCGACGCGCACCGTCCCGTCCCGGTTCGCGTCGATCCGGATCATGATGGTCAGGCTGTCGCTGTCGAAGGTGATCGTCCGGCTCTGCTCGGTCCCACGGGCGGCAGGAACCAGCAGGTCCTGGCCCGCGGTCAGCCGGGCCACCTCGACCTCCAGGTCGCGCAGGGCGAGCAGGAAAGAGATCCGTTCCGGCAGGTCCGCCGGCATGGGGTCGGCGGCCTGGTACATCTCGCGGATCCGGTCAAGCAGCCCGAGGTCGAGGTCATCGAGCGGCGCGTCGGCCGAGGACGAGGACGACGACGAGGACGACGAGGACGACGACGAGGACGAGGACGTCATGTCAGACTCCCCTCGGGGTCCAGGCCCAGCAGGACACGGAGCTTGGCCAGGCACCGGCCGCGGGTGGGACCGACGCTCCCGATGGGCATGCCGAGCTCGGCGGCCACCGCGGAGTAATCCGGCCGGGGCACGAAGGCGACGACCCGCAGCAGTTCCTGGCACCGCTCGGAAAGCTGGGCGATGGCCACCCACATCGTGCGGCGCTGGTCGTCTATGAGGACCTGCTCCTGCGGTCCGGTGCCCTGGTCGGGCAGGGTGTCGAGGGCCTCGCTTCCCGCCGGGACCTGCTTGCGCCCGGAGGCGCGGACCCGCCACGCCTCGCGCCTGGCCGTTACGACCAGCCAGCCGGTGAGGGCCGTCGAGGTACGGATGTCGTCCAGGTGGGCGAGCAGGCGCAGCCATACCGTCTGCATCACGTCCTCGGCGTCACCCGAACTCAGCCCGGCAGCCCGCGCGACGTGCCACAGCAGCGGGCTGTGCTCGGTCACGATCCTGCTGAGCGCGTCGTCGCTGCCACCTCTGGCCGCGTCAAGCAACTCCGCCATGCGTTCGCCGCGGTCCTGCTGGCCGGCCCGGACCTTTACCCGCCCGCGATCAGGCACCGTGCTCACCCCGCAGGTTCGCAACGGCGGCCGCCGCCCGCTCCCGCGCCGCCTGCACCCCCGGCTGGTCCAGCCGCAGGCCATCCCCGGCCGCTCCGTCGAGCAGCGATCCGGCGACGAGCGCCGCCAGGCCGGGTGCCGAGAACGAGGTGCCGCTCCATACCGCGAAGCCACCCGAGTAGTCGTCGGGATCGAGGGACTCGCGGTCGGCCCGCGCCAAGGCGCGAACCCTGAGCTCAGGGGTACGGCTGGCGTTGGCGTCTACCGGGTAGGCGCTGACCACGGCGGCACCCTGCGCCCAGGCGGTGACCCAGTTGCCCTCGTTGCTGAAGACCGCCTTTGTCCCGTTCGGGTTCAGCGCACCCACGCTGATCACCGGCACGGGAGCGGGCTGGATGGCAAACGCCGCCGGGTAGAACGGGCGGCTAGTCGAGTAGTTCCCGGCCGCCGCGACGACGACGACGCCCAAATCGAGCAGGATCTCGATCGCCTGCCACAGCCCCGAGGTCAGCACCAGGTCGGCCGCGGACTCGGCGAAGTACCCGAAGGACAGCGACACCACATCGATCATGGCCGCCGGGTCGCCGTCGGCGGCCAGCGCGATCCGCGTGGCCAGGTGGCGCAGGGCGCAGATGACGTCGCCCTCGTAGCAGACGTCGTCGCTATGGATGATCCGCACAGCAAGGACCCGGGCGTCCGGCACGACCTGGCGCACGATGCCCGCGATGAACGTGCCGTGGCCAAGCGCCGGGCTGAGCTCGCCGACCAGCGGGTTCTCCGCGACCGGGGCGTCCCACGGGTCCCGGATCACCTGCCGTGGCCGATCGCCGTGATCCCGCGCGCGCTCGCCGGCCCGCCTGATCGCGTCCTGGATCGCGTAGTCCACCGTCACGAAGCCGTCGGCGGCCAGGCCGTAGCCGCCGCCAGGATCGCCCGTCACGTCCAGCCACGGGTGCGCCCGCACCCCCGTGTCCAGCACCGCGACCACAGGACGGCGCCCGTAGTCGGCCCGGCATTCCCCTGCCGACCTGCGCCGCGGGGGAGCGAGGACCACGGCGACCGGAGTCCGCGGATCGCCGCCGCTGAACAGATAGGAATCGGTCGTGGTCGGCCCGACGCCGCCGCTGCTGCCGCCCGGCCCCCCGGCGATCCCACCGGGCCCGTTGTCGATCGGGCTCCCGGTAATCGCCGAGCCAACAAGCAGATGCTCCAGCGAGATCCGCCACACAACCGCCTCATCCAGCCCCGCCCGCGAGCCCGGCACCGCCTCGTCCGCCCCCGCCCGCGAGCCGGGCAACCCCTCGTCCGCCCCCGCCCGCTGCAGGGTGCCCGCCGCCCGTAGCGTCTGCAGCGCCCTCCACGCGTCAACGACCACCGGGGCCGTACCCGTCGGCGCCAGGACCGCGGGCCTCGGCAGGTCCCGCAAGACCTCGAAGAGCGCCCCCTCGCCGCGCTCCTCCCCGGCGTCCTCTTCGGCGTCCTCTTCGGGCGCGACCAGCCTCATCCCCGTGCTCTCGAGCACCCGGTTGATGGCGGCCACCGCGGCCGGCTCGCGCAGCAGGTCACCGGGTACCAGCAGCGTCCGGGCCCGGTACACGGTCGGCTGGATCTCCCGGTCGAACGACACCCCGGGAACCACCTCGGCGGCCTGCGGGTCGAGCACCCTGACGCCGTGCCTTAGCCGCACCGCCTCCGGCAGGCCGATCAGGCCGGGCGCTGCGCCGTCATCCAGGCCCGGCCCGGTACCCGATCCGTCACCGCCATGAGGCGGCGCAGTACCTGATCCGTCACCGCCGTAAGGCGGCTCGAAGAACCATTTCATGCTCGGCCCCCGCCTGCGCATTCCAGCCGGGCCCCCGAACAGCCCAGCGACATCCAAGCGCACATCATCAACCGGCCAGAGCGCGGCCGCCGTGACGAAATACATGCCTCTGCGTAACGACTTAATAACAGCACGTGAAAATGTGCGCTTCCCCCGGGACGGCGCCGCCCCCGGCCGCCGTCGCGCCGATCTTACCGCCCGCACCCGGGACCAGTCCTTCCGGACCACCGCCAGCCGCAGCCGGGGCCAGCCGCAGGATAATGGCGGGGATAATGACGGGGTGGAGGAGCCGGGGATCAGGATCAGGCCGATCGGCGAGGGCGACCGCCCGATGCTGAGCTGGCTGGTCGCCGAGCTGTGGGGATCGGAGGCCGTGGCCGTGCACGGCACCGTCTTCCAGCCCGCCGAGCTGGCCGGCTTCATCGCCGAGCGATCCGGCCGCCTGATCGGGCTGCTCACCTATCACCTCGCGGGCGACGTGCTCGAGATAGTCACGCTCAACGCCATCGAACGGCGCGCCGGGATAGGGACCCTGCTCATCGAGGCCGCCGTCGACGAGGCCCGCCGCTGCGGCGGCCGCGAGATCCGCCTCACCACCACCAACGACAACATCGACGCGCTCCGCTTCTACCAGCGCCGCGGATTCCGTCTCGCCGAACTCCGCCCCGGCGCGGTCGACCAAACCCGCCAGCAAAAGCCCGAGATCCCCACCGTCGGCAGCTACGGCATCCCCCTCCGCGACGAGCTAGACCTCACCCTCCCCGTCTAACCCTGACCGGAACGTTGTGGCTGAGTACCGGTTGTATGCGGGTCGTTGCCACAGCGTTCCGGCCGGGACAGGGCGCCGACGGATCTCATTAGTCACAGGGATAACTGCAGGGCACCGGAATCAATCCCAACTACGCCGCCGCGGCGCCCTTGACCTGCCGGCCCCTGGTCCAGACGGCGGTGATGCGATCCGGGTCGGCAAGCACGCCGATGTCGACAAGCGGATCGGCGTCCAGGGTGATCACGTCGGCGTCGTAGCCCTCGACGAGCTGCCCGCTGCGCGGCGCCTGCGGGCCGAGGGTGAGCGGCCCGGTGGCGGTGGCCGCCTCGATCGCCTCCAGCGGCGTCATGCCCAGCTTGACCAGGTAGCCGAGCTCCGAGCCGTTCTGCCCCCACGCGTTGGGCCGGTCCGGGCCGGTCATGGCGATGTCGGTGCCCATCGCGATGGTGACGCCGCTCGAGTAGGCGAGGGAGACGGCCTGCGCGTGGATGTCGGCGATCGCCTCGAGCTTGGCCAGCGCGTAGTCGGGTACGCCCTCCTTGTAGGCCAGGATGTTCTCGACGATCGTCCGGGTCGGGACCAGGATCGCGCCGCATTCGCGCATTGCGTCGCAGCACTCCTCGTCGAGGTAGGTGCCGTGCTCGATGGTGCGCGCGCCCGCCCGCAGCGCGGCCATGATGCCGGGCTTGCCGTGGCAGTGCGCCGCGACCACCCGGTCGGCGAGCCCGGCGACCTCCACGATGGCCCGCAGCTCGGCGACCGTGAACTGCTGGTGGATCGGGTCGTCGACCTCGGACAGGACGCCACCGGACGCGCACACCTTGATCACCCTGGCGTTGCGCCGCAGCTGCTCGCGGACCGCCTTCGCGCACTCGTCAGGACCGTCGGCAAGCCGCGCCATGTTCCCCTCCATGCCGGCGTCCGCCATCCACTCCAGCGGGAAGGCGTGCAGGTCGCCGTGGCCCCCGGTGGTCGAAAGGATCGCTCCCGCGGCGTAGATCGCCGGGCCGTCAAGCACGCCCTCGGCGACGACCCTGGCCAGGAAGATGCCGAGCCCGCCCACCTCGCGGATCGAGGTAATCCCGGCGTCGAGCGCGGCGCGCAGGTCCCGCGCGCAGCGTGCGGCACGCACCGGCGCGGGTTCGAGCGCCACCTGGTTCAGGTCCAGTTGCCGTGCGCCGACCAGGTGCCCATGGCAGTCCCACATCCCCGGCATGACCGTGGCAACCCGGGTAACGGCAGCACCCGGAGACCCCGGCGCCACCGCCGCCGGACCCGCGTAGCTGATCCGCGGCCCGTCGAGGAGAACCACCCCGTCGCTGATGGGGGCGCCGTGTCCGGGAATGAGTAGCTCGGCCTCGATCCTGTCCATGTATGATCCTTGTTGGGTCGTTTCGGATTATTTGGGCGATCCGGCCACCGGGAAGACCGGAAGACCGTCGGCAAAACGATCGGTAAAACCGTCGGCCACCGGCAAAACTGCGGGGCCCGTCGGCAGGACCTATCTTGACGCGCCGGCACACGCGCGGTCCATGATGGAGATCCGGTCGATTATCAGAATGTGATCATCAGGAGATGCTCGTTCCATTTGGCCATGACGATTTTTACCGACAGTATCGACGTGTGTGCTGTCGCGATCATGGGTGATGCGCTATACAAGGACATACGACTGTCCGGCAACCAGTTGCGGGCGCCGCGGACCCCGTGGATCACTAGGCAGTCGGCGAGGCTGCGAGGCTGACTAGGGGCAAGGAAGCGAGATGCTGCCAAACG
>Ga0070762_10000714_pt1 | contig 14442 bp, 11 predicted proteins | sample HubBroMetageREF2_FD_66726 | JGI IMG/M metagenome (GOLD analysis project Ga0070762, IMG submission 66726) | Reference soil microbial communities from the Hubbard Brook experimental Forest, New Hampshire, USA - Hubbard Brook CCASE Soil... | ecosystem: Environmental > Terrestrial > Soil >...
TGGCGCTCGGCGGAGAATACGGCGGCGCTGCGGTTTACGTGGGCGAGCATGTCCCCGACAGCAAGCGCGGGTTCTACACCAGTTTCATCCAGATCACTGCCACGCTCGGTCTTTTCGTCTCGCTGATCGTAATCCTGCTTACGCAGAACTCGATGTCGAAAGAGGACTTCACGGCTTATGGCTGGCGCATCCCTTTCCTTGTTTCCATCATCCTGGTGCTGATCTCGCTGTACATCCGCTTGAAGATGAAGGAATCGCCCATCTTCGCCGGACTCAAGGCCACCGGGATGACCTCGACGCAACCGCTTACCGATGCCTTCACCAAATGGCCGAATCTGAAGAACGTCCTGATTTCGCTTTTCGGAGCAACGGCAGGGCAGGGAGTCATCTGGTATACCGGGCAGTTCTATGCTCTGTTCTACATGCAGACAGTTTTGAAAGTGAATGTCAAAACTGCCAACATCGTGGTCGCGATCGCACTGTTGCTCGGGATGCCGTTCTTCACCGCGGTGGGCGCGCTTTCCGACCGCATCGGACGGAAGAAGCTCATGATGGCGGGCTGCCTGCTCGGAGTATTGACCTACATCCCGATCTACCAGGCCATGGAACGCGCGGCTGGGAATAATGTCGTGACGGTAAAATCTTCTCGCAACAAAGTAACTGGCGCAATCGGACTCACGGCCATGACTACGGACGCGACCGGCGCCCTAGTGCCTGCCAAGGAAGCTCCGAATCCGAATACCATCAGGTTGGTGCTCCTGGTGTTCGTGCAGGTTCTCTACGTGTGCCTGGTTTATGGCCCCATCGCCGCGTACCTGATTGAAGCTTTCCCAGCGAAGATCCGCTACACTTCGCTTTCTCTGCCGTACCACATAGGCAACGGTGTGTTCGGCGGGTTGCTGCCATTGATTGGCCTGTCGCTGGTCGCGGCCACCGGCAATATTTATGCCGGTCTCTATTACCCGATGATCATAGCTGGCATGACGTTTATCGTGGGAAGTCTGCTGCTGCGTGAGACGCGCGGGGTCCGCATTTGGGATGAAGCCGCGGAGAAGACTCCGGCAAAGTGATCACACCTTCAAAGGGTGATCAGAGTTCAATTCCCGTGTGCACACGATCGATAGTGGGCATGGATTTTCTTCTCAAGTGACTTCACTGCGCGCCACCTCGTCCTAACATCACATTTCTGTGGTTGACCGCCGGCTTGGTCCAACAATAATATTTAGGGAGCCGCTGATCTCCGTCCATCGCGGTCCATCGCGCCGCAAAGTGGTTCCCTTCTGGCCGAGTGGAAGGCCCAAACGTGCATGGAGTGAAAACAGAACAGGGAATGCCTGACCCTGAAAACGGGACGACCAGCAAAGAGCACGCTGCCTCGATCGCGTTAGCGGGGATGGTCGAACGAGTGCGCTCAATGACGCGGGCGGATGGAGCGGTCATCGCGGTGTCCGGTTCGCGGGGTGTCGTATGCTTGGCCAGCACTGGCAATGCTCCTGCCGTTGGTTCGCAACTGCAATCAGAGTCCGCTTTTACCCGAGAATGTCTTGAGACTGGACGAGTCGTGCTCTGTGAAGATTCCGAGCGCGATCCCAGAATACAGCCATCGATCGCGCGGAGTCTGCAACTCCGTTCGGCGGTGGCAGTGCCGATTCATGGTCGCGAATCAGTTTTCGGAGTGGTGGAGGTTTTTTCCAACCAACTCGCTGCGTTTGACAGCACGCACATTGCCGAACTGGAGCGGGTGGCTGATTCGCTGTCCTCTACGTTGGCTCCGGAGCCAAGGCTGCCGGAACGCCAGGTTGCGAGTGGTCCTGCCCTTGTCGCATCGCGCGTCGAACCAGTCTCGCCTGCTCCGGAGCGACCTGCAGCACGGCCTTCCTCCCTGACATGGCCTCCAAGGCGCCTGCCACAGCCAACTAACCAGCGAAGATCGGGGCCTGCTGCGGTGACTCCCGTCTTCCGAGTATGCATCGAGAAAGCGAAGGCGATGCGAGGCTCGCTGATTGGTGTCGTAGCCGTTTGTGCTGTCGCGCTTCTGTTATTTGCCGTATCTCGTCCAGGACAGATCAAGACATCCACTGGCGCTCCGATTCCGCCTGTTTCGGGAGTTGCAAAGCCCTCAGTGACCGCGATGGCTTTAGGAGGCAACGCTCGGAATCCAAGTGAAGGGGAAAGCCTTAAGGGTGGGCACCCCTTTCCCCAGTCTGCGGCCACGACGTTCTCAACCCAATCTTCCTCGCCTAAGGACGAAGAAGACAAGCGCGATGGACCTGATGCCAGGACGATAGGGCCAATCGCGGGCGATCGCGCCAACCCAAGGACATCGAACCCTTCACCGCAGCCAGAAGTCGGCTCGGGTACAGTTCCGCCCGATTCGAAGCAACCAGGGCAGGAGGGGCACGAATCAGCGGGTGCGGGAAGGACTTCCAATATCGAAGCCAAGCTCGAACCGTTCGAACCGCCGACTTTGCGGGAGTCCGCGAAAGTCCCGATCCTAGCGGTGACCCCGGTAATTCCTGCACTGCTCAAGTCGACGATTAGTTCCGCACCAGATTTCGTATTGGACCGCACGCTCAAAGGCCACTCCGGCTGGGTCACGGGCGTGGCCTTCAGTTCCGACGGGCGCCGGCTGGCTTCGGGTAGCTGGGATGAAAGCGTCAAGTTTTGGGACGTGCGGACGGGGCAGGCGGTGAGCACGGTCGCCAGCAAGATGAAGGAGGTGCAGGCGCTGGCCTTCAGTCACGACGGACACTGGCTGGCGGCGGAGAATTCCAGCGACATAGTGACGCTATGGGACGCGGCGACGGGACGCGAGATTCGCACAATGGCCAGCGATAAGCCTCTTGGCATTCTAGGCAGCAACTGGGTCTATTCGATCGCCTTCAGTCCCGATGGCAGGTGGCTGGCTTCGGGGGTAGACGACAAGACGGTTCGAATCTGGGAGGTTAAGACCGGGCGCGTGGTGCGGGATTTGACCGCGCAGCGAAGGTCCGTGATCTACGCCGCGTTCAGCCCCGATGGGCGCTGGCTGGCTTCGGGAAACGACGATAAGAGCATCAGGATTTGGGATGTATTCAGCGGACAAGAGATCGCGAGGCTGAGCGGTCACAAGAAAACCATCTACGCGGTGGCTTTCAGCCCGAACGGCCGGTCCCTGGCCTCGGCGGGTGCGGACAAGACCATAAAGCTTTGGGACATCGCCACGGGACGCGAGATTCGTACTCTGACGGGACATGGCAGCGTCGTGACCAGCCTAGCCTTTAGCCCGGATGGGCACTGGCTGGCTTCTGGCAGTTGGGACAAGACCATCAAGATCTGGGATGTCGAGAGCGGGCAGCAGATGCAGAGTCTGGGTGGCAGCGCACACTCCGTCTATACGGTGGCTTTCGATTCCCGAGGACAGTGGTTGGCGTCGGGGAGCGAAGACGGCACCATTAATCTCTGGCGACTCGGTGAGGGAGTTCAAATGAGAGTGCACTGACGAGGGAAGCAAGTGTCAGTTCTCAAGTCCAGGAGGAGAGCCGTTATGCGGAAAGGAACACATCGCCGTGTAGCTGTTGGATCGAGAAGCGTTCTGTCCCTCACGCTGCTCGCAGCTACCGTGATTAGCGTCTGCGCGAAACCGGCTGCGGCGCAAAGTCTTAACTGGGAAGGACAGACGGGGGTCTTCGTGACGCCGCTGGCCTATTCCGTACCTTCGAGCGACAAAGGTTTCAGCATGCCGGTGGTTGCTTACCACTACCTCGACGCGGGACAGGTCTTGGGCGGATTCCACCAGATTTCGATCACGATGGGAGCATTGAACTGTCTGGAGTTCGGGTACACGCGAGATCTTCACCAGGATGGCAGCACTGCCGGTTTGAGCAACCTGTGGGACAGCGGTTTCAATGTGTTTCATGGCAAATTCAATTTTCTGAAGGAACGGCGAAGCTGGCGGCCTGCCTTGTCGCTGGGTTTCGTGGCGCGCACTCAGATCCGAAACGTGGGGGGCGTCATCCAGAACAAGAACTACAGCAATGCAGATTTTTACTTGGTTGCAACCAAGACTGTGACCCAGATCCGGAGTCTTCCGTTGGTGTTCAACATGGGATTCAAAGCTACGAATGCGTCGTTGCTTGGACTGGTGGGCAACGCTCCAGCGTATCAGGGGCGATTGTTCGGAGCTGCGGCGTTCGCACTGAAAGGGCCCGGGAGGAGCACCATCCTGTTCGGTTCTGAAGTCCTGCAGGAACCGCGAAGGGTGCAAGCTCTGCCAAGCGTCACGGTGCCGACCACGATCACTTATGCAGTGCGCATCGTGCCGGCGGGGGCTCTGCCCCTTCACGGCTGGGGAGTTGAGTCGCCGAAGCTTACGATCGACCTCGGCGTCGCCCAAGCCGCGGGGAATGTCGCGCCTGGAATCAACTTGCAAGCCCGGCATCAGTTCGCTCTAGGAGTGTCGTATGGATTTTAAATGCGGGGTTGATCGTGGAAAAAGGAGCGAGAGCAATTGTGATCTTTTTTAAACTAGTCGCATAAGCATGAGTAACTGCGAGGTTCAAATCGCACGCAACATCCCGGCGGTCATCTAACCGCCCAGCCAATTTGTAACAAGGAGAAATGTGATGACACGGAGAAAATTAGGAACGGCAATCCTAGCAATAGTGGCAGGCGTAGGTATTTTCATGACACTGTCCCAAGCGCACGCGCAAACCGCGAAGCAGCCTGCAACCAAGGCGCTGACTACCGCTCAGCAGAATGTACCCGCGGAGTATCAAGCGGGAATTGCGCAACTAAGAATCGGCAAAGGCTACCTGGAGAAGGCCGGAGACAAGTGGGGAGGGTATCGCATAAAGGGCATAGCGTCGATTGACCAGACTTTCAAAGCCCTTCGTGTAAGTCCGGAGTCAACCCCTCAAGAGATGCAATCAGGCAACGTCGACGAGCCTGGCATGATGAACAATGGCATATCCAGCCTGGAGACCGCCAGGGCCGACTTGGCAAACGCTGGCAACAACTGGGGTGGCCGTAAAGAGACAGCAGTCGCTCTTATTGATCAGGCCCTCAAGGACCTTCAGACAGGGATTGATTGGGCCAAGGAGCACGAGACCTACTGAAGCGGATGAAGGCTAGCGAAAAATGACGTAAACAGAAGAGCCGAAAGCAGGTCAGGATTCGGCTTTTCTGCAAAACGGGTTGCCATAAAACGCAATAATTCTTGTGTGAGTAGGGCAAGCCATGCCAGTTACACGGAGAATTCTGGCTAAACGAAACCTTGGTAGCGTCTTGGCATCATTCTTGGCATCATCGAGACAGCGCTTGTCTTCGTTCGCTTCCTACTGCTGACGACAGACGGAGCGCAGCAACATGATGAACCACCTCCAAAAGGGGCGATCTACGAAATAGCTATTGGTCAGGATGAGCAGCCAGCGAAAGGGATAGTTCTAACAGCTTACCCGTTGGCGGTCCCACTCGGTCGCTCACCGGATCGACCCCGCCCCGACTACCTTTCATTGCGTCGTACTCACGACGGCGTCCACCCTTGGCGGTGTTTTCCAGATCCGGCAGCGAGAAAAAATCTGCCCAGCGTGTAGGGATTCGGTCTTGAATGTCGCCTATATGTGTGGAACGAGAAACACTCCAGCGACGAGCGGAAAATATCTCGTTACTACACATTCTTAGGAGAAACGTTATGAAGCGCACTATTTTTCTGCATACGACCACCTTGACCGTTCTTGCATTCTTCGCGCTGGCGGCTTGCCAGGCGTGGGCGGCAATACCACTCAGTCAGCCTTCGGGGGTTGCGGTGGACTCTCAAGGCAACATCTACGTAGCAAATTCCGGGACCAACCAGATCCTGGTGTACGACGTCAACCGAGTTCAGCAATCCAATAAGACCATCTCCGCAGGCTTGGCGCATCCGAGCGGCTTAGCCTTCGACTCAAACGGCAATCTGTGGGTCGCCAACTATGGCCAGACCGGATACGACTCGAGCGTCACCGAGTACAACTCCAAAGGGCAGCAGAACACCCACGCAACCATTACCTCCAACCTGCAGTTCACGTTGGGCATTGCGGTGGACAGCATGAACAACATTTGGGCGAGCAATAATTATTCGACTGTGACCCAGTACTCGCCCTTCGGGACGTACCTGGGTTCCTCGACACCCGGCTTTAATATCTGGAGTATCGCAACACGTGGAAAGTGGTACGCCGTTGCAACGACCAATGAATGCGTTGCGTATTCCACGGGAGAAGTTTTGCGCAACGCAGTTACGTCCTACCTTCGCTTTCCAACTCAAGGAAGGGTTGGGGCGGTAGGCTTTGACAGCACGGGCAATTTCTACGTGTACCAATCAACCGGCGAAGTGGATTATGTTAACCCCAACAACGAAGTGGCGACCGCGTTTACGCAAATGGGCTCCGACTTCCAAGTAACGGGAATCGCAGTTGATAACGCGCACAGCCGAGTGTATCTGTCTTCATACAACAACAGCCAGATCTATGTGTACACAACCGCGGGTGTGTACGTTGGGATGATTGCGTAAGCGCCTAACCAACCAGAAGCGCATCCTGTCGGGCCTGGGTCTCCACTCTGAGTGGAGGCTTGGGCCTGGCGGCTTTTGGGACAACTCGGCAACTCTTAGATGAGGGAGTTGTGGCCAGACTCAGCCTCCACGAGCCGGGTTTGATTTCGGCCTTTTTCCTCGCTCCCGTCTGAAGCTGTGCTCTTCCCACAATCTGCACGGCCGCTAGTTTTCGCGCTTCCCGGCGATGCTGGTCCGGATCTACGTACAATGCAAATCCTCATTCCCGACCAAAAAAAATCAGCGGTCATGTAGGGATTCGCCTTCAGATGTCGCCTATACGTGTGGAACGAGAAACACTCCGCGACCAGCGAAAATATCTCGTTACTACACATTCTTAGGAGAAACGTTATGAAGCGCACTACTTTTCCGCACACGACCACCTTGACCGTTCTTGCATTCTTCGCGCTGGCGGTTTGCCAGGCGTGGGCAAGTTCACCCTTGACGCAACCGATGGGACTCGCCCTTGATGCGAACGGAAACCTTTACGTAGCCAATCTCGGCGGAAACCAGAGCCGTGGATCGATTCTGGTTTACAGCCCGAAGTTCATTCTACAGGCGAAGAAGACGATCACCACCGCCGTGGACAAGCCAACGGGCGTGGCCATTGATTCGCAAGGCAATATTTACGTGGCGAATTCGCTGAGCGGGATCATCACGAAGTATGACTCGAAAGGAAACTGGAACTCAGGAGCGACCATTAGCCAAAATATCGCACAGCCTGCTGGCGTAGTGGTCGATAGCCTGGACGACGTTTGGGTGAACAACGGACTTCAATACATCACAATTTACTCCCCGTTTGGTGAGTATCTGGGCTCGTCCACACCTGGCGGCGAGATTGATTCGATTGCCACCGGGGCTGAGTGGTATGTGGTTGGCGGCGACTCTACATGGACACAACTGCCGGCAGGAGAAGTATTGACCAACAATGGCATCGCGGGTGAAAGCCAATTCCCGTCCCATGAACAGGCCGTGGCCGCCGCTTTCAACAAGGCGGGCAACTACTTCATGGCGCAAGAAACCGGAGAAGTGGACCTTATTAATCCCCTTACGACGACGCGCACGTTTGTGCTGAGTGTTGCCTATCCGCCCACGGGCATGGTGGTTGACAGCAATCGCGGACATATTTTTCTTTCCAATCGGTATAACAACACCATCGATGTGTTCACGACCAAGGGAGTGCACATCACGACGATTCAGTAGGCGAAATCATGTTTGGAGATGCCACAAATTGCGAAGCGGCCGAGCCGGGAATCTTAGGCTCGGCTTTTTTTTTGTTTGTCAGGAGTGGAAACCTATTGCTTTTCACCGGCGAGGACACGCGCGGCGCGGTCTGTGGCTTGTTTTCGCAGGGCGGCTTCAGGATGGGTTTTGAGCGCGTCCGTGCTTTTCTCAATGAGAGCGCGAGCCTCGGTGGCCTGACCGAGCTTCGCCAGACAAACGCCCAGAGCGCTTTCGGCTTCGGCGACTTGCCAGGGCTCGAGGGGGAACGGCGAATTTTGGACAGATTCGACGGCCTCGCGCAGGAGGGGAGCGGATTCGTCCAGCTTCCCTTCGGCGGTCAGCACTTCACCCAGCCGTGCTTGGGCTGCGATGATGCGGAAATGTCCCGAAGAAAATACTTTTTCGCGAATCTCTAAGGCTTGGCGGAGTAGAGTCTCGGCCCCCGCGAGATCTCCCTGAAACGACCTGGCCAATCCCACGTCGAGAAGCGCGGAAGCAACTTCGGGGTTGTTATCGCCGCCAAGCTTTCGACACAGAGCAAGCGCCTGCTGAGCGTAACGTTCCGCACCCGAACCGTCGCCGCGGTCGAGCTGCAGAAGACTAAGATTGGTCTCGATTTTTGCAGCCGTCCAACTTTCGGCGGACCTATTTTCCTGCAGCACAGTAAACGCCTGCCGGTAGTAATTTTCGGCTTCTTTGTAGTCTCCCTCGCCCTGCAAGACGCGCGCCCAGTTATTCAAAGAGACGGCCAAGCGCGGGTTCTTTGTGCCGAGTGTCTTGCGGACGATTTCCAGGCTCTCCTTTAAGTAAGGCTCGGCGGCCGCCCAGTCGCCCTTTTCCAGCAGAATCCATCCCAGCATATTGAGCGAATACGCCGTGTCGGGATGATCGCGCCCGGAGACTCGCTGCCGAATCTCGAGCACCTTGCGCTCCGTGGCTTCGGCCTCGGAAAGATTGCCCAAATCACTCAGCGCTCCCGCCAAGTTGTGCATTGCAGTCAGGTATGAGGGGCTATCGGTTCCTTCGTTCCCGGCGGAAATCTCGGCGGCGGAACGCAGCAGTCGAGTGGCTTCTTGATAGCTGCCCTTCTTTTCCAGCACCAGTGCTAAGTAGTTTCTGGCACCCGCAATCACGTCGCTGTTTTCCCGGCTCACGGCAATCGCTTTACGCAGTAGAGGCTCGGCCTCCTGGGTGCGACTTTGCAGGTATAGGCACTCTCCGAGATTCGCCAGCGTTTCCCCAACCAGAGGGTTGTTTTCTCCAACCAGTTTTTGCCGGACTGCGAGTGCCTCCCGCAAAAGCGCCTCTTCCTGGTCGAATTTTCCCTGTGCGCGCATGACCAGAGCCAGACTGGTGGCACTCTGCGCGACATCGAGGTTGTCGTTCCCGAACTCTTTCTTCCGGATCGAGTATGCCTGCTCCTGCAGCGGCTGGGCCTGATCGTAGAGTCCCAGTGCGACGTAAGAACTCCCGATGCTGTCGAGCATGGATGCTCGTACATCGGGCTGACCCGCCAGTTCGCGATCAATTCTCTTTACGCTCAAATCGAGAACGTCCCTGGCGGTGATGGTCTTACCCCTCTCGGCGTCGGGCGTGGCCGACTGGAACAAGCCCGACAAGAACTTGGATTCTTGCTCCGCTCTAAGTTGCTGTTGCTCGGCTTTGGCTCGTTCGCGATTGGCGCGCCGTGCGAACCAGCCCATGCCGATGGAAAATCCCATAATCGCGAGCGTCATCAAGATCGCCGCCGTTACGCTTGCTTTGTGCCGCCCAATGAATTTTCTCGTCCGGTATCGCCAGCTATCGGCAGCAGCTTGAACCGGGTAGCCATCAAGATGCCGGCGTACATCCTCTGCGAGGGTTCCCACTGAGGTGTACCGCCGATCCGGCTCCTTGCGCAGCGCTTTCAAAACGATATTGTCCAGATCTCCCCGCAGTGCTCTCGCTTCATTCTTCACCGCTGCGGGTCTTGCTCCAAGGACGGAGCTGGGACGAGTTGGCATCTGCTCGCAAACAATACGGGCAACTTCCAGTGGACTTCTGGTATCGATTTTCAAAGGAGGCTGTCCGGTCAGCAGCACATAGAGAAGTACGCCCAGCGCGTAAACATCGGTCGTGGTCGTAATCGCTTCGCCTCGAACCTGCTCCGGGCTTGCATATTCGGGCGTCATCAGCCGCTCGGTCGCGCGCGTCAGGTTAACATCGGAGATCTCGGATGGCTGGAGCAATTTCGCGATTCCAAAGTCGAGCAGCTTTGGAACGCCTTCGTTGGTCACGAGAATGTTGGCCGGCTTGATGTCGCGGTGAACCACCAGATTCCGGTGCGCGTACTCCACCGCTGCGCAAACGATACAAAACAATTTCAGGCGCTCAGGAATTGAAAGCCCATGGACTGTCGCGTACTTGTCCATGGCCACGCCCTCGATGTATTCCATTACCAGATACGGCGAGCCATCGTAGGCTATGCCCGCGTCCAGAAGCCGGGCGATGTTGGGATGAGACAAATTGGCCAGAATTTGGCGCTCGGCGGTAAAGCGCAGCAGCAGGTCGCGGGTGCGCCCAGTTCCGGACTGCACGAGCTTGATAGCGACCTGCTGATGGTAAAGTTCGTCGGCACGCTCCGCAAGATAGACCTTGCCCATGCCGCCTTCGCCGATTTGCCGAATCACTTTGTAATCGCCCAGGCGAGGGCCGTCCGATTCCGAGTCCATGGTGACGCGTTCAGCTACCGCTTGCAACGGTTTCTGAAAAAATCCCCAAGTCTTTTCGGAGGAACTTAGAAGTACATCTACTTCTCTTCTCACTTCGGCGTTCGATCCGCAAGAGCGATCAAGAAAAGCCGCACGATCGGCTGGATCCAGATCGAGGGCCGCATAAAAAAGCTCTTCCAATTGGCGCCAGTGATCGTTTCCAGGATTCGCCGCCATCGGAACTGCTCCTACTACGGATTTTTAGCGAGCTGACTGTATAAGAATGCTTTGGCCATTTTCAATTCGCGATGCACAGTCACCGCGGAAATCTCCAGTACCTTGGCGGTCTCGTCGTACGTAAGCCCCCCGAAGAAAATCATTTGCACGATTTCGCTTTTCCGCGGATCTTGGGCGGCCAGCAGGTTAAGCGCGTCGTCAAGTTCTATAATCTCGGAAGAAATTTCGGGTCCGACCAGCACCGCTTCGTCGAGCGATAGTTTCTCCGCACCGCCGCCGCGCTTCTGCCTGCGATTCGCCTTCGCATAGTCCACCAAAATGTGGCGCAAGACACGAGACGCAACCGCATAGAAGTGGCCCCGGCTTTCCCAAGCCACGTCGGAATCCACCAACTGCAAATAGGCTTCGTGAACCAGCGCGGTTGCTCGCAGCGTGTGGTCGTTACGCTCGGCACGCAAGCAGGAAGACGCGATTCGATGAAGTTGGTCGTAGAGCAAGGGCATCAACTCATCGAGAACCTGTTTATTCCCACCACTCCACTCCCGCAAAAGCATCGTCACATGCTGACGGTTCGGGGAGGTGTTCCCGGCATTCTCGGAGAGCTTCTCGTGCATTCCTACTCCTAATCCATTTTTCGGCTCCAACTGCCAGCAAGCTCAAACAAGTTCCCGCGCGCCCATAGAAGAGCGCGATTATACCTTACGCCGACGTCCCCTTTTTTGAAGACTAACAGGAGAGTGGATGAAAGAGTTTTCAGGTTGTCGCCCACCTGGAAGTTAGTCAGAAACGGACGTGTAGGAACTTACAAAACGACTGCCGGTTCTGTTTCACCTGTGACGGAACAAGCCACTACGTTAAGCCGCTGCTTCGTTTCGAGCCAAGGTTCGGCCTCTATTTGCCCTCACTTCGGCATCAGCCGCCAGACTTTAGAGAAGTGCCTGGCACTCCTTTCATCGAAAGAAAAGTTATATTGCGGGCGATTTAATTGCCTAAGTTTGAGATGAACTAAAAACAGCATACAAAACGACCTACAAGCTTATCGAACCAATTCAACCAGTATGATTTTCTTTGAATTGGAAGAGATACACGACCAGAGGAAAAGATTGGTAGCGCTACCGGGAATCGAACCCGGGTTTGAAGATTGAGAATCTTTAGCTCTATCTTATACACGTCATCGATGATAGACTCGCCTCTGCTATAAATCCTTATGCCACAATGATATACATGGATTTCTAGCGACACTGACAGACACTCACGGTGTTAGAATACAGTTTAGTTGGTGACACTGTGGTGACATGGAGGCGCTATATGGGCAAGATCAAAGGTCAAATCACTGAAACGCTTGTCGAGAAACTTACTCCCCCAGCGCAGGGGAATGAGATCACATGGGACGGACTGATTCCGGGATACGGAGTTCGCGTCACGACTGCCGGACGCATCGCGTTCGTTCTCTCCTATCGCAATCAGTACGGCAAGAAACGTCTTTTCACAATCGGGAAGTATCCCAAGAAGAACGCCACATCGGCACGAAAAGAGGCGAGAGATTGGCTAGAACGTATACCCCAAGAAGACCCGCTAGAGAAGAAGTACCAGCCTGACACCGAGCCGACGTTCGCAATGCTGACTGAGAGATATCTCGAAAAGGTCCAAGCCAAGAAACGAGCCGGCAGCCTGCGCAATGATCGCGGACACATCAGACGCCTGCTTCCGCTATGGGGCACACTACAGGTCAAGGCAATCACACAGCGTGACGTTGAGAAGCTGCACAGCGATTCGAAAGCCACTCCCTATCACGCCAATCGAATGCTGTCGCTTTTGTCGAGTATGTTTAACTTGGCTGTCGAATGGGACTGGTGTTCACGCAATCCCGTCAAAGGCATCAAGCGATACGACGAAGACAGGCGCGAAGGCTGGCTCACAATAGAAGAGTTGCAGAGGCTGCTGAAAGCGCTCGACGCTTATTGCGACCAGAGCCCCGCCAACGTCATTCGCCTATTGTTGCTGACTGGAGCACGCGAGGGCGAAGCGCTGAAAGCGGACTGGTCGCAGTTCAATATGAAGCGGGGTGTCTGGACGAAGCCCAGTCATCACACGAAGAACAGGAAAATCGAACACGTTCCGCTGAGCAAAGCAGCTATCGCTCTGCTGCGCAAGATGAAACCGAAAGAATCTGGCCCGTTGTTTCCCGGCGCTGGCGCTGACGGTTCGTCGCGTGTTACGTTGCGACGGCCTTGGAAGCAAGTCTGCAAAGCTGCCGGACTGGGGACAGCTGTAGAGGTGAAGGGCAAGCGTCGCATGATCATGCGCTATAAGCCCAAGTATCACATCCACGATCTGCGTCACACGTATGCCAGTCATCTCGTGAGCAATGGGGAGGCGCTGCAAAAAGTACAGAAGCTGCTCGGGCACACTAAGATATCGACCACAGAAAGATACGCTCACGTCGCAGACGAAGCGGTACGCAGTGCGACCAATCGTTTCGGTGCTATCTACAGAGCTGCGCAAGCGTAGGCAACGAGCATGACAATCGCAGCGTTTTACCGAAGCGAGATCAAGGCAGCGCTGCCGCTGCGCGATGGGGTGAAGTTTGACGGTGTGCTCGGCGAGATCGATGCTGCCATCCAGAAATTCTACGCCGACTGGGGTGAGCACAGAACGAACGAAGTCGAGTCGCTGAATGAACATACCATCTGCAACCCGTTCAAAGCGCATCCGTCAACGCGCAAACGTGGGCGCAGCGTCAGCGCTGGGCGAGCACCCAAAGACGAACAGCAGCGTTACATCGAAGCTGTGCTGCTGATCTACGATCATGCGACAGGACAGCGCATCGGACTGAGCAATCCATCTGATAGCAAGAGTCTGCTAAAGAAGCATCCTCGGCAAAAACGACCACACCCGTTTCTGCTTGCTTGTCTGAGAGCTGCGCAGATATGCGCTGGACCGAACGATTACCCAGGCTATCCCACAGGGATCATTCGCAAGGCGATTAAGAAGATGTATCCCAACGCGAAGCGAGGGCGACCGCGCACCAAAAAGCGTACATAATGAGTTATGCCCAAATTGGTGGCCACCGACGCGAAGAGGTTCCTGCTAGAAAGACTTCAGGAGCAGTACCATCTCTTGAAAAAATCAGTTGATGAAATCAAGCGCGGCGACCTTGCTGAAGGTATTCGCATTGCCACAGCGGTTCGAGTTTTAGTGCATGAATCGGGCAGCAGCAAGCCCCTCCTTAAGCAAGTCACAAAAGACTACCTACAGTTAGAAATTCTCGACTCGCCACCGCGGAGCCCCAGCGTACCCGGTAGAGTGATGATGGTCGTTCCTATTGGCTTCAAGCTATCCAACGAGGGTGTCTATCTGAGTGGAGATTTGGGTGGCAAGGCACCGACAATTCTTGGGAAGTGGTGGACACGACCAGCTCTCGTGCTTCAAGAGCTTGGCGGGATAAGCCGCAAAGAAATCATTCTTGGGCTTACGAACAAAGAAGGCGGTGCCCACGTAGACACGGACATGCCGCTGAAATACCGACAGCTGCTGGAGTTCAAATCATTTCAGGTGGGCGTTGGGACGGACGTGAGCCCTCTCAATCTTTCTCGTTTCATGGCTGGACAATGCGGAGTTGAGATGCTCGACTGCTTGGAACGCAATTTCAGATTGAATGCAAATGCAGCTTCGGGCTGAAGATGAGCTATCTTTTCCGCACAAGCCCTAACTCCATGTATTCAC